>Ga0179593_1724114_pt1 | contig 12751 bp, 13 predicted proteins | sample CZODoug2_1_08_16_FD_185931 | JGI IMG/M metagenome (GOLD analysis project Ga0179593, IMG submission 185931) | Vadose zone soil fungal communities from Angelo Coast Range Reserve, California, USA - CZODoug2_1_08_16fungal (PacBio error correction) | ecosystem: Environmental > Terrestrial > Soil >... | reverse complement strand
TTTTCCGGCGGCGCCCCCTATTAGTTACGAGTCCGATGCCAGCGGGAAGGCCCAATTTTGCTATGGAATCCCCTCACCCGTTCATGTCCACACGATGCAGGGGTTTCGTAGGGTAATCCTTTGACGTCCGCTTTTTTTTTTTTTCAACAACTCTCTCCTCCTTGACATGGTTAAAGGGAACTGCCCGGTTACTCTACATCGCACCTTTTCTTCCAATATGTTTGTAGACAGGTTTTCCCCTTTTTATGATTTTTTCCCCACCGCTTCCGCAAGTGCTGATTTCGGCCCTTTGGTATCGCCGCCCCCACCCCCACTTCTTTCTTGTGTTATGTCGAGAATAGTTCCTTTTCTGCTTTCTCTTTGCCCTGTTTTCCTCCTTGTTGCTAAATCCAACCTTCGACCCCCTTTTAATCATATCACAACGCAGACAGTCTTCGGCTCCAATCGTAACTTGGTGACGGCCGTCTCGTCTTTCCATATCTGTTTTTTGTGTTCTCTGAAGCCCATGAAGGTCCATTTCCCATCCGACTTGTCCCTTCTGATAATTTTTTCTTTCGTCCCTTAAGAACCCCTCGGAAGCATTTACCTTAGCCTCTCCTTTCCTTTTTTCCCACTCGGTTCCACGCCAATCTAAAATCCAGGATTGTTTTCTGGACACGTTTTTCAATACTATAGGCTAAAGAGACTTTGAAAGCGGCAAATTCCCGAAACTAGGATTCCCGCTTTACCCCCCGGCAACCGCTTTACGCTTTCCTTTTGTCCCACATTCCCTCATCCTCCTACCTTTGTCCTGCTCTGTCTAGACGTCGACTTAAGACGTTCTTTTGGTCCCTATCTCCCCACTGACCCTTTTCCCTTTCTCTTTTTGGTGTTAAAGAGGGTGGCATCACTTCGACGTTTTGGGGCTGGACCACTCTGCACTTGTCCCACCGTTCTGGTACTGTGTTCGTATTCATGAGGCTTTTTTTTGGACATCTTTTTTGCTGCTTTTTAGTGGACTGTCTCATTCAGGCCTAGCGCGATTTGGTTTCGGAGTCTCACTAGCTTCCTCAAAACTTCTGGAAGGGGGTTTTTTTCCTTCTTTTGTTTCCTTTTCCTTTTACGCAGCTGGGTCCGATTCCTCCTGGCTTTGGCTGGGTCATGGGTTTGTGATTTCCGGTCTCAGAGTCCCTGTATTGTTATTTGCCACGTCCAACCTTTTCCTTCGAGGGGTTAAGCGGACTTACCTCATAATCTCGGCGATTCATCGCGTCAGTTGCGATAGCGCTCTTGACTCCACGGCCCACTCTCAATATCGACGTTCAAGGACCCACTCTTGTACACCCCGTGCCAACGACGTTCCAGGTGGATTAGCCTTTCCCTCCCATCCTGTGGCGCAGTCCTTTTTCACATTTGAAGGTGGCATTTGGACCTTCGGGGCAATATTAGTTTTTTCCATCCTGACTGCGGCTTCTTGGGTTCTGCGAGCTTCCCCCCCCCCCAAGGTGGTTGAGGTGTGTTTTTGGAGTCCTGCCTGCGTCGCTGATGTCCTCTTCCCTTTTGCCTTTACTTTGCGGCCCTTCCCCCCACTTCCTTTAGCCTTTCTGTCGAAGCGCTACCTAGTTCAGGGAGTCTGGGTGGTCCACAGCGATTCTCCCCCAACGGTTCTACGGTGGCGTTTTTTTTTACCCTCCCCCCTTTTTCAGGCACTTTCTTGGTCTCTTTCCCCAATCTCCCCCCTGCGTCAGCTAAGTTCAGTCAACCCGCGGTCACTGCGTTCCCCCTACTCCCCCTTTTTTTTCCGGCTTTTAGGTCTACAAGAGCGGCCATTGTCCCCCCACTACCTCGGGCGTCTCGATTGGTCTGTGGTTGCAAATACCCCCAACGGTCGGAAGTCTGCCATCCTACCCTTGCAGGCGTTCTATTTGCTTTCGCAGGATGCTTTGCTAAAAAAGAAGCAGTCTGTTTCTCCGTTCTCGTGACGTAATTTCCCCCTCCCCACCCCGGAAACCTCTCGACCAGAATTCGAATTTCCCTCTCCCTCCTTTTTGATTGACTTCCCCTCATTATCCCGACGCGCGCAGCTTGTTCACGATCCCCTTTCAAGGGCTCCGGGACCCTCACTCCACGCGTCTTGTCTTTTCATTTGTCCCACCTTGAATGCCCCTCTCCACAGCATCTCCGAATTCAAGGCAGGCACTCCTTTTCCTCTTGTTTTGTTCTCTGATGACATAACTTTTTCTTTTCTCAATTGCTTTTTTAGATGACCCCCTTTTTCCCCCTTTTTCGCGATTTTTCCTGTCTGTCCGGTGTTCTCTCCGAACCGCCACTTCGCTCGAGTCGAGAGTTTTTCCCTCGGTTGAGGTCTTCCTTTTGTGCCGCGAACATCTCAGTGTCCTTTTTAGGTTGTGGCGCGGTGTGACTGGTGCCCTCTCACAACCTGGACTCCCTATTTAGACCTTTTATCCCTCCTCCCCCTCTCTCTTTGTTTTTCTGGTTTTAGCCAAGTATCTTCCACAGTGTGGGGCAATTAGTGCGTTGCAGATTTCTTTTTGTTGGCCCCCTCCCAACGTCTTCCTCTCTTTTCGACGCCGTTGTCTCGTTGACCCAGCCCATATAGGTGAAAGAGTGTCTTGCCCTTTTACGAGTTGTCGATTTTGACGAGTTCTTTTAGGTTTGCCTTGACCGGGGGCAGTTTAATATCCCAGCCCTGCCCCCACCCCAGAGGAAAGATTAGCCCCACTCACCAGGTTTACTTCCTCTTTTCTGATTCCGGAGCGATTCTCCAGTTTCCCCGCCCTGTGTTTTGGCCCTTAATCCTGTCAACCCCTTCCCCCTCCTTCCTTTGCTGAGATGAATACTGTCCTTTCACCCCCCTTCTTTCCCTAGAATTGTCCCCTCCCCAGAGCAGCAATGATCCGTCGCGGTTCAAAAACCTTTTCAGAGTGCACACCACACCCCTTTTCCCCTCGTCCCAGGACCCTTTTGCCACCCCCTGTGGAAGCGCAAACTTCACCAGTGACCGAAGGCCCCTATTCTTTTTGGCCTATTTCAGCTTGAGTCAGTTATCAGTCTTGGACCATCTTCCGTTTTGGAAGAGGAGAGAGCTGACCGTAGATGCCCATAATGCACCTCCCTCACCTCCCTTATTCTAGGTTCTTCCCTTAATTTCACCGCCCCTGTGACCCAGGTGCGTTAGGACCTTCTGGCCCAATTGACGCTAGGCCTTAGCATTGCACCCAATGACCCCCCCCCTCCGGTAATAGTCTACGTTTTGGCAAGCAGATACCTTTTTTTTCCCCCCGTGTCCATTCACAACTGCAAGACGCGTTTGGTTTCTGTTTTTTGCGAATCTTTCACGAAATTTGCCGATTGGAGGATGTTTCTTCTTTTTACTTCCTATCCCTGTACGAGCGCATGAACTTAGCCTGCTCTTTGTTCCTCAAATACTTGGCCTGTTAACACCTCCCCCCGGCTAGTTTTTTTTCTTGGCCTCCCCCACCTCCTTCTCCTTGAATCCTCTTTTTCGCTGGCGCCAACGAGTACCTCCAATACTTTGCCTGCGTACATGCCCTTTCCAGGGCCCGCCCCCCAATGTGATGGATATCGTTCGTAGGGCCGTTTTCACCTTCTTCTGTTAAGCGGTTTTTGAGAGTACTTTTTTTTTGCCATTGATCATTCTTCTTCCTCTTTTTACGTTTAAGCGGTACACCTCGCGCGAATTCTCTTCCCCCGGTTATTGAAAGTTTAAGAGATTCCTTCTGCCTCGTCCTTTTTTTCTTTCCAAGGTCGTATGGGCGTTTTCCCCCGGGGGTTCCTTTTACCAGTTCTTCCCTCCTTTCCCTCCCCTTTCCTGATTTGCGAGTCGTACCTTTGACGATAAAACTCCTTGCGCTTGGCCCGTTTCGTCTACGAAGATGTGCGCTTAATCCACACACCACTTCCAGTCTCGCTTAGGAACAACCAAGTCGCTTTTGAGGCAGCCTTCCTCCCCCCTTGGGCCTTTTTTCTTCTCGCTGCAAATGAGGGTCTTTTTTTACACCGTCCAAACGCCGCCCCCCTGACCCGTCCTTCAAGCAAAGGTCCTGGAGCCAGGTTCCCCCTCACTTTTTCTTTCCATTTCTTTCTTCCGATGCACTAACTGCGTTGTCCTGACGTTTTTGGAACGCGTTAGCAGAATTCCTTTTTTCCCTCGCAGTGTTTCAGCAGAGAAGGTTTTTCCGAGGGTAAATCCCTCTTTCTGAATTTCCCAATGCCGTCTTTGCTTTCCCTCCTTCCCCCTTGACTGCGCTATTTAAAGTGTTTAAAGAAAGATTCGTCACCCCAACATCATCGTACGGCTGACTTCCCGGTTTTTTGGTTTTTCCCTTCCCAATAACGGAATACTGCCCTTTGCCCCTCCCCTTGTCGTCATTCCGTTTTAATTGTAGTATCTATCTGGGCGAGCTTCCCCTAGATTGAATCATATAATCTCCCTTTTGTTGTTTTTTCCCCTTTTCCCCCCGTTCCCCTCGCCCGCCCCCCAGACTTGCTTCCTACTCCCCGTCATCTCCGCCCCTCCTCTTCACTTCTCCCATCCTTGCCCTCCCTTCCACCCTCATCCTCCCTCCTTTGCTCCTTCCCCCTTCTCCCCCCCCCCACCTCTCATACCTCAGCCTCCCCTTCCGCCTCTCCCTCCCCCCCCCCTTCACACGCTTTCTTTCCCTCCTTTCTTTCCTCCCCCTTCTCCCTTTCAACCCCCCCTCCTTCCCTAACCTCCTTCCCCTCACGCCTAACCACCAATCTCTACAACCCCTTCGCCCTTTCGTCCTCCTTAGTCCCCTTCCTTACTCTTTTCGCCGCCATCGTTCCCTAGTCTTCCCTCTTGGGCCCGACCCCCTTCTCTCCATCCCCCAACTCTTTCCTCTCACCCGCCCGCCCCTCCCGCTCCCCCTCCCCCCTACCCACCCCCTCCCCCCCACCCCCATCCCCTCCCCCCTCCCCCCCCCCCCCCCCCCCTCCCCCCCCCCCCCCCCCCCCTCCCCCCCCCCCCCCTCCCCCCCCCCCCCCCCCCCCCCCCCCCCCCCCCCCCCCCCCCCCCCCCCCCCTCCCCCACCCCCCCCCCCCCCCCCCCCCCCCCCCCCCCCCCTTTTTTTTTTTTTCCTTTTTTTTTTTTTTTTTTTTTTTTTTTTTTTTTTTTTTTTTTTCTTTTTTTTTTTCTTTTTTTTTTTTTTTTTTTTTTGTTTTTGTGTTTTTTTTTTTTTTTTTTTTTTTTTTTTTTTTTTTTTCTTTTTTTTGTTTTTTTTTTTTTTTTTTTTTTTTTTTTTTTTGTTTTTTTTTTTTTTTTTTTTTTTTTTTTTTTTTTTTTTTTTTTTTCTTTTTTTTTTTTTTTTTTTTTTTTTTTTTTTTCTTTTTTTGTTTTTTTTTGAGACTTTTATTAAGTTTCAGCGACCCCCCGTGAGACTGCTGCCAGCCTTAAAGAAACAGGGCTGGGACACGCCGGGCATCTATTCCTGCTTTACCTTGTCAGCCTTTCACCAACCACACACAAAACCCCCCCCCCTCCCCCACCCAACAAACCCTCCCCCCTGTTTTTCTACTACTCTTCCTTTGGCCTAAGATATAGCAGTCATTTGCATGGGCAGGGAATGCCACCTGGCCTTTCTCCCCCTTCTCCCAGGCTTACCTCTTTCCCTTTCATTTTAAAGCGGGCGATGATGTATTCTGTTTCAAGTTCCTCGCCACGTTTGCTCCGGCATCGTTTCCGCAATCATACCCCTTTTCTTTCTTTTTTTAGCTTGAGAAGTAGGCTATTCCGTTTTTTTTTATAGTGTCTCTCTTTATTTTTTCGGTGGTTGTTACAAATCCACCCTTACTGATTTTTCACCCCTCCCTACTGCGACTTTTTCCTCACCCCAGATCCTTAGGTGACTTCGGGCTCCTTTTTTTCCCCCCCTTTCTCTAAATGGTTTGGGTTTCCTTCCTTCCTTTTCTTTTGGGACATCCTCCATTATATCCTCACATTTCCCCCTTTTATTAGTCTGATTTTTAAATCAATCGGTCTCCCTAACAGAATTCTTTTTACCGTCTCTCACCTCCCCGGTTCAAACCATCATCTGTTTTCAACCCCCCACCCCTTAGGAGCCTTTTGAACCCCTACTCCGTGACCGGGCACTCACCCTTTCCGTACGCTGTCCGCCGCGAATGTGTTCCTGTTTTGGACCGCTTAAGGATGGCATGCAAGATTTTCCGCTTCCGTTTCCCCCACTTCCCTCCCCTACCGCTCCCCCCCTTTTTTCAGTGAGCCATCTCTTCGACGCGTAAGGCGCGTATTGACTTGACCATTAAACCTTCCCGACTGATTCCCTATTGCTCGCGCTCCGCAAGTCTGTTCTTACCAAAGCTTCTGGTTTTTTCTCTTACTCGCGTCACGGTTTGCATCCACCCTGCGATTTCGTGATCAGCGTATTAATTTTCCGCCCAATTGAATGTTTTTAGCAGTCTCCATTCATCTTTCGGACCCCCTCTTGGGATTCTTTGACAGCGCAGAATTTCTCGCCCCCGACTGCTCTCCATTTTTGTTAATGGCTTGTACTGCCGGAGTGTGTGGTGACCCCACGATGATTCGGCTGTTTTTGGATGTTCCTCGTGAATAATCCCCCCTTTTTGGAGCGGTTTTAGGTCCTAAAACTCTTTTTTTTCCTGTTTCTTTCCGGTCTATACGTCTTACGGTAAGCTAGCTCACCGGCGCGTTCACTTCTTCCTCTCTTCCCCCGCCACACGTTCCCTTTGTTAAAAACTATCGACGGTCTCCTATCGACTCCCTTCCCTTTCTAGTTCCTATGTGGCGATGATTTCCCCTTCCCAAATATTGGGCCAGTTTTCCCCCCTCTTTTTTCCCATTTTGTAATTTCCACTAGGACAGGTGTGTCCTTCAGGTCTTATGAACTTGGCACTTTTTCCGTTATGCGGCTCTGGTCCCTACATTGACCCCCTTATTCCTTTTTCATTCATCAAGGTAGTCCATCTGCAGACTCTTTTTTGAACCCGCACCCTTCAAACCCTCACAGGACGTTACTTCCCAGTAGACAAGCAATTTTAACCCCCTTTCCTGGGGTGATGTTTTTCCCAAATCCCGCGCTCCCCCGTTTTCCGAGGCTTTTTACAATACCTCAACCAGTCCTAACCACGATGGGCTATCTTTAAATCACACTCGGCCCTCCCCAGTTTTGGGCGGAAACTCCCATTATCATTAACTTCTCCTGACGTTACGTGCACCGTGGGGGCAAGTTTCGTGCCCTCTAGTTATCTTGTCTTCCAATGTGCCTTCGCTCTGCACTGGACTGATCCCCGGCTTACTATCAAAGTGTCTTCCTTTTTCATGGCGCTGGTTCCTCTGTTTTTTCAACTAATTCCCCTTCTCCGTGTTGACTCGTTCACGGCAATAATTACCCTCATCCACAAAACCTTCCCATACCCCCCCTTGAGTGTTTATTTCGCGCCGAACCCAGTTTGCCAACCGCCCTTCAGGACGTCGCGCTGGATAACGCGCTCAATTGGCGCGGCCCTGCGACCCCGGTCCCTTTCCACTTTGTTTTGGCCTTCCCCCATTGCATGCGGCAAGCTACGCCCCCTTTTTTCAAACGCGATTTCTAGGTCCGTGCATTCTCTTTTTCTACTGTGTTTTTGGCTGGAATCTCTTGGCCTCAATCTCTAGTTTATTTTAGTTGTTCTTCTTTTTTTCCCGCATTTCTCGAACACCTTGGGATTTTTTTTTTCCGGTGTTCTCGTCAAGCTTCGTCGTCCTGCGCTGAGCGCTCCGTTTGAACTTCGTTTGTTCTTCCTCACTGATTTTTTCTCTGAAACTTCAATGTTTCCCTCAAACTTCTTTTTCTCCCCTTCCCCGAGTTTCCGTTCAAGTCTTGCTTAACATGCTTAGTACGGCTTCACCCTCCTTGCCGCCTGCGACCATGAAAAGTTCCTCCTTTGATTTTATTTTTTATTCTAGTCCATTCCTCTTTGGGGTCTTTAATTCCTGTCACAACTTTAGAAGTCCGCGCTATTTTTTGTGGCCCCCCCCCTCAACGACCTCTCTTTTTTTCCGACCTAAAATATTGCCTCCGTGTCTTCGGAAGTTTTGTGTCTGCTATTACTGTGTTTTTTCGCGGCCCTTGCTGAGATTCTTTTCAATATCAGGCACTCACGTTTGCATGAGTCTGGGGCCAATCTAACCCCCTCCCTCCATAGTCCGGTTGCGGACCTTCGATCCCTCACTGGCAACTGTCTAAGACTCTTTCCTGTGTCGTCTTTCCGTTTTTTACGGGAGGTCTCCTTCGAGTAACCGGATCTTCAATTACTTTTCCGGCAGTTTTTCGTGAATCGTAACCTGTGAAACAACCACGTTAATAAGCCCCTTCCCTCTACTACGCGAGTCTCTTTTCAACCCCCCACATAATATAAGCTCTTCAAGTGCCAAATGCAACCCTCCCCTGTCGGTTTCCTGGCGAAACTTTTCTCCCCGGATTTGTTAGATCCTCCCCTCCCTGGAAGAAGTATTGTACCCCGTTGGCCTTACTCCCATAGTCCTACCTTGGGCAGTTTCCCCCTAGAGTTCTTCCCTCAACCGCTGATTCCCCCCCCCCCAGACTCATTCAAGAAGTAGAGGTTTTAGCTGGTACGCTTCTGACCCCCCCATTTCGTTAGTCCCTTCTTTCCAAAACGGTAAGAGGAATGGACCCCCCCGCACCCCTACCCGCCTATCAGGATGTTTTTGGACAACGCGGCGTACCCCCCCACTTAACACCTTCCCCCTTTTGATACTTTTTTTCCTTCTGTTCTGCTCTCCCACGTCCTTTTTGCCTCGTTTTTCGGATGATTCCTCTTCTAAAGTTCCTCAGCCGCCATTCGATCTCCTTTCCAATAAGCTTGGATAACAGTTACCCTCGCCTTTCCGATCGCCTCTTGTGGTCCTAGTACAGAGACCGGCAGTCCCATAGTCCTTTAAATTTTTCCCCGACTTCCTTTCTTGCTGTCCCCGTTTCCCCGGCGCCTGTTTTTCAGAGTTAGAATTGCGTACCCCCTTCATGAACACGTACCCAATGTTGCGGATTCGGTCTTTCCCTTTGACCCACCGTTGCCTTTTAGTAAAGCGTTTTTGGCGCCATCGTTATCCTCAGTTGTCCGAACTTTCGTCTCGGTGATCCTTTAATAATCGTTTAGCCCCTTTCTCCTTCTTTTTTAGCACCGGGTTTGCGTTCCAAGCTCGGCTTTTGGACCTCGTGGTTATTTCTCTTCCATTTCCCTCCCTAGTCCGACCCCCAAAGAATTTTCTCCTTTTTCCCCCCGCTGTTTTTCAGTCTTATCCTTCGGAAGATGCCTGGCCCGAGAACACTGATATTTCTCCAGTGGCCTTCAGCGTTCCCGTGCCGAAAAAGTCTCTCCCCTCCTCCCTTTTTTGAGCCCCCTTTTTTTTGCTTTTTGATAGCGGCAATTTTGTAGTAACGTTTCACCCCGGTGCCTCAACTCCTCCCCTTGACCGAACCCCAGCCTTTCTTCCTCCTTCCCCCCCCCAGGAATTTGAAATACTCCCCTCCTCTTGCCGAGACTTTTTTTTATCAATTGAGTGTAAGCCCGTTATTCCACGCCATAACATTCCGCCGTTTTTCTTTCCCTTTCTTCAACCAGACTTTTTCTTCCTTTCCTGGAAGCATTTTATCTCCTCGTGGACTTCCTTTTTCCCCAACCCTTTTAAAGTTTCCCTTCCCCTTCGTCCCTGAGATTATTTCAAGGGTTTTTAGATATACAGGGATTTTTACAGCCCTTTTTTCGTGTTTGGACCCCCCCTTAGGCCGTGGTTGTACCCCCTCATATCCCAGCAAGTCCCTTTTCCCCCCGCTTTCCTTATGCGCCTCGTATATCTTTGGGTTCCACATGTTTTTCCATCTCTTTCTCCTCCTACTTTTTCAGTCTTGATAAATTAGAAGGAGAGACCCCCATTTATAACCGTCCGAACATCCATGTTGTTTCTATTCGTGAGGTTTCGCAAATTTTGGGTAGCCGACCGTTTTTTTGCGGAAAATCTTCCGTTTAAAGCCCGTGGTCTCTCCTTTTTCTTTGTCCCCTTGTTGTTTTTGGGGTTTTTTTTTTGACTCAGCCTCGTTGCATGGCCTTTACTTCCATGAATCATATAACGTATTGCAAGGCTACTTTTTTTTTCTTTTCGACATTCTCGATGATTCTTCTTTTCCGAAATGCCGTAGCTCCCGCAAGTGCTGTCCTAGTTTCCGCCCCCCTTTCCCCTCCCCACGTTCTTTGGTAGGAATGAGACTTCGTTCCTGGTGTAGTTTAGCTTTGTTTATACCCACTGACTCTTTGCCGCTTCACACGTCCCCCGCCCTCCCTTCGTTTCCTTCCTTTAAGCACCGAGACTTTCTTTTGGTTTTATGTCTCCCTTGTTTTGTTTAGCCCCTTTTTCAATTTAGGGACATTCTTCTCCCTTATTGCCCTTTTGCAACACTTTTTGGTCCTAGTTACGACCCACTCCCATTGAGTCTCGCCCTTCTTTTGACGGACACAAACCCCCCCCCCAACCCACAAACCAAAACCAAAAAACACAAAAACACCAACCCCCCCCCACCACCCCCCCCCCCCCCCCCCCCCAAACACCCCCCCCCCCCCCAACCCGACCCAACACAACCCCTTCCCACCCAACTTTCCCCCATTGGGACCTTCAACCCGAGGATGTTCTGCTGAACCCCCGGACCGGTCCCCCTTTAGGACGATTCTGACGGCAAGGTTTTGCCAGCGGCTGTTAGCTGGCACCTTTCTCATTATTGGCCCCCCTCTTGCCTTCGCTTTACCCCTCTAATGAATATTATCCGTCCACTTTCCCTCTTTTACCCCTGTTACCCCCCCCCCCCCCCCCGGCAGTTTTTTTTCCTCTCGAAGGCGACTATTTGGCAAGCGGACTCGTGGGTTGCGGCAGAACATACCGCCTGATTTGCTCGGTTTTTCTTTTCTGGGTTCACCAGCTCCAGCCGGGATGTAGTACGAGCGGACCACCCCATCCTTTCGCAAAATTACCCTACCCCTTCTTACTGTGATTCCTGCGTAATTGATTTTCCACGGACTGATTTTCTCTCCTTAAGTCCTTCCTTGACCGCCGTTTGATTCTTGACCGCGTGGTCCCCTCCTTACGCAGACAAAACGCTTCCCTTTTTCAGTTTTTGATGGAAACGTTCCCTTGTCCTTATCGCCTTCTTCCGTCCTTTTTGGATTTCCTTTCTAAGTCTTCCTGGCCCTTTATTTTTCTCTGCTTGTCTATTCTGTGTACTTTTTTTTTTTTTTGTGTATATTTCTTTGCTCTGAAGACATGTGTGTCCCTTATTGTTCTTGTATTTTGGAGTAGTTTGCCTATCCTTCGTTTCTTGTATGTATTTTTTTTTATTTTTTATTGTTTGTTTCTATCCATTGAATCTATGGTACCCTGATTTACTCGTTCCCTCAATTCTCCCTCTTTTTTCCAGATCCAAGACGTTCTTATTGTGTCGCTGAACTTTTCCTTCCCCTTTATACTCTCCTTTTTACGCCCCCGTAAAGGTTTGGCCTTTCCACTTTTTGCCATCTTCTGTTGAACAAGCGGACTACGCTCGTCCCGTTTTCTTGCAATCTGTTCCGGGTTGAAGTGCGGGTTCCCCTGCTTCCCCTTTTCTCCTTTTGACTCTTCTGCCTATTCCGCTTAACTCTTTCCAAACTTTCAAAACTTCCCAGTACGTCCCCGTAAAGCTCCTGTTCTTCTGGGACATTTTTCCCTTTTTTGGCAAATCGATTCTCTTTGACCTTCTGGGCGTTCTTTCTCTTGACCCTTCATGATTCCTTCATCCGCCTCGCTTTCGACCCTTTTCTTCCCCCCCCCCCCGCCCCTTGAACAGGGGCCGCTTCCATCCTCTTCACGCGACGGTCTTTGCTGTTCCGCCCGGTTCTGTTTTTCGTTCCACCCGATTTGACCCGGTATCCCCAAATTTTCTTGGGCTTTGCATTCGCTTTGGCCCTTTGCCTTGACTTCGCGCTCCCCTAACAATCAAGCAACATGAAGAGTCTTTGCGGCTTCTGCCACCTTCAGATCGTCCTTTGTTGACTTCCCCTTTAATACAACTGTCACCTCTGTGACTCTCATCACCAAGGCGACGTCGGTTTCTCGCGTCCCGTTCGGGTGCAGGCTCAAACCGTTTCCTCTCCGCATCGCGCTCACTCTTGCTCGTGTTTCCCCTTTAACATTTGCAACATTAACCCTCGCCTGTCGTCAACTGGCGCCCTCCTCAAACTTTCTTAACCGAGATTTTGCGTTTTTCCATTTTCTCCTAATTGTTTGAGAGAGAGATGGATAGGCGCGTGCGTGTTGTCTCCAGTTGCTTAGTTTTCCTCATTTTCGTTGAACGACCTCGCCCCAGGGTTGTAATGGTGTTTTTCGTCAGCCCATTGACCAGCTTCGCGCGTCTTTTTTTTTTTTTTTTTTTTGGCCGGATTTCCACCATCACGAAGTGCGGCTCGACCAATTTCCTTGGCCCTCCTTGGTGTACGGTTGTGTGCCGTCCCGTGCTTTTTCCCCACACCTTCTTACGCTCACTTTTTGTCCCCGAATCTCTCCTTTCCCCCTTTTCCTTGCTTAGTAAAGTATCCGCGTCTGGGTGACACTTACACTTCCCAGCTTTCCTTATTCTTCTTTAGCGATAACGATTTTGTAGATCATAAACGTCCTCTTGCGTTTCCCTTTGCCCGAAGATTCGCGTCCTAA
>Ga0179593_1543931_pt1 | contig 12751 bp, 21 predicted proteins | sample CZODoug2_1_08_16_FD_185931 | JGI IMG/M metagenome (GOLD analysis project Ga0179593, IMG submission 185931) | Vadose zone soil fungal communities from Angelo Coast Range Reserve, California, USA - CZODoug2_1_08_16fungal (PacBio error correction) | ecosystem: Environmental > Terrestrial > Soil >... | reverse complement strand
CAGCGGTGCGCTCCAAGCCTTCGGCCTCGGATCTTTTCCAAGTCCTTCCCAGTTCTCCACCCGGTTTTTTTTCTTTGGAGATAGGAGAGGAGTTCCCTATATTTTCGAGTGCATGGACTCCTTTCGGGCTGTTTCCTGCCCCGTTTTTGTTCACGTTTTTTTTGCCTTGGCTTCGGCTCCTCGGAGACTATCTCTTTTTTGGCTCTAGAGGATTTTTCGCCTACATTCCTTCGACCAGATCCCTCTTTGCTTTTTTTTCTGGCACTCACTGGTAGCCCAGGACCTATAACTGTCCTTTCAAGGTGCGGATTTGAGCCTCGGGGATTCCTTCTTGACTTTCAGTCCCTTTGGCCTTTTGATTCTTGTCCCGATCCTCAGCAGCGTCTCTTTCCATGTCGCTCGCTTTTGCTTGCCCATTCTAGCCACCATCCCTTCAGCTTTCCCGGAGTAAAATCTCCGCCCTCCTTCTGAGATAGGGCCCCCCCCCCAATCTTTGCCTGAATTCTCGCCTGGCCCCCTTTTAAGCCGTTGTCAGATGTTTAGACCATTAGTCCGCGACTCTGGTGTCGGCCACTGAGGTTCCCCGAGTTGCCCAAGGGTAGTAATTGAAATCTTCCCTTTTTCTGCACTCTTTTTTTGCGATATACCCCCCTCGGTTTTTTCTTGCCCAAAGTGCTTCACCGTTTCCGGCGGCGTTTGTCCCGTCACCCTCCTTGAGTTGATTTTTTTTTAACCGATTCAACTTCCAAAAGTCATTTCTTCCCACCCTTTTTTTCGATACATTGTCCTTACTGAAAACGTTCTCGTCTTTAGCTTGCGTAGTTGCCGGCTCCCGTTTCTCGACCTTTAGTGGGTGGGGGTTCAGCGTCACCCCTTGGATACCTGCCATTCTCAGTGTTTCTGCGTGTACATTTTTTTGCAAGTAAATCCTTTCATTGTCTATGTTAGGTTACCCCTGCGCTTGCTGCTGGCTTCCCCTTCGAGATCATCCTCGCGCCCTGCGTGCTTTCCCGCTTTATGCCACTTGATTTCCGTTTTCAATACCTTTCTTAATACCTGCTTCGCCTTTTTTCCGGTAACAGGGAGATGCTCCCCAAAACTCTGACAATACATCCCCCCCTAGTTTCTCCTTTTTTCTACCCTATACCCTATCTTTTGAAAGTCTCTCAGGCATCCGCCTCTTTACTTTGCCGGCGGGTTTCTATCCTGCAAGCCGACCTCTCGCATATTTCTTGAGATCTTCTTTCCGTTCCGATTCTTCTTTTTCTCGGGCCTTCCTCCTTTGAGGAGAGTGCGTTTGTTTCCTTTCTGACACCTGCTTTTGAGAGAGTTCCTGAGCGCCCCTCTTGCTTTGGGAGGTCGCTTGGGAATTGGCTGCCTTCTTTTTCCGAAGGCTCCCTTTGTTCCGATAGCCCTCAAACTCAACTGCTGCCCGGTCTTTCACTCTGCTCTGTTCCCCCTCGGTTCCCCTGCTGGCGCGGGTTTTTTTTTTATTTTTTGATCCCCTTCTTCTTACTTCTCTTTCAAGGTTTTCGTGCTCCATGTATCCGTGCCTTTGGCTTTCGTTCCACATCAAGCAACTCCCTGAGCTCGGGATTTTTTGCCCTCTGGCCCTTGCGGCTTCCGTGGCGATCATCCGATTGGCCGAGTAGATCCCTTTTTTGCCCCTCGGAGTCCTCTTATTTGCGATAAAGGTAGAGCTCTCTTCTAGCAACAGAGCCTTTGTAGGAGGTTCTCCCGTACAGGTTCCTCCATGCAGTTTTTTTTTTTGAAGGCTTGTGCTGCTTTTTCTTTTCGGATACTTTTCTTCTTATCTACCACAGTTTACGGGACAGTTTGAACCTGTTTTCACCCACCCCTTTAGGTCGAGCGGGCAATAGTACGGCTTCTCTTTCTCGAATTCCATCCTCCTCTTCCTGCGGCTCCCTTGACTTATTTTTTATTCTATGGTTCATTCGTCCCTTCCCCGGGAATCATCCTCGGAGGTCGATGACCCCTCCCCCTGTTTGGAAGAACTTTTTCGCGACTTTTCCCTCCCTTCCTCCTCCCCAGACGCTAGATGACCTTGGTCTTGAAACTTCTGCACCTCCCTTCTTAGAGCCGCCGGCGGACGTGCATCATCTATGGATGCCTTTTCAACATTTTTGTTTAGTTTTCCTCTCCCGAGAGGCCTTCCCGTTTACTTTTCGCTTTCCTTTAGATCGTTTTTCATTTTACAACGTCTCGCAATCGATTCTTTTCCCAAGTAGCGTGTGCTTCCTGTTTCTAATTTCTTTTGTACTCACCGACCGGCTTTCCTTCTACTAGATTTCCCTGATTTCCTTAACAGAAGAACCTCAATTTCCGCTTCTTTCTGGGATGAAAGAATTCTCTTCTTTTTTTCTTTTTGTGTTGTTTTGCTGTATGAGCTTCAGCCAGCGTCCTCATTCTCTTCCTTTTTTCCCTTACCTTTTTTTTTCACCGACCTTTTCAAATTGTTTCCCGGTGGTTTCTTTTAATGATCGACGACCAGGAGAGCCTCCCCCCGACGCCGACAGCTGCCTTTCGCCAAGAGCCCGATACGTTTTTCCTCCACCAAAGCTTTCTACGTCTTCATAACAACAACGTCAAAGCGGTGTTGCTCTGACTATCGCCTTTCCTCGGTTCCTCGCCCCTAGACGCTTGCGCCTTTTCTCCCAAAGGTCCAAACCCTCCTCAAAGTCTTTACTCCCCTGATCTACCCTTTTCAAGTTCCCCGCGCTCGCCTTTCTTTTGTGTTCATAAAATTCCCCAAATTCAAACAGTTCTTTTTATGTCATCAGCGCCATCAACTCTCGATGATTCTTTCCACGAATTCTCTCTCATGAGGGACCTGTTTTCCCCACGGTCTCCGTCATTTTTTGAAGTTTACCTCCTAGACTTCCGCCTTCGTCCATCCGAAGCCCCCTTTTCTTCCAGATGTTCCTTTCCTTGGAATTCTCGATTTTGTCTGTTTCTCGACTCGTTTTAGGAGGCTGCTTTCCTCGGTTGTCGGCTTTTCCTTTCGCGCCGCCACCATCGGTTTATCCTTTCTTTGTCGTTGAAGAAGAGCCTTTGGGCTCCTTGCTTTGACTCTCTTCGTTAGTTCTCCTACAGCCTGCAGACTCCTGCTTTTCCTGTTTGCGGCTTCTTCAGGTGCCGTGGAATTGTCTTCCATTTTCCACGGTTTCTTGTTGGCAGTCTTGCTTTTCGGACCGGCGGCCGATCTCTAGCGCTTGTCGAAGCGAAAAATCCGCGGGCGCCTTTGCCAGGTCCTCCTTGTGCTCTTTCCCCAGCGATTTTTTTTTCCCCCTCCACCTTTTTTTTTAAGCTTCCGGTCACCCATCGCACACTTCCGTAAGTTCTTGTCCGCCGTTTGTGATATCTTGTTGTCCTTTCGCGCTCTTCCGTTCCGACCCCTTCTCAGTCCCCAAGTTTCATGTCCCCGGCCACTCCCACCGGACACTAACGCGCCACTCCACCAACTTTTCTCCTCCCATTACATTATTTTTCCCCCTGTCACTAGTTCCCCCTTCCCCTAGAATTTTGGATTAAAGACATCCTCTTTCTTTCACAACGACCTTCGCCGTTTCAGCCTCCTTCTTCTGATTATCTTTTTAGCAAGCACCCTTAGGAACTCCATCCCAAAGTCGCCACAGACTTTCCCTATTTGCTGTAACTGTCGTGAATGCCGGCCTTTTGGTTCCTATGATGGACGACGGGTTTCCCCTTTTTGGAGTTTTCCTGGTTTTGGTCCCTGTCCCTCTTTGGGGTACTTCTTCTTTGATCTCTCTAGCATTCAAATGGTGCCGGCTCCCCTCTGGTGATGGCGACGGCCCCCTCCTTTTTGGCCCTGCCATTCCTTCTTTTTCGCTTATTTTCTGCCTTTTTCTCTCTGGTTTCCTGACCAACAAGATAAAGAGGGCTACTTTCTTTGCAAGATGCTCTCTCCCCCTCAGGCGCGGATGAATTTCCGTTATGCTTCTTCATCGGGAATTCTGATTACAGATTTCCCTTCCTCCCCTCGACTCTTTAAATATATATTTTATTCTGGTCTGCCTCAATCCTCCTCCCAGACCTCCTCGTTTGCCCGTTTTTCCGCGAGAACGTAAATTTCTTTGCTCTCCCCTGAGCGCATAGTGAACCCTCCGCATAGACGCACTCGGCCTTCCACATATCTTTACTTATCGGGGTCTCGGGCCACGACCTTTTTTCGGCTGGCCTTTCCTTAAAGTCCCCCCCCCCTAGCTTCCATTCCTCTCCCCTGTGCAAAGTCTATTCCTCTTTTTTTAGAGATGCATAGCCTGGTTTTGCTTGGTTTGTCCAGATCCTCTCCTTTTCTTAGCTTCCCCCCTCCTGACCCACTCCTTCCCCTTTTTCTTTTCCATCTTCAATGGTTTTCATGGAAGTGCGTCGGCCTCCCTCTCTGGGTGTTTTTTTTGATTCTCCCTTCCTCTGTGTCCCCTCTTCCTGTCGACGTCGTTTTCTAGCTGTTCTGCGGTGGACTGGTTCGCGAACCTTCTTTCCTTCCTAGCCACATCCTGCGAGGGCCCGCTTATCTTTGCTGTTAGTGAGGCCCCTTCGAACTTCTCCGAACTTTTAGCCGTCCGGATTTCCCCTGAGTCTTTTCACTTTGCCGTCGTTCCGCTTATGTCCTCGCTCCAATCCGCGCTGCTTGAAGCGCGCACCGTCCCCTCACGTCCCTTCGTTTCTTTCCCTTCAGTGCAATTTTTTTTTTTTGCACCAGGTTTCATTTTTGCCCCTAGTTACTCTTCTCCCAGCGGCTTTGCGCCCCCGTAAGTACGACGAAACCGCCGCCCTTCATCCGTTTATCCCAAGTTCCCCCTCCCGGCATCGATTCTCTTGCCAGAGGTTTTCTGAGCACTGGTGGTCCCTCCTTTTCCCCCCTTTGCTCATTTTCGTCCTCTCTCCTCGCATTCTTTTCCAATTCCAACTGGCTGACGGCTCCGACGAGGAGGGCGCCTTTCTCAACTTCACCCCCTTCTTTTTTTCTTCAGTATTTCCCTTCAATTGTTTTCCTTAAGAACCGTCAGGTAAGCTGTTGCCTGAGTGGCGCCCGGTTTCGTTTGATGAAGGGCCCTTTGCTTTGCTGTTTTTCGGACTTCCGCTTTCCGCCGTTTTCTTGACCAGAACCCAAACCAATGCTGAGTACCGTCTTTCAAAATGGCCGACCGTTTTCTTATTTGGCGGTTACTCCTTTTTTCTGAGCCCTTTTTTGACCTTAGGGTCGGGGTGGACGATGTATTTTTTTACCTTCGCGAACCCTGCCCTTGATTGCACTGATGGTCCTCCTCATTTCTAGTTTTTTTTTTTCCTCTCGCGTTTCTTCGTCATGCTCCGTTATGTCGGCCATCCCCACCCGCGCCCCCCTTCCAGCAGTTCCTCTTTGTTTCCAACTAACCGGACGAGTGACTGTCGGTCTTTTTCTGAGCGCGGTCCCCCCTTCCCCCGGGTTTCATTCCCCCGAGTGCGCGCTATCTGGCTGTGTCTGTAGGATCGTCCTGCCCTCATGACGATCGGCACTTTTAAAGACCTCCCCTGATTCTCGAGAGTCTTTCCTTGAAACTCCCTTTCTTTACAAAACTCGTCATTGCCTTGGTGTTTCGCATCGATGTGACTGTCGTCTTATGTCCGCCGCTCAGTCTCTCTCTTTCTCCTTTCCCTCCAACCTGCTGCGAATGGGTCGTTACATGGCCTCGTTCCTTACTTCCATTTCTGATTGCGCTGTTCTGTGTTCCCATCTCGAAGGACTCCCTCTTGGGAAAGTGGGTCTTCGAGAGCCTTTCTCGCACCCTCCTCGCGCCCCTCTTTATTGCCGGCTCCTACTTTTTTCGAGACGCTAGTTCGTTTGGCTATCGACTTTCTAGATCCTTCTGCTGAGTTAGCGACGTCCCAGGTCTCTTTCCCGCCTCTTTTTTGCCTCTGGTATAGGTTTTGGCCTTTTCTTGTCTTTCCCAAGGATGTCTACCTCTTTTTTGTCTCCAGTTCTTTGTCTTTGCAGTCTGTCTTTCTTTTTGTCGGCTTCGCTTGCATTCGATACAGCATGTTTTCGCTTTCCAAAGGTCGGTGTATCGGTTGCGGAAGGCTCACTCTTTTTTTCCCCTAGAACTCCTCTTTTGCGGATCCTCTTCCTTTTTTTTGCTTGGGGCGTGGATTTCGTCACTGCAACTTTTCGTAGGTCGCTTGTCCTTTCGTTTCAGTTATAAAGTAGCTGCGCCCACCTGCCTTTTAGAGACTTCGTGACTGTGACATTTTTTTTCTGCCGAATCACTTGAGTCTTTCTTGAGCTTTCGCTTTCTGTATCACTCTCTTTAAGACACCTCCTCAGCTTCTTTATAAGCCTTCCTCCTTCTTAGTTGGCGGATTCCTTCTTGCTGTGTTTCTCTCCTTCTCTGTACACTTCCCTCTTTCCTCTCTTTTCTCGGAAAGTTCTGTTTTTTTCTTTCTTTTCGGACTCCCCCCTACATCTCTAGGTCCCTTCCTCTCCGAACGTCAGAGATCCCTTCTTTTTTCCCTTTTTCAATCACACGCCCCTTTCCCATCAGAATGCTCTTTCCCCTCTTCCTTTTCCTTCCCCTCCCTGGCTTCTCCTTTCGCGCTTTTCTTTTCAGCTTGACCTCCGTTTCCCTTCGCCCACCTGAGCCGTGATGGTTTTCTCTCGGATCGCCGACCTCTATTCCCTCAGCCGACAGGCTTCTCCTCTTTTTCGCTACGGCCATCGAATATTGTTCCTGTCCCGGCAGAAGGCAACGTACCCCCCCTATGACTTCCAACCTCGTTTTCTTCTTCATTGCTCTCGTCTCCCCTCCGCTTTGCCGACCATCTTTTCCCCGGATCTGCGCCCTGGGTTTGGATCGTTCGACGTTTTTCTTAGCCTCCTATCCTGGACCTCGGCTTGACCCTATCCCTTTTAGCGCGAGGATCGTCTGTCCCTTTTCGACCCCAAAGGGCTTAGAGCTTCCCCCCCCTGGACCACAAGGAGCGTGTCCCTGAGGTCCGCGATGGAGTACTTCAAGCTCCAGGGAAACAGTGCTCTGATGTCTGGGAAGTTCCTTACAGATTCTTTTTAACTATTTCTTTACTGCCGTTTGTCTTTCCGTTTCAGTCTCGCTGGCATTGTGTTTGCAGCGCCTCCTGCCCCTCCTTACTAGAGTTCTGTCCCTCCATGATTTTTGGCATGCCGATGCGGGTCTTGAGGCTTCCTTCCTCTTCCGGAGACCCGATTGTTTGCGGAGGCCGGTTTCCCTCCCCCCTGGTACAATTTTCCCTATTCTTCGTCTTGTTAACCGATAGCGCTCCCCCTCTTCTTTGAGCACCCTCTCGTTTAGTCGCGACCCAAGCCTCCCTCTTTCACAGAGTGGTCCGCCTTTTTTCATCGTTTTTTCTCCATAGAGGAACTTCTCGTTTCCGTCTGTACTTTTTTTATCTAGACAGACCGGAGCTTTTGAGGCGTCTGATTTCCCTCTTCGGACCCCCCTACCCTCTTTTCCATCACCGTTCGTCCTGAGATCCCTCCATGTTTTTCTCTGCCTTAGACTTGTCATCTCCCTAGCCTGCTGCAATCCTCGAAGTCGCCACTTGCCCTTCTGCCTGTAATGCCGCCTCCTTCTTTTTTTGTGGTGGTGACCCTTTTCAACTCGAGATTCTTCACTGCTCCCCTTTCACAAGCGCTGCCCCCTCAAGGCACTCGCCTTTCAGAACCGACTTAGTCCCTTTCGTCCTGACTGCAGAATTCGCTCTTCAGATCTACTTGGTTCTCTGTCAGAAACGAGGTTGTGTTGTTCCTTTTTTCCCCTTTGAATTCCTTTTTCCACTTTTCTTTCACTTAGAGTGAAGACTTTATTCGCTTGAGGACTTCTTGACCTTGATGCGTTCGGCCACTCCCTCCCTTCCCTCGAATGCTCTGTGTTTTCATTGAAGAACCGGGCCTCCCCTTCCGTTTTTCTTTCTTCAAGATTTTCCCTTTTTTTTTTTTCGTTAATTCTTGCTTTTGAGATGTTTTTCTGCCACTCGACAAGGCTTGCGAGAGTCCGATACTTCAACTTTTCCTTCGAGGTCTGCCCGAATCGTTCTTTTGATGACGCGATCATTAAATGCCCTTCCCTTTGGGTGAGACTTTCCTTTCCTTCGGTGCTGATCTGTTTCCCGCCGCTGGTTTCACCCCCGGCCTCCCTGACAATCAAGAGTCGTTTCCTGATAGTCGCACTCTCCTCTCCCCCTTGAAAGTGAAATGGAAGAGCTGTCCCCCGTCCGAGGACGTGGCCCGCCTCCCTCTTCGTATTTTGTTTTTTTGTCTACATCATAATTGCATACGCCCGCCTACTCCCTAGTATTAAGGCCGTTTGCAAGGCAATGAAGGTTCATCCGAGTGACCCAGTAAGGATTCTCCCTGTTTAGTCTTGTTTTTCCTCGCCGGACCCTGCATGAAGGCCGTTTCCTTCTGCAGTCCTCCCCCCTTTTCATCACCCCTATTTTCAACTTTTTTCTTATCTCTTCTCACTATCAGTTGTGGTTTGTTTGCGATGGCCTCGGCTTGCATTTTGATGGCCTCCCTCTTTTTGATTATCCCGTCTGCGGCAAAGCCTTTTTGGCCTTTTTTGCCCTAGAAGACACCGTGATCCCTTTTCGGTGTAGCCTAGTTCTTTGGGGCCTACTTCTGCTCTTTTTTTTTGCGCTTTTTTTCCGTCCGGTTTTTCTTGCTTTCCTTTTCCGGTTTTGTGAGCTTCTAACCTCTATGTCGTCTAGGGGATTCCCTGTAGGCGGCCTCTAAATTCGATGCGGTGCCCTTCCCCCCTATGACTTGTGGTCGGCTTTGTGCGAGCCCTGGATGAATTCCGGAACCTGGCCGTCCTCATGTGACTCCTCAATACCCCTTTTTTTCCCGGCGTCCTCTTTGGAGTGATCTTTCCCAGCCATCGTGTGTTCTTCCTCAGTCCGCTGCATTGAATTGTCTGAGCCTGATCGCCGTCAGAGAAAAATCCTTTTTCCGTCCCTTTTGATTTCCTTTCAATCCGGGTTTCGCTCTCGGGTCCTAAGGCTTTCCCGCCACGCCTCAGAAGGAAACGTGTCGCGGCGGCCCTTCGCTTGTCTCCGGCCCTGACCTCCACAGGCACTTCTGATCGGCGGTGTCCTTCTGGCGGTTACAAGGGTAGTCATTATCTCGCTTTTTTTTTTCTGATTTTCTCTCCCGGTTTCTCAAAAGGCGTAAACTTTTGATGTGGACGGCTTAGTTGTCAAAGTTTCTCTTCGCAGATGAGCCCGGAACCCTACCCACTGTTCGTGCTTCTTCATTTAACATGGTCTGTAGCCTTCCACTTTCTTATTTTTTTTCTTTTTTTTGCCTGGTTTTTTTGCTCGTGCTTGTGTTGCTTTTCTTGTTTTCTTCTCAGCGTCACGCCTTTGGAACAACCCACCTTCGGATTCATTTTCGTCTTCCGCCTTCAATAGGAGATGGTTTTAATTCCTTTGAGAATGCGCTGTGCGGGCGACTCACTTTCACCTTCGCATTTTTTTATGGAGTTCCCCACCCCTTCCCCCAGTCTCTTCTATCGGTCTGCAGCATCTTTAAGAGGAGTCGCCGGCTGGGAGCTTGCCGCCCACCAAATTCCCCCCCCCTCCTCCCCTCGTTCCTCGATCGTTTCTTTTTTTCCGAAACTATACGTTTCCCGGAAAAGGGCCGCCTTACCGTTTGTCGACTATCTTCTACCTCTCTCTGCTTTTTTGTCTGATACTTTTTTCCTTCCCCGACGAAGACCCAATATTTCCCCCTTGGGGTGCGCTTTCAGAGTTTTTACGCGACGTCACCGTGCTCATCTCGCGACCCCCCCTCGCCTCGGGTCATTCCAATCTTATGGTCTCTTGTTCAGGCTCCTTTGCTTTTCTTCCCAAAACCTACTCCGGCGCGCGAGTTTCTCCCTTCCCTGAGATAACCCTTTTCCCCGGTTTTCTGGCGCCTTCCTCTTTCCCCACTTTGGCCCGTCTTTCGATGGTCTACAGCTCGTACCCTTGGGGGGACGTAATTAAGGTTGGGAGAGGATTCCAGACCTCCCTTTGGTCCCTCCCCAGAACTTAGAGTTTTCCCTTGTTCCCCCTTCAATACTTGTTCAGATCCACGCTTCCTTTTGGCCCTGTCCCAGAGCGCGGGTCGTCGAGATATCTGTGAGTTACTTTCCCCATCCCTTTTCTCTCCCTCTTTCTCTTTTCCCGAGGCCTTTTGTTAGTTTTGTTAGTCTTTGTGCCTTCTGTGTTGATTTACGTAAAATATTCCCAGTAGCGAGCTTTTCTTGCGCTGCTTTTGCGGTCCTTTTCTCTCGCTGTGGCTGGCTCTCCCTTGCGTGCAGCCGCCCTGATTTTTTTTATACCGGGTCAACGTTTCTTTTTCTGGACTTTTCTTAATCCAGGCTGCGGCTTCAGTATCTGACTCCTTGCTCCGCCTTCATGGACCCCTTGATTCGCTTTCGCCCGGAACCGCAAGATCTCCTTCCCTTTTTAGCTGCTGTTCGGAAGCGATCCTTTTTCCCTTTTTTATTCCTCTTATAGCTCCCGGCCCTCCCGATTTTTTACCACTCCTCTTTACTGCTTCCTTTTTCAGAGGGAAAACCCTCCTAGGCGCGGCGGCTCTTTTCCTTGAGGGATGGCCTTCTGCTCACTCCTCTTTCTTTTTGAGAAGGCCTTCTTTTGTTCCATCTTCGTTCAGAGGAATGCGTTTGCTGTTTTCTTTTTCAGTGAGTAACCTTAGAAGCTTGCGGCTCGGCCAAGTGATGCGTTTCGGAGTACTCCTCAACGAAACTTTTTCGGTCAAGGACAGCTCTTCTTTCGCCTTTTTCCGTCCCTCCTCTTTCGCGGCCCTTTCCTCCTTTTCCAGCTTTTCAATTCTAGTGTCGTCGCGGCGTGATGTTCCCAGCACAGTTGCTCGACCTTCTAACTGTTGCGCCCTTTGTCCTCCCCTTGTTGTTCTCGACGAAATTCTCCCACGCAACAGTCTTCCCTCTGAACTCTAAAAAAGATGCTCTCCTCCTCCTCAAGCCCTGTACGCCAGCGTCCACCTTCTATACAGCCTTCCGGTCCCCCCCCTCTTTGTTTTAGACAATGACTACGCGGACTTTGCGCCGTCCCCCGCGAGATGATGTGACCTCACTCTCTTCGTCAGCTAGACCACCGAAGCGTGCCTCCCAGGATGGAACGCTCCCTTGCATCCTCTGTTGCTCTCTCTGAGTTCGGTCTGGTGTTTTCCATTTCCCCCCCAATCTTAATTCCCCACCAACCTTCTCTTGTCGAATTCTACCCTCCCCCCTTCGCCAGAGGATGATTTGGGGTTTTCGTTAGAGCAATCACCTCCCGATTTAGGTTTCGTGTTGTCCCGTCAGCTCATGACCGCCTTCGTGAGATTTTCCCTTCTTCGAGATCCGTCGACACTCCCCCCCGCTTCTTCTGCCGATGCGGCGTTCGATTCCTTTAACGTTTTTACGGCTGCTTCCAAGCGATCTTTTGAGGCAGGTTTCTCTCCGCCACCATTCTGTTTTTCTAGTTCCCCTTTTATGGGATCTTTTCTCCTATTCTCTCCCAAAGCAGGATTGTTGTCCCCCTCATCGGGTACTCTAGACCGCGGCAATCCCCAGATTTTCCCCTCTCACGAAGGTATTATAGTTTCTTTCCGCCCCCGATTTCTTCCGGCAGTTTGACCCTTTTAGGCGTCTGTTTCGGGCGGCCGCGCCGGAGTTTTTCGCTCTCTTTCCCCCCATGACCTCTCCCTAATTTCTGCGCACCAACAGTTTGTGAGAGCCCCTTTTTTTCGCGGTGTCGCGATGGTTATTCTCTCCCTTCCTTTCCTTAATTTCCAGATGCCGTCTTCGTGAGGACGCCTGTACCCTTTTTCCCGGCTGGTGGTGTTATTTGTTTACGGTTCTGCCTTTTTCCCGCTTACACGTGATCCCCCTCCCCCCCTTCCCTCCAAGGAGCCGGTCACACTCGGCCTACCTTTCTCCCTAATCTTACACGTTCTCCCGGACTTTTTCCCTTCTCTTTTCCTGCATTTCCCCCTCCCCCTTCGTTGTGAACTTTTGGCTCATCCCTTTTAACCGCCGCACTGCCGGTCCTCTTGGACTGTACTTCGTGCCGTCTCTCCAAACAAGATTTTCATACTTTCAGAGTGCGTTTCACCTCCGGCCCTTCGTGCTTCATTTTGATGGGCTTCTTCCCGTCTTCCGACGTTTTTTCAAGTTCTTTTTTTCCCCTTTCGGTTGCGTGGCTGCCCCCTGGAGACCCGATCTGACTCTTTTTGATGGACCTTCCTTCCCTTCCCCTTCGCTGCGCCCTCCTTTGCTGTTTTCCCGGCGCTCACGGCTACATGATTTCCCCTTTTTATGGCCGCACCTCTTTTTTTCGAGGACACTTCTGTTGCACTGACTGCGCGTCCTTTCCCCAGCTGGAGCGGTGCTGCGCTCAGTCGCGGTCGTTTTATCGGGCATTTGGTTCTGCCGACCAAATTCTTTAGGCCGTGTTAGCCCTGAGATGTTTCGTCACCTTACATTACACTACCTGTTCCTCGATTACGACGCCGCTTTCGCGCTTCTGCAAGTACTCGCATTTCTCTTGCTTTTTGATCCTTTCCCCCCGAAGAAGGAGGTTCTTTCTTCCCTCACGGACTTAAGACTTCAAGCCTGCTTCCTTGGCTCTGACCTTTTCCTTTTCTATCTTTGAGATGAACTATGAGATTTTCTTCAACTTAATGCCC
>Ga0179593_1537031_pt1 | contig 12751 bp, 15 predicted proteins | sample CZODoug2_1_08_16_FD_185931 | JGI IMG/M metagenome (GOLD analysis project Ga0179593, IMG submission 185931) | Vadose zone soil fungal communities from Angelo Coast Range Reserve, California, USA - CZODoug2_1_08_16fungal (PacBio error correction) | ecosystem: Environmental > Terrestrial > Soil >... | reverse complement strand
CCTTTTACAGGTTGGATTCCCCACTAACCAAACTTTTCTCCCCGTAATTTCCAACTCGAGTCGTTCCGTGATCCTTAAGTACCAGCCTCTGTGTAAGGACCGCCCCCGTAGATTTTGATCTCCGCATAATTCTGCTGAATCTACGCCGTGGAGAATCCTCCATGGCATATCTTACCCCGATGAGTTTTCTTTTTTAAAATGATTTCTACCCTGCTCTTCCGGCGTAACACACTGCGTTCGCCATTCTCTGATCTGCTTCGAGCGGCGGGATCTTTTCTCTCCCGTCGCTGTTCGTATTTTTTTGACCCTTTCGGCTCTAGATTCCCGCGGCATCGTTGTGAACGGCGGAGCGGCGGCATCCTCCTTCCTACGAGTCCGTGAGGCTCCCAAACTTCAACCCGACCTCCACGAAGTCCGAAGCGGAACCCGATCGAGTTTTTTTCAAGAGGAGGCTTTTTTCTCGCTCGGTTGAAAGAGACTTCTTTTCTCCTTCGTTTTTCTATCGACACTTTTTCCTCAAGCTTCAATTCTCCGGAGTTTTGTCCGTTTTTCTGTCCGCGCACCCCTGTCTAAGCGGGCTTCGCTTGATGGAAGGAATGAATCTCCTCCTTTGAATTCTTTTCCAAGGTCCTTTTCGCGAGCCTGCGTTTGCCCCCTTGGCCTGTTCGTTTCCGGGACCATCGTCCGCAGGACCAGGACGGAGCCACGCATGAAATAGGTGTCCCCTCAGAGAAAGTACGGTGTCTTCCACCTTTTGGTCAAAGAACTTTTTCTTTGCTAGTTTTTTTATCTTAGCATTTTCGTTCTTGCGTCCTGGTATTTTCGGGTCCATCTCCGGCCGCCAGCCGACGGTTTTTCGCCATTGACGGCGGCGAAACCTTTTCTTTTGCTTTTCACCTTTTCCGTCGCCAATTCCCCCCCCATCCCTTAATTTCGATCCCTTATCATAAGGCCGAGTGGTGGCATGGACCAAGGCCTTTCTATGACAGGCTTTTTGCGTCGTTTCAGCGATATTGCTCCCTGCCCCGCGATAGCGGGTTTCTGGGTTGCCGCCCTCAATCCTTCGTTCTCTTACTCACCGCCGGGATTCCCACCGGGTCCGGCCTCATAGGCTGCGCTTTCCTTTCCCCTTTTGTTCTTTTGCTTCTTAGAAAGTAACGCGCGTCGCCCCTTTCAGTGCTGGGGGTTTTTCTGCCTGTCTGGTCGAACCCCTATCCTTCCTCATTCATATCTAGCTCCTCCCTCGAATCCAGTCCTCTTACCACCCGATGGAATGGCCTTTCCCTTACAGGCTTCTACATTCTGATCGTTAACGGGTTTTTGTTTTTTCCCCTGGTCGGGACACGTGTCTCCTCGAAAGTGAGGAGGGTTTCTCCCGTTTCTGAGGGTCATGGTCGTTTTTCCTTGGCGAGAGCTTCTTTTCTTTGACGAAACTTCATTGGGAGCACGCTGGTTCTTCTGGCTAGAGAAGCGGCGTCAGTCTTTCCCCCTCTGGTAAACATCGTCTTCAAGTTCTTCCCTTCTCTGTTCTCGAATTCCCCCTGTTGTTTTGTTTTGGAGTCCCCCAGTTTTTTTTTCATGAAAATCGGTCACCTCAGCTCGAGGTTTCCGCCGAGGGCGCTCTCTTTCGACATTACATTTTCCGGTCAGCCGTCTTTTGGTGACCCTTTTGCTACCCAGGCATCCGTTGTTGTTGTTCTTAGATCTCTTGGGTGCCTTTTTGTCCTCGGAACGGCCTGAGCCGGACATGGCTCATTCCGCTTTCGTCGTCGGGAGCCCTCGTTACCTCGCCGGAGCCGCTGATGTCGATTTTTTCTTTAATGCCTTGGGCTCTTTCTCGAGACTTTCTGTTCGGAATGATCGTCTGCCCCTTCCCTGCTCACCCTCGCGCACTTCGGTCTCAATGTACTTTTAGGTTGTGTCGGCGTACCGTTAACGTTTCCTCCCAGTTCGATCACGACACGATCCTCTCCCCCTTTGACGATTTTCGTAATCCCTAACCTGGGCCCCACCCTCTAAGGCTTCAAAGATCACTATGGAGGTTTTAACACGGTTTTCTTTTTCTCCTGTGAGCTCTCTGGGTTGGATTTGCGTTCCCTTCATCTGAAGGATTCTCCGATTTTCTGTCCCCCTTTTCGCAGCATTCCTTTCGGGAGCCCTCAGCAACGGCTGCCGTTTTTTTCTTGTCCACAGACGGGAATCAACTCTCGTTCCTTTGATTCGGCTGGTCCTTTTTTTTTGTGTTCGCGGCGGGTTGATGCCCCAGTGCCGGCTTGAGGGACGGCCACACTTTCCTCGATCGACGAGTCACTTCCTTCGAACTTCATCACTTTTTTCCAAGCCTCTTTGTCGAGGTCGACCTTCGTGTTCTAATCTATTCCTGTCGGCCTGATGTCTTCTGATCGAACAAGGTTTTTTGTTCTAGTCTTGAATTGGCGGACCGTTTTCTTTTTCTTTTAAGCGCTGCGCCCTCCGTCTGGCCTTTGCTGGCGTCCGGTCGCGGTTTGACCTCCTCTTTTTTTTGGAGCGGCTGGTTCAGATAACCGCTAAGTCTCTCCGATGCAACTTTTCGTACCAAAAGTTTTCCCCCTTGACTCGATTGCAGCGTTGCTCCCTCCCTCTGCGCTCTTTCATCCCTCGCAGTCGCATTTTGTGCGCGATGCTCGCGCCGCTCTTTGAGCATTTCCTTCTCCACGGTCTTTCGGTGCGCAGATTTTCTTTTACTCGCACTTGCTTAGACAGCGTTGGTGCTTTGACAGAGGCTCGACCAAGTCCTTTCCTCTGATGCGTTTCCCTCGATTCTCTCCTTCCTTTCCCGCTGTTCCGAGCGCAGAAAGATCCTTTTGGACAACCAAAAGCGACCCCTTTCTCGGTCCGAAGTCTGCGGATTTTCTTTTGTTTTGACGCTGTTTTGTCCCCCGCTTGGGGACAGTTTTCTCTTTGATTCCCGCCGCCGCCACCCCCTGTGAAGGGGCAGGCGGCGAGCCCTTCTGGGAATTACCTCGACTTCTCGCACATCTTCTCTCGGTGTCAGCGTCTTTTGCATTGCTTGCATTTTCATTTTTTGCGAACCCGATGTGGGTACGACGGCGGACTTTTTTGCCGATCACGACGTCTTTCTTTTCCAGGCAGTTCGGGTTCCCGCGTCGGTTTCTTCCTTCCTTCTTTTCGAGGCTTCTCTGGATTTTTCGGGTGGGCCTTACAGCAGCCTTCCCTTGCGGAAATACGATACTATCTCTTTGACCAGGACTGATTTCAACCTGGGTTAATGGTCTCGTGAGTCCAAACCGGTGTACCAGCGTTACCAGTTTACTTTTGTTCCTTCTCCGTACGTCCTTGGACCCCTAATCTGGGACCCCGGTGGACGCCTCTGTATTGCGGTTGCGCGTGTATGTAATCTTTTTTTTCATCGTTTCGACCTTCAGTTGTCACACCTTTGGACTATCCCTCATTGAGGCGGGATCCAACGGATCGTGCCGAAGGGCATTTACTTCCCTTTCCTCCACTCTTCTTTTTTTTACTGCTTTTTTGAGATTTTTTCGACTGGATTGCATCTCACTTTCCAGTTGGTATACGCTATGAGGTTCACGTTTTCTCATCGTGTCGACCAAGCGGAGTATATTTTTTCCGCCCGTTTCGGGAGTCCTTCCCGATCTTTTTGGCAATCTCCTTTCCTTCTCCTCCGCTTTTTTGTTCTCTTCGAGTGCCAGGAACTTTTTTCTCTGGGCGAGCCATCCCTTTATCGCTTCGACAAGTCCCACACCACCCCTTTTTGCCACGATTCCGTTTCCGACCGTCTCTCTACAGAACTGGAGTGTCACATCGATGCCTCGCTGTCGCACCGTTCACACTTCTTCTGCGCACAGATTTCTCTGGTGTCGTACACTTCTCGGTCTATCGTGGATCCACTGCCCTCCAGGCGTAGGCCAGTTTTCTGATGTTCGTACCCCTCCTTCCCCGACGGCCCCCCTAATACCTCAATCCCAGTTCCTTACTCGCCGTTTTCGCGGTCCAGATTCGTTCTGCAAGTATCCCGCAGGACCACGTTCTCCTTTTGGTCGCTTACTCTCTACAAACGGTTCTCCCCCTATTTTTTCCATTAACCCTCCCCCGTTACTGCGTCCAGATCCCCTGTGAGATCGTATTTCCGCACACCAGGCCGCTGTGTAAGCTTTCCCCCCGACGCACCGCCATCGGAGAAGTCCGAACTGCTTTCATATCGTATTTTGTTCTGACACTTTCTTCTTTCCCCCTAATTCCGCCGAGTAAACACCCCCGTGGGTCGCATTCATCTGATCTGCAAGTCCTCTCTCTCCGTAGCGTTTTGGCTATTTGTCTTTTCCGCATTCGTAGGTAGATCAGAAGGCAGTCGCAGACGTCTGCAATTTTCGTTTTTTTTGCCGTCTCCTGTCCAGTCAGACTTTCTTTTGGCTGCTGTCACCAAACGCCGGCCCTCTTTTTCCCCAAACCGAACGCACTTCTTCTCCTCTTCCGGAACCTTTGTTGCCAAGAGGAGTCTCGTCGGTGTTGTTGCGGGTCATCCGTCTTTTCCCTTAGAAGTCGAATGCCTCTTTTCTCGAATGGGATTAGCCTTCTTTAGATCTCGTCGTTACTTTTTTTTTTCTCCCTCTTGCTGTCTAAGCCCTGGGTCTCCTTGAGGGAGGAATGATCCGGCGCACCTTCCTCATCAGTTTGGGTCTTTACAAGGGAAAACTTCTCCTCGGCCTTAGGCTTTTCATCCGAATCCTTCTTTGATCTGACGTGATGTCTTCATCTCGTTTCCTCAAGATTGCCTTGCGTTTTGTACTTTTTCCTTCTTGGGTTATTTTCACGATTTTCGTCCCCTTTTTTTGATCTCTTTGCTTGGGTATATGAGCTCAGCCCCGATCCAATTCCCTGGTACTTCCCTCATCCTCTCGACTTTCTTCTTGTCGATGACAACCCTTTCTTTTTTGAGCGTAAAGACTGAAGGGGCCGCCCCCGTTCTCACACCCATCACCATTTCTCTCCCCCGATGATCCCACCTGAGCTCGTGGCATATTCTCCCTGCGGGTAAAGGGCCGGTGGATTTTTCGTGTGTGCGTGTTTTCCGCGGTGATGATCTCCTTCTCTTCCAACTTGACCGTCTGCCTTGAGGTTTTGCGCCCTTTCCTGTTGGTCAATCCGACGTCCATCAAGGAAACGGCCCCGGCCTCCTCTTTGCCCCTTAGCCATTTTTTTTTCTCTTTCCTTTTTTCACGTCAGTCTGTCGTCACCTACCGTTTGTTTTCCCCGATGCCAGTATGTGCTTTCCATATAATCGGTCTCCTTCAGTGACTGATAGTTCTACTCGATCCCCTTTTTTTCCAACCTCTACAGGGATCCTGCAAGGTTTGTGATGAATTTACAAGCAAATAGTGATCTCCTTTCGTTTCCTTTTTTTGGCTTTCTTTCCAGTAAACTGCCCCATGTGAGCGGTTTCTCATTCTCAGAGGTTTTTTTCGAAAAATGGGCGCTCTTTAAGGTCGTTCAACGGTGCTCTCCTCCCCCCCCTGATTGCAGTGCGTTTCGGGGAGTGAGAAGTTCAGCGCGTCCTCCCTTCTTATTCAAAGTTGGACCCTGTTTCCCTCGATGTTAGCGATATTTCCGGTAGCCCCGTTTTTTTCTTCCAGGTTCTGAAGGCGCATTTTTTTCTATCAGATAGGCGCCCGACGACTCTCTTTTACCTTTGTCTTTCCGGTTTTTTCCGTGGTGAACAGATGCAAAACGAACCAGAGGTAGATCTCTTCCCTCCTAATACGTTGTTTGTGTTTCTCTTACCTGGTTCGTTTGCTCTTGGTGCGCCGGGTTTCTGCGCCCCTCGGAGATCCGTTCTCTTGGTCGATTTTTTTTTCACTGCCTCCGCAACACCTCCCTCTCCCCCTCCCCGCTGAACATCGAGGTTCTCAGCCTTTTTTCCTTCTTTTCTGATGAACTTTTTTTCTCGACTTCGGTTCACTGGTGGTTTTGTCGGCGCTCCCATTTTTCCTCTCCCCCCCTTTCGATCCTACCATTTGACCGCTGCCTCAGAGCCCTTTGAAACATCTAACATTTATCCTGTTTCGATCTTGTTCCGACCCATCAACTTGAAAAAGATCATAGTAGCGGGTCCCTTTGGTTCCTTCTCATGTGAGACAGTCATCGGTTTTCCCGAGACTGGTCGAGTAGATTATTCCCTTTTTTCTTTGTGAAGGACTTTTTTGTCCCCTGACTGTCCTTCTCCGCTGAGCAACCCTGCCTCTACGTTTTGCAGACGGGCAACTACTTTAACAGACAAGTTCTTAGAACCCATTCGCATTCGCCCTTTCTGAGGCTTGCTCCGGTTTCCTGCGGGACTTGCCTCTTGGTTAGTCTCAAACCCGCGATCGACTCTTTAGAATATCGCTGCATCCCCCTCGGACCTGCGCAACGTCTTCCCCTTCCCCAACCGGCCCTTTTGGGCCGTGGACCAGTCGTATTTCATTTGGTTTGCTTTGGGTTTCTGCATTTTTTGCCCCTTCATGTTCGTTTTGAACGCCTTCTCTGGTTGTTTTTTGCGAGACCCCTCCTTCTTGGACTGACAAACCAGGGCTTTTTTTTGTCGGCTGGCCTTTCTCTCTTCAACCGCTAAGCGACCCGAGCTATACTCCCCTGTGTGCCGACCTTTACAACCCCGGACTTTTTCCACGTGCCCACGCGTTTTTTTCTGTCTGCCAGAATCCCCCTCTTTCCTGACCACGATGTCCCGGATTCATACCTCGACGTCGCTTCTTTCCCCCTATGCTCGCGCCTGTCCTGCTCACCTGTAGGAGCGGATCTGCGGGCCGATTTCATTCTCCTGACGCACCGGCCCGCCTTGCGGTGTGCGCGGGACGTTGCTAATGACCCCTCCCGTTTTCTCCGTTGACTCCCATTTTTCTGATCCATCCATATTTTCTTTTTGGCCGGGCCCCCTATCTATTTCAACCTCTCCTGAAAGAGATCTATTTTTCCCCCCTCTCCTCTTATTTCTTCGGATGTTCCTGGTTTTGGACTTGGCCGGCGTTGTCCCTTTCGCCTCACGGTCCCTCCTGGTCCTTCTTGAGATCTTCCCGCCGCGCCGACACAGGGTTCCTTTTCGGCGGCGAGCGAGTTTTAAATCTTTTCCCATCCACACCGCCGCTGATGCCGAGGTCTTTTTGACTCCGTCTGTCATGATTCCTTCTCAGGGACCCACGTGTTTTTTTACGCGGCGGATTAGCTTTTTTTTCCTTTCATTTGTCCTTTCTTCGGGTCTCAGTCAGTTCTTTTTCTAACTGGCGTCGGGTTATGTCCAGGATGTCTCGTTCCGTAGTGTGGGGGTTGGTTTGGTCCTGCAGCTTCTTTCTCGGCAACTTCTCGGCATCGCAGCTCTGTCCCGACATTGAATTCGGTTACGGAGCCCCTTTTCTTTTCGGTGCGTCCCACTTTTTGTTTCAACCCTTATCCCGCTTCCCCTTTTTCTCCTACACGAATATGGACAGTCGGTTCGGCGAATTACTCTTTGCGGTGATAACGCGACTTCCCTGTCGTTACTTGGGTCCATCGTCTCGTTTCTTTCGGCACAGATCTGGCATAGGGATTAGGCGTGGCCCCTTCCTGCTGTGGTTTCTAATCTCGTAGCGACCTTCCTTCTCCGGCCAATTCTTTTTTTTTGGCCGACGCCTGTGTAATCTCGACCACGCCGATGGCCCTTCCTAATTGTGGAACCGCCAGTTCGTTTTTTCTGAGGACGTCGCTTTTCGTACCTATTCCTTTTTGGGGCATTAGGTTTTTTGGAGCATCCATTCCGGCTCGCCCCGCCGGTCTCCTCTTTCATGGCAATCCTCCTCCTTTTTGCCAGGAACTCGTTGTCGGGGCTCGGGGAAATGGATGTTTCCTACAACCCTTTCCCCCCCCACACAAAGATCTTTGTTACCACGATTTTTCTGCGTGCGCCTTATACCTAACTTTTTCCCCTTCTGCCGCGTCGAATCGGCCGTCCCTTAGAGCAGCGCGAATTGTCGGCCACCTGAAGAGTGTCTTACTGCCTCCAGCGATCCGGACCATCTTCAATCCGGTTCTTTATTGGTTGCGCTGATGTGTGTCCCCGCTTGCGCCTCCCGCGCCCTTACATACACGTGCCGCTCTCCTTCTCTTCCCATTTCGTTCATCTCCCACCGGCCGGGTCCAGCCTTTTTTCGCTCGTATCGTAACAGGAACGGTTCCTTCCGACTCTTCTCATCCATATCCCCGCTCCAGTAAACCTTTCACAAATCGTCTGGTCCATGCTCGATGGCCGTTCTTCTTTCTTTCCGCACCTCTGCGGTTCACACCGTATCCCGACCTCCGCGAAAGCCCTTTAAATAGGAGAATTCCGAGCCAGTGGAGAACCCGAACCTGCTTCCGGTACTGCGGACCAGGCCCCACACCCGTGTTCCGGCGTAAACCCACTCGTTTTTTTCCTCTGATCTCAAGCCTTCGAGCGTTTCCCCCCTGATCTCCTCGCAGTCGCCTTTTCAGGCACACGTTCGCCCCTTAGGCGTTCTATTGTGATCGCTCCGCCTGCACCCACACGGTGTGCTTTGTTTCCGTGGGATTTGTCCTTTCCTTTAGGCTCGCGGGACGCTTTCCAGCGTCAACCCCCCCGAACGCGCTGTCCGAAGATCGGACTAATACGAGTGCTTTTCTCTTTGTCTCTTTACATGAGCCGGCCTGTCCCTTATACCTTTATGCCATAGAATGGTCGCATCAAGTATCATTATGTCTTTTTTCTGAGCCTGTTCTTTGTATCATTTTTTCTTTTCAGGAAGTATCCCGCCAGTCTTTCCCTTTCTTTACAAGGTACACCCTTCTTTAGGCGCTTCCCCTTCACTCCATGGGACTGTTGGCTCAGCTTTACTTCTTCTTTTCTGCTTCTCAGCCACGCATGAAATCTTCAACGGTTGAAGAGAGTCTCGGCTTTTCTTTTTTAAACATTTTCGTTCGGTTTTCGGTTCGTTCATGAGCTTCTCCCAAAAGGCGCCCCTTTTTTTTCGTAAAGCACTTCGACAGACCGACGGGCCCTTCCCCTGCGCGATCTTGCGTCGCTTTTTTCCCCTCCATTCTTTTCCCAATGCCATCCAAAAAAATTCACTAAAATGTCGAGCCCCCCTTCCTCAGGCCGAATTCCTAGTATTTTCCCCGTCGTTTTTCCTCCAGGGACGGTGGACTGGAGCTTGGGCGTTGCGCAGTCCGTTGAGATTCAGAGAGATTATCTCCCTTTTCGGATCGAGGGTTGTTCCCGCTTTCTTTCGAGTTCCTTCCCCTGGTGCAGGGAAGAACAGCGGGAAACCGTTTTCTTAGTGGACTCCCTTTTCCTTGTACTTTTCCTTCTTGTCGGGGGCTGCTTTTTTTTTAAGAGACGCGCCGGCAGCCGTTGTGCTGCAGCGGCTCCGGCTCTCTTCTTCTTTTTTTGTGCGAACAACCTTTTTTCATAGGTACATGATCCGGCGGTCACCGATGACTGCGCCCCTTCTGAGGTACCAGGTCTCTGATTTTACACGCCTCTTTTCTTCTTTCTGATCGCGTTTTGTCCGTTGTGGGTCGGGGATTATTACGCACTCTTCTTTTTCTTTCTTTCAAAGGTTTATCTGAGGGTTTTTTTTTTGTTGATCGACTAGTCGTTACCTTAACCTCCTTGCTTACTTGACCCCGAAGTGTGCTTTTCTTCTGTTGCTCGGGGAGAGAATCTTTCGTCCATCGGCACATCTTCAAAGTGACACTGAGGAAACTCTTTTTCCTTCTTCACAGTTTTTTGCACCTCGACCTCACTGCTCGGTCCGAGGTTGTGTTTTTCCTTGACGATATCGACATTAGCATTTCGTCATTTATTTCCGTGGTGACCGTGCTTAAACGAACCAGGTCCGATCGCTTCTTTCTGTGTTTCAGAGATCCCCTTTCTGTCACCCCATGTCGAGATCGTCGTCTTTCTGGCGTCCACTAGCCGGAGCCGTTTCCTTTTTCTGGACGCCTCAAAGCCCCTGTACACCGCTACGGAAATAGCGTCTCTCTCCCAGGTGACTTGCTCTCTTTTTTTTATTGGACAGCTATTTTCCCAGCGTTTTTTAATGTAATGCCTTTTTGTGTTTCCCCTCACGATCAGGCTCTCACTTCTATCACGACACGACCGCTGCCTGGAGAACCCTTTGAGACTCTTTTGTTTTTCGCTCCCCCTAATCTCCACCTTTCCCGCAGGTGACCAGATCCCTTTCTGGAACGGTTCATCTTTTGTAAATCCTTCTTCTGTGCGCAAGTAATTTTTTTAGCGCCTGGACGATCATTGGTCGCCGCGGTTCGACCTCCTTCCTTTCATAATGGAAGAGGAGTCCCCAGCAACGGCTGCCTCGACGAGCGTCCTTTCTCTCGGGCATCCTCCAAGTTCAAGGCTCCGTTTCGCCACTATCGATTCTGGATCCGGTTTCCTTTTTGATGGTTGCTAACGGGGGGTTCTTGGACTAGACCTTTTCTTGCGGCAAACTCGACGTTTCTTATGCTGCATCACCGGACTTGCCACGCCCCCATCTTTCCACGGACATGGTCGCGCGACAGGAAGTGGGCTTGCCGACGCCCCCTTTTGTGATGGTCTCTGGACCTTCTTTTGCATGGGGGCCCCGGGAGTTTCTGTGACCTTATGACCAATCGGGTTGTCGCCGTGCAGCCCTTCCCCCTGGGTCCTTCTTTTACGACTTTTTGAAGTTTTCACCGCTCGCGACCCTCACTCCTGCAAACTGTCCTCTTAGGGACAAAACCCTTTTTGAAACTAACCGGCCTTACCGTGACACGCCGATTTCTCTTCGATCCCTCTTCCGTCTTGTGAGTGCGCGTGTAGTCCGCGAAGGCCGACTTTTTCTCCCCTGGAAAGAGACCAAGAGCTGTCTCTCCCTGGCGGTGCGCTTCCCCATTCTTCACTCATCCCCCTTCTTTAGACAGCGTTGTTTCGACAACCCCTGCGAATCTATTCTGTTCTAACATTCGATGTCTAAGGCGGCAGTTTTTAGCCCGCAGGCTCTCTTTACCTCTCTAACAAGAGACTCTCTTTCCCCCTTCCCCGACTCGATTCGGGTGCTTCTTTCTTGTTGGCGTTGGCCTCGGTCTTCGTCCTCCGTTCCTTCTGGCCTCTGGACCTCTCCTGAGCGACGCGCCGCCCCCTTTGCCGGGTGGCGTTCCGAGCGATGTTTTCCTCCTCCGAAGTTCCCACTTTCCCCTTTTGCGATCTGGTTTTCGCCGAATTTTGTCTTCTTTCTGGCGACCCACGTGCTTTTGTTACGCCGGCGGACTTATTTTTTTTGGTGCCGAATAATGGGTTTTTTTCTCGGGTTTTTTGGTACTTATGTTGGAATTCCCCCATTTTCCACCTGTCTCTTGCATTCTCATATTGTCAAGGTCTTTTTCCCGGATGCGTCGGGGGTATAAGTTTCTTTTTCTTAAGCAGCGGCTGGTTACTTTCCCCTCCTCACGGTGCATCGTTACTTATTTTTCTGTCCCAATCTTTTTGGCGTGTCCCCCCCCCCTTTCCTGAGAAGACGACCATTTCCAGGTACCTCGCAGTTACTGCGAGCGTAAACGAATTCTTGTGGACTTCAATGTCTTTGATTTAGTAATGGCGCGTCTGTTTCAGAGGGGTACGACATCTCGGCAACCCTTGCCTACGGCGGGATTGAGGAATTTCCCTTCCTTTTGGATGCCTTTTCATTAGTTTGCCGGACACGCGGTGGCTTTCTCTTTCTTGTGAAGAGGTTGACGGTATGGATCGAATTGTGGACTTTTACCGGGATCCTTAATCCTTTCTTTTTTTTTTTCCGTGTTTGTTATGAGCATCCCATTCTCGCCCCGCCGACCCGTTTTTTCTCTCTTGTGTTGTTTTTTTCTGCACGCCTTTCCCGCTCGGGGCGCTCCTTTTGATTGCTCTTAAAACCTGTTGGCCCCCCACAAGATACTCCAGGGTTCCTTTCCGGCGTTCTGCGTTTCTGCCTTGCGGGTGTTCCACAATTCGATGCCATCGGTGAAACCGCTTCACACTTTCGGCATCTTCTTCCTTGTCCGGCTTCTTTGTCGCCCATTCCTTCGGTCGATTGGCCCACGCCTCCCATACCCCTGTTCTTCACAGACTGGGTGCCGGTTCTCGTACAGCTCACGACCCCGACGCGCTTACCGTCTTGGTTAGCCGTGATTTCTAATTTAGATTCGTTTTTCGCTGCCTGTAAACCTGCTCCCGGAAAGGTTACATTGTTGCTGCCGCCGAAAGTAGACCCTTTCCGCCCAATACCAACTTCATTTCCTCGCTCGATTTTTGAGTATCTAGTCCGCGTACCAGGCCCGGGCAGATTCAAGCCACGTATAGCCCCCCTCCTCATCCGCCGCCGACAGTTTTTCCTTAGGAAGGTTTCGAACGCGTGTACGCTGTTGGTAGCTGACCAAATGATTGGTCACCGTAGTAAGAAGCCGGCTTCCCCCCACCAGCGTGGGTCTTCATTCCTCTGCTTCGAGCCTTTTTTTCAGGGGACGATTCGCCGTCAATTTTAGTATTTGCCGGCCCTTCCGTTCTGAGGTAGATTCCCCTTTTGCCGCCCCTGCTCCTTGCGCTCTCAGGAACATCTCTTTTTTTTGGCGTTTTCGCCAAACGCGGCTTCTCACGAACGCAGTACAGTCCGAATCTTGAACACGAATCGAGTCTTGTTGCAAGAGGATTTATCCCCGGTGAATCGGGTCTTTTTCG
>Ga0179593_1315243_pt1 | contig 12751 bp, 11 predicted proteins | sample CZODoug2_1_08_16_FD_185931 | JGI IMG/M metagenome (GOLD analysis project Ga0179593, IMG submission 185931) | Vadose zone soil fungal communities from Angelo Coast Range Reserve, California, USA - CZODoug2_1_08_16fungal (PacBio error correction) | ecosystem: Environmental > Terrestrial > Soil >... | reverse complement strand
CCGCGCCGGCCCTAACCCCTTCCCCCTTTGTCTTTTGTTAAGTCGCCCACCCCGTCCACGTCTCCCCAGAATGTGGCCTTTGCCTGAAACCAGTCGGTGTCTCTGGACGCTTTCTTTGGGGTTTGCCTGGTTGTTTCTTTTTTCTCCCTGCTCCAACTGCTGGTTTTATTCTTTATTAACGACCGGTTTTTTCTTTTCACTTCATGAGGTTTTTTAGGGTGAGATCCTTTCGAGCTTGCCGCATTATTGGTTTCCGCTACCGCCTTTTTTTCACCTGTTCGACTTGTCCGGCCATGCCTTCCCGGGCGGCTGACTGCTTTTCTTTTCTTTGATAACTGTCCTCCCCCTTTTCTGGTCGCGTGGGGCGCTCGTGTTTGTTTCTCCCGTCGGAGGTTTGCAAGCTGGATGGGGTTCCCCCCCCCTGCTCGCTTTTCTGGAAGTTGTTTCGTCGTCTGTTTTCCCTTTTTTCTTGTTGCTTTGGGTTGTGAATGTGTTTCGTGGTTTTGAAGATGCGTCTGGGATCGAAAGATCCTTCCCTTCCCTGGCCCCCCTAGACGTGTGAGGTCTTTGTTTTAATTCATTCTCGTCTTTTTGGATACAGTGTTCCCGCTAGTTCCCCTTTGGCCGTACCGAGCCGCCTTCTCATTGTTTCTTCTGCCGTTTTCGTCCAGCACGCTGGCGTTTAAAATTTTAAGACTTGATTTAGTCGCCTCCTTTTTTAAGCTTCCCTGCATCGGACCTCCGGTCCTGACCTGACCTGTTCCCTCGTTGCAGGTGCCTGCCACATTCTTTTGGGATCAGCCCGCGTTTTTAACGCTCTCTTCCCACCCCCCAGCCCATAGGGTTTTTTTTTAGGGTACCCCGCGCAGGTGCCCCCGTGGTTTCGCGTACTCCAGTAAGTCATCGGATCCCTTTCTAGGAGCCGGTAACCGTCTCATTCCCTAACACTTCAAAACGAATCTGAGTGAGGAACCCCTAAAATTCCGCCGATCTTGGGACCGCCGAAGGCGTTCCGTCTTTCCGTATTTCGATCTTTATGTAGGCAGGATGCAGCGTTGTTGTGTTCATCTTAGCTCGGGAGCCTGCAGTGAATCCTTTTTTTGCCTTTTCCTCTTCCGAGGTGGTATTCAGCTCCTAGGCGTTCGTTTTTAACTCAGTTTCAACGGAGAATGGTTTGATTCCGTGTATTAACGGAAAGAACTTGGCCCGGCTGAGTCGACGGAGACCTCCCTGGCCTCGCTTTGTTTGACCCCCTGAGGTCAACTGAGGTTTGCGTCTCTTTGGATGGGTTGCCCGGTGGTCCTGTCTTTTTTAGGACAGGCGCGTCTGCCGATGCGGCATTTTGGTTTCTCATGGCCCGAAGCTGGACCTTTACTTAGATGTCTGCTACTTCATAGGATGTGTTCCAGATTCGTACCCGTTTTTTGTCGGCTATTTTTCGTTCTCATGATTGTTGTGCTGCCTACCTTTCTTTTAAGTACGCTTCCCCCCCTGTGCTTGTTTTCGTTCACCCTTCTTTAGGGTCTACCCCTCTTTTTTTGGATTTTTTCGGTGCATGGCGGGCATGCTGGCTGTTGTTGTTTTTCTCTTTCTGTGGATTTTTTAAGCTTGTCCGCTTGATCCGGGCAGGTGTTTTTTCTTATCTCCTTTTTGATCTGTGAACCTCATGTTGGCTCATAGGGGTTTCAGAGGGTCTTTTTCTAGGTGGTCTTGTTCTCCTTCGGGCCAGCACACGACTGATTCCACGGCTTTTTTCTTATTAATCACCTAACGTTGTGGTTTTGATTATATCCTAACTCCATCAGTCTGTTTCTTTGTCCCCGCGGCGCAAGCACGAATGGCTACTCCGAACCCCCGACCTTTTGTTCCCTCGTTAAATTCACTACTTTGCCTATCCCTAAAGCAGGCCCGTCTTTTTTCCTTTTGCTTCTCCTGTTTAACCCTGCTCCCATGTCAACTCCACACCTCTCCCTCAGCATGCCCGCCATTTCCTCTTCCCCCCAGTTCACGTTTCAGCCGGAGGAGTGACGCTCCTACGTGGTGTTTTATTGGTTTTGAATAGTTCCCACGGACTTTCCCCCCCTTAGCACCCCCGGCATGCTTGCGGCCCGTGTCAAGAGATTGGATGGAAAACTGCCTTGGTTTTCATATTGAGCCCCGCCAGATGCTGCCTTTCCTTTTCTTCGAGTTTTCCCAATACGGTTTCATTCCTTTTAGTTGGCTTTGAAATCTCAGCCCCACGCCTCCGCGTTCCATTTTCCCAAAAAGCCCTTGCGTCATCCTGGGACCACACTGCTCGGCGAATTGTCATTGTCCCCGCAATTCTACCGTTCTTGTCTCTTTTTACAACGGAGTAAGCTGACCACCTTAGAAGTTTTTTAAGGTTCTAAGACGGGGAGGCGTCCTCCCAACCGGCATGTGTTCCGACAACTACCCCCTTCGGGCCTTAACGCCTTTTTCGCGAGTCCTGATACCAAACGGGTGACGTTTCTATCACCCTTATCGCGATTTCTTTTGGTTTAACTCAAACACTCTCGGGCGGCACTCAGATTGATTTCTTCGATCTCCGTTTTTTTGAGTTAAATTTTTTCCCTCTCTTACTTGATGTTCTCCCTAGTTCCCTTTTTATGGCTCTTCTTCTGATGGATAAAGAGCCTTAGTTCCTTTGGTTCCCCGGTAGGAGGCCCTTAGTTTTTGTTTCCGGGGTGTCCGCTTTTTTATTTTTGCTTTCTGATCACAAAGTGTCCGGCCATACTGGTCCCCTTAAAGTATTTTCCCGTAGTGCCTGATGCGGGTTATTTCTCATCGAGAAAGCCCTCCCCTGAAATTTCGTTTCCGACCCCTCTTTCACCACTTTTTGACTCGCCGCCACGCTTCTTAGATCAGAGGACAGTTTTCCTCCCACCTCCTAATGCCGTGTGCCCCCTGTTATCCCTACAAAGAACAGGCTTTTTACCAACCCCTGAACCTTATTTGTAGTTTTTGCGGCTCTTCTAAGGTGTCTCAAACAAGCCTTTCAAATCTCTCTTGCGATGTCCCACATTACAAGAACCTTTCTTTTCAAACCTTCTCAGATTTCACCCCAGACCCGAAGCGACCCACCCGGGTCCCTCCCTTTCTTTTTACTTGAAGACCCCCCCACCCGCCCACCAATGCAGCTGCAACCTTTTCCCCCAGACATGAGAAATTCCCCCACCTCTCCCATGCTCACACCTCTATACTGTATCACCCCTCCCCCTTCCTCATCCGGGCAGGCAGCCCTGTTTTTTTACTCCGGGTGACACCTTTATTTCCACGCATGACATACTGCGGAATTCTCCCTCGTCCTTTGCCCCAAAGTTCCCTTGACTCCCCCCTCTTGAGCGCGCCGCCCTGTTTTCACCCGTCAACGACCTGCCCGCCTGGCGTTGATCACCGTCCAGCCTTCACCCCTCCACCACTGCCTACGGCTGACCCTACCGTCTCCGGTCCATTTTCTCCTTCTTGGGTGTCGAATTCCTTCGGTCCGGTATGGCTTTCCATTTGCCAGGATGTGGGTTTTTGCCTTTTTTGTCCCGGGGCTTTGCCCCCCCCTGATGGGGCCCAATTGGCTTTTTGCCCCTTGTTAGGATTTGGGCTGACTTGCAGCGCCCCTGCAGTTCCCGGGACGGTGACCCTTAGACTCCTCTTTTTTAAGGGTGTCATTTAATTTGGTACGTGGTGGTTCTTGCACCTTCTACCCCCTTTTTATCTCCCCCCGGCGCTGGGTTTTACCTCTTTGTTTGGGCTCTTCGGCGCCTGGATTCTCTCTTGTTTACCTTTCTTTCTTTTGTGGGTCCCTGTGACCAGCCTTTGCTATTGTCCAGCTACACTTTCCTGGTCGCGCTCGGGCGCTCTTATGTTTTCTTTTTGAGCCTTTCGGACCTTTCTCCCTTTCGCGCGACCCACACGATACGGGTTTATATTCTTCCTCGCGTTACATGGCCTGACAAGGCGGCAGTTTCCCCCAATGGTATGGACAGTGTTCTCCGCTTTCTCTCCCTTTTTCCATTCCTGTTCTTCAACGGGTGAATCGACCTTATTTTATGCTTCTTTTGTTTAAGGTTACCTTGAAGTCTTCTTTTCTTGAGAGCTCTCCTGTCCCGTTTCCAGGTGTGGAGGTTTTCATGGAACTTCCCCTACCCCGGCATTCGGAACGCGGGACCTTTGGCACTGTCTACCTGGAAAACTGCTACACCTCCTGGCCGTCCCTGTCAAATCTGCATAAAGTGTTCCCCTCCCTTTGTCACCGTCTTTCCGATTCCTCACTCTTTGGGTGAGACGCTCCTTGCCCTGAGATGACGGTTCTAAGGCCGTCCCTCCTCTGCTGGCAGCATAGATAGGCTTCCCCTTCCCTTCGTTACCGGGTTTCTTGCGACCCTCTGGATGGGTTCCGGCGGACCCCTTGATCTTGGAGCGACCGTCCAGTTAGCTTTGTCAGGCTCCAATTCCCTTCCCGGTGAAACTCAGTTCCCCTTCCCTTTTTAACCGGATATTTCCCTTTTAATCGGGCCTTCCACGGTGTAAGTAAGTACTTTTTTCGCTTTACCTGCGCGACCTTCCCCAAGGACTTCATCTTCGAGGGCCAAACGAAAGGCATCAATTCATTTTTCGCCCTTTATCGATGCCCAAACTTTTCCTCCCCTCGCTACTCCCTCCCTCCCCTCCTTCCACACGTCCTGATCTGGACACCTTCTTTGGATGCGGACCGTCCCTCCTTTGCGGACGCCCAGCTGTTTTCCCATCTCCCCGCTCTGCCGCCATAAACTACCCTCTTCCCCTCTCCATCATCCGATCCATGCCCCAGCTCGTGCTATTTGTCCGCACCCCGTGCAGTTTTCTATAAAAGCGAAAACGGACCCCTGCCTCCTTCATCACCGAGGATAGGACGTCCAGAATAAAGCCTTTCAGATGTACGGACGTTTCAGCTGCCCGTAGTCTCTGCAGTACGCCCCAAGCACCCGTTCCCCTCTACAGGGGCGTTCCCTCTTGTCTCTTTTTGATTCCAAAAGATTGAATCCTTTTCCCCTCAATCACCCTCCTTTGGCATCGACTTGTGCCATTCCCCCGTGGAGATCCTTCCCCTTCTGCCCACTCGTTTGCACCCCCCCGAAGGTATCCCCACCCCCCTCGATCACGCCGACTCTACGAAGAAGTGGTTCCCCGCTGAAATCACCAAAAGACATGGGTGAAACAACCCCCGTTTTCTCCGCTTTCGCCTTTTAGAACACCCCTTCCTCCCCCCCCCAGCTGCGCTCATCAGTTTTGTGTTTTTCTCTATCCTTCTTTTGTTCAGGTGCTCCTTTTCTAGTTTTTTCGAATACGGCGCACTCCCGCTGGGGATGTTCTTACTTCTTATTTCGGTCAGGGGTATCCGTGTCTTTTAGAGTCCTTAGCCGTCTTTTTTTTTTTTCTAACATTCGAAGATGTCTGTTTTTCCTTGTTCTGTAAGCGGCTGCTGCTGGGTTCTTCCGAGCGGCTGCCTTTCGCACTTTGCGTTCCCCTCGTCTGTTTCAGTTGCGGTGTTGATCGCTTTGCCTTCTTTATGATCTCGGCCGGGCGTGTGAGAAGGAATCGAGTGACATTCTTTGTTACGCAGGTATACCCGAGTTCTTTTGCGCCCGTCTCCTCCCGGTATGACACATTAGCTTCAGCTTAATCATTCGTCTGGGGAAGTTTGCTTTCTTCATTCGGTGCTTTTTCCTTTGCTCTTTTTATTTCCGCCTGCGCTCCGGGTTTTCTGGTGATTCTTGCCCCCGCAATAGACACGCTGGTGGTCCTTTCTTCATCGAGGCCGTTGGTCGTTTTTGGCTTAGCCTCTTCAGGAGGGATTGGTGTACAGTTTTCTTTTTTTGTCTTTTGATTTTATCCCGTTGATTTTTTAGGCCCCGCCCCGGCGATCAGTTGGCTTGTCGCTTGGCGGTCAGTGAGCGGCTCGATTCTTCCTTTCTGAGGGCGGCGTTGTGTTCACCCCGTGTCTTGCCGTGCCTTGAACGTCCTTGGTTTTGTCTTGCTTTTCCGCGAACTGAGAGGAATTGCTTTCTTCATCCGGGATCAAACGTTCACTGGACTCTCGTTTCTAGACGTGGACGGCTTGGTCCACGTTTTACCTTAGTCGGAGGACTCGTTTCCCCCTCACGCTCCACTGGTGAATCTCCCTCTCTCTGTACTTGGTTACGCAGGCCCTCCCTTGAAGGGTTGGAGCTTTTAATTTTGTTGAGGCCTTATAGTTTTCCTCTGAGTCGAGGAGTTCCTTATACCCGGTCCTTTCTCCTGTCATTTACAACCCTGACGCGTGAAGTTTGGACTTGTTCTTTTACCTTTGCAAATAAAGGTGCTCCTTTTCAATTCGGGTGAGTCGGATGAACTTTCTTTCGCGTGCCCTCATTTCCAAGAAAGGAGGCGGTTTTACTTTTTGCCCCCCCCCCTAAACCCTTCTGGGCCATTCTAGATTTTGACCCTCTCAGTTCCAGGGGATTAGGCCCCACCTTTTTTTTTGTCTTTTTTGGGTCTGTGGTGTGTGTGGTGTCGTCTGTTGGGGGTTTGTGCTGACTTTTTTTGATGGTTCCTGGTCATTATGCCTGCCGGCGGGCCCAGCCTTGTGCTTTGATTCCCTAACCGTGACGCTCTGGCCCATGTCCTATTCCGGTTTCCCTTCATGTCCCTGCACGGAGGTCGGCCCTTTGTCCGCATATGAAGATGTCCCTTTTCCCTGGTTCGAGTACTTTTCGGGTCCTTTTTTCCACCATTCCCTTCCTAAGCAACTGTACCTTCGGTTTTTTTCTTTTCCCGACCTGGGTTTTGGGTCCTAAACCACCCTGGATGGGAGTTTACCCAGGACCCCCTTTTCCCACCTTTTCCCTCCCCGGTTTAAGTAACTTTCCTCCGCCCTTGCCACGAGGGAATTCCCGTTTTTTTCATCGTAGAGAACCTCCCCGAACCTTGTACGAACCCCCCTCCCGTTCCAACTTTTTCCTGTCTGTCGATCTTTCTTTTCAAAGTCCCCGGAAGAACATGTGTTTTCCCCGATATAGCTCATTTCCCCTCTCTACGCACCTTTTTCACTTTCGGCAAACCCACCCAGTCCATACCCTCTCCTGGCGAAAGAAATAAACGAAGCCGTCCTTCCCAGATATGTCTGTTCTAGGTCATTTTTTTCTTCTGGAATCGTCTGGTGTTTGCGTTTCGGCTGTTTTGCTTTTTGACAATTTTACCCATTCTTGAGTCTTTTTATACTACCTGCGTCTCTCCAGTGGTGGGTCTCGTTAGTGGTTTGGAGGCCGCTTCCATTATGTCCATTTTATGGTGGAGTATAGGCTCTTGAGCACGGTTCCCTTTAAGGACCCCCACACCCAATTTTTGCATCGGTCCCCTTCCCCCTTTTTTTCTTAGTTTTTCGTCCTTTTGTTAATTGATGTCTATCGTGCGTCAGCTTTTCTCGCTCTGGTTTCCCTCTACTTTCCTCTGGTGAGCGGTGCCCCGTGTGCCGTGGCCCCCTGATCTCTTGATGTTAAGTTGTGGTTTGTGAGTCTTGGTGTTTTCATCTTTTTCCGTGCAACTTGTTGCAGGTCCCTTTTTCTTGGCCTGTGGATTCATTCGGTTTCCCAAGTAAGTTCTTTTGCTCTTCTCAGTACTCATCCACCTTCAGCGCTGTTGTGGTTGTTTTTCTCCGGAATGCTTTCTTTTTGGTCCCCTTTTCCTGCAATGTTGGCCCATTTGGCAGTACCACACCCGGCGCGTATCTTCAGGGAGGAGTCCATCACGCTTTTTCCCGCCTTTCACTTTTCAAGGTCCTTATTGATGTTTTTCTCTGTGCAGGATGACCATCTCTGCAGTCGATTATGATCAGTATTTGACTTTTCAAAAGTAGTGACAAGGCCCGTAACGGACCCGTTGTTTTTGATCATTCACGCTGCTCGACTTCGTTTTCCCCCCCAAAATACGAGGGAAATACACTGAAGGACTCAACAGGTGCACTTCCCCCGTCTGACAATGTTTTTTCAGACCCTCCCCTGAGCATCCCCTTCTCCCCCTCCCCTCCAGATATCCCGCCCGGGTCTTCGTCTCTTGTCTAGGATCATTTCCTATCTCCCGAACACTTCACGATTTATTCTTCCAGTCTCGTGCCCTTGTGACCGTCGTTTTTTTGATTTATTAACGGAATTTTCTTCCCTTTTCTTGGTTTCATAAGAGGAAGAGAGCGCGCTTCTCCCTGTTTGGTTGATTTCCGGTCTGCGGAAGATGTTGTTTCTTTCAGTTTCGAGCGTTTTTTTCACTGTTCCCGGTGACAGGAGTCTTTGTGGGAAATCGTGGACGTTCACGCACGCAGAACGGTTCGGCTGAGGATCTGGCGACCGGATGGTTCAGTTGTCTTTCAGTCTGGTAGTTTCCGATGTCAGGTTAGGTTCTGTTTCCTTTCACCTTCCGCAGCTATCGCGGGCACTAGTTTGTGTCTAGGTCACCTCCGTCCTCGGAGCTGGTCTAGTCCTCCCTGGTTGGCCATGATCGTTCCTTACCAGCTGACTTTTCCGTTTTTGATCTTTGCGTCTCATGCCGTTTTTGTGATGCCTTCCATAGTTAATTATTCACTCACCCTTGACGGTTGCTTCCCGGCCTTTCGTGAAAGGTAGTTGTCTGTCATCAGGTGACTGGCGTTTTTCAGCTTGGGCGCGGGGGTCTGTTGAGCATTCCGGTTACCCTTCTTCCTCCTTGTCCGTTTGATCGGGACTATGGAGATGCCTTCCCTTTTCGATGATCTGTTCATCGGTGGCGCATGCTATCTGGCTTGGTTTTCTTCCCGACGCGTGACAGGCCCCGACTTTACGGTTCTCTTCTTCTCCTAATCCGTTTTGTGTCTTCTCCTTGCCGGAAGTTTTTTGTTCCGGTCTCCGACGGCCTCCATCATCCCTCCATACTCACGGAACCAGAGTCTTCTCCCCCAACATGAGTTTCCACCTCATCGCCTTGTCTCCTCCCCTCTCAGGCCCTGAGCCCTCGGACAATGGCTTTTTCCTGTTGCATCATCTCTCCCCCTTTTGGCCAACAATCAACTATCCCCAGTCCCTGCATGCTGATCCCCCTTATCCCCCCAAAAACTACCCCGTTCTCCCGCCTGCTCATTTAGTGACGCTCCGCTTTCAGAGTTTTTTACTTAGTGAAAGACTTGTCCCGACGGCCCCCCCCCCAATTATCAGTGCTCGACCCCTGTCCAGAAGGGTCGTTTGATGATGGTACAGCCCGGCTGGAGCTCCTCCCCCCAGCCCCTTCCCTGTACTCCGGGTGTCCCGCTTTTCTCCCCTTCCCACCCCCCGTCCTGGGAAGCATAGCTCTATGGCAGTGTTCTGCCGGTGCACCTTTTTTCCCATGCCAAGCGACCCCCTGACAAAAAGAATCCCGGCCTTTTCCCCCCCCCTGCCCAATCCCCCCTTTTTTCTCAGAAGGACTCTTTTCCTCGTTTTTTACAGTCCGACCGCTTGCCCCCTTCTCAGGTTCCTGGCGTCAAGAAGGGGAAGGACTCCACCCATCGGAATGTCCACCTTTCCCCTCACCCTTACCTTAAAGCATGTTTCCCTCCGGCTCTTCCTCTTCATAGGGCAGGACCAAACTGCTGTGCATCCGTGCCCCCGACTCATCCCTCGGCGAATTCTCTTTTTTCACTGACCAGCTTTTTCTTTCCTAAGTTTTAGTTTTGCCTTGCGAGGTTTACAGTCTCCCGATGATAGTCCAATTTGTTCCCTCGATGAATTGAAATGATAATTAATCGGTCTCCCCCCTTATGTCTGGCTAGCTCCATAGTGGCACCATGTAGAGTTTTCCACAGGTTGTTCCTGGTGTTCTGTGTAGGGGTTGTCCCGATTTTCTTTCCTCAATTGTTGACCACCCTATCTGTCCTTTCCCCTTTGTTGTCACCTCATTTTTACATGTCCACCTGACCAGTTAGTCATTCAGCCTGAATCTTGAGTCAGAGAACGGGACGGGTCAGTTTTGCCCACCCCCCTCCTTTCCCCCGCTTTTTTTCTTGCCCTTCCTTCTCAAACCAATGCCGCCGCCTTCCCCAGGTTTAAGGAAAAACCGGAAGCAGACCTTTCTTGCCTGGTGGACCACATGGTCTAGCATCCCCCAGCCTTTCGCCCCCCCCCCAGATGGGTCACAATCGATTTTTGAGCTTTGGGATGATACGTCCCCGTATTTAACCCGCCCCTTACTCCCCCTCCGAATGGCGATGGCCGTCCCAGGCCCACCATAACTTCATTTGCAAACTATAGCCCTCTTTTACAGACCTTCGACACCCAAACACCACGGCTCATCAGCAGAGCTGCGCGGTCCCCAACCCAGTCTGCACCGCTTTCCTGTAAAGTCCTCCGAACATGACCACAGTTAACCCTTCCCTCCCTTCATGACCACTGAAAAACCAGTTTGACCCCCTCCCCCCCCCTCTGTCCGTCTGAACCTCACGAAATTTGCCATGACTGTGACAGGAAAGGTTTTCCGTCTCTGGTTTTGGGTTTTTCTCCTGAACAGAATGCCTCCTTTTCGGACCCAGGTTCCCTCTTTGCACCCTGCGTCCGGAAGGCCCCCTGATTGAGAGAAGCTGGTTCCTAGTCAGCCGAAAACGCCTCCTCCTTGCTTACCTGCTCCCCCCCCCCCCCTCCCTAGTTTGGGAAAACCAGTCACCACCTTGCCCGCGTTCTTCCCCCTTAGTCCCCCCTTCAAGAATGCCGGTTTTTTGGAATCCTTCTTCCCTTTATGTTCACTGACACCTGCAGAAGGTCTTTTCTTGGGGTGTTGTTTTCCCTCCCTGCGCGGTCAGGTTAGGGGAAATTGATGTTTTTGGCTCAGGCTTGATTCCCCCCGATCTCCGGTTCTACGTGAGCTACAACCATGGTCCTGGTTTTATTCCCGTGAAGGTTTACCTCTCTCTCGATTCACCTTTTGGCCTCCCGTGACTGCCGGGGCATTTAGGAGGTATAAACCCTTTCTTTTACAATTTCCCTCCCCTTGTCTGTTTCCCTTCTCCATGAATGTTATGGATCTTCCTCATCTTGTTTGAGACGAGGCGGTCGCTGGATTTTCTTCTACCGGCTTTCCGCACGGTGAAAACTTTTATTACGACCCCGCTTGGTTCAGATTGAACCAGCACTGGTGTTAGAAGTCTCGCCTTAGGTACCTGTTACTGTCCAGTGTATTGGTGAGAGTCGTCTCTGCTGCCTTTATCAGTGAGCGGCTTTTTTCTAAAACCGTTTAGCGGGAACGCGTTCATCCAGAACGCCTTCACCGTCGCCTTCTTTAAATGGTTGATGCCGTGATCGATAGATAGTGCTTTTGGTTTCTCAACTTGTAATGCTGAACCTTCGACATATGCTCCCGTGAAGCCTTTCGACACCTTGCTCCGCTTTTAATGCCCTCGTTTAGCCCCGTTCTTTGGAACGAGTTTCATCTCGTCCTGCAGGGGCTTGCGCTGCTTTTCCCAGTCCTGACCTCTGACCCTCTTCCGAGCCTGACACCTTTTCCCTCCAGTGCATTCCCCCCGCATTTTCCCTTTCCCTGTCACCCCGAAACGGGGGTTATTGATCCCCGTCTTTCCCCATGGAACTCGGCTTTTTGATAGCAGAGTCTGTCTTTATGGGTTTCTCCGTCCGACACTCGTACTTCGATCTGCCTCCCACTATCAGTGAGCTTCCTTTCCTCGATCCCCCTTCAGGTGAGCGGCTTCGACCCCTGCGTGCGCTGACCTTCAGAGGCTCCTCGAGATAGTACACCCGCACACTTTTTTTTCTCCTCTGCCTGCCGGGATTTGCCTTCTTCCCCTTAGCCGGAATTTCCCCCGTTTTACCTCCATTCCGAGTCATAAACGTTCTTCCAAAGTCGCGGCCGGTTCTTCCACGGGACAATCCCGTTCCTCGACGCTTTTCGCCCTGCGCGACCTGACTCAAATTTAAATTGCAAACCGAGCACCGAGTTTCCCAAAGTCTTCAGCACTCCTATGACTCGACGTAAGCCTTTTTTTTTCCCCTCATCTCTCCATTGCCGTCAGACTCCCTCCCTTTCCAGAAGCCCGCTCTCTTATCATTCCCCCTTTGTGCTGAGGCCTTTTGATCCGCATTTCGATTTACAGAATTTTCACTTTCCCCTCAATCTCCATATCCCCCCTCACCCGGTCAAATCTCTTTCCCGCTTAAGCCCGCCTTTCCATGATAAGCAAACAGATCTTTTTCCGTGTCGCCCCCCCAGCAACCTAGTGCCGCCCCTCTCCATCTTGAGCTCAAAGAGGACTTTTCCCGAGCGTACCCCTCCTTTCCCGCCAGTTCTCAAAATCCTCCTTCCTTTCCATATATACTTTCACTCTTTTTTGAGCACAGTCCCTGTATACCGTTGAGCTGCACGTTCATAGAAATCGAAGCTACCGTAGTACAGCCACCTTCCCGCGGAAACGCCAAGGCCCCACGATGCTTCAAAGGCAAGGAAGCTCTCAAATTTTACCACACCTACCTTAGCTCCCGTCGCCGCAACTCCGCTCTTTTCCATCTCTTTTATGGAAAAGAGGTTCCATTGCTCCGCTTTTTGCCGAGCCTTACTCGTCGAAGGTTCTTCCAAACACCACTTCTTTCCCGATCTACGAGCGGTCAGACTTAACCACTATCCCTCTGACATCCCCATCTGACTTTACAATCCGGTTTCAACCCTTCCGCGCTGCCGAAAGTGAGTTCGAAACCACTTTTCTCCCCCGCGCCCC
>Ga0179593_1814740_pt1 | contig 12752 bp, 11 predicted proteins | sample CZODoug2_1_08_16_FD_185931 | JGI IMG/M metagenome (GOLD analysis project Ga0179593, IMG submission 185931) | Vadose zone soil fungal communities from Angelo Coast Range Reserve, California, USA - CZODoug2_1_08_16fungal (PacBio error correction) | ecosystem: Environmental > Terrestrial > Soil >... | reverse complement strand
GTGCTCGGAATTTTCGGAGAGGGGGGCTTCCAGGGACTCTCCAGTTTCTTTTTTTGCCCCCTTTTGTATCGCTTTGGGTTAGATCAATCTGGATCGTTCACCCGAAGACATCATATTAATGATCACTATTTCAATGTTCTTCCGACAAAACGATACGCCCTTCCATTTTGTAGCTGCCTCTTCTTACCCCGGCCCTCCCGTGGTTAATAAGTTTCGCCAGGATTCCCCCTTTTCCCGACGGCAACGGCGAAGGTCTTCGTTTTTCCGGTCCCCAATCCAGTGGTCTGCAGTTCCCGGCCGGACGGCATCCTCCCCCCGCTGCGAACGGACGCTGCGAGAGACCGGCTGCACCGCAAACGCCATCCCATGTTCACCCGAGCATCCGCCGAGCAGGACATCCTGAGGACATGATGATTTTTTAGCACAACCCACCCCCTATGTGCCCTGGAAAGACCTTGCGGATAATCGGTAAGAGGCGTAAAGCCGGAGCGCCCCCCGAATGAGACGTCTTCGCCCGTCCGCCGCGAGAAGTCCTTCCCCTTCGCGGGCTTTATCTCATCTTCACCGCAATGTCGATTCCGGGCGACGCAACACAGCAACACTTCTCCCGCACCATAGTGGTTCCAGCCGGCCACCCCTCTCTCTTTCCGATCGCGATTCGTCGGCCTTCTATAACGGCCTGGCGCAAGCTGGTCGCGGCACACGACGGTCGTGTTTCACCCTTTAGCTGCAGCACGCCTGAAAAGGATCAATCCCAAGCATCCCCCCCTTGCGCCGGCGTGCGAGCTGCATTCGCCATGTCACTGAGGCCACCGCTCGGCTCATAGAGGATTTTTCATCCTGGCCGAGGGCATGACTGTGCAGGAGAATTTTACTCTTCGGCTTGAGCAACCCTGGTGAGAGGACTTAGACTCCGCCCCAGCCCGACCTCTTTGTCGAGTTGAGCATCTGCGTGACGCGGGGCGAGCAGAGGGTAGCATGCCTATCTCTTCCGGCGCCGTATCCGGCGCAGGTGACACTTTATACCCCAGGCCCTGCTAGACAGATCTCCGAGCTAAGTTGGCGTTCCCCAGTGCCCGTTCGAGGCGACGAGTGTCCGGATTAATTCCTCCGATCGCGCGGCCGCATCGAAGCTCGCCGTCATACCGGTGTCCCCGGCGCTGAGGAGTCTCTCCAAACCTCTCTTGCACGCTCCCCCCTTTTCTGCACCCGTTAAGTGACGTCTGACGCGCGTATTCCCGAAGGCGGGGTTCCTCAGCGCTTCGCGTTTACTAAAGCCTTTCTTAGTACATCTTTCTCTTCTTCTTCATCCCGGTCCTTAACCGCCCCGAAGGTCACGCGCGCGCCTCCAGTGCTTCTTCGGATCAGCCATGGAACGGCTTCTTCGCCCACCCAATGCCCATCTCGGCGATTCTCTAGCGCCGTCCCCGGGAGTCCGCGCGCCAGCTCGGCGAACGGGCTTGCTCTTTCTTGTGCGGACTCTAGACGGTCTCCGACTCACAACTGGACGCCCCGGTAGACCTCTTTATGTATCCTCCCCCATGAACCGATGATGAGTGTCATCTGGCGCCGAGAGCCTCGCAGGCCCTCCTCGGTCAGAGCGCTAGACGCGCAGGAGAAGGCGTACTCCCGATGCTTTCATACCTTTTTTAGAAGACCTGGACAGATCCTCAGTCCCTCTTCCTGCCCACCCGACTCTAGGTTTCTTCGATGAATATATATCTCCTCACTCCTCCGTTGTTGTTGTCTATCCACCTCAAGGTCCACCTCGTTCGTAATCGTCGCGTCTTCGACCTCATCGTCCCTTCCAAGTGTTCTCGTTGCTCCCCTTCTGCTTGAATAATCTTCCTCCTTCTTTTTTTCTCTGCTAGTCCTCCTCTGGGCGGCAGCATGACGCCGCGCGATAGCGTGTTCATGAGGTCGGCTCCCCGACGAGGGTCGGGCCCCAGCGAAACCACTGTCCCGGTGGAGAACTGGCTCGCCTCAATTTTCTTTTTCGGGTAGACATTTAAAGAAAGAGAACATGCCCCCCCCCCCCCTTCTCCCTGAATTTGCCTCTCTCCTGAGACCCAGAGGCCCATCGCGTAGCCACGCCGGCGACCGCTAGCTTGTTTCCTGACGGTATAGGCGACGAAGCTTCAGAATGGCTGATCTTCTCCTTTCTTGGAAAACCGCAGCCGCCCGAATGGCTGGTTGAACCTGGTTAGTCCTTTAAGGGCCGCCGACAGGACGCTTGCGCTCGGTACCCTCCTCCCCGCCGCGTGTACAGACGACCGAGCATTCTCTTTCTTTCTCAGCGGGTCGAGCTTTCGGTAGAGATGTTTATATCGGTCTGACGCCTCTCCTCTTTCGGAGTCACACCTTGTCCTCTTGTGTGGACGATGACCTCCGGCGATTAGCGGTTCCCTCCTGCAGCCATGACGTCGAGGCTCTCCCCCCTCACGGCACGACAGTAGCGACCTCCTATCGAGCATCTCCTGTGGTTCTTCCTTTACGAGACTTCATGGGAATACGGCCCCCTCTACCTTTATAGGCATAGATGACGGAGTATTCTCTACCCCGATGCGCCTCGACATCGAGTCCTGTGTCTGATCTAGTCTTCTAGTTTCCCCTTTGGTTGTGAGCCCCAGACGGTAAGCCTTCCCCCAGCACCGTCCCCCCCCTTCCTAGGCCCTTGGACATATACTTATGTGACATCATTGACCATGGCCCTTCTCTAGACTTTAGGAGCCTTCTGACTGACCTCCCTCCGGTTCCGACCTTGCCGCCGTGGCGCGTGTTCAGACGATCCCTGCCCGGCGCGAGACCTTCGTGTCACCTTCGCGCGCTCCAGCTGTTGCAGCGGCAAGTTTAGCCCTTCTCCTCGAGTCTCGGCACGGGCGGCGTTCCCCACTTAAGCTCGGAATAGTCCGGCCTCCCACAATGAGCGTCCTATTTTTAGGTGCAAGCTAGTTTTGTCATTGTTTTCAACGCCGCAGTTTCACATGTCCTCGTCGAATCGCACCCACTGATTGCAGAGTGGCGCAGGAGTCGTACGCGATACTATTCGAGGTAGCAGTCCTGTCCAGAGATTCCGCATCTTAAGTTCATTTTTTTCGGCATTTTACTCCCTCCTCGTGTCCTAGCAGGGTTGTAGCTACTTCGAGGGAGAATCGGTTGTTTTTCCCCTGCCCCTTTATTGCTGAAGCGTTGCGGTGTCGATTTCTATCTACGCTTTCATCTCCGCGCGGGTCTTTGCCCCCGCCCCAACACTAGTCGAAACACGGGTCTGTGTGACCCGATATTCTTGAAGCCGTTCCGGGCATTTCTGCTCCCTTCGGCCCCCACGGAGGAGATCTTTTCTTCTTCGCCGTCGCTTAAGCGGTCCCAACCCTTTAGATTCTGAGCGCCGCCACGGGCGTCGGAGCCCCCCTCTCTGGCTCGAACGTCGTGAATCAGAAGTCCAAAGGCCCCACTTCTTAAAGCTTTAGAGGTTCTGCACGCCCGCTACTTCCCTATCTCTCTTGTCATACTACTCCGGCGATATCTTTTTTGACGACGTGACGGATGGGTTGGTCACATTCTTCACGATAATGTGCTGACTCCCTTTTTGGACGTCGAGATTTTCCTGACGAACTCCTCAATCTTCGTCGCACCTTTAGGACTGGCCCCCTTTTAATCCCCCAGCAGGCGCTCCTAGTGTCTTCCTTTTTCCCACAAAGTCCTAACGGGTATCTCTCCGTGGGGGCCTATTTTTCATGCTCGCACGGCAACGGCCGAAGTAGTCGTTCTTATTTTTCCTTACCCAGTTAGTCTGTCGCAGGGACGTGAAAAGCACCCCTCATCTGTCAGCTCCTCCTCTCTCGACCGTCTCATAGAACCGTCCCGCCTTCTTTTTCCAGACCCCCGGTCAAACGATAACTCCGCCTTTGTCATCGACACCGGCATGACACTTGCTGAAACTGCGCCCCGATTCAAGCGCTGTATTGCGGAATCCCGTCTTCCCCCACTCAAGACGGTCGAGAATACCTGAGATGATGTTCTAGTGTAAGCAGAGAGCTGCTTCTCTAACTATGCTGGCAATCGTCACCCCCCTCAATCGATTGCCTGACGTGACTTCGACCCGGCTCCGCTCGAGCAGCATCATGTCTACCTCCGATCAAGGACGAGACATCTTTTGGGGCCCCCTCCCTCTCCCTTTCGCCTCGCCGCCGCCGCAAGTTGGAATTTGGAGCGATCGTTGGTCCTTCTCTTTTGAGCTTTCGCTCCATCTGGAGACTCGCCGCCGCCACCTCCGGTTTGCAATTCGACGCCGAGGCGTCCCCGGCCCAAGAACGCGCACATTCCAGGTCCCCTTTATAACCTCCTTCGTCAAGCCGCCCCCCTGCAGCGCGCTCGCCCATGGTTCAAGGGCCATAACGCGCCGCATTAATGAATTCACGGGCCGAGGGCATCGCTGTGACTGGGAGAAGGTCGCTGCTATTGTGCCCCCACCGATACAGGAATCTCTTACTCGTTCCAAACATCGAAGGGCGCGACCCGAGGAGATCTGGTGACGGGGTGCAGGATATCGGCAGCGATTACTATCAAGGCGGCCCCATTGAATCTCGGAGCGGAAGCATAATAACTTCCCTCCCCTACTTTCCCGCGCTAAGGGGGGGGGTTTGTTCGGGCGGCGATTTTTACCCCATGCCCGCAGGCCGGGTTCTGCTTCGTGTGTTCAGGGTGCTTAACCCCTCCGCGCGGCCGCATCGCACGCGCGCTCATCGTCGCGCTATAACCCAGACCGCCGGCGGGCGTTCGAGTCATCCCGCTCCTAGCGAACTCTTCCAAAGGACTGCTTCCCTCCCGACTCTTTTTCGTCTCGGAAAGCGGTCCGACCGACTCCCAGCAGGGAGTCCTTTCTTCCCCCAGCAGCGATAAATAACTTTCACCGAGAAGGTCTACAATTGCTCCGCCAGTCCCCCTGATAAAGCTTCCTGGCCACGCCAGTCTCCTGAACCACGTGCAGCTTCCCGGGCCCCCCGGACGTTCAACTACGCGATGAGGCCTCTGGGTTCCCTATCCCGGACAGAGGACAAGAATGGTGATCGCTAAAGTTTGGGCTGGTTCCTCCTTCCTTCTTTCCCGCTGGACGTCTACCGGGACGCATGCCTTTCGCTATGGCCCTTCGTACGAATGAACAGTGATAGCGCAGGCCTTGGAGCGCCGAGAGATGAGCCGGGACAAGGCCGAGGCACTCTTCCCGATCTCGGCGTCGGCCCGGTCCCTTCCTCCCCGCGACCTGGGACGATGCCGCCCGTCGAAGACGCGACCGACGTACCAGCGATTTCGACGCCGATGAGATCTTCTTCTTCTTCTCCTCTTGGTTGAGAGATTTCACCTATCTTTCGAATCCCTTTCCCCCTTTTATTAGAACTGCTTGTCCAGGCTCGGCGACCCCCGCTCCCTTTTTCCTTTCCCTGGCTCGCCTGTTCGTTTATGCCGCGCTATGCTTGCCGGCTCGGCGCGGGCGCCGCGATCAGCCCTGTCAGGCGGTCTGCCTCGATTATTTCCCGAACCTTCGTCCGGTGTAGAACACGCAGCGTCTTCAAATTATCGTCCGCTCGCCCTCTTCTATGCGCGTTCGAAAATAGCGGCTAGAGAGACCCCGGAGCCCATCGCGTAGGTCCTCCCCCTCTTTGCCGAGATGCGTTGGGTAGAACGGGTATTTCGAACGATTGCCTAGGTTGGTAGAAAGATTCGGGGAACACAGGTGGGAGTTTTTGACCTTCGGTCTCTCTGACCGTTCCGCGGCCAGCCACGCTCCTGACTTTCTCCAGTCGGGTAACGACGACCGCAGCGGTTACTGGAACTTTCCTAGCCCGCAGGAAGAAGCCTTGTCTGCTCACCGCTGAGGTTACTTCCCTCCGTCCAGCGCGGGCGTCACCGGACGGGTAAGTTGGACGATGTCCGGCGGGCGATGCGCCTAGCGTGCCTAAGACCCTGAAAGTCGAGCTCTCTCGACTGACCCTTCCCCTCCGAGCGATTTTTGGGCGCGGCGAAGGGCGGTATTTTAGCGTGCATGCGCGTGCGGCGCCCTTCAGGAACTCTCTGCCGATATCGCCTCTGTGCCGCCCGCTCCCTTATTGAGATCGACCTCGAGTCCCCTTCGCCTGGTTGCTCGCTGAGATCCGTACTCGACTTGTGCGCGCCGACGAAGCGGTTAGCCGGCCCTATGCCTCTGGATGAGTCTCGATGAAGGAGAGCTCCTTTCCCCTTTTCCCTGACGCTTAGTCTTTCCCTCGCTCCGCTGCGTGCCGAACTTTTGAGCGTGAGCATCATCTCCCCTGCTTCGATCCCACGACGTCGGACGCCGCGCGCCCTTGGAGTTTCGGCCCTTCTATAGTCCGTGAAGACCCATATAGCCTACGCAGGGGAGGCGGCTTCTTCCTTCCCTTTAGCTCCCCCCCCTGGGCGCAGTCCTTGTTTCCCTGAGGTGAAGAGAGTGCTGCTGGCCTCGCGGTTTCCCCCGTCGCCACATCGGAATCGTGAACTTTCTGAGTACGACCATTAATATTAGAAGAAGAAAGGGATGTATTAGCGAGGAATTGTCTTGGTAATTATTTCCTCCCGAGGGTGCCTTAGGCCCTTCCAGTTTTCCTTACAATTTCTGCTCCCCCCCTTCCGAAGCTCTTGCTTCATCTTGGTTTTGCTAGAAGATTGTATCCTGTGCTGGTCTTTCGGCGCGATGCCGGTTGACCGCCATGGGGATGGCGACTTGCGAGTTGCCGCGTCCGGGTCTCGCCGCGGGCGGGGCTTTGTCCTGAGCCCATCAACCGGGTCAAACACGGATTGTACTTAGAGAACTGCCCGGTTTTTTTCCCCCCTTCCCTCCCTTTCTCTTGCAAATAGGCCCCTTGACTGAGATCTTTTTGGGGAGGGCCTTTTTTCCTAAAGTGGTCAGAGACCCCACTGTCCGGAGCTTGCCCTTTCGCCGAAGGTGAGCAGGAGCGATGATGGTGGACCAGATGCTCCGTTCCCTCCCGACAATTTCAGCAAAGGTAATTAAGATGACCGTCTACGTCCGTAAGTAGACAAATCTCTCATCTTTCCATCGTGTTTCGTGTAGAGTCTTCTCCCTTGAGTGACGGACAGGGGTCTTCAGGACCTACTTACCTGCTGAACGGAAATGGTCGCGGCCTTTTTCTGAGACTTTTTTTACGTTCCGATCCATCATGATTCCTGTCAGTACGTCCGGACTTGGCCTTCTCCCTTCACCTGGCCCGCGGGTTCGCTGAAGAATGAAAAAAGTCCCCACGGGATCCAGTGGGGGCTAACAGGAATCTGCGCGACGCAACGCCGAACTTGTAGTAGAAATTTCTGTCACCCAGTGACGGGTGCAAAGCCCGCCCTCGGCGAATGTACCGTTGACTGCCGACCCGACGGTCCCGCAACGCAACGCGGCGCGACCACAATGGCACCTAGAATTCCCGCGCCGAAAGGGCAGGGCGCCGACCCCCTGCCTTTCCCTTTCAAAACCCCCGAAACCAAGATGAAGCTTGCATGGTGGTGTCCAAGGACGAGGACTCCAATCGAATGATGAGATCTGCAATTCGTTGCGGACGCTGCATAAATTTCGTGGGCATATGCTTGGTCATATCCTCTTACGGCGACGGCGCCGCGCGAGCAGCCACAGCACTTTTTTCCACCTCGAACACTTTTGACGCGCCCTATGGTTTTTTCGTAGGATCGCGCCTGCGCGAATCCTCCAGAGTCCCCCGCGATCTTCGGCTCAGTATGCCGGTCCCTTCTTCGGCTGGGCGAATTTCGTGCTCGAAGCCCGAGGCATTCATTCAGGATCAAGCGCACCCCTTCCCTTCCGGCACCTTCCCAAAGCCGGCTCGAAACCTCTTTTTCGTTCTTCCTCCCATGGTCAAGAAGGGCCGAAGCTCGCCTCATCTTCTAATCCGAATCGTTCCTGGTCCGTAGTGCGTCCGAGTTCCAGAACACCCCCTTTTCTTCTCTAGCTCTCGGCCGGCGGGGCAACAACTTCCGAAAGGGAGGTTAGTCTCACGTTACTATTGGTTTAGGGAGCATCTGCCCTCTTAATCGGCATCTTTTCCGGCGTCTCCGGAGCATGTTTGTTCCTGCCGTCCATGCTCGACAGAGCTAGCTGGGAGTCGGCAGCACTGGAGAGTTTCCCCGGGCAGTTTACCTCTCTCCCTCTCGTCCCTCTTTGCGGCGCTACTTTCCCTCCCTCCCAACGGTTACCCGGCCGGGTTCAATCTTTTGTGTTCCCTCCTCCTTTCCTGCATTTTACCTCATCGCGACCGACGAAGCTTCCCGGCGCTGACGGCTTCTCCGAAGTCCTCGGGGTACGAGCGAAAAGCGGCGTTTCTTTACTACCGCCCGCAGGTCGCAGTCTGTTTCGTCAGGAAGCTTGCGGCCCTCCGAAGCGTCACTTTCATGTGGAGGGTTCCCCTAGCTTGCGACGCCCATATCAGCAATTCTGGAACGTCTACTGCGACCCTGCCGCATCTACTTTTCGGTCGACGGCGTCCATACGCTGGGATTATTTCGTCTCCAGTATTTTTGCACGCGCATAGGAACTAAGGTGCTGGCCTTTTAGGGAGGTAACGCTTCTTGGCCGTTCTACGGACGCCCTTTTGAGCCTTGGGCCGCCGACAAACGCTTCGAGAGCGGGCGTATATGTCTCGCGCATGAGCGCATAGACGGCTCTGCGAAGGAGTCAGAACCAGAGAAGCAGAGCACTTTTTTTCTCTCGGACGCTGGCAGGTTCGAGAAGACGCGACGACCATGCTTGTCCGGAGTGCGCGAGGATTCTCCGTCTCTACTACCTGTGTGCGCCCTTAGGACACCTAGATGGTTTATCGTTCGGTGCGCTTTAGACCTGTCCAAGGTTTGCGACCGCTCCTTTCTTTCCTCGAGGGATATTCGCCGGCTCGTCATGACGCGCTCGCTTGCCGGCTTGAGTTTCGTGACGCCGCGCGATCAGAGGTAATTGATAACCAGACGTGTAGGAAGCAATGAACAAGGCGGCTCCTGAGTTGTCGCCCCCCCCCCTCGCACTGCTTCTTCGTGCGAAATAGCTGGCCCATATCGCGTAGTCCCCTCCCCCTTTACGACGCGCCGAGACCCCGCATGTGAGAAGGTATACCTTCTTGAAGCGTTCTTGATCCGGGTCTTTGAAGATCGGGGAAAGCGCACGCCCTCCTTATTCTCGAGGCACCTTCGGGTCGTTGCTGACGCGACGCGGCGCCGAAACGCGCCTGCGGTCGTTCTGTGTAGAACCATCTCGCCGCGTGCAGTTGAACGAGCCTTATGTAGAAGACCTTCGGTTCGGATTTCTTCTCGGGTTAGAGATGAGTCGTGAACTGCCGGTCTCCCTCCCTTTCATAGCCTTGTGGCGACGATTACAGGGCCGCGCGGTCGGTACAAATTGAAGACCATGAACGTCGCTCGATCCAATGCACTTGCACGACCCAGTAGCGTCCGTCGCGTCCGTTCTTGGTGTCGCGGCCGGGATCATTCGTTCAGGATTTCCCCCCCCTGCAGTATAGGAAATAGTGCCGACATAGTCCCCAGGTCCACATATTGCTCAATCTGCCGTCTGCAAATCATTTGCTTCGAGTCGCTCGCTCGACGGGTTGTGCGCGCGACCGTTTCGGCCAGTTCTCCGCCACCCCCCCCCCAGCTGCCTCTTTGCCGAATGAGTACTAGATGAAGGCTATTCGCCGTCTTCCCAACACCTCCACCCCACTAACCCAAAAAACACCCCCCCAACCCCACCCCCACCCACCCCACAACCCCCCCCCCCCCCCACAACAACCACACACAATAAAATCTCCCCCCCCAACACCAAAACCCCCACAACAATACAAACCCCACCCCCCACACCCACCCCCCTCCCCCCCCCCCCCCCACCCCCAACCCAAAACACCCCCCCCCCCCCAAAAAAACCCCCCCCACCCCCCCCCCCCCACCCCCCTAAACCCCAAACCCCACCCCCACCCCCCCCCCCCCCCCAAAAACCCCCCTCACCCCCCCCCCAACACCAAACACAAACAACAACCCCAACCCTCCCCCCCCCCCACCACCCCTCCCCCCCACCTACCATCACCTTCCTTTCTTCTTTACTCCGTGCCCGGCGAGTGAAGTGTCTTTGCTATTCTGAAGACATGGGACGATGGCCAGAAGAGCTGCATAATCGATGGGAAGACAGTCGTGCTTCCCCCCCCCCCCCTCGTGCGCGAGTTTGCCGCGTTTTGCCTGCCCCTTCGCGATCTTCTACATCGCACCGGCTGGCGTTGAGTCGGAAGGACCGGGACGTGGACCCCCCCCCCCATAGGGCGTCCTTGAGGTGAGAGATGCTCATGGCTGCCTCGATCGAGCCTTACAGCGGAATAGGGAATTAGTGATTCTCTCCCTCCAGTTCGCCTCACGCAAGGGATAGCGGCGCGGGCCGGGTTGAAAGCCTCCCCCCTGAGGGAGGCTCCGTATTACAGCACTCTTGAATTCCAAAACCCGATTCCGAAGATATTTCAGCCGATTTAACTTGTTGACGGTTATTCCCCTCTGTTGTTTCGAGTTTTCGTGCTCCCCCTGCTCGGCGTCTCCCGCTCGTGTGGGATCGACGCGTGCGGTGCGCTTAACCGTGCCGCGTCAGGGTATCCCGCGGCGGGCCAAAGTCCCTGAGGCAAAAATCCCCCTTATTTCCTCTCCTCACCGAAGACTCGGCCTGCCGACTTTCCTCCTGGAAATTAGGAACCACGGGGGAGATACGCGGTAATTGTTAGCCCACAGCTACCCAATTTGCTCCCCTTTACGTTGCGCGCCATTCCAAACGGGGCGATGAGAAGCTCGATGGCTCGGGAACGGAGTCAGCCTGAATCCTATTGCGCGACCCCCCCCCTTCCCCAAAGTTTTCGTGAAGAGGTCATGAATGCAACACGGATAGAAATATCTCTTTCCTCGTTTGTGTGTTGAGAGAGGGCGAAGGACCATTCGGCCCTTGGTTTGGATCAAGGAACTTCACTTGTTAAAATTTGTCTCGCCTTGGAGATGTACCAACCCCTTTTCCAAGCAATTCATCTCCTGTTTCCTCGTCGCACAGGTTTGGAAATCTCCGCCAGGCGCGCGGGTCCCTTGACGGATCCCACAATGCCCTCACAGGGGAATTCTGATTGGTTTCTAGGACGAATGCTGCGGCGCGGGCAACTGTCGTTTTCCCTTGAAAATCCAGTGTTTCTGATAGTTTCTGTGCAGGGCCTAATCTGCGAATGTACACGGTACCGCTGTTCTTTACCTCCTTTTCCTTCCAACTTCGCGCCATCCCCATGCGGACCCGATCCCCCCCCCCTCCCGCCCGAGGGAGCAAGCTAGACCTACTCCGCAAAACCATGCCTTCAAACCCAAGGATTCGATGAAGCCTGCTTGGTCGGCTTTTTATTCTAAGACGGTCGTCGTACTCCCACTTTTAGTGAGATCCCGCCGTTCGCGCCGCGGAGACGATCCCTCTTCCCCCTTCTTGACAATCTGCGGGCTCAGTAATCTTAAACCTTGATTTTCGCTCCTGCCCTTTTTTCCGCGCATGCCAGCCCTCTTTTCTCCGGACTACAGGGACGAGCATTTTCACGACTTCAGAGCATGGCCGCAGGTCCAGCTCTGTCAGGACTCGTCCGGCTTATAACGCTGGACGACTTTCGTCAGCCGGACTGCTGCCAAAAGATGTGCTCAAGCATATTCTGCAGGCTTCGGCTGCATCAACCCCAAACCCTCCTGTAGGAAACCAGCCCCGGGTTCGAACTCAGCCGTCCGGCACGGCGACTCCCTCTCCCCCTTGTCAATTTGGCCACCTCGTCTCGTCATAGAGGAATTAATCCGGTTTGGTCTTCCGGTCGGCCGTCTTAGTCGGCGCCCCCCCCCTCTCCTGAGATTTGAGAGAGATCCCAATGTGCTCTGAGGTCTGAGAATATGGTGACGCTGGAGTCCTCCTAGATTCTGCCTCCGATGTCCATATTCACGTGCGGTCAGATGACATCGCGATTTCCCCGGCCATTGGACCGCTCCGATAGTTCTTGCGCCTGGTAGTGGATCGGGACCAAGATGGGGGGGGTTCAGGAGCTCTTTCACGTCTGAGACGCCGCTGCGTCACCTTTTCCCTTATCTTCTCACCAATTCCTACCGGTCCGGTTCTGCGGCCTGACGTCGTTTTCTCTAATCTTGAAGAGAATGTCTCGACCCTGTTTTTTTCCGGGTGTCACCGTTTTGCTTGTCGTCTTCTGTACAAGCGTCGTCCACTGTAGTTCCTCCTCCCCTTCGTCCTTGTAACTTGGCAGAGGCGCAGACCGACCAGAGCTTAACGCGCCGGCAATCCAAGCCAGGCTCTGCCTTATTCCCTTCCCACACGGCTTCGCGCCTATACCTGACACCATGACTTCTCCCCTGGAGTTCCCCTCTCTCACTACGCGGTGCTTATTCGGCTACGGTTTTCTCCTTTCCGGACACGCAAGGGCAGTTCCTTAAGGGGGTTCCTTTTCCCTACGCGCTTCACACCCGGGACGCTTTTGGCGCCGCCCTGGATGCGCTACCGTTTACATCCAACCGCTTCTAGCGGCGTAATATGGATTTCGCCGCTTTCTTTCAGAGTCTAGATAGCCGGGGAGACGGAGAAGGCGAGCAAAGGTCGATGCCGTTTCACGCAACTCCTTCCTCTTTCCCTGCCTTCGGACTACGCCGGATGACGACCGACATTTTCTTTGTTTTGAAGG
>Ga0179593_1704792_pt1 | contig 12752 bp, 22 predicted proteins | sample CZODoug2_1_08_16_FD_185931 | JGI IMG/M metagenome (GOLD analysis project Ga0179593, IMG submission 185931) | Vadose zone soil fungal communities from Angelo Coast Range Reserve, California, USA - CZODoug2_1_08_16fungal (PacBio error correction) | ecosystem: Environmental > Terrestrial > Soil >... | reverse complement strand
TTCCTAAGCCCTGGTCCCCCACTCCCGCCTCAGCCCCCCCCCCCGATATTGGAACAGGAAATCCCTCCTGGATCTTCTTAGGGAGTCACCCCCTCCCTTCTTCCCTAGCTCGAACTTTTCCCCGTTTGATCACAAACCGTGCACCCCCCTTCCGACAAGCTGGCAGCTTGAAAAGGATCTTTCCTCCTCCTTCGCTGGCACTTCTTCTTGCCGATCCCTTTTTCCCTCCCCTTTTTGATCGGTCCCTTTCCCGGGCAATAGATCAGCTGTCCGGTTACATTAAAAAGGGGAGAGGTCCCCCTGTCCCCTTTTTGCCGGCCACCATTATCCCTTTTTTTCTTTTTTTTGATTCACTTCCCTATTTTCCCTCAAAAAGCTGAGGCACAAAACTTTTCCGTTTGTTCTGACAAAGCCCCTTCCCTCTCCCGATCCCAACGCCAATTTTCCCTCCCTTTTTTTACGTTGGGCCACCAGTTCGGAAGGCATTTCCCCCGGTGACCAATGGAGAGGGGAGAGTTCCCTCCCCCCCCAATTCCGAGGTTGGCAGGACTTCTCTCCCGCTGCTTTCTTCGCAGAGGTAATTCGTCTTGGAAGGAGCGTTTTTTGGTCAATCATACCTTCCCCCCCACCCCTCCCGACGAAAACCCTTCAAAGATTCGGAGGAACAGTACCCCTTTTTTGTCATCTTTCGGCAAATTTTCGCCGGTTTTTCGCGTCTTTGGAATCTTCCCGCCAAAATGTCAATCTTGAAAGTTTCAGCGATTTTCCCCTTGGGTTTTTCGCACGAGGGTCGGTCTGTTTTTTTTTTGCGGTAGGCCTGAGCGGCTTCCTTTCGGGCGAGTCGGTAGTCCTTCTTTTCTTCCCCCATTAATTTTTTTTCTTTCCCTGCATTTTTTTCCAATTCCCAGGCGACTGAAACTATCCTCTTGTGTAGGATGCGTTCTCGACCCCCCCTCTCCCCCACCTCAGTGAAAAAGACACCTCTTCATCAGCACGAAGGTTTTTTTCCTTTTCTTTTTTTCCGCTTCCCCTGCGACATATGATTTCCTCGCGGTGCAGGTTAAAGTTTCTTTTTTCCTTTCCTTGCCCCTTCGCCGGTGCCAACCTCACGTTCCCCTTTTTTCCTACCCCCCCCCCCTTCCGGAACGACAACCTTTTCGCAGGAAAACCCCTCTTCTCCCTCTGGCAAAAAAGCATGCTGATTACGGTCCCCCCTTTTTTTCCCCCCCATGTACCCCAATTGCTGTGGTCTCTGGTGATCCCCCCCCCCCCTCCCCCTCTTTACTAATACTAAGTGGTTTTTTTTTTTTCTCTACCTGGCCCTTTTTTCTTTTCGAACCCAGCAACTTTTTTCCCCTGAGCTTGAGACATTGGGGGTTCCCTTTTTCCTTTCTCTTTTGTCGCTGTGCCAAGCTTTTCCGGAGTGTTCTTCGGCCGGTCTTTCCCCCCCCGGGTGGTTTCTTCTTTTTTTTTCCTTTCTTCTTTGGGAGGGCCGTTGTCCTTCCCTCCTGGTTCCTTTTCCATTTCGCGGCTAAACAGAACTGACCCCTTTTTTCGGAAAAAAACACTTTCCCCCTCCTTAGGTCGGCAACTCTTAAACAGTGAAGGGCCCCCTCGCCACCCTTCCTTTTCGATTCCTTCTTTTTAAATTTTCTGTATTTTGTCAACTATGTTTTCCCTTCATTTTTTTTCCCCCTTCCCACCCTTTTTGTTTGTTGAACTGCGATAGTTTCCCCCTTCGAACAACCCCCCAGTGGCTAAGAACAAATCAACTTCCAAAATTAATTGACTCTTTTTTTTCCCTGCCGCGACGGACGGCACCCTTCTTTTTTTTGGGAGTCTCCTTCCCCCCTGTGCCCTAGCTGAGGGCGCGATTCTCCCAACCGAAATGGGAGATCTCCTTCCCCCTTTTTTCCGTTGCCTTTCAGGTAATCGGGTGCCTGATATTCCGTTAAAAGGGATTTTTCCCACCCCTCCTGGCGAAAAATTTGCGATTCTTCCTTTCCTCCGGTTACCCTCATACGAGGGCTTTAGAAATCTCCCCCCCCCTTGGACGTTACAGACCTTCCTTGGTAGGTTTTTACTTATTTGATGCCCCCCCCCCTCAAGAGCATTCCCAACCCTTCTCAATAGGAAAGACTTTTTCCGATTCTGCATTTCGAAATGCTGTTCCTATGCCCCTCCCGCCGAAATAGAAGAGATACCCCCCCCCTTTTTCCTTTGTTTCGCATTAAGATGATTGCCGTGACCCCTTTCTTTTTTTTCCTGGTTCCTCAGTGGGAGTTGCTTGGATTAGAGGCAGGAGGTTTTTTTTTTTTTTTGTCCTGGTTTGGCCAGAACAACACCTTTTTTGGGAACACCGTTGTTGCCCCAGCTTTTTTTTCCCCTCTTTCCCTTCCTGTCTCCGCTAAGTCTTTGAAAGAAGTTTGGGGTCCCTTTCTCCCCCCAATTTGTGTTTCTCCAAATGGACCTCTTCCCGTTTGCACTTTTCTCTATGCGCACCTTTTTTTCCCCCCTTTCCAAGGGCCTTTTTTTTTATCTCCCCGAAAGATGAATGAAAGAGCTTCTTCTTTCCTTCCAACCTCCTTTTCTATTCCGTTTCAAGATGGAAAAGGCGGGTAGGACTTCCAATCAAGGCCGTTTCCCACCCGTGGGGCCTGTTTAGAGAGTGTCTTTTTGGAAAAACCAGAAGTGTTTTTTTTTTTTTTTCCACGTGCCCTCTCTAAAGGAGCGGCTTCCTGTTTTTCCCCCGTGTCCCGGACTGAGTTTCCCCCCTTGCAGCACTTAAGTACCCTTTTTTCCCTCCCTTCTCGCTCAGGGCGGCTACGTGTCCTTTTTTTTTTTTTTCCCCCGTTTGCGACAAAAAATTTTGTACGTCCTGACGCTTGTGACTTTTTTTTTTTCCTCCCCCCCCCCCCCCTCTTTTATAGTTGTTGTCTTTTTCCCCCCAGATGGATGAAACGCCAGCCGCAGGGTAGTTCCCCCCCCTTCCCCCCCTTCTTTTCCCCTTTGGGAAACATTGGACCCTGTCTTTGCTTTCTGGCAGACAGGAAAATTTTCCCCTTTTTCCCGGCACAAGGATTTGGAATCACACACTATCTTCTTTCAAGGTGATTTGGGATAGTCCCCTTCCCCCCCCCCCCATTTTCTGCTTTCTATTTTGTTAGGTTGCTTGGGCTAGAAAAGTACAGTCCTTCCCCCCCCCGCGGAAGTTTCCCTTTTTTCTTTCTCTTTGTTGCGAGGGAGGGGATGTTTTTTGTGGATGACAACCTCTTTTTTTTTCCTTCCTTCCCCTAGTTCCGCACTTCAGTGAGTTCGATGACACTTTTTAAACTAGTTCCTCCCCCCCCTTTTGACTTTTTTCGAAGGTATCTTTTTCTAACTTCTCCCAATTTAGAAATAGGAGTGTCCCCCTTTGAATCGCAACAAAAGTTTTCCCCTTGCCGTCGATCGTCTTTTCTTTCCCTTTTGATTGGCGGGATTTTCTGCCAATCGCAATTATAAATGAGGTCTCTTTTAAGAATGATTGATTCTTCTTCTCTTTCTGAAGATATTGGCGCGTTTTTTTGCACAATCCTCCTGTTCCCCCCCAGGCTGCCGCCTTCTTTCCGCCCCTTTGTTGCCCGATGTTGGGGAGTCTTTTTTCTTCCTTTTTTTCCCCCTTTTGGCTGAGTTTCGGGCGTCTTTTTTTTTTTTTAGATTTCTTTTTTTTTTCTTTTCGCGGCTTCGGCCTCTTTCCTCTGTGTTGGAAATGAGTGTTTTGTTTTTTTTCGCGGCAAACTCGGCTTTTTCTTTTTTTTCCTCTGGCTCTCCGGGATCGGGTAACCATTTTCTCGAACAAGGGATGCTTTGTCTCTCTTTTTTTTTTTTTTTTTCTTTTTTCTCTTTTTTGGTCCCCCGAGATATTGTTTTCAGCTGTTTTTGTTTTTGGTGGCGGAATTTCCTTCTCGGGTTTTCCCTTTTTTTTTCCCCCCCCACCCCCCGCCCCGATCTTGGGTTCGAAACCTTTTTCTGTCCCCTTGTGCCTGCTCTCCGCCATTCCCCCCTTCCCTTACCCCTCCTTTGATTTTTCGCAAAGCTTTCTTTTTCCCCTGTTCCCGCCTGACGACAAGCGCCTCCCTTTTTTCTCTCCTCTCTCCTGTGCGGCGCAAGTTGTCACTTTTTTTTCGGCCCGCTTGAAAGATCGTGGTTGCTCCTTTCATGCGATTGATCGCCGTCCCTTTTCCTTTTTCTCTTTGTCTGGTGGGATTGGATTGAGAACTCCTCTCTCCCTTTTTTTTTTGAGTCTCTATTTTCCCCCACTACACAGCAAGCACTCTCTTTTCCAGAAAATTTTCGGAAGGAGATCCCCTTTTCTTTCCCCCCTTTTTTTTCCCTCTCTTCACCGCCCACGATCTTTTTTTCCCTTTTTTCCCTACTGACCTTCTTTCTTCCAATTTGCGACACACGGAAGTTCTTTCCCAGAACGCCCCAAGAGATGCGTTCCCTTTTTCCCCTCCCCCTCCAGTAACGAGATTGCGAAAATCCCCCCTCTCATTCTTTCTTCCTTTCCGTCATTGTCGAGCTGGTCCCGCTTTTTCCGGCGGATGAAAGCCGAGTCCTGTTTTCCCCTTCATCTCCCTTCTCCCCCCCCCCCCCCCCGGCAGGCGCGGCTCGAACCATCTTTTTTTCTCCCCCCGAGACTCGGACCCCCTCAAACGATGGCACGTTTTTTTTTCCCCCGGAGCCAGAGGGGCTCCTCCTTGTTGCTGATTCGCCCCTTTTTGTAGTTTGTCTTCTTTACCGGTCAAACGACACCTGGTCAGTCTTTCAGCTGCTCGCACGAGACTTTTTCCTTCCCCCCCATCCGTGCACGAAAGCGTGTTACCTTTTTCCCCCCCTGCCCCCCCACTAATTGCGCGGACGGAGATTTTCCCCCTCTTCAAACATGCCCGGCTTTTTTTTCCTCTCACCGTCGGGAAGCACGAGGAACAAGTCTTCTTTGCCTGTCTTCCCGCGTCCCCCTGAACAACGCGACCATCACAGTCTCCCCTTCAGGAGGAAAGGCTACCTGGGCGGTTCCCCCTTTTTTTTTTCTCCGTCGATGGCTGCCGCCTTCCCCACACCCGATCTTTCTTTTCCTGAACGTCGCAAACCTTTTGCCCCCCCACCTTCGAAAGGAAAGCCTTTTCTTTTTCTTTCCCCCTTTTTCGGGGCGGAGCCGCGCTCCCTTTCCTGTGCTCCGTCCCCCCTAGAGCTAGGACCAATGGGCAGTGTTTTTTTTGTGGGCGGAAACGTGGAATCTTCTTTTTTCTCTCCTGTTCAAACGCCATCCCCCGCGCCCCCTTTTTTTTGAGTCTTTTCCCCTTTATGGAGGGTTTGATGGGGTTTCCTTTTTTTGAGAGATGATTCTGCCGTCCCCCCTTCCCTCAACATTTTTGACTTTGGACAGGACTCCCCCCCCTCCCACCCCTTCTCTCCAACTTCGGCCGTTTCCCTTTTTTTTGGTGGCCTGATCGAAATCCCCTTTTTTCTTTTCCCCCCCCCCCCCACTGGCACTAGGTTCACCTTTTTCCTTTTCTTTTCTTGCCCACTTCTTGGAGTTTCAGGCCATTTGGTGTTCCTTTTTTGGTCAAAATTATGGTTGGTCTTCCCCTTCTCTCTTTTTTTTTCCCTGCGGCAAAAATCTTATCAACTTTTTTCTTTTTCCCCCGCCGTCGGTAGGCCGCCCTGATCGTTTTTCTTCGGACGAAAATTATTTCCCCTTTTTCCTCAGCTTGCACTTTCCCTTCACTTCGACCGATTATTGGACCCCCCAGCCGCTCTTAGAAAGAGGCACGCCCTTTTTTCCGACTAATAGATAGAACGTTCCCAAGTCCCCCACGGTTGCATTTAGGCACGCTTACCCGTATTTCCTTCCCGCCACTCGTAAATCGGACGTCTTTCCCCCCTCTTTCTTCCCCCGTACGAAGGTTTTAAAGCCTTGATCTTTCTCCCTCTTCCCCCTTTAGCCGGTTCCCTTCACAACGTTCTTTTTTCCTTTCCCTTGTGGCGCCCCCCCCCTTCTTCCCCCCCCTCCTTAGGCGGATTTAATCCCTAGGGATCTTTCCCCCCCTTTTTTCCCCCGGGTTTTCCGTTCGAAAAAGTTGTTTTTTTCCTAAACCCGCAAGATTTCCCTTTTTCCTTTCCCGACAAGAGACCCATACGACTCCCCTTTTTCTTTTTTTTTTTCATCGTAAGCGACCAAGGGACCCCCCTTTTCGGAGTTAGTCTTTTTTCTTTTTTGTAAGGAGGATGTGTCCTGGCTTTCCTCTAAGCTGGTTTCGATACGGTCTTTCGACGGAGTGAAGTTTTCTTTTTTTCTACACCGCAACCCCACCGGACACGCCGACCCCCTCTTTCCCCCCCTTTTGGTTTTCCCAGTAACACTCCGGTTTCTCTTTTTTCAATTCGCCGCTTTGTTTCCCTTTTTCCCTTCCTTTCTCGGCGAACAATCTGTCTTTTTCTTCCGAGAGAGATCCCCTTTTTCCGGATTTTTTTTTCCTTTCAGGGGGGAGAGGCGCCGCTTTCCCTTTTTTCGGCGCTTTACCGGATGGGCCTCACCCCTTTTTTCCCTGGGCCTTGCATTGTTGCCACCTCCCCCTCCCCTTTCCTTTCCTTTCAAAAAAGGGTGTAGGCTGCGTTTTAATTTTTTCCCCTGATTTGAAACAATAGTGCAACCCCTCGCATCCGCACGCCGTTTTCTTTTTTTTCTTTTTTCCTCTGCAGGCTTCGCTTTTCCCCTTAGTTCCAGCGGGTTTTCCGATTATTTTTCTTCTTTTTTTTTCCTTTTTCCGCGGAATGGTCCCCTTTTGGTTCACATCCCAACGGCATTACCCCCCCCTTTTTCGAGTCCCCCTCCTCCTCCAATGAAGGACCTCGCCCTTTTCCCCCATCTACAGCTGGGCCCTTTTCCCTGGAAAGCATGATTGTTTTTTCCCCCCCTTCTTTTTTTTCTTCCCAAGAGAAATTCCCTTTTTTTTTTCTCCTTTTTTTTCCTAAACGGCTTCTTTTCACTACGACTTCCCCCCTTTTTTTTCTTTTAGAGCTTGGACCTGGACGGTGGTTTTGGACCCCAGAATTGTCCTTTGTCTCCTTGAGGCACCTTGGCTTTTTCTAGTTTTTCTTTCCCACGATTTACGGCTAGGAAGTAGACTGTTTTTTTAGGTAATTTTTCTTTTTGTTGTTCCCTCTTTTTTTGATGCGTTTTCTTTTTTGGCAGGGAGGAATGTTCCTTTTCTTTCTCCCAGCACTTGAACCCCCTTCCCCCTTCCCCCCTGCTGACTCATAGGTCCCTTTTTTTCTTCCCCTGCTCCTTGGTATTAAGCCAGGGCTCCCCCCTAATTTCTTTTTCCCCTGCGATTGATATACCTGGTTTTTTTCACTTATTGTTCTAATGGTAGGTCTTCCCTTCCCCCTTTTTTTTTGCCCTGAAGATAGTTTAATCGCTTATCTTTTCCCTGGGTCCGTTTCGAACAATAAATTAATGTTTTTTTTTTGACGACGGAGCTCCCTTCCCCCCCTTTTCCATCCGGATAAGGCGTATTTCCCTTCCCCCTTAGTTCGAAATTATGGAGGACCACACTACCTTTTGTGAAGTTTTCTTCTTTTTTTTTTTTCTTTCTTTTGTATTTCGGGTCAATGTGGAGATTTCCCCCCGTGGCATTTCGCGAACACGCCTTTTTTGTTTCCAAATTTGCTCGTCCACGGTCAGACCTTTTCCTTTTCTGGCATGCCGAAGCTGATCCCCTACAGAAAAAAGAGTTTCACTGGTAGGTGTTCTCCATAACGAGCCCCCTCCCTTTTGCCTTCCGTTATCGCATTTCTTATTTGGACTTCGTGCCATCTTATGACACCCCTCCCCTTTTTTTCTCCTCTTTTCTCGAAGCGAACTCTTCCCGCTCCATTGTTTTTTTCTCCCCCGCTGCTGCCGACACTCGTCATAACTTTGTTTTCTTCTTTTTCCTGTTTGGGTCGTTCTTTTTTGGATGGGGGGCTGGTGGCACCCCCTGTCGAACCCCAAGTGCTTCCCCAGCCTTTTTTTAGGGGCCCTCTTTTCCCCCCCCTTTTTTTTCCCACGAAGGGGAACTTTCCTGGGTGTGTGGATCGAAAAACATTGCGTCCCCTTTCCTTCTTTGAAAGCTCTCCCGTCTTTCTCACTTTTTTCTTTTTCTCCTTTGCCTCTTCCTGCTTTTTTAAAAACCTGTTTCAAAGATCCCTTTTCCCCTCCGACAGGGCGAATTTTACGGTGCCTTTTTCTCCCGTTCCCCCCTGACCCAGCGTTTTCGGAAGGAATTTTTTTTTTTTTTTTTTTCCCCCTTTTTTTTTTCTGATGAAAAAGGGGGTTCTTTTCCATTTTTTTTCTTCAAACGTGGAGGGCCCCTTGGAAGATATAGAGATGCTTTTCCCCCCTTTTTTTCCTTTTCGGGGAGGAAACTTCTGTTTTTTTCGGTCATTTGGGGAATGAAGGATTAGTACTTAAGTTTCATTAAGAATTATAGATTCCCCCTTTTTTCTTTCTTTTCTGTCGGGTAAGAAAGTTGACCCCCTTTGTACCCTTGATTTTTTGCCGCCTTGACGGCTTTTTTCCCATCGTTTCTTTTTCCCGTGGGTCCCCCTTTTCTTCCTTCCAACGCCGAAGCCGCCCTTTTTCCTTTTACCCCTTTTTCAGTGCCATTTGGGTAACATTTTCCCAGGGCAAAGGCCAGGCAATCCCCCCCCCCCTCCCCTTTCCCCCCCCCTTTCCCCGGATTGGAGCCCCCCTCGCCTTCAAGGTGAATTTGGGTAAGTTTTTTAGTTTCCCCCCATCCCCCCCCCCCCCCTTTTTTTGATTTAGACGTTTTTCCCAATTTTCCCCACAAGTTTAAAGTAACCCCCTTTTTAATCTCACGAGGCACTTTTTTTTTCTTTGCGAGGGGCTTTTCCGGCACAAGGATGGAGCTTCCAAAATAGGAGAGATGAAATTTTTTTCCTTTTCTTTTTCCCTCTTTTTTGCCGTGCCAAGTGGAAAGGTTTTCTTTTCCCTTTCTTCCCCCCCCTCCCCCCTTTTTCAGTTATGGCATGCATAGGATCGTTTCCCTTTCCCCCCCTTTTTTTTCCTCTCCCTTTTTTTGTGCGAATAGGAGCTTCCTCTCATTCTAATTCCTTGCGCTCGGTCTGCCCCTGTTTTTTGGATTAGCGTTGTTTTTTTCTTTTCCGCGTTGACAGACTTGGCGGTTGCGTCTTCCCCTTACCCCCCCTCCCCCCTCTTTTCCTCGGATGACGAATTTATCAAGACTTCCACTTTTTTTTTTTCATTTTTTTCAGTGTTTGGTGGCAGCCCCTTTTCATGGTTGATTGAGTAGCCTTCTTTTTTTTTTTTCCCTTCCTTTTTTTCTTCTTTTTTTCTCGTAGTAGAGATCGGCCTTTTCCCCCCCTTTTTTTTTTCCAATTCGCTTAAAAGGTATCTTTTTTTTTCCTGAGCAAACTCGGAGTTTAATTTTTCCCCCTTTTTTTCCTTTCCTCTAGAGGATACGATTAACCCCCCTTCATCCCCTTTTTCGTGTCCATAGGTTGATGTAAGTTAGCGGGCTTCTCTTTTGTTCTCCTCGGATTTCGGGTTTTTGTCGATTACATTCTCCGGCATCACCCCCTCCCTCGTCCCCCCCTCCTCCCTTTTTTTCTTCTGGGGTTCGAAACGGACCAGCTCTTTTCCCCATTCCTTTCTTTCGGAACAACACTTTTTTGTTGATTTTAGAAATTTCCCCCTTCTTTTCTTTTTTCCTCCCCTGTTCACGAATGACCTTTTGTTCTTCCCTTTTTTTCGAATTTCCCTTTGGGACGAGCACCCTTTTTTCTTCGGCCGCGATTAAAGACCCCTTTCCTTCTTTTTTTCGTCTTCTCGCAAAGTCTTTTTTCCCTTTTCCCCGTTTATTGCCGAAGTTCGGCTTCTTTGCTGGTGGTCTTGTGCTTTCTTCTTTTTCCCTTTTTTCCCCCCTTCCTTTTTTTTTTTGTTGAGGGAGAAGATTCCCTCCCCTTTCCCTCGTCCCCCCCCCTTTCGTTCCGCGATCAATAGCATGGAAGTCCCCTTTTCTGCCACGCTCTTTTCGCTGGAATTTTTTTTTTTTTTTTTTTTTTTTTTTTTTTCTTGAAGGAACAAAACTTATCTCCCCCGCTTCCCCCCCCCTCCCAGCCAGCGCTGAGTCAGGAGGTAAACCCCTTTCTTTGCAGAAACGAGGATTGAAGTACCCCCCCTTCTTCTATTGATGGAGGGAGGAGGCCTTTTGTTTTGCTGGTCGCGGTTCGCCTCAAGGCCGATCGGTGATCCCTCTCTCCCCCCCCTTCCCTCTCTGCTCGAAAAAGCTCTTCCTCCTCCCGTTTTTTTTTCGACCCCACAGATGCACGCAGCCGTATTCCCCGCGGGGGGGGGGTTCCCTTTCCTTCTCCTTATTCCCCGCCAAGGTTTCAATTCTTTCCCCGCCTTTTCCCGGACATGGAAAAGCACGCTTTCCTGTGCGCGCCAGAGACGTCCCTCTTACTTCTTCCCCCCCCTCTTACGACCAGGCGAAAATTTTTTTCCCCTCTCCAACGATTGGGGAGGCGGACTTTCCAACAGGGCGCACAATGGCCGTCTTTTCTTTTTTTCTTTTTCTTTTCCCTTCCGGGAGAAGATGCCTTTTTCTTTGTCTTCCCCCCAAGCTGCAACGCGGGACATCCCCCTTTTTTCTTCTTTTTCTTTCGGGTCAAAGCTAATGGGCGACCTCTTTTTTTTTCCCTTTTTTCGGCGAGCGAATCCCCCCTCAGTCGCAAAACCCCCCCTTTTCTCCCCATCTCCTTACCCCGAATTCAGCCGATCGAGGACCCCTTTCTTGCTCTCATTTGGCGAAACCGTCACCCTTTTGACGTTCGGAAAATTTTCCCCTTTTTCCTTTTTTTTTTGGCGGTTGAACGTTTTTTTTTTTTTTCCTTTTCCCAAGCCTCCGCCTTTCGGGGCGTGAGATTACTCCGCTTTTTTTTTTTTTTTTTTTTTTTTTTCCTTTCGTGCTCTTTAGGGGGGGGATTTTTGCCACCGGTTTTAATGCAGAAAAATTTTTTTCTTTCCCCCACCTGATCCGCTTCAAAACAAAATTCTTTTTGTCTTTTTTTTCTTTTTTTTTCTTCTTTTTTTGATTGCATGGTGGGGCCTTGATCGACCTCCCCGTACCCCCCCCCCCAAGTTCCACTTAGAAATTAATGGGGTTCTTCTCTCGGCGATTTCAGAAATCTTGGGTCCCCTTTTCCCCCTTTCCCTTTTTTTTTTCCCCCTCCCTATTCAAGCGTCAGGCGGCCCCCCCCCCCGTCCTTCCCTTCGAACGGTAGCCGCATGATTTCGCTCCTTGAACGAAACTTTAGATAAAAAGTTTCCCTTTCCTTCCCCTCCTCCCCCCCTTCCCCCCCTTCCCAGGGAGCACGATATATTTCCCCTTTTAGCTTTTCCTGGGTGCCCCCCAAAGAAATTATGTTTTTCTTTCCGGTTGATCACAAAAAGCCCCATTTTTTTCTTTTTCCCCCCTCCCCCCCCGATGCAGATTGAACAACGGGATATTTTTCTCCCCCGTTTTTTCCTCCCCCTCTCTTGGCAGAATTCCTCCCTCCTCTCGGTAACGGAAAATACAGGGCTCCTCTCTTTTTCCTTTCGGAGCGTTTCCCCCTTTTCCAAGTTCTCTGGCCCCAAATTGAGTTCCCTTATTTTCCACCCTCTTGCCCCGAAAAGGCTGGCGGCAACCCCCCACCACCGTTTTTTTTTTCTTTTTTTTTTTTTCTCCAACAGTTGTTAGGCCACCTCCCCTCCTGCTTTCCCGCCCCCCACTGAAGAGACCCATTACCTCCCCTTTCAGCATCGTAATGAGAAAAGGACCCATTTTTTTTTTTTTTCTTTTTCCCCTCTTTTCCCCTTTATATCAGGCGTGGCCTTTCATTCTTCTTCAAATATTCGGATGGGCGATCCTCCTTTTTCGCAGTGGAAAAAGCTCCTTTTTCTTTTTTTTCTCTTTCTTTCCTCCCCCCCACCGACAAGACGAAAAAAGCTTTTCCGCTTTTCTTTTCCCCAATTTACCATCAGGTGTTAGAAGTGGTCCCTTCCAAATTTTTCGAAGATTGTAGACTCCCCTTCCCTTTTTTTTCCCCTTTTCATCCGAGTACATTGATGGCCTCTTCCTCTCCCCTTTTTGCCGAACGAGGTTTCTTTGGTGGGAAGAAGCCGGAGGCCTTTTTTTTTTTTTTTCTTTCTTCTTTTTCTCGGGGCGTAGTCGGTAACAGGTCTTCTTGATTTTTTTTTTAGACTTGAATTGTTGCACCCCAACTATCGCCTTTCCCCCCCCTTTTTTTCTTCTGAGTTCTTCCTCCCCACCGAGAACAATCTTTTTTTAGACTTAAAGGTATCCCCCTCTTTTTTCCTCTTCTGGTGGCGCCTGTGTCTGTTTTGCCGGACCTATGTTGATTTTTTTCCTCCGGCGGTGCAGGTTCACCTTTTTTTTTTTTTTTTTTCCCTTTTTTCCCCCCCTGGAAAAAGTCGGCCTTTCTTTCCCCTTCCGCAAGCTTTGAGAGTTTCCTTTTTCCCCCCCCCCCTCCTTTTTTTTCCACGCAAAATGAGTGGACCCCTCCTTTTTTTCTCCCCCGTCCTTGGCCAGCTCCCCTCTCCTTTTTTTTCCTTTTCTTCTTCTCCCCGGGCTCAAGCGCCATCGTACCCCCCCCCTTGCTTCCCCCCCTGCCAGTCT
>Ga0179593_1487822_pt1 | contig 12752 bp, 8 predicted proteins | sample CZODoug2_1_08_16_FD_185931 | JGI IMG/M metagenome (GOLD analysis project Ga0179593, IMG submission 185931) | Vadose zone soil fungal communities from Angelo Coast Range Reserve, California, USA - CZODoug2_1_08_16fungal (PacBio error correction) | ecosystem: Environmental > Terrestrial > Soil >... | reverse complement strand
TCGCCGGCCGCAAATTCCCCCCCCTCATTTCCAAGAGACACATCCTTGACTCCCCTTTAAACATGATTTTCTTCCAGTGATGAATTCCCGGCAAGGCAACCTTTTTAACAGCCCCCCCTTATCCCCCTTCTAAGATCAGATCCAAACTATACTGCTCTCGTCACCACCCCTCTCCCTCCCCTGAGTTCCTAAAAGAAGAATTGCTTCCTGTCCATCACTCTTCCTCGCATCGCTCCCTAGGAGGAACTCCCGTGGAGAAACGTTCTTTGGTTACAGCTTTTCCATAGCAAATTCATCAACAAGAATTTAACCGCCCTGTACCCCCCCTAACCCCGCAGTTGCCTTTTGTGCCTTACCCCCTCCAACCTGGGATTTCACTGGTCCACCACTTTGGTGTTTGGGCCCCCGTAACTACAATGCTTGTTTTTGCTGAATCTGCTCATCCCCCCCCCCAAGAGGGCGTATGAACTCATAAAACTCCGTCATTCCAACAATTTCACTGCGGGTGCTTCCCTTGGCGCGCCCGTTTTTAGCTGGAGGCAAACGCTTTCCTCCTACCGGTTCCCCTCCCCCATTCCGGACGGAGATGGATTTCCAACCCGACCTCCCCTTTCTTCGGCACCTTGTACTCAGTCCGAAAGGGGCCTTCGCTTTCCCTATTTTTTCTCCATGTCCCTTCCCCTCCTTTTATCGCTTTCCCCTTGCCCACCCCCATAAAGGAATTTAGTCCCTTCTTACCAAGATTCCCCATAGTCATCACAGCCGGTACAACCCCCTGTTGTGCGTTAGTTGCTGGCCTTCTGATTGCTGCTTGTGCCGTTAGCAATTTGTTTTTACTCTTTCGGGTTCTGGTTCCGTGAGGTCATTTGTCGCTTTATTTTCATACCCCCTCTGTTTCTGTCTTTAACATACCTTTCCTCGATACTCAAGCCCCCTTTCCGTTCTGAACTTCCTCCTACCCGATCTCCCCGTCGGTTTTCTAACCCTAAGCTTTCTTCTTTGCCCTCGTTTTTCATGATGACTTTCCCACTTACCCTTTTTGCACGGTTGAGCTCGGGCAGATGCAGAGGAGGATTTCCCTTTAAGAGGTTCGGTTAGTATATGAGATTCCCCCTCAACTACTCTGATTATAGGTGTAGATAAATGGGCTCCCCCTGCACGGCTGGCTCCATGTTGGACTTCAATTTTCCCCCCTCAACCCCGGTATCAATCTCCTACATTTCTCACCCTCTAACTCAATGCCAGTATCACATTTATCTTCATAAGTGGCCAAGACTTTTGCGTATAAGCTCCTTTGTACACCCGGGTCCTCCCTATTAGAGAGGCGGTGCTTGGAGCAATAGGACCGAACCTCCCCCAACCTGGCTTTGTTACTTTAAAACAGGTCCTATATTTGTTTTCTCCACCTTAGGTACGTCCTCCCCCTGAGCCCAAAAAAAAGTAAACTCCCAGTTATTACCATCGGTCTTTCCCGGGTTACTTTTTCTCCATCTTTTCTTTCCTCTTACATCCCGCCTGTTGATCTCTGATGCCTGTCTCCCCCTAAGCCTCGGGTTATCTTTCACTGCATCCCATTCAAGAATTGCGCCGTGCCCTGCGCATCTCGCAAGCTCTCTTTCTCCTCTTTCTCCTCCATTTGACAGTGAGCCCCTATCAGATGTCTATTCAACACCTAATTTTTTAAAATTACATTTACACCCCTCCTTTGACTGATCTCCTCGCTCAGATCCGTGCACCCCCACGTCTAATGAGCCGCTTAGAGTGCCATCCCACTAAACCCCCGTTTTCTCACCACGCCCCCGGAGTTATTCTCCACCTCAAACAAGTCTTCCTCCTCCCTAATATGAAGTCTCAAGGCTATTTAAGGTCCCTTTCAGTGTCGTCTACGTCTTCCCGACTACCACCACTTCCGGTTTAAAGAGCGGGTTTCCCCGCTGGCAAGTCCCTTAAGCTCTTTTCTGCTGATGGTCAATTTTCAAGGAGATGCGTACGTCCACCGATTCAGTCCTTTCGAGGTTACCTTGAAGCTGGAAAGCGTGCTCCTTTTTAGTTTTTTTTTTCCCCACAAATCACATGGAGTTTGGCCTTCAGGAGTCCTGAGCGATAGTATATCTATTTTTTTCCGTTTTTCCTAAAACCTCAGTGAACCGTCATCAATCACTTACGTCCACCCCACTATATGGTTAAACTTCCTCCCCTTCAGTTGGTGAGACCTCTCATTTGCCCCCCCCGCGTCAAGGCCCCCCCCCCCCCCCCACCCCCCCCCCCTTTTTTTTTTTCCATCCCCTCCCCCTGGGGTTTGACGACCCGCCTTCTGTTTTCGTATACCCTTTTGCCCAGTTTTCTTTTTTCCCCCCCCTCCTTAACATTTAGTTTCCACCACCGCATACTGAGTGGTTATTCTACGTTTCCTGTGCTCGTGGGCACGCCTTTGCTTCCAAAAGTATTTCCCCCTTCCCGTTTCCCCCCCTCCTGGCCGTTAATGAAGTTGACGGCCTTATTTTAACTGCTGTTGAACCCCTCTTACTCTTGTTCGGTTCATTTTGGTGTGCGGAATAAAATGAACTTGTGGCACCTCTCCCAAGCCCACCTCCCTTCTAACCCCGATTGACTGTCCATCTCTCGGGTACGCCCGCACACTCATCCTCTAGGGGCTTCCTCCCTGACAAACCCTCAACTGGTTGCCCCTGCTTCTCCCCCTCCTACTACCTTCACACTTTCAGACGGGAATATTCAGAAAGCCCCGCATCGACAAAAGGTCCCTCTTTCCCCCCTCCAGACTACACGTTGAACGCCCCCCTTGTAACTCATTACAAATAACGGAGATTCCGGCTGTTCCTACCCCCGCCTCTCCCCCTTTACGCTGCCGGCGCGGTGGATTCGGCGCCAAAACCTTCGGTGCTCTAATTCCCCATTCCCCCCCAAAGCCGGCTCTCGAAGATTCGGCCACTCGAATTCACGCGTTTGATGCTTGTTCTCAAAGCAATGACTTAGGGTGATACCCCCCCCGTTTTTGTGTTTTCCAACCTTTATTAGGGTCATTTCTATGACGGCCTCATAGTCCCCCCTCCTCCGTGTTTCCCTTCCTTTCGATCCATTCTCCTCAGCAAGCGGTCCCCACAGCAATTAGGTGTTTATGAGCCTTTCTCTGAGTCTTCCCCCCCAGACTTTTCTCCCCCCCGAGACCTTCTGCTAAATTTATGGCGCCCTTGAGACACTAGATGTTTCTTTACGGTCTTCTTTTTCTTCCGACCACCCGGTCGTACGACAGGAGGCCCAACGATCGCCGTCCCCGAGGATGTGTGAAATCCCAGCTTCGTCTGACGCTGTGACGCGGTTTTTTACCCCTTTTCCAAAAATGCCGCTTTGGCCTGCAGAGATAAACTGGGTTCTGTTGGTTTCCTCCTTTTGGAGGTCCCCTTCCCCCCCTCCTTTGATCTTGCAGGTTTGAACCCGGCTGCCTCCCCTAAAAACAAATGTTTTTTGAGTGTAGCAATCAATTTTCTTCTCCCACTCCTCTCCCTCATACATAGTGGTATTTCAGGACTCGGAAAACAGGGACTACTCCCTTCTTCCTATGACTGTTCACCCTCCCTTTTCCAGGTTTTTCAGTGTATCACATTCATTCTACCGGTTGATGGTTTCCAAGGGATTTTTGAGCCAGTTTTTGCAATCCTTCGGGGCTTCTCCCTGGCGGCGACCCTATCTTGCCCTTCGTTGAACTCCTTCTGGGGAACCCCCGCAATGCGTAATCGTAACGGGCATCGAAAAGCAGTCATTCCTCGCGATGAAGTAACCCGACGTTCCCTGCCCCTCCCACGCTCCTCCCCGGATGCCAGCCTATGGCGCTGGTTTTCTCAACAGACCCCCGAGCCAGCCTGCATCACTCCTTATTTTCCTTTCCATTGACGCTGTAGGCTTCCCTTACGCCAGACAACGAGCTGGCTTCCCCCCCCGACCAAAGCAGAGTCTTGCGTGGACAATGTCAGGAAAAACAAGGATGGCCCCCCATCATCCTTCCTCTCATACAAAACAGGGGGTTGTGTCGGCGCGTTGGGGTGTTGAGCGTCTTGGCTCCTTCCCCCCTCCCTCCTTGCCGTTCTTATGGCTTGCCCGTCTTTTTTCGCCTCCGGCGTTTCCGCATTGCACCCCACATCTTCCTTGCATCTACTCATAGGCTTATCTTTCCTTGGACCCACCTCTTTTATAGAATTTTTTTTGAACCATCAAGTTCTACTGATTCTCTCTTCCAACTTATCCTTCTGCGCCACCCTTTTCAAAGGCTTGCAATTTTGTTCAGTGTCCTATTGTTTGGCTCACCCTATGAATTTATTCTTTTTTTTCTTACCCCCCCGGCGTCCGAGCTACAGGACTTGAGCAGAACTGGTTCACCCCAAAACACCCTTTTACCTGTTCTCCCCATAATTGTTGGATTTCCCCCCCATTTGCGGGAGTTTCTTTTGGTCAATTCGCCTATGAGGGTATAATCCTCAAGTGCCCGTCCACCGTTCTCCCCCCTTCTCTTCTTGTAATGTGATCTGAACGGGATTGGTAGAGGCCGGTTGAGGGGAGTATTCGTTCGGTGTAGATTTTCTTAGTCGGGCCGTCCCCACCCCCTTCACCTGATTTGCTGTTAGGAAGGGTTGCCTTTACAAGAATGTCCGGATGACATGATGAAGCAGGAGGGTGAGTTTTTTTTTCCCTTTTCCCCTTCTTTTCTTTGCCCTTCCTTTGGACTGGAATTAATAAGATCTTTCTTTTTACTCTCTTTGTTGAGATAACTGCCTTGAGGAGCCCCTACCCCCCCACTTCCTTTCCAATACTCCCCCCCCCCCCTCTCGCAACCGGCTTCCGGATTTACTGGTCCTCCCGGATGGCGGACAGTTCAAGGCAATTCGCGTCCTTGTCAACCTGTTCTCCCATCTCACTCCCCATCCCCACCAATACCGCTTATTACGCCACCTCTCTGATGTCCATACCCCCTTACTCTTTGAAACTGAATCTACCGACTCTCTCCTTTTCGTCCCCATTTTCCTTTTCCAGTTTCCGTGGACTCACGCATGCCCGAAAATTTCCGCCCCCTGGACCCCCGCCTGCACCACCTCACCTAAGTGGTTAGAGGTGGCCACCCTTTTATTTTGCCCCCCATTCTTTGGTTGTTTTCCCCTTTTTTTCACCTTCCTTCTCTGAAGTCCCCCCCCCCCCCATACAGGCCTGCTGCGTTTCTAAGAAAAATAGCCCCGAACCCCCAAGGAAGGGGTTGACCATGTTTTTTTCGCAGCCGTTATTCCCCTTCTTTGCAAACCTTCCCGGTTCCATTCGTGTGCCCCTTTTTCCCATTCTCGAGTGACGATTGCTGGGTCAAGAATACTTCCTCTCCCAGTTACTCCTTCTCCCAGGGCTCCTTCCCCTAATGGTTCTTGGGCAAGAAGGATATTGTCTATGAACTGACCCCCTCCTACTTCTTTTTTCCCGTCCCATTCTGACTCTCCAAGCTAATACAAGCCAAGAAACACGTGTTATTTTTATTCGGGTCTCTTCCCCCTCTGACGTTTTTTGGGAGTTTCTCTTTGAGGGGAGCCTTACTCTGGGGTATGTTAAGAATATCTCTTTTTTTCTGAGGCTTCCCCTCCCCAATCCCTTTGATTTATAAGGCCCGAGGCTATGTTTTCCCCTTCCTATATATCCCTCCTTTTATTCCCAGACACCCCCCGCTCCCCTGCTTGCATCTTTGAGTAGTGAGGTTGGTCACCTCACTGGTTCAAATGTTGTCCTTTTCTGCTGCGGTTCGCTGTTTAGTTCGATGACTCGTCTTAGCGCCGCACCTCCTCCGTTGTCCTTTTGACGATCGTACTTTTTAATTCCTTCGCGACCTTCCACTGATCGTTCTGGAACCCCCCACTGGACCGACGCTTCCTCAACACCCACTTTTATTAATGGTCCTCAGGTCTCACCGCTCCCTCCTTAACGTTTTCTTTACCCCATGAATCGGAATAAGGCGTGCCTTGCTTCCTGCGGCCTCTTTCCCCCCAATACCCCCCCTCATCCCCGCGTGCCTTGTTCCCCCTTTCGTGGGACAATGAGGACAATACCAACACCTTTTTTTTTTCTATCACTCCCAAATCTCCCCCCCGGGGCATCCCCTTTTTAGTTCTGTTCCACAAATTGAAAATAACCCACCCTACATGGACCCGCCTGCTTCTTTTTACGTTCCCCCCTTTTACTATGAATTTACGGGAGATCCCTCTTGTTGTACATCCTACTTTGTTACGTTTTCCCGATTTCTTTCCTTTTCGCTTGTCATTCCCCCACTTCCTAGCTTCTTCTTCCTCTTTTTAAGCACTCACTCCCTAGTGACTCCTCCTCGCGCCAAGCCTTTTAGCGCTTGACTCCGAAGTCCCAGCTTATTGGCACCAAGTACCTACAGGTCTCCGTATACCCACTTCCACTGGAGGGAACACCTTTTTTGCTTTGACGCGTTCTAGTTCACTCCTTTCCCTCACCCCCCCTGATTCTAGTGAGTGATTATAGTCATTGACCCCGTTTTCAAAACTGGTTTGATCACTCCCAGACCGCCCTTGATGAGTTATTCTCACTTTTTCCCCAACCCCTGTCTAATATCTCATTTTCTATTACCTTAAAGTAGAGACGTCGTGACAATTACTGTCTTCTGGGACTCCAACCCATATAGGACCCATTTTTTGCTATCATAACAAGTTCCGTATAGGCCCCCTGATCTTTTTAGCTTTAAAGTAGTTATCGTGTATTCTTCCTTCCAGTTTTTCCTTTAATGTCGTCCCAAGGGATTTTCCCTTGTTGAAAGTCCCTTTTTTCTGATGATTGACCTTCTCAACCCTAACAGGTAGTTTTCAGGCCACCCAACGGCGTCTGTCATCCCCCCCCTGCTTTAGACTAGTATCCTTTCTTTTAAGACCCTAACTCTCCTTTCCCCATATCTTCCCCCCAACGAACCTCCTCAGTCATTCAGAAAGCTTGGGTAAATGTTCTTTTCTAAGTTTTTTTTCCCGCGCCTTGTTCTAGGCGCAGTCCACTCTTAAATTACCCCCCTCTGAGGGTGGTAGGCTCTCCATCTCACTTATGGCTCTACTTAAGCCATTTCCGAAACCTCTAAGTTATTTCAATGGTCGTTTCTAAGTCCCTCGTGAGCTCCCTCCTTGGCCTGAACGGGTCTTCCTTCAAACATAAGGTCCCCCCTTGACCCCGTGCCACAAATACTATTGGCCCCCTTCTGCTCCTAATAGGTCTTCAACTGTGAGTTAACCTTCCCGTGTTGTGGATTCCCCATCTTCCAAAAACTCCCCCTAATTTCGATAGTTGCATCTAAAAGTTCCTTACCCCCGCCTTTTCGTCTCCATTGCTCCCCTTTTTATGAAGGTCATTTACCTCCCCTTTTTTTATCTTTCGAGAGACAAGTCGTTTTTCACCTTCCATCTTCAACTATCTGTTTTACTTTGCCCGGCCTTTTAACCCGCGCTTCCGGCCGGGTGACCGTGCCGAGAGTTTTTTTTTTGAGCTTTCGTCCCCTCCTCTCTTTTGACCTGTTCCCTTTAACCATGCCCCCCTTGAATCAGCTTCTTGCAGATGTCTTTCCTCTCTTGTTTTTTCTCCGTTTTTATGAGTATTCTTGACCGCTCCTGACGCCTTCGCGAGGTCACGTTTTGTTTACGAGTCACTTTTTTAGGTTTCCCCATGCTTTTTTACTTAAAGCCTCGGAAGCAGACTTTTCGTGATTTTTATTCCTTCTCCGCGCTTATTACGACAACCCGTTTGTTTTCAAGACCTTAGGTCGACTTCCTCCAGAGCCGGAGTTGGCCTCCTATTTTTTTCTCAAAATTTTTTTCTCCCCACTTGCTTTCAACTAGTCGTTCTTTTATTGCTGAATCTCGGGTTCGTGTGGGCCTCTTTAGCCTAAGGCTCCGTGAACGCATATACAAACCTCGTCCCCCCCCAGGCGGAGTTCCTTCTTTGCCTACCCCAAAGATTCCCTCCTTCCTCTTAACTTTCAGCTCAACCCTCCATTGTCGGGAAGGAGCGCAGGTGGTTTGCTTTTCTAAGGTTGTGGACCCCGCCTCCGGTTGATCCCCGTGGAATTTCAACCCCCCCCTTGGATTTAATAAAACCCAATTTTTTCGTTCTGCCAGAATTTCGAAAATAATATAACATATTCCTTTCCCCAGGCTTATTCCTTTTTTCCCGTCAATATCCACCAGGTCCTTCAGCAGTATCCGCTGGATGTTTTTTTGACAGGTTTCTTTCTCCTGAGTTTCAAGACGGAGCCTTTAACTAAAGGTTGATGTGAAGTTCTTCTCCCCTGGTCATTTTTAAATCAGGGGTTGAGATCCCCTGGATCCCCTTCATAAGAAAGGTCACTCTATGGAGGGCTCTAGCTACGCCGCTTCTTCATCGTGCCTCTCAACGCGCCTATCGGAGAGATTGCAGTTCCTGTGACGTTGCCTGCGCCTCGCTCCCCAAGACACTATCGGCGTTTTCTTTGTCCTACCCTTCCCTTTTTAGAGAGACTCGTCCTGTCAGCTTTTTCGAGCTAAAATCGGAGGTCCCTTCATTCCTCCTAATGTAGGCTTTTGTTTAAGCTCCCATTACCCCTCAGTATTTAGGCTTTTTACCTCCCAGAACGCCAAAGAGTTCTTCTTACAACTTTCTCCCCCCCAATTCTTCCACCCGACCTCCCGGGGGAAGAAAACCAGCGCCAGACGGAACTACCAACCCCGGTTTGTTGCGTCTTTTTTTTCTTTCTTTGTTCGAGGTGGGTTCAGTCCTGACCGAGAGAGCTTATGTGTCATTTCCCCCTTCCCCTGCCGTTTGCCGTCCTGTTGATAACCACCTTTATTTTGTCGAATCCGCCCCATGCGAATCTCCAGGATAGACTCTCTCCTGTTATGCAGGCAACCCCCCAGGAGGTTAATAATTCTTGTCCCCAGTATCAGGTATTCTCTTGCATCTTTTGACTTCGAAACGGCTCACTTGCGTCCCCCAATCCAAACCCCAGGAGGTGAAACCCACTGTTTTGTACTAGTGACCTGTTTTTCCCCCAATCATTCTTAGGATGTTTTTTTTCGGATTCGTTACCTCAGGGAATGAGAATTCCAGGTTTTCAAAACCAACACATTCCCCTGTGCAAATTCACTACGGTCGGGTTAACACCGCCCTTTAGACCTCCCCTGTACGGTTTTTTTCAGGCGAGTTGTCCTTCGGGTGAAATAGGGCTCGTTGGACGTTGTGAAACGGACGTTTTTTCAAAGTGAAAGTTACCAACTTCGGTTTTCCCCCCCTTCTCGTTCCTACCGCTGGGAATATTGTCCTCTTGATGCGTAAAGGCGTCCGGGTGGAGGGGAGGCCGCTATTGTTTCTGCTTCTATTGCTTAAACCGGTCCGCTGAAGTTGAGAATTTGGTTGGTGGTTTTACGGTCCCCCATTTCTGAATTCAAGTCAGAATGAGGGTTGGGGAGAAGGTTATGGATTATTTATTTCCCCCCTTTTTTTTCTCGTGTGAGAAGCCTTAATCACTATTGATTTTTTACATCCCTCCCTTTTTTTTGTTTTGATCTGATATTGATAAAGAGGTCGGGAAAAGTTGTACCCCACTCTTCCCCTTCAGCCAGTCATGTCTCCCCTTCTCCCCCTTTTGCGGCATGGATAGGTTGTTGACCGACAAACTTACCCTCCAATTCGCCGGCGCAGAGAAGGTTTGAGTTCCTGCAGGACATTTCTCGCCTACCCCCCCTTTTTCATAGTCGATGGACTTCCATCATACGCGCGCCACCCCAAGATTAACCCGATAAAGATTTACCTCCATTTCCTTCGTGGCCCTCGCCTTTTTTGAGAGACCTTTCCTTGGCCGGAGGGTTAGGGAACCTTCTTTCCCCCGCCTCCGCCTTTCCCCCTGAATGACACTCGTTTAACGCCCTAAGTGTTGACGGGGTCCCCTAAAGGACCACCGTCTTTTATTCTTTTTGACGGGACTTGCCGTGGGGTTGGGAAAAAGTGCCGTAAAATTATCTGTCAAGGACGTCCTCCTCCCCCCACAATCTCACGCCATCTGGATGATTGCCTAAGACAAATCGCAGTAACATTACCCCCCCCATTTACCCTCCTGTTTTATTTTGGTTTCGCCGAATCCTTCATTTTTCTTCAGAATGTCAACCTCGTGATTTCCCTTACGGGGACAGACTTAACGACTCTTCCTTTAGATACCCCCCCACACAATACCTCGACATTGAAGGAGAGACCAGTCAGCCGCCTATAGCGCCATTGACAGACGCCCAGAAGAGGGGTTGGAGTAGAATTCTTCCCACACAACCCTTTCCGTGATCGTAAGTAATGGGCCAACTGCCCCCTTCATTCGCTAATGAGCCCTATCCACTCCGCCATCCCGGAAGTAAAAAAAACGTTTGTCCTTCTGGCTCGTCCCGAGTCAGTTTTTGGCCGCCGTTTATTGGGAAGTCCCGGTGACCCTAAGAATATGTTTTCTTTCCTCGCGAACAATACTTCGGGGTCTTCTATCAGACTGACATACGTACTTATCAATTCAGAAGCCTTTCTGCAATTTGGCCGTCTCTCTCCCCCGAGGTTTTCCCCCCCCCCTACCAAATGTCATGCTTGTTCGCGAGGTTTAGCTTAAAGTAAATGGTGTCCGAATCTTGAGCTGCTGCTTGTCTATCGATGGTCCAGATCAGCTGGCCCCCGGCTCGAGCGCCCTCAAAGAAGGAGTTACAGTTTTTTTCTCTAGCAGTGCTTCCTGCCGAAGCGTCTCCCGCCATGTTCTCCCAACGTCCCGGAAGATGACGCCAAATGACCCCTTATGAGGAGATCGTAACACTATCACCTTCCTGTCACAGTTCTTTACCCGGAATCAAATTTCTCCTTTTCCTTGTGCGGCGTTTATGTAAACTCCTGACAGCAGACTCCCTCCGAGTATTGCACTTCGTGGCTAATGAGACCCTCACCACCCTTTGTTCATCCCCATCCTTTTTCAACCCTGAAGAAAATGTGGCTACAAACGGGGTCTGGCTCCACGGAGTCAAAAATCCACCCAAACCCTGTCCCCCCCTTTGTCCCCCTCCGCTCTCCCGGAATTTCGAGTACCGTCCCGTGACTTCGACATCTGCTTTCATCCCGACTGGCGGATTCCGTCTGCGTTGGTTCCTCCTGGCTTTTCGAAATCCAGAGAGGAGGATTCTTATTCATCCAGCTCTACCTGCGCTCTGCGCATCGCCGCTATATTTCTATAATGGCGTGCACGGGTGCGACAGGTCCATCTAGACCTCCCATCTTTTACGTCTAAACATACTGCTCTGGCAAACGCTTTTTGCGACAGTCCCCCGCTCCTTCGTTCTCAGAGCCTTCCCTTAAAATAAAGCAAACAAAAAGGTGTCTGCCCCTACCTTCCTTGGTTCCCATAAGCCTAAGAGTATAATCGTTCTTTTCCTCCCTCCATGATAGCCGCTTTTTAAATTCATTTAGTATTATAAGAGTAGGCCACGGAGGGCGTTTTCTCATACTCACCCCCCCCCCCACGGTACTCCGGCCCCCCGCAGGGCGTGTGGCTAACCGCCTGACCCAGTCCCGCCGATAGGTGTCTCGCGTGGCCAGTTGCGTTCCGGATGTTTTTCTGACCGTCTCCAGTTGCTTTTTTTCCGTGAGCATAGGAAAGAGGCTGCTGGAGAAAAACGAACCGGTTTGGGGACGTCCCAACTAGGCGTCCTCCATCCCCGATCTCTCATCTTCTTAGTTTTTTAAGGATTCCCACAATAACGTCCCTGGTACCTCGCCTTTTCAAGACCTAACTTAATCGCGCAGAGTATTTTACTTAGGGCCCCTCCCTTTTGTGAGCCCCCCACGGCGAGCCCCGTCGTTTTGCGCTACTCGTCACTTCACCCCTGGGTTTTATTTGAGACGATCAGGAGGTGGGCCCCCTCCCTTCCAGTTACAGCAAGGCCGTTCGTTCGCCGACCATAGGAGTTTATAGTGAAATGACGCGGGTCACTCCGGTCTCGGGCTCCCCTGACGGGCCCTCACGGGAACCTTCCTCTTTCCGGTCTGTTCCCTTCTAGGGTCTTTCCCGAAGGTTACCAGTCCCCCCCTCTTTGATTCTTTGTTGCGGTCATCCACCGCCCCAAGATAAGCTTAGTCATCTTTCCCCTCCGGTCCTACGGGGTGGAAGTCCCAAACCTCCCAATGTTCATTTTCAAATACCGGACACACCAGTCAGCGAAGGTAAAGCCCCCCCTTTTTGGTAATCCTGTCGAGCCGCATCCGACATTTCACGCACTCGGCCCCTTCTCCCCCCCCTCGTCCTTTCAGAGGTTTAGAAAAAGAGACAGTTGTGACCCGGAAGCGCCTTCCGGGGGTTTTGATTATTCCTACAAAGACGTCCCCTCTTCGAACCAGCTGATTAGATGAAAACTTCCCCACCCTGAATTACCCGTATCTGACGACCCTCTTCAGATTCTCTCTCTTTTTTTTGAAGTTCAGTCTGCTCCGGCCGTGAAGGGATCGTGACCTCCCGTTTTTTTGTTTTCGAATTTTATGGGGCTTATTCCTCTCCGCCAATGTCCTTATTCCCTTTTTTTGCCTCAGGAATGTTGGAGCTCGATTTGAAATCAATCGGTTGTTTAAACTAACCGGTTTGTGAGATAGCTACTTCTGTGCCGGATTGGTCAATCCGACTGTCGCCCCACTTTGACCTAGCCCTTTGACTAATGATTTGAGCT
>Ga0179593_1414809_pt1 | contig 12752 bp, 18 predicted proteins | sample CZODoug2_1_08_16_FD_185931 | JGI IMG/M metagenome (GOLD analysis project Ga0179593, IMG submission 185931) | Vadose zone soil fungal communities from Angelo Coast Range Reserve, California, USA - CZODoug2_1_08_16fungal (PacBio error correction) | ecosystem: Environmental > Terrestrial > Soil >... | reverse complement strand
CTTCTTGTTTGTTCCCGACCCCCCTTCCCCCGTTCCGGATTAGCCTTGACCCCCATCCCCTTTACCCCCTAAGGTCGCGGATACGACACGGGGATTTGAACTTTTCGGTCAGCGGACCTCGCCGCCGTCACTCGTGGAGTTTTTGCGACTAAATCTCTCGCCCGATTGGTACGCCATTTTGTTGGGGTGAGAAATATTTTTGTAAACGGTTATGTCACTGCTGGAGAGCCGTTTCGTCTTCCTTGATTTCTTTTCCACTTGGAATCCATTCTACCAATTTATCAGCGAGGCGTGATCCCTTGCTTTAGATGGGTGATCCGCTTACCACAATCCACGTGTTTCCCGGGATAGTGTCCCAGCGCATCGCCCGCCAAACACTTGAACAATGCCTCTCGCACGGGCCTTTTCCCTACGCTAGCAGTTCAATTGCTTTCCCTAAACACTTAGCCCCCCCCAGCTACGCCCCCCCCCTGTCTCCCCCATTTTAAGATTCACCATTGGTTTTTTTTGCCCAACCAGTAAGTCCATTTGCTTGTTGATCTTTTTCTCGCTTAATCCTCTCGTCATCCCCCCTCCACCAATTAACCCCCCAGCGATAAGTCTGTCGCACTGTCGCCGCATTAGCGGGCCCACCTCCCCTCCCCGAGAGTGTCCTTATAGTTCGACAAGTCGACCCATCGCTTTGGACCTTGACTCTGCCTTTTTCCCGCGCTTTCCTCGCCTTGTCACGCGCTGCCCCCCTCAATTTTCTTCTCTCTTTCTTCTTCAATCTTTGCGTGGCAAAGACATAGTTGCTCCACGACTTCCCCCCCATTGAAATGCTTCGACTATTCGTCAAAATCTCGACCTATGTATTTTTTTTTTTGTCCCTTTCTTCCCTCCTGCTGACCGGTCCCCTCTTTCCTTTGGTCCTCAAAGTACTTACCTTCCAGATCATAAGTTCTGTTCCCCGTGCTCCACGAACTGAAACGGCATTCTACGGGCTGGCGGCCAGGTACTTTTTTCCTGAACGCTTGCGAATTCAGTTGATTTCCGGCTTTGCATTCTTCCCATCCGCTTCCTCTTTGGGTGCGTTCTTTCCCCGCCGGTCCCGCACATGTATAAGGGCTTGCGGTCTAGTTGCTTCGCCCAGTTTCCTGCAACCGACTTTTAGACTGCGTCATAGAGCCTTATATCCATTGCACCGGTCTCGACCCTCAACCTGATCCGCATCGCATCGAGGCTGCACTTTATTCCCATTTTTGTCGGAACTCCTCTCCCCCCCAATTCCTTGAATCCTTTGTCTTTTCCATGTCCTTTCCGTTCAGCCCCCCCTGCCCCCCTCGCTCTTGTACTCTTTCGTCCTGCCAGTTAAGGGTTTCGTCTCATCAGTTGTGGTTGCCGCTCTGGTGCCCCGTTAGCATGGAGATGCTTCTGTTTTTTCTCCCACCCGTCCCCTGACCTAAATCCATCACCCGACCCACAATCGATCCTTCCTATTCCAGCACACCTGTTCCCCTTTTTACAGAGTGCTTGCCTTGTTACGCTGATTTGCGTCTCTCCGTAAGATCTTGCTATGGATTCTTGTCCACTGTTCTCTCTCACCATTCAGGCCTGCATTTCCCTCCCCTCTCTGTTCGTCTTTCCCTTCCAGACACGAAAGGCGTCCAATTCTAGTTCCCCCCCCCCCTTTAAGGGGCACAGACGGCAACAAGCTGCTATTGCCTCCCTACGTCAAGGACTGTCGCCCTTCCGGCCTTGAAACAAGTTTTTGGCGGGCTCGTTTTAATGTCCTCTTGTATGCACCGGCTTGTTCTCTTATTGCCCCCCCCTTCTTTTGTCATCGTGCGGTACTCTTTAGTTTCTGTTTCCATGCTTTTGATAGGCCCGATGTTTTGTCCGCCAGCGCTTGAAGTTCCCCTTTTTTGACTAGCTTGGTCGGTGTTGCCCCTTCCTGCACAAGCAAGATTTCTACCTACCTCCTGGCGAGCATTCCCGGAATTGAATCAGCGACGGTTCCAAGCAATTTCCTACTGTATCACTGATTTTTTTTGAGTCCTTCGTCCCCAAGGTTCACACTACCCCTTCTTTTCGGAAAAACGATTTTTCGAGCTTATCGCGGGCCTTTCGGCGGCGCCCGATTTCGGGCGCTCTTTGAACCCGCGCCGCAGACTTCCTGTTTAAGACAGAATGTCGCGCCCTTCTTAGGGACCAAGGGATCTTGTCTTTTTTAGCATCGTCAAGCCTCTCCGCCCGAGTTGTCTCCCTCCGTTTCCGAGCTCCCCAGATTCTGCACGGTACCTGTGACTGGTAAGCCGTAACGACTCACAACCTTGTTGGTTTCTCTTTGCCCCATGTCTTGTTCGTGATTTTCAGGACGGCAAAACCCACTTTGTTGTGGCTGCCGTTCTGAGACAGGTAGGGAGATTTGCCTCTGCCTCTTGTTTTTCTGCCCGTGAGATCTTCATCCCCCAAACTTTTTTTCGCGGTGGGTTCCACGCGCCTTCATTCGACTCGACTTTTTCGGTCCTCACCCTGATCCCTCAACCTCCTTGCCCTTTTCCTCCTCTTTATCCAATTCCATCCCAGGTTGACCCCACCGGGTCACTAGCGAGCCTGTTTTTTCGCGACGTTCTGGCGCGCATCGATCCTTTTTTCGTACTCTATCTTCGATCGTCGCAATCCTTCCGCAATCTCCCTGATCGTTTTCTCGAATTTCGATTTGCCCACCCCCCCCTCTCGACTCCCTTGCTTGCCAAGATCTTCGACCGCCTCTTGCGGGTAGTCCACTCACCGAAAGGTCCACATGAGCCGGACACTCTTTCCGAGAGCAGCCTCTTCGGTTCGACATTCCCAGTTTCGTCGCGATGAGGTCCCCCCCGTACCGGTCTCCATTAAGGGATTCCTGTCTGCCACCTCAGTTTCCCCGGATTCTTCGCTCTCTTCGGTCGCCCGGCCAGCATTCATCCGTGGGCTTTACGATTTGCCTTCTCGGCTCCTGACTCTTCAGAGGGCAACTTGCGCGGACACCGATCTCGAGCTTTCCCGCGTGTTGAATGTATTTTTTTCCGTTTCCCTTATCAGCGGTTCGAAGCCCCGGTACTTTTTGATCGTGGCTCAGCCGACGCGCGCTGGTTAACGTGGTAACATGTTCGCCGTTCCTTGCCTGCGAATTTTCTCTCTTTTCGGATTTTTTCTCTGTCTGCCATCCCGGCATCGCCACCAAAGACCTTTCAGATAGGGTCACGTATTCCCCAGCAGCTTTCGGCCCCCTGCCGCCGTTCTTTCAACATCGGGTTTCTTTTGGATGTCGAATATCGAGCTGCTTTTTACGGCCGTTTGCTGCTGCCGGGTGATTACGCTTCGCAAAACACTCCAAACCCTCAATAGATCGCGTCTTCGCGTGCGCATCCCCGTCTTCGAAGGCTAGTTTTTCCTTTCTGTTAAAGCTTTCCCCCCTCTTTCTTACGCGTGCCTTGTCATGTACTTGGTTTCTTCACTGCCTGCGACTGCTGGCCAACATCTCGAAACGTCTAGATTTGTTCTCGGTTACTTTCCTTCGGTTGGTGGCCCCTTTAGTCACCCTGCACTTTTTTGTTGCCATCCCAATCTGCCTTCTACTTCTCTTTGAACACCAGTTGCAGGCTCGTCCCATTCCCCTACCCCCTCCCTCCCTAATCTCTGTTTAGCCTCCCTCCTTTGTGAGAGAATATCCTTCCTGAGGTTTCGCGTGCCGTTTCGTGGCCTTCCCCATGGTTTCCAAATGTGCTGAAGTAGACGCCCGTTCTTCTTTTTAACCCCGGCCTGTTGTTTCCTTTGATGTCCCAACCGTTTTTTAAAAAAAAATTTTTATATTCCGAAAAATAGTAACTTTTTTTTCCCTCGGCTTTTGGCCGGAGTGCCTTTCCTATGCTGTTGCATTAATGTGCCTTTGCTTTTTAGTCCTTTTTTTCAAACCGCCCCTTGGTTCCCGCTGTCGTCTTCTGCCAGGTCAGGCCCCGTCTTTGCTCCTTCGATGGCCGACGCTATCTCCTCTCGTTTTTGCGTTTTTTTTGTTTTCCTTGAATTAACCCGGCGCTGCGTTTCTTCGTTCAACTGAGCGTTCGTATTCTTCAACATCGTGGCAACTCGATTTTGTTTCGCTTGCGGGCGTGTTGTTTCCTTTTTGCTTTGTTTGAATTAGTACCCTTACCAAGGTTCTTTGCGCCTTCCTTTCGGAATGTGTCTTGAAGTGCCGATCAAATTCTGCTGCGCTACCGGCCGGCGTTTTCCATCGTATAATGCGCCCTGGTTACTTTCCTCACCCATTCGCGCTTCGCTGACCGACCGAGCCTCTTCCCCGCTGTGATCCGAACCAAGTTATTGCCCGGATGCACCATCCTCCCCTTCAAAGATATTGCCTCTTGAGAATGCGTTGCGCCAGGTTCCCCTTTCATTTTTTTTCCATTGCAAAGGCGTCAACATGTCCCTTAATTTCTGCGGGCGCTCTCGCTCTTCCGGCAAGTCCGGCCCCCCTTTGATGTGGCCGCCGCAACTCCCTAATGGGGCGACCTGCCCCTGTTCCTCGCGGTCGTCAAACTTTGCATGTTTCAACCCCCCGACATCTTCTTGTTTTTGTGGCTCTCGCTCCCCTGTCCCTTTTTCTGCTTGTTTTGGTCTTACCGCTTTTTTAGTTAGTCTCTCCCTGCCTCTCTTCAATCCCATTGAGCGGCGCGGTTGTGCACTTTATCTCCGCTAACATTTGGAGCGTGTTCAGCGACGCTCGAAGTTGATGTCCGACCCCCCTTCTCTCTGCTCCCAGCTCCGTTGAACATCGGCTCGCGCTGACCCCGGGTTCTTTCGAATTGATAAAGAGGTCGCCGGCCTTTTTGATTTGTCCCTCGAGTGCGTTTTTTCTTTTCAGTCGATTCGTTTGCGGGCGTCGTTCCCCCTTTTGCTCGAGTGCCACAACCCTTTTTTTTGCTGTCAGTTACTCCCCGGTGTCGCTGTTTCAAGGCTCCCTCTCAACTCAGGGGTTCTCCGTTCACGGAAGACCACTCCGTTCGTCGCTGACCCTCCCGACCCCGACTGTTTGCTTCTCCACCGTGATTCGTCTTCATACAAGGTCCACGGTCGCTTTGTCGTCCCGGCAATCCGCTGGTTCCCCCCCTCCGCTGCGTTTGGGAAGTAGGATGGATCTTTCCCACCGACGAAACCCACCAAAATCCTTTGGTCCCTACCTACTTTGTCGCCTTTCTTTTTACAGTTCAATCTCGGCGCGGGTTAAAAGATCTTTTATCCCCCGCGTTTCCGCCTACCCGGGCGCGATGAACGTCCTGAATCGTTTCTCACGTTCCGGTGTTTTCGCAATTGTTCTCGCTACGCTGAGAATCGTCTGATAAGGCGTCCTTTCTTGCCTTTCCTTATTCCCTTCGGGGAGATTACCCAGCCCCTTCGTATGCTGTTCTTGCTTTGTGATGGGAACTCAATCAAACACCGATTTTTGCCTTCCTTTTTGCCATCCTTTGGCTTATTGGGAAAAAAATCGTGGCCTATCCCCCCCCCCCTCCACTCGGGCCCTTTTTCCGGGTCCGCACGATGACTCGTCCCTGAACGATCTGCTCAAGGTCCGTTCATTACATATTTATCACCATTATGAGTTTGGTTTTTATTTCCGCAGCCGGCCTTAATTATTGCCCCCCCCATATGCGAAGCTTTGTGCCTCTCCACCTTGAAAGGGTTGTAACTTATCTTCCCCCTCCTTTCGTTTGCTTGTCACTCGCTATTAACGTCGTCGTGTCGTTTGAGGGTCCCTTCGCGAATTTTCGCTTTTTTGGCCCTGTCCTTCCTCTCGTCTGCTTCCCGCATCTCCCAATTTCCCCATCTCTAAATGTACACCGCCAGTGTTTTTTTTTTTTTCTATTTTTTTTTGGGAGTACTTGTGTGCTGGCATCGCGGCTCTTGTTCCTGGTATAGGCTTATTTCGTCGTTTCCTTTTTAGCTTCCTAATATGCTGAACGGGGTCCCCTCTCGGCCTCATCGCGCCCCCCTCTTCTTTCATATTATGGCAGGCCCCCTCTGCGCCTCTCGGGTTCGTCTGAAACCTATAGTGCGATTGACGCACCCACTCATTCTTTTGCTTTTTGGGTTTTTCAGTCCGACATCCCTTTGAGCTGTCCTCGCGTGACTTCACCCCCTATGCGAGGCTCCTTTTATTTCGCTACTTGCAAGGCGATCTGCGCGTCTTCACCCAGCCAAGGCTCCCCTCTTTTCCAGACCTGTTTTCCAAGCCCTTTTCGACGCCAATGCCTTATCGTCCTGTTTTCGGACCCTCCCTAATCAGACCCCCCGTCACCCCTTTTTCCGAGTGATGGCTCTTTTACCTGTCGCTTTCCTGCTGTCTTTCGGGTACGCGACCCCCCATGTCTTCTCCAGCTCCCTGTTTGATGGAAGGCTTCAGGGTTTAGTTCGATGGGAGGACGTTCATACGTCTTTCTTTTTTTTGATTTCCTTTTATTTTAAGTGTTCCCCTTCCCCCTCGTTGGTCCCCCCTTCCTAGATTTATCAAGGGATGTGAGCACATACGTACTCTATATTGGCATTCGTTTTAAATTCGTTCTTGCGGGCCCCCTGCGTTATTGTACTCCCCCCCCTCCCCTCTTTTGTGCCTTCGGACTCTATCGCCCTTTGTCGTCCTTTTGCTTTCAGCGTTTTCAAGGTTGCGTTTGAAAGCGCGAGGAAACCATTTCTCCCCCCCTTCCCCCGATTTCGATTCTCGAGCATTCTTCTGTTTGATATTTTTTTCCTCCCCATTCCTCTCCATTTTGAAATGGTTTAGGCTTTCGGGACATGATTTTCCTTCGTCTATCGTTGCCTTACTCCCTATCCCGCCAGCCCCCATACTTACTTTTTTTCCCCCAAGTCGCCTTTTCTGAGCAGGACGATGGTTCTGCAGTGTTCCGGCGCTGCTACTGGTGTTTCCTGTATTTCCTCTGTCTGTCTGATTCCTTTTTTTCTTTCGCGGTCGTTTTTGTTTTTTTTGCTCTTCCGCTCGACGATCCTTTCAACAAGTTGATTTTTCCAGCGTATCCGCCATCTTTTGTTGCGTGGATACTCCTCCTTCGATTCCTGTTAAGATTTCTGGATCTTTAGCCCGCCACGGACTGCTGAAGGCTAGGTTTCCATAACGTTTTCACTTCTCACCCCAACGTGCCGCGTCCTCTCTTTTTTTTTGATTATTGCCAACCTCTTTCTTGGTTCTTTTTAGATTCTCCTTAGTTCCAATCCGTTCTCTCCCTTGATTTAATCCTTTTTTCGATTCATAGCCGTTTCTTTTTCCTTTTGGCGGTTTCTGCTCTCCGAACATCTTTCTTTCTCCTCTCCGTTTTTGTTTTTTTTTCGAGTTTTTCTTCTCGCAGCCCCCTCCACCATGACCCTTGCGGTTTTCTCATCGACATCGGTTCTTCCCCCTCAGGAGTTTTCGTTAGCGCGGGGCTTAACCTTTAGTTCATGACCTTTCTGCGACGACTCGCTTCTTTTTTTTTTCGATAAATTCGAGGCCGTCCGTTCCTTAGCCGGCCGGTTGGGGCTTTACCTGCCACGGTCTTCCAGCATGAGAGCCGTCTTTTACTTTCATTGACTTTCCTTGCCCTTCCCCCCTTCTCCTTTCTGAAACGGCTCTCCCTCAGGAGGACCCTTCAGAAGCTTGCGATACTCACACCAATCCAAGTTTTCGTGTCTTTTCCTCTCGAATCGCCAGCCCATAAACCCCGCCCCGCGCATCCCCCGCTACCGTGACCTTGGAAGACTCAAGCCAAGTTCATGTGGTGTCACTACCTTCTTGCATCGCCGAAAAACATCTTCATCGTCATATATAAACCATCGACTTTGCCACCAAGTCCGTCCTTGTTTGCGGGGCTTTTGAATGAGCTCAGGCAAAGATCTACTATTTTACATAAGGGTACCCCCCCCCTTCCTCGTCATCCCTGTCGCACTGTTCTCCGGCATATCTGCCCTTTGCCAGCCAAACCTTTCCCCCCTTCGCCGCTTCCATCTCGTTTGTCCCGTCACAAATCGCTTGATGACGCGGACTTGTTTCCCTTTTTCAGAACAGACTCCCAGATTTCCAATCAATATTCGTACCCCTTGGCAGGACCATCCTCCAGTGGTCCCCCTTCCATTTCGCTTCCCCAGAATCCCTTCCGTGCCCCTCTTTCCTCGGCTTAACCGCCTGCCTCAGATTTCTTCGTATTTGGCTCCCTTTGCCACTCCTTGCTCCCCGCCCCTTCAAGTCTTGTCACCTACGCTGGCTTTTCCTTCCAAATGCCCCAGTTCTCCCCTTCCAAGTTTCATCTTTTATGTTGTTGGGACACGTCTCCGGCCCCCCGACCCGAATTCCCCCCTTTCTACGGGCGGCCCGAGTCCTCCGTTTTCCGCTCCTGCAGTCTTTTCCTCCCGTTGTTGCAAGTCTACTCACTTGAAGAGGTTTTGTCTTGGTATTCCCGCGCGGTCAGCCCTTCCGTAATCTGCTTTTTTTTTTTTCTTCGCCAAGTGCTCCGAAAAACCTCCCTTCTCTTGCTGTATTCCTTGCAGTCGCAATTGCCCCCCTTTGCACACATTCCCCTTTCCAGCATCGCATCGTCCCTTCTCTCCTCCTCCCCCCGCCAATTAGTGCTTCTGACCCTCCCCTTCCCCCCCCTTCATTGATGTCCTGTTTTTCTTGCCCCCCCATATAAAGCTCCTTTCAGTTCGCACTCCTCCCTTCCCGACTTGTATTTCTTCCCCCTTATCTTTGTCATATACTCTCTGCTGCTTGTTAACCTTTCCTCCTTATGATTTTTTTTTTCGCATCCAGTCCTTTTGTTACCTCCATAAAGGATACCGGACCAAAATCGATCCTCTTTACGGCCACCCCCGTTACATGTTTTTCTGTCTTTCTTGGTTTTTTCCGGGGCTAGCGCCCTGTCCGATCTTAGATGGCTGCCGGTTACCTTGCAGGCTCATTGACCCTCACCGCTCGTTGCCTCGCCTTCCCCAGCTGTCATTCCCCTAAATCAAGGAGGTTTCCCTATATTACCACCCTTTCTTCCCAATCCGGTTTTCCCCCAGCTTCGTTTTTTCTTGAAGCCTACGTTTCTGTCTCCGTCCCCTGGTCAACAGCCCTTTCCCCCCTTCTGTAGTCTTTCATTGTCCCGTTCTATGCGTATGACGTTCCTTTTCATCTTTATTCTTTTCCGTGGCGTTATTTCGGCTGACGCCGGCGGACTGTTCCCTTTTGTTCTTTTGCCTCTGCCCGAGTGTTTGCTACTCGCCGCCGTTTCTTTCCCCTTATGAGCGGCGCCTTTTTTAGGTGTAGTTTCCCTCCCCCTTGACAAGCAAGCACAGCAGAACGACATCCCTTTGTCATCTCCCGTCCTTTCATCAGCGCATGTCCCCTCCCAATTTCTCCTGGCTCAATCCGCTTCTCTCGTTCGATCGCTGAAGGACTTTTCTTCCCCTCACGGCCTTGCGAAACTTCATTGCTCAGTTCCCTTTTCCTGCGGATTCGGTTCAACGCATCGTGGTCTATCTTTGAAACCAGCGCGAGATTTTCCTGTTCAGGACAGAAGGCGACCCCGTCGCTGGCCCCTTCTTTGGTGTCTCTTTCTGCCTTTCCCAAGCCGACAGCACTCTTTTCTCCCTTTCTTTGCCGAGAGATTCGCTATTGGTTCTTGGAAGCCTCTTCCGAATCCCAACTCCCGTGTTTTTCCCCCTCTTCCCAGCTGCCCCCGTTCTTTTTCATTGATGTCGTTCCGACGGTGCACCAATGATGGTTTTTTTCGTAGTCGTTTCCGAGTGAGACTCTTTCTTTGAAGTTTCCCCGTGATGAGTCTTTCCTACCCCCCCCTGTTTCCGGTCTCTCCGGCCCCCATGAGCATTCAAGCCCTCTCGACGTTTTGATTCCAGAAATCTTCTCCATACCCTGCCGCGGACTTCCCGTCAGAACCTTTAACCCATCGGTTCCGTTCTTTTTGACCGCTTTCAGCCTCCTCCCTATTGGCGCAGCACATCCCTATCCTTTCTACTCGCTCACTTCGCGCGTCGTCCCCATTCAGGCCCGCCATTCCCTCCTTTTTTTTTCTCTCATTTCTCTCCTTTCACAAACGTCTTCCATTCCTCGCTCTTTCCCTCCTATCCTATTTCGGGTAATTGCCATCCGGACCGGACCCCTTTTTGCCGACCAGCGTCTTCGAGTCTCTGCCGATGTCGGGTTCTACCTTCCCAGTGTTCGCCCCTTTAACCCGACATTTGCCCCCTTTCCGGTTGTATTTCGTCTGCCACCCCCTAATGTCCTTCTTTGCCCCCCCCTTCAGCGCCCCCCCTTTGCGCGACGGACAAGACCTCCGTGGGCATTTGACGTCTGGCCTGTCTCGGCTCGACGATGAAGTCCCTTCCAAAACCCTGGCGCTTGTCCCTCATGACTCCAGCTCTTTTTTTTGCCCCCTGTTGCATTTTTCTCGCGTTCCTGGACACTAGTTTTCAGTCCACTCGACAATTTAGTCGTTGTCAGTCCCATCGTTCTCAGTGGTCCCCGGTCCATCTCCGATGTCTTCGGCAGGCGGGGCAGTTGCGTTTTCCTTTTCTCCTCAGTCCTAGGACAATTCAGCACTCATTTCTACCCCGCCATTTGTCAAGATCGGGTCCGCCTTTCCTTCCGCGTCCCCCACCCAGTCAGTCGAAACATCGAGTGTCACGAGTTTTGCTTTCTCTTTCTCTCTGCTTCTTTCGCCCCGGCTCTCCTGCGGTAGGCCGATCGCACCCACCAACCAACACCCCTCCCCCTCTCTCGCTCTCTTGGGTGAGCCATCCGAGCGAAGATCTAATGGCCCTTTCTGAAGCCGACCTCGTAACCAATTTTTTGCACGGCCAAGTTGCTCATTTAAGTTTGCCTATGATGGAATGCGCGGCGTTTTTGCCGTTCCCCACCCCTCTTCCCCCTTCAACGTCTAATTTTCCTCAGTTTTCTTAATCTGTTGGTGGCCATTTCGTCACTCAAGCACAATGCCCGGCTTTTTCCCTACTCGGATCGCCCCTCCCGGTTTGAACCTTTTGCACTGCCTCCTTTCAACTCTTATTTTTTTCCTCTCTCCATTGTGTTTCTCTTCTCTTTTTCTCCTCTGTTCGCGTGCCGTTCTATTTGCAGTGCCCACGGGTGTCAAACCTGTAAGTAGTTCGTTCTTTTCTTTCACCAGCCCCTCATTTTGCTTGTTCAGTGACGAAATTGGCCCCACCCTTCTTAGAACCCTTCCCATTCAAATTTTTCTTTTCGAGATGTTTTGGTCTTGCAGTCGCCATCTCCCTTCCCTATGCGCTCCATTCATGTCGTGCAACTGTTTGCGCGTCCTCGAAGAACCCTTGTTCTTTTTTTTTTTTGTCGGCTTCGTCACCAGGTCCAGGAGTATCCCTCTTCGTCGTCTGGCGTCTCTTCGATTCTATTATATTTGTGGCGTTTGCTGCCGGCTCACCCCCTTTTAATGCGCACTTTTTTCCATCTCTTTCTGCTAGTCCCTTCCCAACCCTTTCATGAGAGGTTTCTTCTCTTTTTCCCGGGTTTGGACGCTGTGGCCTCTACCCCTTCTTTATGAACAAGGTCTTTTTGCCCTTCTTTTGTTTCCTTTTTCCGCTGCGTCCCATCGCTGCGTCGACGCCGATGGCTTTTTCTCCTTTGCAATGTGCTCCCCCTTGATTTTTTCACACATATGGCGCGCTTCGCTTCCCGAAGATCCCGAACTTCCCTGTTGGCTTCGAACCTTATTCCCTTTTGTCACTCTCCTTCAACGACTTTCAGCTTGGATCCTTCCTCGTTCCTCCCCCTCCGGTTTCCCATTAATCGCTGCCTGCCTGATCGGTTTTGCCAAAGCGTCCACTCCACTGAGGCATTTTTGCCTTTCTCCCCGCGCGTCTGTACCAATACTGCACTTTGGTGGTCTCCTCCCCAATCCGACTTACATTTGGGCTTGAACCGGGCGGGTCCCTTCCCGTCCGAAAACTGGAAGTTCCCCCTTGCCATCGTTTGATATCCCCTCCTGCCTCTTGTCCCCCCCTTCTTCCCATGTCCCGTCGTGCGTTGCTTACCTTGATTCTCTTCTTCCCTCTTTCAACCTTTCTCCTCCTCTTTTTTTTTTTGCACGGCTTCCCCCCTTCGCTCACAAACCGATATGGCGCTTTCTTGCTAATTGCGACGACTCTCATTTATAGAGGACGACAACTTCTCCCTCGGCGGCCGCCCCGCTTCGCTCTGACGCTCCCTATGCCCGTCTGTCTTTTGCCCTGATGTCCCTCTTTCTCTCCAGTGGGTTGTCCTTTTTTTTCTCGAGTTCGTCCTCCCCACTAGTATTTTTTCAGAGTAGTTTGCCTTTCGAGCCCGCCTCAGTTTTTTCTTCCTCCCTTTTCTCTGATTTTTTTTTATCCCTCTCTCATAGTCTCAGGCACCCTTCCTCCCCCCCCCAGTGTTTTCCCCCCTTCTCTTTGCCCCTTCACAGAAACTCTCACTCTTAACGAACCTCGTTTGCCTTACGGTCCTCCCCTTTTTCTTTTCCCAGCACAGGTCCCCCCGGCGTCCGACTTGTCTGGCCCACGAGGCCGACACTCCGTTGTTCCGGTAGGCTGAAGAGGATATTCAACTTGACGAACCAAAATACCCCCCTTTGTTTTCAGACGACGTGTTTCCTCATTCTTCCCCTTCCCTCTCCTGTTGGCGGGTTTCCCCTTAGAGCAACGAATTCCTTTCGTGAATCCGGCGCCTGAATCGTCTC
>Ga0179593_1732321_pt1 | contig 12753 bp, 18 predicted proteins | sample CZODoug2_1_08_16_FD_185931 | JGI IMG/M metagenome (GOLD analysis project Ga0179593, IMG submission 185931) | Vadose zone soil fungal communities from Angelo Coast Range Reserve, California, USA - CZODoug2_1_08_16fungal (PacBio error correction) | ecosystem: Environmental > Terrestrial > Soil >... | reverse complement strand
GCTCTGTCGTTTCGGCCCCCGTGCCCTCCCTCCTCTCCTTCTCCGCCCCCCTATTTCTTGGACTGTTTCTCCGTCCCCTTGATTTGTCCTGTTTCGAACCGACATGCTCCCGGCTTCTTATGTGTCCCTTGGTCGGATTTCCCCCTTCGGTGATTAGACGAGATGAACTTCTTCCCTCCCTTGAATGGATACCCATGGCTTTTTTCGGGACTTCGCCCCTTGGGATCGGTTGTCTGGGTCCGTTTCACCCGAAACAAACGGCACGACGTCCCTTCCCTCGAGCCCTTTGCTTTTTCCCCCTTTCCGTTCGTCCTCTGCCATTTGCTTTGGTGTGTTTTCCCCCTTTGCTGAACTTCAGCCAGGGTCTCTCGTTTTCCAGGTCCTCTCCTAGTCTCTCTCCCCTCCTTTTTTTTTGTTTTTTATCTGATTTTCCAGAGTCTTTTTTTCCCGCTTTTTGCGTTGAAGTCCCCGCCATCCAAGAGTTTTGCTTTCCGTGTTTCTTTTCCTTGTTGCAGATTTGGCCTTCCCCCCCTTGTCTCCAACGATTTATTTCGCAACCTGCCCCTTGGCAATCAAATAGATGTATTTGCCTGAATTTTTTGTCTCTGAAGCTTTTTGTTTTGGCCAGATTTTCTTCAGTGAATTTTTTGGCCTTAGATGAGGGTACCCCTTGGAGAGTTTCTCTTCCGCTCCGGTTCTTATGTCCGTGGATCTTTCGTGTTGGAGAATTTCTCCTTCCCCTTCATGCCCACTTCCCTTCCTCCCCTCTCGGCGCCCCCCTAATCTCCCCCCCCGCTGGCAGCCCCCTTGGCAATCTATAATGATGACTCCACCCCGTTCTTTCCCTTTGTTCCTCACGGTTCTCCCCCTCCCCGGGCGCCCCCCCTACCCCTGACCCCCCCCCCAATAGATCCGGGTCTTTTTCCCCTCCATTCAGTAAATATAGTTGGATGGGTTGAGGCAATTTCTTCATGTATTTCCCCCTCTGTAAAGCCCCCCCTCCATTTTCTACCTCCCTTGATTATTTCCGTCCTATTCGCTTGAGGTGTTTGAGGTATCTTGCATTTTTCCTTTTTTAGGATGACCCGCGTTCTCCTCTTATATCCTTTGCCCCCCTATATGGCTTACTTTTCCTTCGTGATTTTAAGAGTATGATTCTTGTTCTTCTCCCCTTATCCCTTCTCACGGAATTCTTCTTCCCGTGCTTCCCCCCCCCCCCCCCCCCCTTTGGGGGGCTTCTCTTGACGCACCCGCTTTTTTTTTTTGGCTGTTCTCCCCACCATCGCAACTAGTCAATTTTTGCTTTCTTGCACGTCAATTGAAAGGGCGGCACGCGTCCGCCCTCTCCGTTCCTTTCTTCCCTTCCCACGTTCCCCCCTTTCTTGTCCCTCTCCACTTTTTTTTTTCACAGACTTTTGCAGCAGAGTCGTGAAACCGAGTCTTACTCGCCTCTCCAAATTCCCCCCTTTCCTCTACCGCCACTTCTTACTATGAGTTTCATTTCCCTCCTGCTCCAATGGCTGAAAAACCCCTGCACCTTTTTCCCCAATTCCCTGGTTATAAACCTTTCCCTTTTCTTAAACTTGTTGGCTTTTTTTCCACAGGAACTTCCCGCCCATCCCCAGAGGTCTTCGAAGATGTCGTCCCCGGAAATTCCTTGAATTTCGTCCCTTCCAAATCCTAAAGAGCAGTCAGCTCAAGTTTCGAACCCTCTATCCTGAAGAGATTCGCATTATTAGGTTTATAAAGTGGTGATCTTCCCCTCCCCCCGTCTTTTGAGGACGTTTGCAAATGGCCATAAACCGGACTTTTTTCTCCCCTTCCTCCCCTCCTGGTCCCTTTCTACTTTTCTCCTCCCCCTGCACCTGCCCCCGCGCTCCGGCCCCGATTTTCCCGTCTTACGTCGTCGCCAAATTTCCCTTTCTCCCCCTCCCCCCCCCCATTTTTGCGGGCGTCCATGAGCGCTCTCTTGCCGATTTCTCAAGTTTCACGTCCCATCCTTCCTTCTATGCCACCAAACCCTCCCAAACGCAACGTCACTTGATATTGCCTCGCCCCCTGGCAGTTCCCTCCTTTTTCAAGATCTTTTTCCCTTTCCCAATTTTTCAATTTTTTTCCCCCGTACAGACAAAGCATTTCTTCCCTCAACCCCAAGCCCTCCTCGGCTGTTCCTCTCCTATGCACCCCAGTTCAGCCCCCCGTGTTATGAAAGACTAACACGGAATCTTGAGCCGCACGAACTTCCCCCCGATGTGATAGTGACGATGGCTCCCCAGGCATCTCTATTTCACCTCTAACCCCTTCTTTTTGTCTCCTTCCCTGTTTTTTCTACTTCCCCCCCCTTTACCCTTTTTTGTTTCCTCGGATGCAGTCCCTATAGTATCAAAGAATTCTCTTTTTCAGCTCCTCCCCGCGTCCCTGTTGTAGTCCCCTCGCTCAGGTGTTGACTCCGTCCCTTACCAACCCTTTTGCACTTCCGTGTTTTCCGGTGTAGTTCCCATTACAAGAAAGTTTCCTGGAGGCCCTTCTCTCTTTCCCCTCTTTTTTGGTAACTTGAACCTTTTGACACACCGGGTTTTTCCCCCAAAAAGCTTATATAGTAGACCCTGTCGACTCAAGATTTCTCCTTCGTCTGGGTATATTACCTTCATTCCGATGTTTCCGCAGTGCACCTCTTTCCTTCGGGGCCAACGCGCTCAGTGGTCGAGCCCTAGCCCCTTGCATAATTGCTTGAAAACCCACAGTTAGGGCGGGCCAGTCTCCCTCCCTTCTCCCTTGTTCTTTTCTTTGAAGTTAGCGTCCGCGGACCTTTTTTCATGACCTTTCCTACCTTCAAACTTTGACCAACCGCTCTTGTCTTTCTTGCTTTTTTCCCCCCCCGGAGTGGTACTTTCCCCGCGTCCCCCCTTAGACTAGAAAACCGCCCTCCTTCTTTTTATCGAGACCCCCTTCTTGAGACTTTGTTCCTCCTCATGAGATCCCCGCGATGGCCCCCTTTGCGACGAAAGACCCCATTCTTAGCCCCCCTTCCCCCCTTCAGCAGCCCGTTTCCCGGCTGGAATTTTTTTTCAGCATCACTTTCTCCCCACAAAATTAGTTTGTCCCCTGTGCCCTTCCGAATCCCCTCTCCGTTCTACGCAACCTCCAAGTTCCACCTTACGAAACCGGATAACGACGACCTCTTTCCGGATGCGCCTTTATCAGATCTTTAGATTCCTTCAACCTTTTCCGTAAACGTTGCCCTTATACCTGCAAGAGATGCTTCTACGTGCGCCTCTTTTCCTTGTTGGGGGGGTTCCCCCCACCACCTTTCAAATCGGTAATTTTTTGAGAGCAGTTCTTTTTTTCCTTTTAATGAATGAGTTGCGAGATTGTCCCGCTTCTTCGCCCCAATTTTCTTTCTCCCCCCCATCCCCCCCTATTGAGTGTTTTCTCCCTACGTAACTTCTTACTGACTCCAATGTGTGAAGAATCCAGTCGTACCCATTCCCCTTTTTTTGCCCCCCCCGCACTTCTCCCTATTGCAATGTTCTCCATTATTTTTCCCTCTTGCCCCGCGGTGTTCTCTCCTCAGTTTTTCTGAATGCAAAAGAGTTCTGTGGTCGGACCAGATGGAGGTTTTCCCCCCTATCCTGTCAGGGTGTTGGCACTCCCCTCTTGTTGATCTGCACGGATGCCCCTTTTTCATTAGCGACGGGGACGTCGTTTTTTCCGTTCCCCGCTTGCGCCCCCTTTTTCTTGTTTCTCGTTTTGTCTAATTTTGAAGCGTTCCTTCCCTCGATTTTTACAAAACATCAGGGTCCACGGAACAGTTCACTTTTAGCTGAACTTTATTTTCGTTCCCCTTCGCATGGGTTAACTCTTCCCCCCCCCAAACCCCCTCAGATCATGTACAGTTAGTTTTTTATCGAGGGTATCGGTTTTCTTACTTTGGATTCCTCCCATGAAGAGATGTTGTCTCATTCATTTCCCTTTCTTTTAGTCTTGATGTCTTTCTTGAGAGATAGTATCTGCTGTGCTCTCGGACCATTTACCTTAAATAAGTGTTTAAAACCGGCTGATGATTCCGCGCCCCATTTCTTAGAATTCTTCTTTTTCAGTGGCGGCACTCAAGGTTCTTTTTTAGCTTTTCCGTCCCCAGGGTTCCTTTGGTTTCTATCTAAGTAAAGCGAGGCTTTTTTTTCGGAACGACTTCGTGCGCGCTGAGGTTCACCAAAGCGGCGTTTTCTTTTTCTTTGTCGCCGTTTTCCCTCACTAGATTCGCGATGTAGAGCCCCGGTTGCAGCCAAGTAACATCCAGGGTTTTGGTCTGTTTTAAGAATGGAGTGCTATTTCATCTACTGTATTTCCACTCGGAATTGCCCACTAAGACAGTCTCCGTCTTTTCTTTTGGTCTTTCACCACTCTTTCGCTTCCGCACGTTTTTCTGGAGACGGACCTCCCAGCTTTTTTACCCCGTTGAGACTGGCTTTTAGCGTAGACCTTTTGCGTAGCTTCGAGACGACCCCTGAGTTTTTTATTAGGACTCAATACCCCGGGGAACTCTTGTAGGTTGGTAAAGAAGTCCCCAGTGGCCTTGGGCTTTTCAATGGGTAGTTATTATTTCGAGGAGTCGGCCCTGGCCCATTTTGGTACACGAAACTTCTACCCCCCCCTCCTTGTTATTTGGGGAACTGTTCACCGACTCCGAGAGAGGAGGAGCGACCATGTTTTCCCCCCCTTTTTTCCTAATTCCCCAAGAATGGCACCTTCTAATCTTTCTAAGAAGCCATTACGCCACCGCCTTGTTTTTGTGGTTTGCGTCTGGTCCTTTACGACACCCCCCCCCCTTCTCCGTCCTAGTTGTTTTTTCCCCTAGAAACCCCGCCAAGCTCTTGACTTAAAAGAGGACAAAGTGCAGTATATTTTCTAGTCTCCTCTTTCTGCTGTCAGTTCCTTGACTCCATTATCTGTTTGGATGGGTGTGCCCTATTTCCATTACCGCCCCTTTTTTTTGGGGCTTTAAATTGGATGGTATTGGTACTCGATTTCTTCCACCTTTTTTGTGCTTCCTCTTCCGTTGGACCCTTTTGGAATTGTGACCCCCTTTTTCTTATAAAGTTTTTTTTGTTCCCGGGCCCACCAAGGTGTTGAGCCTCTACTTCCCGAATTCCTCCTTCTGTTCATATTCCTCTTTCCGGATAGAATTTTTTTCTATGGTTGCAATCGACTTTTTTTTTCCCCATCCAGGAGGACCTTGAGTCCATTCCCCGAGATGACGTCCCCTTCTTTTCAGCCCTCTTCTTGTAGGTAGTTTTGTTTTTTGGATTTCTTCCGGAGTTTTCCCAGACGTTGAGAAGCGGATTTTTGGCCTACTCCCCTCGATGAACCTTCGTTTACTACCCTGCTTACTGTCTAACCTCCTTAGAATCCCTGGGTTCCTTGCTTGGGAGATGGATTTCCCTTAATCCCCTCTCCCCTTCTCCGGCGCAATTCCCAACTTTGCTTTTCTCATTTTCGTTGTTCCTTCCAGTCGGAAAAACTAGGGGTAACTTCTCACTTGGTCAATTGTCTCCACGACCTTCCCCTTTTTTTTTTTGTTTTTGTGTCTTATATTCCTACATTCGCTGGTCGGTGATTGCGTTCAAGGGTTTCATCCCCTGAAGTCTCTAGCTTCCCCCCCTTCCCAGAACCCATTTTCCTTTTCTTCGGGTACCTTGTTCAGTAGTCTCCCCTTCCTTTTCTTGAGTGTTGGAGCGAAGTTCTCCTTCCTCAAGTCCCTCAGGATTCCTTCCTAGTTCCATGGTGAATGAACCTCCCGTTGGTGTGAGAGATGCATTGCCAACTCCCCCACCCTCTCTGTTTCTGCCCCTAGAACTCCGACTTCGTGATTTAGGCTTCCCAGCAACCTTCTTCCCCGAGTGACCCACCCAGAAGCCCTTGCCCACCCTCCAAATCCCTTCCTCCTTTTTGGTTGTGATAGAGACAGGCTAGGCCCCAAGTGCGCGCGCAGTCTTACCCCTTTTACCTCCTTTTTAAACCCCCCTGTGCCCATCTAAAGATGGAGCATTTCCTCCTTTTCCGCCCTCCCTTTCACAACTTTTCCCACCTGAGTTCAATTTTTTACACTTTTTTTTATCTCTTCAGTTTTAAAGTACACATAGGGGTCCTTCCTTGTAGGGGTTCTTTTTTTTTTCCCCCTGCCAATTTTTTCCTTTCTGCCCTTAACTTGCTATGGAGCATAGACAGCCTGTCTTCTCCCTTGTTGACCCCTTTTCCTATGATAACTTCTCCGGAGGCCCCAGAAAAAGGAAGTGAGTTTCTCCTTTTTTTCTTTAACTCTGGGCATTCTTTCCCAGTTTCTGTGACCTTTTCTGTTATGCGACAGCCAATTCTCTTCTTCCCACCCCTCGAACCTCCCCAGGCCCGAAGTGCAAGAGGTTCGAAGAATCAGGGCCCCCACAGAAGAAATCTGCCAGGCCGGGTACGACGGTCTTCAAGAGTCCCCTATGGGGATTCTCTTTGAAGAAGAGACAAAAATACCATACAGCCACTCGACCCCTGACCCCCCGGCCTTTCAAACCAGGGAACTCTCTAATTCGCCTTCCCGCTTTTCAAATGGCTCTAATTTCAAAGTACCCAACAAGTTTTTTTTTTCCACCGGGAAAGATTAATTTTTTTCCTCCCCGTCCCCCTTTCAATGACCCTCTTCATCGCCCTCATGATCCCCAGGTGGATCTACAAGCTTTCCCAAATGCCCCGAAGACCCCACGTTGTCCTTCCCTTCCCTTAGACCTCCCCCCCCTACCAGGTCTCCCTTTTTCCACAACCTGGTATTTCCGAAGACTTTCCCCATCTTTCCCCTTATGTTCCAATCCTCGGTTTTGATTGCCCTTTTTAGACGGGTTGTGTCCTGTCCTCCCCTTTAACCAAGCCGCCCTTGCCAGTTCTTTCTCCCTTAGTGATCCCTCCCATAAAAAAGTTTTTTCTGTTCCCTCTTTTCATTTTCCTGCATACTGAATTAAAACTTCTAAAAAAAGAGTTTTTGTTGGGTCCTCCCCGATTTTCTTCCTGGCGGTTTTTCCCCCCAGGAATCCCCCCCCCATAATCTTTCAAATAGTGAGGGGACAGTCCAAAAAGTCCCTTTCTACGTCTTCCCACCAAGTTCCCCTTTCCGGCGTCCGCGTCCCCGGCTTGAACACAACATTTCTAATCTTTCCCCCCTGTCCCTTTTTTGAAGACTATCCCCTTCTGGGATTGACCCGAGTCTTTCATTTTCCCCCCTAAATTGCCAGCCTCCTTTTCTCCATTTCGTATTCCACCCGAAGCTCCCCTGTCCATCCGTCTTCGATCCCTCTCCCGGGGATCCACTTCAGCTCTTTTTCCACCTACCTGGCTCCCTCTTCTTCTTCGCAAGTCCTCCGACCTTACTTCTCTTCCCCTCCTTTCGCCTCTTTCCTCTCCCTGAGTTCCCCCCCCCGCTCTGGCTCCTTTCCTCTTTTCTGAAATTCTGCTGCCTTGCATGTAAAAGGGACTTTCCCTCCCCCGTATTCACCCTTGGAGCGGTTTTTTCAACGATGTTTCGCGATCAGGCCCTTTTTTCAAAAAAGCGTGAGCGTCCCTCACTACCTCAGCCCTGGTCGGTCCCCCATCATTTTTCTGGATCGAGGCTCCCTCTTATGTAAATTCGGCTTCCCCTCTTCTCATCTTTTTCAAAACACCTTCCTGAAAGTTCGCGTCATGAACCCCTCTGAATATCTTCCCCTCCTACTTTCTGCCACCCTTTACCGGCTCAGACTTCCCCCCTTTTTCAGAAGAGAAGATCCCCTCACTCGAGTCTCTCCCCCTCTGAACTCCGCTTTCCGTTTTCCATAGCTTTATACCATGCCCCCCCTTATTTCCCTTCCGTTTCCTCCTCCCTTTTTCAGCAGTTCCCGTTCGGAAATGGTTCTTTTCCTTTCCCCGGTCTGACGCTTCTTTTACTTCCTGGGTTTCCCTCTCGTCCCACTCTTTTTTCCTTCCCCTGCCCCCTCTCTTGCGATTTTTACGTGACCTCTTTCCCCCCGAAGCAGAATGACAGGCGACGGGCCGCTTTCAATTCTTCTACCCTTCCAACATGCCCCAATCAAAGAGTACAATCTTTTCATAATCCAAGAGAAAGCTGTGTGACACCTCCTTTTCTCTCCCTCCTTCCTACCCTTTTTTTGTTCCTAGTCTCTCCCTTCCCGCTTTTTTCATGACCCCGCTGTCATGCATAACGAAGAATCTTGAATTTTTTTTATTTTTTTTCCCCCCGAATTTTTTCCTTCTCCTTTCTTTTTCCTATTATGCATTGTGAAGTAGGGCGTAACAGTCCTGCCCCTTCACTAAGGTGTATTTTCCTTGCGCCATGGTTCTCGTGCCTTCAATCTTCATTCGGCATCCCCACACAAGGCCTTTCCCCTTTCACCTGGGCATTCGATTTCCCCCCTCTTCATGGTCCCCCGTTCACGCATTCTTCTTCCTCGATGTGGGGAACGGATGTCCCCCCCGCCCCTTTTTTTCTGCCTGCATGGGCCCGCTATTAGATCTTCAGGCGATCTGCTCTGATCTTTTTCGCCTCCCTTTCCCGTTTCTCTTTTCTTTTTCAGACATAGCCGCTGGTGGCGATACTGGAAAATTCTCTTAAACATCCTGGCTCCCCTCACCCATCTTCCCCCCCGCCTGGCCCCCTCCCCGGCCTTAAGCCCCCTTTTGTTGGAAGCTCTTTGCGCTTGATCCGTCCTTCGATTTTCTCGGCCCCGCGTTTCTTGTATTTTCCCTCCGTCTTTTTCGGAAGTTCATTGCATACGGCGCTTTGCTTTGCCAAGCTTTCGTTTTTTTTCTTTTCTTTTCACTGCTTTTTTCCTTCTGAAATGTCTTCCCAGTTGAGGCTACGCCAGCGCGTCCCGTTTCAGGGGATCCGCGGGCGGGCAGAGCACTCCTGTAACCAGAACTGATACCCCTATGGGATTCCTTTCAACCCCGTAGGTGTAGATGCCTACGGCACCTTTTTCTCCTGGTATACTCGTACGCGCTTTTTTCTCGAAGTCTTTTTAGTTTTCTACTTCCTTTCTCTGTTTCGACTCCGGCCCCTTCGTGAGACCAGCCAGCTACACTTTCCTTTTTTCCCGTCCCTCAACCCCAACCCTAGTAGGAAGCCCCTCCTTCGGTAGTACTTCCCAACTTCACTTTTGAATCGTTAAATTGATGATGGAGTTTCCATGTTTCAGGGAGCGACTGAATTCTTTCTTTCATTTTGCTTCCCCCCTGTCCCTCCGTTTTCCTGGTATGGTTCCTTTCTCCTGAATTCCGTGAAACGAAATTGTGCTTTCGAATCCTGGGTCTTGCGGTCTGGTCTCTTTACTTGTTAGCTTCTCATAGGTATGACAACCCACCCCGTCATGTAACGAACTTTATCTCCGTCCGCGGCAGCGCGTGTTTGCAGAAAGGGTGGTGTTACCTTTAGTTTGTTTTTTTTGATCAAATTTTAGGTTTTCATATTGTTTTATAGAATTATATACCATTGCTCACTCCCCTTTCATTTTTTTTTTTTTTAATTTCTCTTTTTTTGACGCTTTTATGAACTTGACTTTTTTTTTTTGGGGACGGCACATAGAAGTCTATTACCTTTTCACACATACGGTAGGACCTCCCGAAACCCACACCACTTAGACCCGCAACGAAGAGGGTTAATTATCGCCTTGTCTGCTTTCCCGGTCACTTTCCCGAGGAATTTTTCCCCCCCTGCAGTCCCCCCTTTCCGATGAGCTCCCCCCGCTCGGTTTTTCGGTTGGACGTTTCCCCCTTTCCCCTTTCAGACGGCCGAGGGTAGCCTCCGGGAAGCAGTGCGCCCCTTGAATTTCAGTTACGCGGCCTTCTGACGCCATGGCTCCATAATGCCTTTCTCCCTTTTGTCCCTCTATCCCCCTTTCGTTGCTTCTGGTTCGACTTTATCCTAATCTGTCAGATGAGCCCACTTGTGTTCCCCTCTTTTTCTGAGACTTCTTCCCAAATTTTTGCCCCCTTCACCCCTTTCCTAAAATGCACTGGCTTCTCAAAGCAAGTGGTCCCTTTTTCTCCCCTTTTGTTTTCTTTTTCCCTCTTCTCTTTATTTGATGGCTTATCGTGGGTTCTCTGCCTTTTCTTCTTCCAGAAATTTTACTAAAGTCGTACAACTTTTTCTCCTTTTTGTCTCTTCTGTCGTTTTTTTTTTTTTCTGATCCCCTTTCCTCTTCTTGCGTTTCTGAACCTTTGCTTCCGGAAGAGTTCTTCCTTTTTTCTCTAGTTTGAAAAAACTAGCATTGCGGTTCACTCCCTCTCATCTTTATCTTTTGAGGTTTTCTCTTCCCCTTCGTGTAGAACCAGATTTAAAGGCCGCTCCTGTATGGACCCTCCCCACTTTGCCCCCCGTCTGCTTCGAATCTACGGACCTCCTGCAAGCCTCTTCCCCCCATGGTTGTTCCAAATAAGGTGCTTTCCGATCCTTATTTCCCCCGAAGTCCTTCCCCCCTCATCCCCCCCCCTTTCCCCTCCACTCTTTCTCCCCCCCTGGATTTTTTTTTTCCCGAGAAATTTGATACCCACTGGAGCACCCTCTTTTTTTTTTTCCCTTCCCTGTTTTTTGTTTCCTTTCCTTTCTCACCCTTCCTGTCACCCGGTGCTTTTTCTTCGGCCCGTCTTTTAGAATTTCTCTCCTTTGCGTGTCCCCCTTTTCCTGGCGACTTTCTCCAGCACCCCCCCCCGAGATAATTCTAAGACACTTGTTCTTCACTGTTAATGAGTAGCCATGCGTCCTGTACGGATTTCAAAGCGCGATTGATTGTTCTTTTTCAGGAACGCTTGCTGGCTAGTAGCCATTGGACCTGTCCCCTGAGGAGATCAGATACAGCCCAGCCGCAGGACTCCAGTAAGTTCAACAGGCTTCCCTCTTTTTAGGAAGTTCCCCGACCTTGTAGAGAAGAGGCAAGTGCCAAGGCCCACAAGGCCTCCCGGACTTCCTTCAACCCTTCGAGACATGAGCGTTACTCTTGCCCGTCAGACTTCAGAAATCAGCTGAAGCCTCCGCAAGAGCCCTACTTATTGACCCCCTTTTTGCCCCCCCTCTTTCCCTTGGATTTTCCGCCTGAGTGGCGACCCCCAAGGGAACGGGCCAGTTGTCCCCCCCGTCCGCCCCCCCTTTCTCGGCAACTTTTTCCCCAACCCCTCTTTCAATGTGCACCGAGGGCAGGTGCCCGCGGCAAGTTTTTTTCGACCCTGACATCTCGACTGTACAATGTAACCTTACTCCGCAAACGAGGTAACGCTATAGACACCCCCCCCCACGTTTCCCGCCCTTTAGTACTCCCCCTGGATATTGCTCCCAAAAACGTGACATTCCCCTTTCACCAGGCCCCTCCGCACCTGCAGATCCGACCTAGTGGTTTCTACTTTAACCAACAAAAAGGGTGGTTCTTTTCCTCTGTCTTTGCATTATTCAAACCCTGAAGACTTCATTAACCACCAAGGTCTTCTTTCCGGGCAGTAGTGATGAATTGGCCTCCCTCGTCATTGTGGACCCCCTTTCAGTTCCCCAACTTGGGTCAGAACGATTCCGGAATGAGGTTCTTTAAATCCGACCGTCCTACCCAACTCCACTCCTTGGGCAATTTTGGCCGAAAGTAAGGATACTCATTCAGGTTCAGTAAATCAGGACTTTCTTGTGACTTTCCCCCGCCCCCACCGGCCCTGTTTCCTCTATATAGGACGGCCGTGCCCTGCTCCCTGAATTGACGTTCCTTTCGACAATTTTCGCATCCATACCCCTGCCGAAGGGGGACAGACTCCCGCATGGCCCCCACCCTCTCGGCGTGCAGTCCTTCCAAACGGGTGAACGTCCCGATTCAGGCACAAAAGTTCTCCCGTGTGAGTTCTATCTTCCCGATTTCCTTTTCGGCAACCCACGGCCTTTGGTCCAGCCGTCTTTAAGTGGAAAAGCTGGCCATATTCCCTTTCCCCCCTTCTCTCAACCCCGCGCCCTTGATTAGTTTTGAAATTCAAGAGAGCGTCAGACGTCCCTTTCCCCGGTTTCCCTTGGCATTTTTCCTGCTCTCCGAAATGGTGAACCTTTTCGTTATGTTTCATGTTCCCCCAGCTTCTTTATGAGAGTTTGAACCGTCCTTCAACTTCCTTTTTTAGTCCATCCCTGCAAAATCCTTTCCGACTGAGTGCCTGATTTCCCCGGAGGAGTTGTCCCTCACGCATCTCGCGATGCCCAACCCCCCCCCCCTCATCCATTTTTCTCTGGCAATTTCCCGACATTTCGCCCTTTTTTTTCCCCCCCAAGAAACACCGCACTCCTTCCCTCCATTTCCCTTTTGTTTTCACTCATGTGTTTTTTCTTTGTGCATCTGCCCGCCCGAGTCGAGGAACATGCCATTAGGCCTTACCCTCCTTTCCTCCCTTCTTTACCTTCCCCTCCGGCCTAGAGTAGTTATGTGCGTCCTGTTTTTCCCCCCCTAGACCGTCTCCCTTCACTCTTTCCAGTCTTGCCTTACCAAGACCCCCCGTCTTTTCCTTTGATTTTTCTCCCTTTTTTCGACCCCCAAGCCCCCCCTCTTCGACCCCTTCTGCCGACTTTTCCTCCCTACCGGCAGTAATCTTTTGATGGTCCCTTTTTTCCGCTTCCCCCCCCCCCCTAGACCCATTTTGGTTCCACACGAAAATTTTTCAACGGATGATGTTGTCTTTCCAAATTTGCCACGCCCCCCTCCGGTG
>Ga0179593_1399908_pt1 | contig 12754 bp, 12 predicted proteins | sample CZODoug2_1_08_16_FD_185931 | JGI IMG/M metagenome (GOLD analysis project Ga0179593, IMG submission 185931) | Vadose zone soil fungal communities from Angelo Coast Range Reserve, California, USA - CZODoug2_1_08_16fungal (PacBio error correction) | ecosystem: Environmental > Terrestrial > Soil >... | reverse complement strand
TCCTTCAAAGAGACGTATTGTATCTTCCCTCGAGACCACTCTCCCCCCCCCCCCGCTCGTAAAACCGCCACCCGATACTTATTCCGATGATACGATACCGAGTCGGTGCATCTGTTGCCTCTTCTCGTCTTTCGATGTCGGACGGCTCAGTTCTTTAGGGTTCCCCTACGGCCTGGGCTGGGACTCCTTCTTCGGCCGACTTAGTTTTTCCCCAATTCCGAGCATGAATATGCCCTGTCCAATTTCGTCCTCCCGTCTAAGAACACCCCCTTTTTTCCCCCACTTCCGACGGCGACATATCGTTCCTGGTTTTTTCCGATCGTGGCGCTTTTCCAGAGTTTTTTTCAACAACGGCGGCGATTTTGGTCACGTTCTTGCTTTGATATACGCTCCTTTTCATAGTCTTTCCAAACTACCATGTCCTCCGCACCGGTTCTGACTATGCTTCTTGTTCTCTGCTTCGTGCGATGGTGACATTCTTTTCTTGAGGAGCCGCCAACGTGTCCAGCGGAGCGGCACCTCTTATCAACTCCACCTTCTTCTCCTTACCTTAAAACACTAGTCCGCTTTTCATCATTCGGACTCTCCCTCCCCCCAAGTGTCTCGGTCTAGTGTATGCACTTCTTAGGAACTTGTCCTCCTCATGGTTTAGTCATTCCCCTTGCGGTCGATTCTTCTGGTGAGCGCATCGAAGTGCCTCCCCTTCTTCCTACGACTTACCCTTTAACGTATCCGCTTTTTTTTTCTATCCCCCCCTGAGTCCCCTTTTTTTTCATCTGTTGCTCTTCCACACTGAGTATTGCACCTTTTTCTTCGCCTGCTCGGTGTAACGAAGGTGGGCGACTTTTTCTCCCGTTTCATGATTTCCGTTTTCGAAAAAAACAGATTGTCGCCGATTGATCCTCCTACCTAGTCTCGTCCCTTCCTGTTGCTCTCGCGTCCTGTTCGTGTCTTCTTCGTATAGGATCGCATTCAACCTCCACCCGGTCTGGACGATTCCCCCCCTTTTTTCTTCCTTTTCTTTTACGCTCAGATACACCTAGTCCCATAGGGGCCTGTTCTTATTCCACATGTGCTTTCATGCGACCGTTTGGGCCCTTCGTCCAAGCGTTCCATTCGCCCACCCGCTACCTTACGTCGTCTCTTCACTCCCATTTGATGATTCCCTCCTAAACCTCGCCCATTTGCATCACCTAACGGTATCTCCGGAGCCGGCAACACCCTTGTGTTTTACCCTGCCCTCGCTGAACCCCCTTCTTGCAAACTGGAGGTGCGCCTGAAGAGTTTTCGACCCATCCTTCCTCTCGTCCATCCCCAGGCCGACCCCTGACTTATGGACCCATCCTCTTGTTTCTGATCATAGACTGGCGGCTTGTGTCCGTTTTTAGGGATAGACACTCCTAGTAATTTGGAACGGCCCATTCTCCACAAGTTGCTTTTACGGCCTATCTTCGTCTTTGTTGTGGTTGTTCCTCTCTGGCTCTTTGATGGGCAAGGGAACTCATCCCGACCTTTCCCCTCTATGTCGCATCTTCCCAGCATTCGAGAGACCATCGCCTAACTGCAGCCCCCCAGATCCGAAAGCGTGGGAATTTTTTGACCGATTTCACACCTCTCGCGCTGACCATTTCTTAGCCGTCTCATACCTTGCCTTCTTTTCAACTCCTTTTCGTAGGAACGTAGTCTCCTTGCTATAGTAGAAACCGTTCGGGATCCTCTTCCCCATGATCCAGGCTTTCGTCCCAGCCATAGCGCACCTTCCTTACTTTAGATCTTCGCCCGTATCCTTATCGTTGCGCCAGGAATTTTTTCCTTCCCTCACGCCTTCCCAGCGTAGTTTATTCCTCTGGACCATCGCCCTCCAGCTTCGTATTACGGCGTACTTTATAGCTCCTTAAACCCCCCACCCTGTTGCGTCCCTTTTTTCCGAGTTTTTGTCGACCGCAACCCCTTCATTCCCCAGCTGAACGTCCCTTGGACTGTTGCTGGCGGTTTTTTTATGCCCCGGAGTGTGTGCCAGCACTGCGTTTTTCCAAATGGATTCGGATATCTTCTCTCCCAACTTTTGTTAGACCACGTCTTGATACTAATCCGCGCATGTTGGCCCCCAATTCCCAGGGTTATGTGAATCAACGCCGGGCTCCTCCAGCCAGATTCACTTGCAGTGTTCCAGCTGTTTATTACCCTGGTTTTCTTCTTTTCCTGAGGGCCAATGCAATTTTAACTTTTTTTTGGGTTTTATGCGCCGTCTCCGTCCTGCGTTACGCCCCCATCTTCCGACCGCTTTCTGATTTCGGTCCTTTAATCCTCCCCTCCTATGGCGTTTGAACAGCCATTTTTCCAGCCGTCCCCTAAGATCTTTCCTCGCTGCAGGATCCTTTCCCAGTGCGATTGTATCACTTGCCTATATATAGGTTGTATTCCTGCTTTACTTCGGCCGGCGCTTTCCTTTCCTTGATTGCGGTTAAAGATTTCCCCTTCTGGTCGGCCCGGGTAGTCTATCGGATTTCTTTATATAACGGTGTTCTTAGGTCCTTTTTCCCCAAATTCCCGCGATTCTATCTTGTAGCTTGTTCTTATTTTCTCCGACCCTTGTGTGAACTGCTTATCGGATCTCGTCGCTGGCAAATTTTTGGATAGGCTTTACCATGCCATCCTCGGACACCTGGTTAGGCGGCGCTTCCACATTTTCAGCCATCCTTTCCAGGATCTATTATCCCGGCCTACCCCTCCCCATTCGTATCTTTTCGCAACAACAGGAGGTTCCATGGTCTTTTTCCGCCCTCAAAACTCTTCTTTGTTGTGCTCTATTGACGGACTTTGCGCGGGTTCTATCCCTTCCGTGTGCTGGTGACATATTTTGCGGTTTTCAACCTTTTACCACACCCCGTGGTGCCGGTCACTTTACGAAGGTACTACCGACCGTTCTTTCTGTCAAGTTCTCCGGTTACGGCATTCTCCTATGGACCGCGGTCCCTCTCTTGGCTCACTTTCGGGTTCTTTGCTTCGCGTGGACCGGTTCTGCTACTTGCCATTCTGACGACCCCCTCTCTGCCCGTCCAGTTTTTCCTACTCACATGCTATGTCTGTCCCCCTCTTTGAGTACTCCCGCATCCCGGAGATCCTCCCTACGAGGGTTTTTTGTTGAGTTTGACTATGACGACGTCCTCCACGGCCGGGCATCCGGGATGGAGCGCGCCCGCGCGATCTCTGCCACAGTTTTTTTTTTCTTTCCCCCCCATCACTTCATCTCACGGTCGTTCCTCCCCCTTTCGCTCAGGACTCTTTACCCTTAACCCCTTCTTTTCACAGGTGCCGCCTCCTCCGCCCCGATGTGTGTCCCTACGCTCCCGCCGATTCCTTCCAAAAGCTAGTCCGTTGTAGATTTGGAACCTGGAAAGAAGGACCCTGCTTTCTTCTTTCGTTCCCATTCTTCCCTGCAGCGACACTCAGATTCTATCAAGCTATCCCCCCAGCCGTCAAGTTCCTTTCCTCTGCAGGACTGCAAGTTCTTGCCCTTCCATACGTTTGACCATCTGATTCTCCTCGCTTTTGCTCTTTCCCTAAGTTAGGAGAAGAAACCCTGCGTCCTTGTTTATGTGTTGATACTGGAGTATCTGGAGCGCTCGCTCTGACCCGTTGCGGATACTCACCATTTATTGTGGTGAGCCCTCCTGGATCTACCCAAAAGATCCGCTGCTACCCAGTCCCAACTGGCCGTCGTTTGCTGACATTGGTTCGTGGTTAGCGACGCAGTGAGCGCGTATTGGCGGGTCCCTTTTTTACGTTACATGACCATCAAATCCGGTTCCCCGTTTTTTTACCAACGCTTTCGGTCGTTTACTTTCCCCACGATGTCTGTGCCCTTAGCTGGTTTCTTTGTGGTATTCCTCTTTGAAGTCACTTTCCAGTTAATTAGTGCGGGCTATTCCTTTCCCCGAAAAGTCCGGCGAATCGTCCCTTCCAACCCTGCGGCGCCCTCAAATCGTCTGAAATCGTCAGCCGGCTTCCTATTCAAAGCCCCTCAGACTGGCACTCGAAACCCCCTCTCGCTTTTCGAGATTCCCTGTCTCCGAATGGAATTTTTTCTTGCGAGAGTTTGTCTACTTTTGACCCTGTAGAGTCCCCCCCGTTCGAGTTCTAGGGGTTACTTGATTTATAATCTCTTTTCTCTCTCCCCCCTTGTTGTTGAGATCTCTAACCCTTCTGGCCTCGCGTGGACTACGAACGTTTCTCCCCCAAAAGGCCGCTTAGTCAGCCCAAAACCTTCCCACCAATTATGTTCGTGCTCCTGCTAGCGATAACTCTCGGGTAGTTTCCTTCTGGTTGTGGCTTTCTGATCTAGTTCTTTCTTTCGCTGGCGTTCATCCCCGCCAATGCTGGGACCTCCGAGCGGCCTTCCCCTTCCTTTCTCTAGCCCACACTTGACCTTTACTGCGACCCTGATAGAAACTACCCCGCGACGCTATCCTCTTTTTTCTCCGGCACGCCGTTAATGCGTCTCCGCTTTTTTTGTTTACAACCCCACGTCTCTCTGTTTTCGGGAACTGCCCTACGAAACCTCCACGGCCTATTGACTCCTGTGCTCACCCCCCCTAAAACTGCCTCACCTTGCGGTCGTCTATTTTCGCCCGCGCGGATCTGTACCCGAGGAATCTCACGGACTCTTTGTGAGGTGCCCTCCCACAACAAAACGTTTTGTTCCTCGCTCCGCTTGCCGATCAGGTTTCTTGAATCAACAGATGTTCATGACGCTTTCTAATACTGAGATCTTTCCCCCAAAAACGCGTCTTGCTGATGGTTCCTTATGTTCTGCAGTATTAAATTGTTTCACTTAGACTTCCCCTGTCTGTATCTTTTTCCCGTTTTTTTCTCCTTGCTGTTATTGGTCATCGGACTTGTGTCATTTCCGCCGCTTTCGCGACCCTGGACTCGAACTTTGTTCCTCGATATCCCTGCATGGTCTTCTTCCCCCCGGCTGCCCAGTTTTTCAGCGTTTCCCGGCCTCTCGTGCCAGATATTCCCGGTTTTAGGAGCTTTGGTGTAATTCTTGGTTTGCCCGCAGGCGGGGCGTTTGGGGCGCCGACCCCCGTGGCTCTTCCCCCGTTGGCCATGAACCCCCCTAGCATTACTCTCGCGTGCGTAGCCTTGCCTTCGCGAGCGACCTTTATTTCCCTCAGATTCCACTTATTCACAACCCCAGAGGTGGCCGATCCCCTCTTGATCTCAGCGCGTCATTAACTCCTCCTCTGGGAATGTGATTTCTTCCCACAGATTTGCTGCGGCCAGGACTTTGGATAGTTTGGATCCTTTCTTCCTTTTCTTTTCCCAGTCCCTCACCGATACAGTGTGATTTCGAACCTCCATGATGTTTTAGTCCCGTTCCCCCCTGTGACGTGCATTCCGCCTTTCTCTTTGTTTCTAGCGTCCCTACCGCCCTTTGGGTGAGGGTTTTTCAACCCGGCCATCGTTCCCAACCTGTCTTTCACGCCATCCGTTTTCTTTCCCAGCCCGAGACACCGCCCGGCCTGATTTCGTCGCGCAACCCCTTTTCGGTAACTACTTGCTTCCTTCTGGTTGTGTCTTCGACGGCCCTTTTTTGGTTTCGGAATAGTTCTTAAATAGCTTACATTTTTCTTTGCCGTCTGATTTGCATTGCTGCCATATACATTTTTTATTTCCGTCTGGTTGTATGGGGGAACGGTACATTCCATACCTTCCCAGTTCGATCACCATTCTTCTGGACATCCCCCGACGAAACTATCCCGCCTCCCTTTGATTTTCACTTCCCTCGCCAGCCATAGTTTGATTTTTGCCAGTTTTCGCGACGACGCCCCTTGCAACCTTTTTTAACTCTTAACCCCTTTCCCTCTTCACGGATTTGGTCTTCTCTCTTATGACCACGTCGGGATCCCTCTCCCCCCCTCTCACTTCAGCTTGAACTCCTCCCCCGCTATCCGCAGCCTCAGCGCCTACGCGCTTCTTTATATTGTAGTATCGCGGAATTTCTGGTCGTCCCCTCACGACAAGTCGCTCTAGTCTTTGATTCTCTCTCCCCCCGCTAGGAAGTCTGTTTGCGTGAGCCATTTTCTATATGGCCCTCTTCAAACCAAATTTTTTTCGGAATTTTTTCAGCCGAAGACGCCCAATTGTCAGTCAACATATTTAAACTCCCCGGAATGGGCTCTTGTTTTGGTGTCCCGGCTGGACTTAAAGCCACTGATGTTCCCCCACCCAAGTGATTAGGCTCCCTGTTTCTCTCTTTCTTTTTTCCTCTCCTCGTTATGAGAGATCAGTGCTGAAGCGTTCCAGTTAAGCTTTATTTCACACTTCCCAAAGCAGGGCACCTCCCCCTGCCCCCTTTCCACCTTGACTTTCCCGCTGTTTGCTGACCTTGTTGTAGTCAGTGACGAGTCCCAGCCTCCGTCCCTTGGTTTTATCGTCGTATATTCCTGGGCCCCCCGACCTATCAGAATCTGTCTCGATGGAGGACATCCACCCACCTCCTTCGCCTCGTGGGCACTCCCCATTACGCGAGCCTAACACCCTCGCGAGTCTCTTAATTTCAATATTTTCGAGATGCCGCCTTTTCGGGCAATGTCGCTTTAGTCTGGCTGGAGCCAGCTGGTTCGAGATCTCCGGCAGTAGCCCCCCTTTTTCCTCGAATGCTTGTGCGAAGCCAAAAGGATTGGCCCTTGCCGGTCTTCCCCCCCTCTCGACTGGTTCATTCTCTCTCTGCTTGCTCGGTCATTCAAAGGACTCCCTTGTTTCAGGAAGTTAGTCAGAGTGCTTGTTTCTGAAGGATTACACTTTACTTCTCCCGCTCTGGGCAATTTCTGTTGATAGTCCAGTACCCCATCCCCGCCATCTCGTCCTCTTCCCCCCCTGGTGTTCCCGTGTCATTTCATCCTGGCCGTTCCCCAGATTAAGCTATTTCCTTCTCTTCATTAAACCGTCCAAGCCCCGTTCCGTAGTATTGCAGACACCCCATGAGTGTCCCATTTTCCGGGTGCGAAAAAGTCCAGGTTTCGGAAGCTCGAGTTTCCTTGTCCGCGGGTAGAGATGCGGCGCACCGTGTTCCACATATTTGTTTTTTCGCCGGGCCATTTTTACCCCAACCTCCCCATGTTCCTTGCTTTCTCGACCATCCTCCCCCCCCTATCCCCTGTTAGGGCTTTCACCTGTAAGAGTATGGTCTTCCTTCCGCTGAACTCAGGCAGGCCATGTTCCAATCTGTTTTGGAGGTCTCTGACTGTGACTCCGTCCCAACTGAACCCTGCGGCCCGAGACTCCAAGGCTGCTTCTTCATTTGTGAATCTCACTGCCTGATGGTTCTTGACGCGTCTTCCTCACACTTCACAGTATCTCCTTCCCCCAACACCGACCGTTTTTTTGTTTTTATTCTGATTTTCCTATGCCTCGACCTGCACGGCGTACCTGTCGACAGTGCTAATCTGTTTCGATCTCGTCACTCTTCGTTCACGTGTGTTTTCATGGGCCCTTTTTCATACGCACTTTTCTCCGCCCGCACCACCGTCCCGCCAGACGTACTCTTACCGGTTTTCCTTTCCCCCTCTCTCTCCCCCTCCCGGTACGTCCTTGGTTACTGCACTTAACCCCCCTCTTAATCACGCGGTTTCTAAGTCCCATGCTTTCTTATCGGGGTGAGAGCAACCTGTTCGCCGGACCTCTTTCAGCCGCGATGTCCTCCCGAGCGCTTCATCCCTCTCCGACCTCCCCTTCGCCCTATTAGGTGGTTCGCCTTTCTACGTTGACCTCATCATGATGTGCGCGCCTTGTTGGCCTCTCCTTATTAGCATGATCAAGAGGCCTTCCTTCGTTTTTCTGGTCCGCACGTGTTAGTTTATCAGTGGCCAGTCCTTTCGCGCTACCTTTTTGGGGCCTACTCACATGAGGCTGTGAGATGTCCTATTGCCCTACAAAACGATAAGCGCTCTCCACTCTCCCCTCTTCCTCCTCCGTTAAATGGTCGGTTGAGCGCATGCTCGATGTTCTTGGCCGGCAGGAGTTCATTTCCTTTTCCACTACTTCTACTCCGGTGGGTTCCACCAAAAGAGTTCGCCTCTCCTTCCCCCTGCGCCCCGGCTCCCCCCCGTGCTTTTTCCCCGACTTCTCGGTAGGTGTTTATTCACTGTGCGCCTTCAACCTTGGCATCGGTCTCGGATTTACGACAGCCGACCTCGTTGTCCAGCCCTTCGGAGGGGTTCCCCTCCCCTAGGGACAATTGCCCTGCTCCCCCTTCTTCGGCAACTAATGGCAGAGGGCCTACTGGTCCCGTACGAGAGTTCTATACTGTACGCTGCCCCCCACTCACTTTAGAAATGGGTTCATCTTTTGTCTACCCTCTGGCGAAGGGCACCGTTTCCGTCCACCTTCTGTGTGAGCATTGGATTATTCTCTCTCCCCCTCCCCCCCCCCCTCCCCTTTTTTGTTGAGAGAGTCTTACTCCAATTTCGCGACCCACTTTGATTGACGAGAGTTTGCTTCGAACTCCGTTATCCCCAAAACACTGCTCGGCCATCCCCCCACAAGTTCCATCGATACGTTCTTCCTCTTATCGGCTATATCGAGTAGCCAGTCCTGGTTTAGCTAGTGCTTTGTAACGCTGTCCGGCGGCTATTTTTATGGTCTGTTACCCATACTGCAAGTGCTTTTGGATAGGCTTTTTACTGCCCTTTCAATTTGACGAGCAGTTTAGATGCCCCCTTGTGTGAAATTCCCTGCCCTTCCAATCTGAAGCCACCCTACCGCTCCTTCCTCCCCTCCTCTTTTCTTGCATCCGATTCGTTCGGCCTTGTGGTGGTGCACCAACCGATGCGGGTTGCTTTGTCCAGGATGTACTCTTACTTCCCCTAACGCTCTAATTCCCCTGCCCTGCCCACAACTAACAGTGTCCCTACCGTCCCCCCCCCCTTTCGGCTTCTGATGTTTTTTGATTTCTTGGGCTTTCGTAGGCCATTCACAGCCCTCTGTTGTCTTAGCCTTCCCCTTTTTTCCGCGCTAAGTTCTGGCCGATTATCACCCACTTCTCGTACCCAAACACCGGCGGCCTTCGCTTTTACCGTTCCCTCTCCCTCGCCTTCAACAAGAGATCTTCCCCTTTTTATGATGAGGTCAAGCACTATTTCCCGTTCGGTTTTGCCTCCCACTGTCGCTACCGGCTTCTCGTCAGGCGCCTTTTTGTATTTCTGAGCTGATCTACACAAGTGACGTGATCCCGACCGTGACCCTTGCTCCCTCGATTCTACCGACGGTCTCTCCCGACCCCCCTTCCGCAGGAAGCCTTGTTCCTCGTTATCATAGCGTATTCTGACCATGGGTTCTTTCGGTTCAGGTCGTCACAGCCGTTCCTTCGTCCGTGGCCGGTTGAGCCGTTTTACCGTTCTATGCGTTGTGCAATTCCAAACATTGTCGCCTCTTCCTCTTTTCGTGATTGGCGCGCGAATTCAGCTCTCCTCTGTCCGGGAGGCTTTAGTCAAGGGCAATTTAATTCATCAAACCGAACAATAGGTCTTAAGCTTCCTACTTAGGCGTTTATCTTCCTGGTTTCTATCCACCCTTTCTTCTGAGTAGCCCCTTGTGGATCGGGGCATTTCTTCAGTTTAGAAGGTCTTCCCCTTCGCAAACCCCCAGATGACACCGTCGTAGATGCCCCTCCCCTCCATGCTTCGCCGTCTCTTCCAAATTGTGCATTACCACGGGCCTGGTTATTAGGCGACTTCCGCAAACGAGTTCTTTGGTTCCAATGCCCTCCCCGATGCACTTTTGATTTACACTCCATTCCGTTACTCTCCTCCCTCGATCGACCCGTAGTGACATTCCTCGGCTACATCCCCGCGTTTTTTCTGTCGAAAACCCTTCACCTGCTGTAAATCCCCTGTGTTTTCTTATTTCTCTCGGAGTTTTGGTGTAGTTAATATATAATAGCGTTCCTCTTGGAACTTTGGATGAAAGTGGAATCTAATTTTTAGTTTTGTCGCCATGGCGCGTGGTCCGGTGTTTAAAGTAAGCTGTCCCAGTGTAACGTAGCAAGTAGTTACTCTTCCGCATTCGAGAGACCATATTCTTTTAGACGTCCGAGCTCCTGATTTTCAGAGAGCACGCCACTTATAGAAGTTGACAAACCTCTTCTCCTTCGTCCCCTACTTCACCCGCATCGGCTGGGAATGTCGCGTCCCCGGTCCGATTTATATTCTCCCCCCCCACAATTTTCTATAATGGGCCGATGATTCCTATTGGAAAGCTCCTAGGATAACTTACCTCGACGAGAGATCTGCCTTTCCTGATAGATTACTTATTGCGTTCTTGCCTTACTGGGAGCTAGTTCCCAATCTGCTATCAGCCCATCTCACCATTAGTTTCGCTGTGGAGGTACGCCTTCCGATTCTGATACACCCCACATTGCCTGACATTTACTGGTTTTCGACCGACTCCCCCCAAGAGGCAAAGCGGAACTTCCCCCCCTTTTTTCGTGTGGGGCTGCAAGGCGTTTGATGTTGACACAAGATGGGCAAACATGTTCGGAGGAGACGTCATAGAGTATTTGCTCCTCCCTTGTTGTTTGCTGAGAATTGAGCAGATTTTTCCGTCTTTGGCCCAATCATGTGACCTACCCGGGCACTCTGTCCACACTCAGCACCCTCGTTCGGCACGTTCCCTTGTTTGGATGGTTACCTTGGTGGTTTGGTCGTCTCAACGCGTTCCCCTGATCCAACCCTTTGTGTTTTTTTTCCGGCGATATCTGCCTGGCTTCACGCCCCACAGCACCATCCGCAAGCTGCTCCTCATGGTCGGAAGACATCAACCTACTAGCTTTCTTTGCGCCGTACCCAATAAAGTACCTTCCTCAGCTCCGACCCTGATACCGAGCGCTGTGTGAAGATATGCGCTTTTCAAAATTTGCTTTCGGAATTTCGAGGACATCCATAAAGTTCTTTCCTCTCTCGGTCCTTCGCCATTTGTTTCGTTCTCCCTCTGATTGTTTTACGCCAGGGCAAGTATTACTGCCTTAGTCAGTACTGTTCCCCCCTTCTTTCTATCAGGTTTGTCGGGTCCTTTGAATCTCTTGATAGTCTTCGATGGTTCTCTCCTTCTTCGGAGGATTTGAACTTTCCGACGCGCTGGCACTTCTTTCTATTCCCCCCATCCACGAGAGAGCCCCATGATCTCTTTCACTGCAACCGCCATTGTCCTTTCCAGTCTTACTCTCAGGCCTCAACGCCCAATCCCTCCTTGATCTTAGTTTCCCACCATTTGGATCCATGTGCCAGTTTTCCGTTTCGCCCCCCTCCCACTTCTAGGGTCTTCCTCTTCATGCTTGGCCCCTTCCTGGGTAGATCGATTCCCCTTAGAGCACCTGCTGTCAACACAGTCGGGTTTCACTTGGGCCCTTTTACCCCCTCAATCTTTGTCTTGCCATTCTCTCCCCATAACCCCTCTCCCGTTCCGGCCTGGTCCTCTTTTTCCCGCGTCCTCCTTTATATGACCTCCCTACCTAGGGGAAGTTTTCCCAGCGGGTGCTCGGCCTTTCTTCCCCGCTCTGATGATGCACATCGCCTCACCCGGCGCTGAGTCCTTCCCCACATAGGTGTTTTCCTATCACATTGCCCATTTCTTTGCTGTGCGTCTTTCCTCCCCCCCGAATTGAGATACGGCCGAGTTAGTGTTTGTCTCATGATGTCCCCTCTTGATGCGGCACCACCGGCCGGCCTCTCTCTCGCCCCGAATGCGCGAGACTTCCGCTTGACGTACTCTTAACAGTTTTCTGTTTAATGGAAACGGCATTGTCACCTTGTAGAAGGCACAGTCGCCCTACCTCCCATGGGTTCTATAACCATAGCGCTCCTTTTCATGGAGTCAGAGATGTGGCCGAGGCCTCCCCTTTTTCAGACTGGGTCTTTCCTTTGGTTATCGACGACAATGCGGGGATTCTCTGCCTTTTTTGCGCAGTTTTTGAAGGCTCTACCTAATCTAGCTTTAACAATCCCCTCTCTATAACGCGCATTCTCTCCCGATTTGGTTACTTCAAGATGTATTGCTGTGTCCTTTTGGCCATTTCTCACATCATGCCATAGTGGTGACCTCACCTGAGGTAGGTTTAGTTGACTCTCGGGGGTTTTCTCGAGGCTTTGTCCTCTGCCCACAATTCCCTGGCGTTTATCTGTCGAGATCCCTCGTGGAGTTTATCATCTGCCTGATAGCTCCTTACCTGGTTATAATTTAGGGTGATCTTTCCTCCTTTTTCCCCAAGCCCAACGATCACGTACATTCCCAGGCCGCCGCCCCATGTGATTTCCCGAATTCGGGTTTGCGCGCCTCTTGGCTCTTGTTTGGTTCATACTTTACCCCGAATTCTCAGCCGGTTTTTCCCCAACCGACTTTACCCTGCTCCCTTCCTGCTTCTGTTTTTTGCCCCTAACATGATGTCTCTCTAGATTTTGAGGAGGTTTTCTTTGACATCTGGTATCTTCCCTGCATTTGCCAGGCTGGTAGTGCTCTCCTGTTTTTCTGAAGGCCGACCTAGTCAGCTGGACGGAGTGGAACCCGCCCTAGTCGCAATCTCAGACAGATTGGTAGTTCACCTTCCTCCACTCCTGAGCTTTTGACTTTTTTCTCTTTGCGCTTAACGATTTCCTCTCATCTTTAGCTGGTTAAACTGTTTTGTGGCTCTCCGCTCTTTGGATCCAGATAGAGTCCAGACAGGAGTTTTTCTCCCCCCTGTTGCGCTGACTTT
>Ga0179593_1265896_pt1 | contig 12754 bp, 16 predicted proteins | sample CZODoug2_1_08_16_FD_185931 | JGI IMG/M metagenome (GOLD analysis project Ga0179593, IMG submission 185931) | Vadose zone soil fungal communities from Angelo Coast Range Reserve, California, USA - CZODoug2_1_08_16fungal (PacBio error correction) | ecosystem: Environmental > Terrestrial > Soil >... | reverse complement strand
TTTTACTTTTATTCCCCAATAAAGATCTGACCCCGTTTTTTCTCTCCCCTGCAATTTTTCAACGGCTTTTTCCACCACCGTCGAAGTCCTGCCGGTTCTATTTCACAGTCGCACTTTTTCGTTCTTTACAAACTTTCGGGTTCGTTTTTTCTGTGGTCCCCTTCGGCAGGCCAGAAAAGTTAAGTGTTTCCCGTTCCTTTTTGCCCCTGGAGTGTTCCCAATGTGGACTGCCTTGGTTTTTTCTTCGGTGTTCCCACCCCCACCCATTTCTTCTTTTTTTGACACGAGTCCTTTTCTTCCCCCCCTGGGTTTCCGTGTGGCTTGGACATGTCACCTCCCTACCCAATCTCGAACGTTTTTGTCGAGAAGAGATTTCTGTTATTTTGTTTCCCACTTCTGATGGTTTCGCCGTTCGCTAACATTTCCCCCCCCAGTATTTTTCTGGACCGTGACCAAAGTTCTTTCTTCCCCCCCCTCGGTGTGGGATTGTCCTTTCCCCCCACTTTCTTCAAGCGCTTCTTTCCGTGAATTCCCACCAGGTCTCTTTCCTTCCCCGTCCGTGGTTTTTTTTTTGCACGCTCTCGTTTCTACTGTGGTGCCTTTCGTTTTTCGATTCATGCTTCTCTGCCGTTTAAATTTTGTTGTTTTTTTCACAACCCACAAGTGATTCGATCTTTTTGTTGTGCTGTGTTACTTCCTTTTTTTTTTTTTTCCGTTGATCCCTTTTTTTTGGTTTTTGCAACCACGGCAGCGTGCCTACTGAATATTTTCCTGTTTGAATGTGGGTCTCACTCCGGTGGACTTCGTTACAATGTGACTTTTTATTTTCCCTTTTTTGTTGGCTTTGGGTTGTTGCCCGTCCCCTGCTCCCCTCTGATCTTTCAGAACTCTGTGCTTCCCCCTTCCTTTTCTCCTTTTTTTTTTTGAGAATTTCTTTAACCAGTTTTGAGCTCTTTACTGCCTCGACCGTTTTTTGCTGAGCTTTTCTTTTCCGGTCTTCTCCCTGTGAATATTCGGTGGGTCACCGGTGACTTGGCTCGGGACCATTCTTGCCGTTTGGATGTCCTTCCCAGATTTATTTAGTGTCCTCTTCTTCCCGTCCCTTTCCCCAGTGCTCCCACATTCCTTTCCTTTTTGTGTTTTGCTCCGTCCTGAGGCCTCACCTCACGTTCTGTTTAGAAGTTAGACTGCGCCTCTTGCTTGGTTTTATCCGCTCGTTTGTGCCCTTTGGGGAAGAGGTTTTCTTTTACCCAATTTTTCCCCTCCGTCTTGCTTTTCCCCTTTCTGACGTGGAAAGTCGCTTTTACACATGAGGGGGCGTTGATTCTTTTCCCTGCTCCCCAAGGTTTCCCTGCTGGCGACCGGGCGTGACCCCCCATTTTCCCAAGCTTAAGGACCTCCTAGTCCCCCCCTTTTTTCCCCCCGTGAAATAGGTGTTTCATCGGTTAGGGTTGGGTTTTTATCTAATTTACCCTTGATTTTCCCCCCCTTTTTCCCCCAACAAATCCCCCTTCTTGTCTCTCCCTGCGCTTTCCCCAAAAGGGACGTTCGGGGTCTTTCTTTGGTTGATATTTTTTGTTTTTTGTTCGATACAAGTTCTCCGTCGTTTTCACCTCACAAAATCCTTTCATTCTTTTCCCTCCGTCTCTGTTGCCTTCTTTCCAAAGCTCTCTGAGTGGCTTCTTTCCCTGAGATCGTTAGGCCGGCATCGGTTCCAAATATCTTTTCTTCCTTTGCCCCTCATTTTAACTTCTTCTTGCGGCACTCCCTCTCCTCCTCCGGACTCTTGCTTTTTCCCCCAAGGGCTTTTTTCTTTCCCCCCCTTTTATTGGTCTTTTTTACTCTGATTTCGCTGGCCACCATTCTTTTTCCAGGCCCACTACTGCAAAACTCTCTCTGTACCCCAGTTTTCTTCGTTTACCCCCACGTTTCCAGTACAACCTAGACTTGCTTAAGGTTAGTTTTTGTTTGATGCTTTCCACACCTTACTCTTCTTGGTTGGAGTCTTCTTTATCAGTGTATCGCCTTTCCTGTGTGGTCAAGTCTATTCCCGTTTTGCTCTTCGTTTTCCCTCCAGATATCAATGCCCGTAGATCTCCCTGTTTTCTTTCACACCTTTTTTCTTCTTCAACCTCCACGCTAGGCGGGCACGATCCTCCGATTGGTCTGCGAATCCCCCGGAGGCGTCTTTCTTCCTGCAAATGTGTGTTGTCGTTTCGAACCCAGATCCTGTCTTTTGATGGCAAGCCCCCTTTTCTCTTTTCTTTCCGGTCCGTTTCGTGGTCCGTTGATTAGTCGCGTTTTGACGTCCCACACAGGATTCTTTCCCCCTTTCCCCGTTGTGCCGATCGGGGTTTTTTGTGATTGTTTGGACCCACGCCGGAGTTTTTACGTGACTCTTGAGTCCCTTTTTGTTTTCGTTTCGGTGTTATGCGGCCGTTTTTCGAGTATGAGGTTTCTTTTCTCCCTTGAAAGCGGTGGTTTTTAGGCGTTCCACAATCGCCGTTCCTGTTTTCTTGTATCATTCTCGCTTCTTTTGACCCCATACCCGACCTTGCATCCTCTCCTCCCCCTCGGTTTTTGTTTTTGTCAGGAGTCTATTTATTCTGTTTCCTTTTCCCTCCTCGCTGCAGGTCATAAACCCCGAAAGGGGAGGACTTCCCCCCTCTTTTCCGCCTTCCCTCTCGTTTTGCCTCCCTCACACTCGGAAAAACGGCCCTCCTACACCCCCCCTCGTCCCGGTCACCCCTTGGTGCTCTTCTTTTTTTGGCGAACTGAGCCCCTTTCCCTTTTTTTCCCCAATCCCCCTCGGCGAGGATTGCAACGGGCCCTTCCGGAATTGCAGTTTTTTTTTGACCTGTTCAAACAACTTCGTGCCCTCTCTTGGTTTGGACGCGAGTTGGCGCTTTGTTTCTTACCTCCCCCTTCACTGGTTGCGTTGTTGGCAGTTCTTTTGGCGTGTCGTCGACTTAAACCCCCCCCCCCCCCCCCCTTTGCGCAGCCTTCACCGATCCGGGACTGTCTGCCGGGGCCCCCGCTGTGGTCGATATCTTGGGTCCCTCCGCTTCGGGGTAAGACTTTTTAGACTTTGCCCCCGACAGTGCGATCGACGGATTGGGTATCTGGATACACCTCCTCATTTTTATTTTCTAATCTGACCCCGTTGCCTTAAGCTTTAATCCTACCTTTAACCTGCGTCCGAGGCATTGTTCGCCACTTTCCCTTTGGTTTAAGACCCTTTCCGCATGTCTATTGGTTTGGTCCCCCCCTTTCCTTTGCCTCATTTTTGTTTTGTTTGATTTGCTATTGTTTTTGTTGGAAGGCATTTTTTGCCTACCCTTTCCTCCCCTCTATTCTTTGGAATTGCCCGGCGTTTGTTTTGCGGTATTTGGGAAAGCCTCCAGATTTTGTCCTGCAAGATTCGTTTACCGGATTGCCCTTGTTAGTTCAACCCACATTTTTGGTGCCGCGCATCATTCTTTTCATCATTTGGCCCTGATTTCCTGACCTATTTTTTCACGTTTTGCTCACTTATTCAAGCTACCCCGTACCCAGACTCTTTTTCTTCCTTTTAATGGCGTCTGACCGTATGCCGACCTCATGTTCTTTTTGTGTAGTTGTGAACCCCTGCCACTAGTCAAGTTGTACCCCCTTGAAAACCACAGTGCCCCCCAACCGAACTCTTCCCATGATGCCCGTTTTCAAACCCGACCCGTCCCTTGGTCTTCTGCCGGTTCTGTCGACCTTTGCTGGGTTGAGTTGGCGAGTGTTCTGTAAAGAAACCAAGAATTTTTCTTCCCCTTCACCCTCCTGGGATGATTTTTACCACCCTGGCGTTGCATCCAAAATGGTGCATATACTGGTGCTTTTTCTTTTTTACTTGTTTTGATGATGGTTTTTTCCCTCCCCCCCAGGCCTCGCCTCTTTTTGGTTTGCCTTTGCTCCAAGTCTTGAGGACCAATACTTTTCCCTCCTTCCCCCCCCCCGCATTTTTTCTATTCCGTTTTTTTTTTCTTTTTTTTGCACCAGCCTTTTTTCAGACAGCCCACCGGCCCCATCATCCAGTTTCAACCTAAGCGTTAATTCTCCTCCCCCCCTGACTTTCTACGGTCTTCCGTGCCGCAAAAGTCCGCTGCGGTCGGTCCTTTCAGGAAGTACCTACCAACCAAGCCTCCCCTCCCTTCGCCTTTAAGTTTCCTCGATCATAGCATCCAACCTTACCCTTCTTTTTCTCCCTTCTTTTTTCTTCCGAGACTATCAACGTCACGTGTCCTGGCATGCCACCACTGCAGATGAAGTTTCCTCCCTCCCCCCCCCTAGTCTGAGAAGCCTTTTTCGTTTATTCAGGCCGTAAATAACGTGCGATGCGTCTTTTTTTTTCTACGGCCACTCCTTCTCCCCCAAACGGGCCCCCCTCCATCTTCCCCCGTTGCGTGCACGAAGATTGCGTGTTCTTCCTCCCTTTTGATCTTTTTCGCTTTTAGGGCCCGGTTCTGTCACACGAAAGTTGGAAAAAAAATACCCCAACCCCCCTGGGTGAAGCATAAGTCGATTTCCTTTTTTTTCTCTAACACCTTCCCTCTTTCCCGCGTTTGAGGCCCCCTCCCCGATTAGGCAAATTTTTGTCCGAGCGTACTTGCCGACCAGCGTTGGTTCCCCGGTCTCCCAACTATACGTGACCCCCCCAAAGGTCCCCGTCTTCTATCGAGCCTTCTTTTTTTTGGACCCCTTCCCTTTCGCTCCTTTTGGTGCGGAATTGACATCACAACGTTTCCCACCCTCCTCGGATGCACTTTTTTCCGCAGCGTTTCCCCGTCGTCGCACTACTCCTTGACATCCTTTCTCTTCTTGTCAAGTACCTTGTTCCGCGTCCCAAACGCTTTGGCACTTCATCCCGGGGCACGGTCTTCTTATTTGTTTTTTTTTCCTATCGTCGACGACGTTTTTTTTTTTTTTCCCCATCATTCAATTCCCCCCGAAATGCAGTTTGTCTGGATTCTCGTGGCTGGCGAACCGTCTTGTCCCCCTTCGACTTGTTTCGGTCCTTTGTCACTGTTCCTGCCACCGTGGCCTTGGGTTCTCATCCTGGCTTGGCGTGTTACCCCCCCACCCTCAGCCCTTTTTTTGTGACCCCCCCCCACTTGAAAGGCCCCAAACTTTTCCATAACCTTCGGTCCATTGGTGCCTCCCCCCCCCTTTTCGTTTCTGCCGTTTTTCGGACAGATTCGTTCACCCTAAAGTTTTAATGTCTCCTGTTGTCCCTGAACTGGGATCTGCCCCGTTTCTTCGGCTGGTGCCTTTGTTTTTGACCCCATTAGGATTTTTCCCTCTGTTTCATCTCCCTTTTTGTTTGCCTCACATGCGACCTTTCTCTTGACGTGCTTTCCTGTATACAATTCGTCTTTTTCCAAGTTCGTCCTGTCTTCTCTTAGTAATCCTAAGGTCTGTTTTCCCTTTTTTTTGGCGACCCAGACTTTTCGTTTTGGAGTGTGATCTTCTTTGCCCCAGTTCACATTCTAATTGCGGTCTTATACCGAGAAGTTTTTCCAGTAACAACGCTGTTTCTTCGACCCTTTGATGCTTGTCTTTTGTCTTTCAGTCAGAAACGTTCGGACGTTCCTTTCCAGGTCTGTTCGCCTGACTTAAAGGTGGCCTTTTTTTTCTTTCGTTTTTTTGAAGGGGGGAAGGGAATGTTTTATGCCCGGATCGTTTGTTTCGCAGGGGCGTTTTACGTTCGCTATACCCCCAGCCTTTCTGTGTCCTTAAACTTTTCATTTCGCTGTTTTTGCGCAAGTTCATGCTCCTAGGTCGGTTTTCTTCCCACCCTTTCTTCTTCCTCCCCCCTCTTTTTTCTCGTGGTTTTTTTCCGTAAATCTTCACTCATGCTTACGTTAATACGACGCCCAAGAGTCCTTCTCATGAGTATTTCTTTTCAAGGTCCGTTTTGGTCGTGAGTGATTTTTCTTTTCCTCTGTTTTTTGCATTTATTTTCTTTTTCCTTCTTTTGGTTTGTGTTTGTGAGAGGTGGCCCACCACCTTCTTTTTTACGGTCCCCCCCGAGGCTGTCCACGAAGCCTTTCCTTCCTTGTTCTGGCGTATAGGCCTCGCTGATTTTTTCTCTCTGTTGAACCTCCGGCTGTTACCGGATTTCCTTAACGAAAGTTTTTGATCCCTCCTTCCCCCCCCATCGGACCGCCTTGTTTCGCCCATCTTTTCCACCTTGGTGGTGACGTACCGGCCTTGTTTCCCCCCTTTTTTTTTGACGCTTTTGCCAAAGGAAACTGTGCCCCCAGGAAAAACGTCTCCCTTGGTTGATTTCCCCCCTTCCTTTCCCGCCAAACGCCTTTTAATTCTTTCGGTCCGCCGATGATTTCCCCCTTTCCCCTTCCTCTCTGAATTTTTCCTTCCCCTCCCCCCCCACACCCGCCGCATCCACGTCTTTTTCTTCAGAGTTTTTCTGTTGCCCCCCCCCCTTCTTTCTTCGTGGGTCCCTTTTTTCGTAGCAATTTTTACACAGGGCGAGATCACCCCCCCCCCAGTACAAAATTTTCGGTTTTTTGCCGCGGGCCACCTTTTATCCTTCGAATTCACCCTTGACTTCCCCCCCTCCATTTTCTCTTCACGAATAATCCGTTCCCCACATCACCACGGAAAAAATCCTCGTTTCGTCCTTTCACGTGAAGTCCCTATCCTCTGCCCGGTGTTGAGATACGAATTTGTTCCCAACCGCTTCAAACCCTCCGTGTTTTTTCCCCTCCGAGGAGTTCAGATACCCTTTCGACCCACCCCTTCGTTGGACAATTTACCCACAACTTTAGGATGAGTTTTTTTTGATTTCCTCGTTCCTCACCAAAGTCTTGGCGGCAACTGAACGAGTTTGGATGTTAATGCGCCTTGTGTCTGTGGTTCTTTCCTTCATTGGTTTTCCAAACCTTTTTGGCCAAGGACTCGGCATTCGTAAACTATTTCCCCCCCCACCTGTTGTTTGGTGGCTTGAGTCCCACCTTCTTGCCCTCCAAAATCTCTAAAATTCCCGGTTATCCCTCCTGTGGACCCTGCCAGCTGCTGTCAACCCCCCTTTCTGCGGCGTTCGTCGCGATAATCGCCCGTCTCTTTCACCCGTGACCCCCAGTTGATGTCTTCCCCAGCTTGTGTTCGTCGCTGACCAGTTGTTTTCCCCAAGCTGCTAGGAAGGATCCTTTCTGGATATACTACCCGTCTTTGGCAAGCTTCTGTGTTTTATAGCTGGGTTTTCCCCCCCCCTGTTTCTGTCTTCTCCGCGTTTGGAGGCGGAGGTCCCGGGTGTGGTCCACCCCACCCCGCGCTCTCTCTTCGGTGTGAGGTCCTATTTTTTTTCTACTGAACACCCTCGGGTAGGCCCCCCCCTTCCCCGCCCTCGTCATGTTCATAATGGTTCTTCCTTCCCCTTAGGGCCCCCTGGTTAGTGGCGTCCCTAGTTCCTATCTCTTTCTTCCCCTTCTTTTTTCTCTTGGTGTTATTTCTTGGCCCCCAGAGGAACTCTGACCAAGATTACGCAAATATTTTCCTTTTCCCCCTTTTCCCTAGGCTTTTTTCTTTGGCGTGCTTTTTCTTTGAAGGTATTTACACCCCACTGCTCTTTCCCTCTTCCCTGAACCGACCTTGTGTAGCCTCTCCTGCTGTCCTCGGAATGCTTTCCCCTTGAATCTTCCGTTGGCCAGCTTTCTTTGAAAGTCTCGTTTTCTTCGGACTTTTTCACCCAGCTCCTTTTCCTCCGATTTTATTTTCCAATATGACGGACCCTATTTCCCCCCTCTCAATCAGGTGTTCTTTTTGTCATTCATGATTTTCCCTCCTCGTGAGTCAGTCGCCCGGCAGTTTGCCGCATGTTGCTAGGTTCACCTTCCCCCTCTTCTTTTCTTTTTCTTTAGCGGGTTGCGTGATTTCTCCATTTGGTGGGGTCTCCCCCCCCCTACTGGAAATTGCTGACTGTCATTTTCCAGCACCCCCCCTTTTTCGGTTTGCCTTCGTGCTTTCATTTCCGGCTAAGGAGTTGTCCCTTCATCCTTTCTTATGGCGGCCGGGAAACACCCTCTCCCCCCCCCCCCCCCACCATCTTAAGCCTCTAAGATTCCCCGTTTTACGACCAATCCGGTTTTTTTTCTTCCTTCCCGCTTTGGCGGTTGCTTTTCACCGGACTGGTCTGTTTTTTCCCCTCGTGCCCCCCACCTCCACCGCACGTGTACACCTTTTTCTCTTCTCACAACGGTACGTTCGGGTTCGTTGTCGATCGCTGTTCGTTTCTCTTGTTGTTTGATCGTTTTTTTTTCGTAGTTCCAATTTCTCTTGCTTTTTATTCCACCCTCACCCAAACACGATTTTCATGAGGTTCTGTTCTTTACTGATTCCTTTTTTGCCATCACAAAGTCTTTTCTTGGAGATTAGGATCTTTCCCTCTCGGTTTACAACACATAGTCTTCCCGTCGTGCTTTTTTAACTTCATTTCTCCCCCCCCCGTCTTCCGGCCTGGACCACACTATAATATCAACACCCTACTCTTGTCCATCGTTCTCTGTTCCACTCCCATCGGGGCCTGGGCCCACTCCTGAGACTAGGTCTTCAACACCACATTCCTCTCCCCTCCAATCAAGTCCACCGGCATAGCTTGAAGTGAGAAGGTGGTATTTTTTTCCCCCTCTCACATGGTCCTCCCCCCCCCCCCCCCCCCTTGGTTTTCGTCAGCTCTATTGGAGTGATACCAACCCATTTCCCTTGCCCTAAGTTTTTTAGCCGCTGTTTATGGCACCGGGGTTCTTTCTTTTCCTCTCCCGTGATCTTCTTTGTCCTCCAGATTAGAATTTCCCTGTACTCTCTTTCCCTTGTCTTTTTCCCACAACTGCGACAGGTGTCACCCCCGAAGATGTCCATCTTTGCACGATATACCTTTTTTTTTGATTTTGCATCACTTGCGTTCGCCTGTTTGTCCCCGGCTCCCAGGTGGTTGGTAGTTTCGTTTCACCATGGCCGCCCGAGCTCCTTTTCCCAAATGCACCTTCCCTTTCCGGTCTCAGCTTTTGCTGTTCCCCGAGATTTTTTCGTTTTTTTTGAAGTCAACCAACACCCCCCTTGCTTTTTCTGTTTTTTTCGTTTGCTCGTTCAGGGGTTGCTTGTGGGACCCAAGACCCTCTCTCGTTGTTCCTGCCCCAGAGCCCACGTTTTTTTTGCCCTTCGCGGTTCTTGTCCGTTTCCCTTGTGAGCATGACGGGGTTTTCGTCAAAAGAGGGGGGTCGGGCAGTTCCCCCCCTTCCCCCTCCCCCGACATGTTTTCTTTGTATCCCTCTCGCGGTTCTTGCCCTTCACGACCTTTTCCTTTTTCTTTTTTTTTCCCCCTCTCCTTTGTTGTGTGGATTTGTATCTTCGGTTCGCTGGCAATTTCCTCTGAGACTTTCCCGTCCACCGAACCCTTCTTTCACGGTCATGTTTTGTCCTCTTTCGCATTTGAACTAATAATACAGTCCCACTCGTTCCGCCCCTGACACTTTTGACGGCCATGGTTTCTTCCCACCGGAGTGCCCCGATTTTTTCTGTTTGCTTGGTCCCCCTACCCAAGAATGCCCACCGCTTTAGCCCCCCCCCGACCTGGCACCGACAGTTTTGTGTGCCCGTCCCAATCTCCCCTCTTTGTTTTTTTTCCTTCCGATCTCGCGACGCAGTCCCATTGGGGGAATACCTTTCCCTTGGCTTGGCTTTTTCGCTACTGGCGTTGCTCTTGATGGTTTCCTTTCCTTGACTACAAACAACATGGAGACCTGAAACTTCCCTCCTGGTATTCGCCTGTGCCCTTTTAGGGTAGTATTCGTGCTCTTTTTCCCTCGTTCGTTTTGTCCTCGCTCATTTGTTTCCGCATTCGAATCGACGGAGTGTCTTTTCTTACTGTCTTTTTCTCGACGATCGGTTGGAGCGCCGTGCGAGCGCTTCAGACTGCTTCCCAACCCGTGAGCCTATGTTCCTTTTTGTGTCCACTCATTTTAGCCCACGGAGGCACGTTCGTGGGAATACACTTTCTCTTTGTCCCCCTCGCATTTTTGTGTTGCGGATTGTTTTTGCTTTTGAAAGGAATTGTCCAGGACACTCGGCATAGAGTTATGTTGGTCCCCTTTCCCCTCTTGTGTTAGGGTGAAAAAAGCCGAAAACGGTTTTCCCCAGCCCTGATTCGTATGGATCGTGCCAAGTTCCAAGTTTCCGCCGCATAATTCCTTGCCGTGTGGGAAACCCTCCGTTTCCCGCCCCCTATTTTGACCAAGGAAATGTTCGCGTTCTTCACGCATACGTCAAGGCGCCAATCAGACGGTTCCTTTTTTCATGGCGCTTCCTTCTCGTCGGGACGACCTACCTGCCCCTTTTTTTTTTTTTTTCTGGGAACCACTCCAAACGATGAGCAAACCACATTGTTCCTCTGAAAAAACAACCTTTCAACCGCACCCTCTTTCCCCCTCGTTATCAGACACCGAAATGTCAATTTCCGTTGGACTGATATGTGAGTTACTTTTTTTTTTTTTTCCCCCCCCCGTTGATTGGGGTAGTTTGTTGCGCTTTCCCCTCACGCCGTGAGGGAGTTCATTTCCACCCTACCGGTTTATGTGGACCACCCCGGACGGTCTCCAGTCCCCCACCCTGTGTTAGCTTTAGTTGTGTTTGAGGTTCCGTTTTGAGAGTTGTAAGCCCCGTAGAGACGGCGTTCCCTTTTCGCACGTCCGAGGACATAACTTACCTACGGCCAACGAATTGTCCCTGTCTGAATGTTACTTTTCTAGTAGGAACCTGAACCTGGTGAAAGCCGTGACCAACACCGCTGCCACATCCCCTTCAAGCGGATTCGAAGTGGTGCAAACCTTTTTGCTTCTCCTGGCTCACTTTCCCCTGAAGCTCAGGGTTTTATGACTTTCCGGGGGACAGTTCTCCCCCCCCCCACCCCCCACGACGACGCATTGAGCCGGGTGAGGCTTGACCGATAGCATACAACGATCTTTTTCATTCAGTGCCCACCTTGTGGATGTTCCCTGAACTTTCCCGAAGGCCCCGTTCCTTCCTTCATTTGAAACCGCCTATGCCTGTCATAATGCGAGCCGTTACTGGCAGCCACACCCCCCTTTTCCGTTCTTCCCCCCCTTAACTTCTTAAGCGCCTTTTTGATTCAGCCCACCTGTATCCCTCCCAAACCGGTCAGTCCATTCCTCCCCTGGGTTTTTGCACCTTCTCTTTGCTGAAGCTTGTCTCCTTCCTCTTTCTTTGACTGTGCTTGACCAGGAACAACATTACCCCCCCCCCCCCCCCTGCTTAAGCCCATCCCAGATGTTTTCATCCTTGGGTCAACCAGTTGTTCCGCCTTTTGAGTTGACGGCCGGGAGTAAACGCCCTCTTTCTGGCCGTAGGGGGCGAGTAAGCGCCCTCGTTTTTCCGTCACCCCAACCCTGACCGAGGACCACAGACACACCCCCTTCCCCAGCTGGGTCGATAAGTTTTTTCCCGGCCGTCGCTCGTGCTGAGTTTTTGCGAGACTACGTGAACCCCCCCGCTTCCGTAGTGCCCCCTCTTTTTCACCAGTTTTCCCTTTTTTCCGTTTCGAATCCTCCCTTCCCTGTCCAGTGCGTTTTCTGTGAAGACTGTTCCGGAACAACCCTTTTCTTCCTCCGAAATTGTTTCCGGTCACCCCCTTGTTTTAGCTACTGGTTCTGATATAGAGTTTCTGGACTTCCAATTTGTCCCTCTGTTTGTAACACAGCCAGCCTATCGCGGTTCTGTCCCAACCTGGATGTTCGCGTGATTTTCGGTTCGGTACCTTTTTCCTCACCGTTGGCCCTTCTTGGGTACGAGATGTGGCCTTTACAACCAATTCAGATATTTTGAAACCCACAAAGACTGCCCCAGGCAGTTCCCCCATTTTGCATCCTTCCTGTTTTCAGTGTGCCGGCCCCTTGAATTTTATCTCTTCCTCACCTTTCGTCCCCTAATTTTCCTGATAAGTGTTTGCCGATATGGATTTTTTCCTTCTTTTGGCGTGACCCAATGTTTTTTGCCTCTACACGTCACCCCTGGTTCAGCTTCTCTTTTTTCTGTTTTTTTCCGTACCAATGCCTACCTCTTTTGCCGGTGTAATCCTTTTGCATGATATCTTTCCCCAAAATGTTTTGGGTTTCCTTATGTCCTTGTCTTCCGTTGCACTTTTCTACTACGTTTTGTTGTGCACCTCCGTTATCTGGAAGTTTCGTGCTGGAGTTCTTTCCGGACCCTTTTTTCTTTTCGTTTTTGATGCCCGTCCGTGTAAACCTTTTCTCCTATTTCCCCCTGTCCAACGTTTTCTTCTCAGTCAAATTGATTGGCTGCTTTTAGTTTTTTTTTTGTTTCGTGGGACATTCCGCCTTGCCGACGTTCCAGGTCCGCGTCCTTCTCTCCCTTTACAGGGATTTCGTTCTTTTTTCAGGGGGGTGAAGGTTTCCAAGGGAATCCCACACGTCATCCCCTTTTTTTTTTCTCTTTGGTTTTTTTTCCGTTAGATCTCCGTCTTTTTCTTCCGGGCCGTCCACCCATTCGTTTCTGCTGCACGTTTATCTTCCCTCCGGTTTTTTCTTCCAACCTTTCTTCGTGGATTGGGTATCGCGGGGTTTCCTTCCCTTTCACTCTCCCTCTTAGACTTCAGAATAAGTATCAGCGGTTTTTTGCAGGGCGATGATCAAGGCTCTTTTCTTCTCGTATAGCGTTCCTCTTTTTTTTTTTC
>Ga0179593_1256483_pt1 | contig 12754 bp, 11 predicted proteins | sample CZODoug2_1_08_16_FD_185931 | JGI IMG/M metagenome (GOLD analysis project Ga0179593, IMG submission 185931) | Vadose zone soil fungal communities from Angelo Coast Range Reserve, California, USA - CZODoug2_1_08_16fungal (PacBio error correction) | ecosystem: Environmental > Terrestrial > Soil >... | reverse complement strand
CCTCTTCTTCTAGGATTTTTTTTATGTCGTCCACATAGTCCCGAGCTATTCCCCCGTTTTACCCACCCGATCCTCACCCCCTGCCTTTTTTTTCCCCTGCCCACGTAAATATCCACCCGCTAGCGGACTCCACCCCGCTTGCATCTGCTCCTTCCTTCGCGCATGCAGGATTTCTCTCGCATCGTGTTCCCACCTCACTGCCCCGTTTCCTATGGTTTTCGTCCTGGTACGCCTGTGAATTCCTGACAGCCTCAACTTACCCCGAGTCCCCTCTCGTTCGCCCTTTTCGGGCTTCCCCCCCTTCAAGAAAAGACACCAAAGGCATCAGGGAGTGATTGGCATCACTTGAGGTATTTCCCTAGACCTTGACGCGTCTTCTGTTGCCCACACACCCCCCCCCGTTTTTTTTTTTTGATGCAAGACCTGCTTTCCGTGCCCTGACTCTTTGTTACGGTGAGACCATAGAGGCAGGCTCTGGCCGAAAATCAAGTGCTCGTTATCGTGTGTCCTTTCGCGCAGTTTTTGATTGAAGACAGCCGTGGTCCCTGCCACACACCCCCCCGCACTCTGCCCCCCCTCTCCCGCACCGTTATTAGTAGTTAACGCCCAAACCTTGCAACACACCCCCTTTTCCTCCCCTCGCCAACTAAAGCTCCTTCTTTTCGAGTGTAGTTTCTCGGTAGGGGGCCATTTCTGCCATTTTCCCCCGCTATTATGGTCGTTCGTTTTATAGCCTGTAGTACCCTCTTTACACCTGACACATTGCGCAATCCCCGCCTCGTTCCTTTTTCACCCCCCCCCCACGCCCTGCCTCAAGTTTTTCCCCTTGTTCCTTTGCACCTGTCACTGCATGCATTTGCCTTCCACGCTGTGCTTAGATTTTGCGCTCACTTCCCTCCGCCAAATTACCGCTTCCCCTTTAGTGACGGCATGCTTTGCGTTAGTCCCCCCCACTCACAGATATGAGTTTTTTTCTTCTTTTTTTTATTGTCGCCCCCGTGGCTCAATCACCTCTCTTAGGTTTCAGCAGTTTTTTATTCGCCCCCTGCTTTCCCCTTTGCCCTAAAGAGTTGTGACAGCTGCAGCACTCCGTACGCGGATGAATGCATGTACGAAGTGTTGTGCGGTGAAACCCATTGGGCGGGAATTGCTCGGTCGTTCAATGTTATCTGGCCCCCCTTTCGGCCCTGTGATCGAAGCTCCCATTTCTCGCGCTCCCCCAGCGTCAGAGTTTTTCCCAGGATCACGCCGCGTTTTCTTCTGCAGAGAGGGAGTTTTCTCCTCAACCCCCATTCCCTCGCCCGTTCTCCATTCAAACGCCCTTTTGCCCCCTACCCCGAGTTCGAGCCGGTTACTCTACCGGCATGTGAGAGTCTAGATTGTTCTACCCATGCACGATCCCTCCTCCGAGCCTTGAACGTTTTTGAGCCCGGGTACTGGGTGAGGTCCGGAGGGGTATGAAGGGCTAGTTTCAGGCAAGAACGGTAACCCCCCAATCCTTTCGGAAGAGTCAGCCGCTGAATGCTGAAGCTGTGAAGATGAGGACAGATTGGCGAGTACAAGGCAACAGATCCCTTTTTCTTCATGTCTCGTTGCCTTTCCGTGGACTTGTATCCACGCCCAACTGGGAATCATTCTGTCCGCGCTGTCCCTGTTCCGCATGCCGGATCTATATAGTTGTCCGTTTTGCCTAAAAAGCGTTCGGCGGCACCAGGGGCCCCCCCCCCCGTTGCCTTGGATGGCCCAGCGTAGCCTCTTCCAGGCAATGTCCTCGCGGCCCCTCCGAGATGAAGTTGTTGTAACCGCGTCACTACAGCTAACTCTAACTCAATATCCCGGCCGTTGCAGGTCCCCATTGGCATAGTTCCTGACCCCAACTGTTTTTTTTGTCAATACCTGTCTTCCTGATAAGAGTATTTCGCGCGTTTAGTCCCCCCCCCCCCCCTTATGCCATTTGTACCTCCGACATGCGGTTCTTAGGGGACCTTTTCCGTTTTCGCACACTTTGTCCCGATCGCGACTTAAGAAAGACTCCTGCTTACGTGTTTTCCCTTTCAAGTCGCGCACTGCCATAACGTCACCGACTCAGAGACACCGCCCGCCCGCCTCGGTCCCCCCCTCATGTCGCCCCCCTGGCCCAAATGAGTTCTGCAACCGTTTCCCACAGTGCCTCTGATGGAAGGGCCGTTACTCCGGCCCTCCCCCCCCTTCCCCGTTATCCCGATTTATCCTCTTCCAAATCGTCCGCGTTGACTTCCCCCCCCGCCCCTCCCCCAGACACACCCTGGAATCTTTACTTTCCCCCCCGTATTCCTTCACCCCCCGTAGGAAAAGATCTGAATCGTGTACTTTCTAGAACACTAACAGGACCAAGTTTGCCCCCCTTCCTTTTCGCCCTGGGGTCTTCTGCTCCCAATTATTTCGGGAGACCATGCCTGCCTCTCCCCTACTTTTTGCTTTCTAACCCCCCCCCCCCGTTTTGCGTATGTCCTATCTACCTCGTCTTCTGGCCTCCAGGACAAGACCCGAGGATCCCTAGATTTCCCTTTCCCACCTAGTGCACCTCTCAGGGAGCATACTCGGTCTCTTTTTACCTTTCTCCCCTTTATTCTTTTCATGATTTCTTAGGTTACTTGACCTGGAGTTCGTCCCTTTTCTAGTTCTTCTCAGGAGCATAAATGGTCCCAGCCACCCAGGCAGTGCGTCCTTCTCCCCCAGGCGTCGTTTCTGCAGCACCCTTTATGGTGAAGTACGATTGTTGTTGCATTAAATGCTCAGACCTTTTCGACATCACTGATTCGTACGCCCCCTGTTCGCGATGTTAGTCACTCTTTGCATCCAACTTTTGTGGATATTGTTTGTAGTCTGACTGCCCCTCCTTCCTTAGTCCCTTTGACATACAACCCCTAGTCGATTGTGCATACATTTCCAATACCCAGGTCTCCATATTCTATTGCCAGGGACCCCCCCTCCATCCGTCTGCGCAGATTAGCTCCCCCCGTGACCGCTCTTACATTAATCCGTAGCCACCATCCCCCTAAACATTGTATCCCTGCTTTGACCTGAATGTCGTAATTTGACGATTTACCAGCACACCATGATTCTAGGACATCTCTACCTTGACGGTCTTCCTTCAAGGACGACCCTATGACGGCCTAAGAACCTAGTTTTACGAGATGTACTATTGTGTGTGTAGTGCCCTCCGGGGTTGATGCCCTGAAATGAGTCAGTACATCAGGATGGTTATTTTTCTTCCCCCTATCATAGGCTTCAGCACTTCAGCCTGTATTCCACCGCTGAGCTTCCCTTCTTGACCAATTATCCTCCCACCCATTCCCAGACTGTCAGCTTCTAGCTCAGCATGCGCACGGTGTTTGTTTCCTTTTTTTCTTTCTTAGCTCGACGTAGCCGGACAATGAACCCGTGCTCGACCCCCCGGCAATACGCGCACACTCGTTTCGGACCCACCACCTGAACACTACCTAAGGACATGTGGTAGTCGCTATTGCACTACCCTCCCCCTACCTCATCCATCCCTGCTGCCTGATTTACTTGCTTTGCCGTCCTCGCATCACCGCCCCGCCCCCATTTCTTCAATTTTTCAGTGCACTTGGTTCTACCTCTCATCCGCTCCTCGAACAAGGCGACCATTTTCGCTTGCGAAACTGTGCATTGCTTAGTCTGCTTCCCTTTTCGATCGCTCTGGCTGCCCAAGTCCTGCACCTCCCTGTATTATATCTTCACTGTTTCTTCCTTGCAAAATCGTAACACATTTTATGTTTCTCAATGTTTCTCCTCATCATTGCAGACCCCCCCTTTCACCTGCACCATATTCTACCCCCGCCCGTGCATCACGAATCGGGTAGGTAGTCAGTGTGGAGTGGACCCCCCACTTCAAGGACGATAAGATTAATCGCCTCTTCCCCCTTATCTAACGATGTTTCTTCCCAGTATTTCCAGTTAGCCTCCTTCCCGTAAGGTGCTCATTGCGGAAGGGTTTGGATTTTTCGAGTTTTGCCTTTCACCCGTCCAACTTCGACTCGACGGAGTCTCTCTTCGGACCCTCCCCGGGTTCTTTCTTCGCCTGTGCCCCCCCCCACGGGCACACCTGCATTTATCGTTCCAATGTTTTTTTCTTTTTTTGTTTGTTTTTTGTGTTTTTTTTTTTGATTTTTGTCGTGATTTTTTATTTCTGTCGCCCGGATTCCTGCCGTTAGCGCGTGTTTCATCATCTGCATCGTCACCGATCCTCCTAGACCTTACCTGCCCATCCTCTTCTCCTGCTTAACCCAGGTAGTGTCCATTGTCGGCGTCCTATCGATGTCTATACCCCCTGTTACTAGTCAGCCTCCGGTCTTCCGTATTTTGTTTTTTTTTTCATTTTTGTTTATGTCGTGTTCTTTTGTTGGGTGGTTTCGGTTTTTTTGTTGCGGTTGTCCCTGTTGTTCTTTTGTTTTTCTTCCGGCATCAGACGCCGGACCTCTTCCTGGCACTTATTCAGAGTTACTCTCATTACCGCCGATGCGCGTTCCCGGACCCTGGTCTACTCTCAGTTTCTGTCCCGTCAGACGCCTCCACCACGCCCAGTGGCTTGTTCCTTCCCTACAACTGCTTTGTGTGCCCTTGACTTCCCTACCCCCCAGGCTTTTTTTTTCCACCGACCTCTTTTTCCGCTTAAAAAGCATATTGATGAGCTTGAATCCATGCCTGCCTGTATGGTTGAGCGTGTATTTACTGCCCCCTGCTCTTTTATCATCCGCTTTCTGCCCAATAAAACGCAACCGCTTCTTAATCGCGTGCCTGGATTTCCACTTTTGCCTCCTAGGCCACCGCCCATCTGTGCCGGTCTCTTTCGTAGTCCTTCACGTCGCTGACGCCGGACCATGGCTTTTCGCCGTTTCCCGGTAGACGTCACAGGGACCCCATTTCCTGTTGCGGCGCCTACAGAAAACCCCCCGCCCCCCCCCCACCCCCCACACCCCCCCACCCCCCGACTAGATCATCCCCCCCCGAGTGTTCCGCTGAACAAACCAGCTTCCCTCAGTCTATGTCACAGCACAGGCACTTCCCCTCGCCCCAGCAACGAATGTTCTTTTTCTTCACTTTGCCTTCGCCGGCGCACTCTCTCGAACCCCACCCCTCCCGGCCTCCGCTTTATTTGTTTCACTCTCTTTCTTTTTTCAGTCTAACTTGCGCAACGAGTCCAATTTTTTTTTTTTTGTCAGTTTTTTGCCCACCCCCGGATGTGTTTCGTTCCTTTGCGTTGTTTTGAGTGACCCCGTAACCCCCACCCCCCCCCCCCCCCCCCCCCCCCCCCCCCCGTCTATCGTTGTCCTTCCCTCTGAATCCACACTTTTGTATTATTGCCCCCCCGCGCTGGTGCTTCCCCTTGCCCCCCTTTCCTCTCGTCCTTTTCACTTTGCCCCCACAGGTCGCAAACATAGAAGTCTCTTTCTCGATTTGGCCCCTCCTTTTCTGACGTGTTCGTATAGCTTGAAAGTGCCTGAGCATATGTATCGTCTCTTACTTCCTCCAGCCCCCCCCCCATTCCCCCACCCCCCCCCCCCCCCAACCCCACCCCACCTTTTTTTTTTTTTTTTTTTTTTTTTTTTTTTTTTGTTTTCAGTTTTTTTTTTTTTTTTTTTCTTTTTTTTACTTTTCTTTTTTTTTTTTTTTTTTTTTTTTTTTTTTTTTTTTTTTTTTTTTTTTTTTTTTTTTTTTGTTCCACCTACTGCTACCACCCCCAACCTGCGTATCACTTTTCAGATTGGACTTCCCCCCCTGTTGCTGAGCATGGAAAAAGAAGGATCACATTACTTTGCTTCCCCATTCCGCGCACTCAAGCTTGAAAGATTAATTTTTTTTTTTTTTATGGACGACTGAACACATCGCATTGCATCCCGTGTTTTTTTCGTCACGTTTTTTTTAAGCTCTCTTTCCTTTTTTTTATGTCACAGAGCATAATGAGAAGTTTCCAGGCTTCGTCTTTTTCGCGTCGTATCCTTTGCACAGCAATTCTTTTTTTCGCTCCGTTTTTTTTTTTTTCCACAGCCATACAATCCACCCGAGCGCCGCGTCAGACCTTTTCTTTCCTTTCTGCACCCACTGCTGTGGGTAAGCGATCTGAATTTTTTTTTTCATTCCCCCGCCTGCTTTTTTTTTTTTTTTTTTTTCTTTTTTTTGCGTCCTCCCCCCACCGCATCGAGGATAGTATTTTCCCCCCTTGCTGTGGTTTCCCTAATGTCCCCTGTAGGTCTTTTTGACCCCTACTTATCCGCTGATCCCATCTCTCGTGTACATCCTTTATCTTCTCCCCCCGTTCTTTGACTTCTGCTTCCCCCCACTGTCTATTCGAAAGCTCGCTCCCTGGATTATGGTTGTTTTTTTTTTTTTTTTTGCCCTGCTTTCCGGTCCATGTCCCTCGCCTTTGTTGGCACCTCGTCCCTCCTCCTTTTTTATTGGACTCTTTCTCTCCACGATTTGTTTACCGTGACATCACTGCTTTCGCGCAGCCCTCTGTTGCTCCCCAACTCAGTCCAATCAACCATCTAATTGCCTCTACCCCGATGCCATAACACTTGCCCCCCGACAGAAGCACGCGCTGTACCCCCCCTCATCCCTTCCCTTTGAAAGCTATGTCTAGCTCCCCCCCACTCCCTCTCCCCCCTAAATATGAGTCCCAGCCATGAATTTCCTTGCGAAGTCGGTACCCCCCCCGACGTCTGCGATGCGTCCGTAGTTGTTTTGGCGAGTCTCCCTCTGTCGCGGCTTGCGTTTTATTGCACGTTTGCAGAGTAGTCTCGGGGAACACGCTCCGCACCCGTCCTTTTTCGCTGGCCAACCGCCCCCCCATCAGATAGAACACTCCCCCTCCGTTTGGTTGTTGTGATGCTTTTTGTCTCCCGTGTGATTGTCAGCATCATCATCTTTTCCTTTCTATTCCGTACTTTTTTTCGCGTGCGGTGATGAGGACCCTATTTACGTGCTTCGGCCTCATGCCCTATTTCCTTTTCAACTCAACCCTCAGCCCTGCCTCCTTTTTTTGGTTATCCGTCTGCCTCCCTTTCATCCCTTTTTTACCACGCCCGGCCTTTTTCTATGCCCCTAAGGTATACTCTTCCTCAATGCGATGCCGTTTTGTATTGTAGTTCGGCGCGATATCTTCCTACATCCATGATTTCCCCCACCTTGCGTTTAGCACCCGTATTTCGTTGACATTCATGCCTGGTCCGTTCACATTTTGAATCAGCACTTCATTCTCCTCAGCCCCTTCCGCCACCTTTTTTTTGTAGATATTCGCTCTTGCAGTGCTGCGTGGACTCAGCAAATTTGGAAGTTGTTTGTATCCTGACCATGCAAGTCATTTTTGCCTTTCCCAGCGGCCTGAGTTAGATTGCTTTTTTCAAGTCACTTTTCTTCGGTTTTGCCATTCATTTTCGCGTCCCTCCTCGTTGGGCGGGTGTGCTTATCTTGTCCCCGGGTACAAATTGCTGTCCGCCAGCGCCGGCCGAATTGGATCCGCTGCTCGGCCTGTCCCTTCAGGCACAGCCCCTTACTCCATTTACGTTGCCTCTCACCTTGAGACCCGCTTTGGAGACAAGCCATTGGCGTGGGCGGAATGATGTCCTTCATCTTTTTCTGAAATCCCTCTTCTTTTCCATGCCTTTTCTTTGAGTCATGTCATTTATTTCTGGTTTGTTTTAGGTAGCTCCCCCCTTCACCATTACACGCGGTGGATATTTTTTCATACTTTGTCATTTTTTTTTACGAGCTTTACCATTCGGTGGTGTACACAACCTCCCCTACTACGTTTAGAGTGTTGCCCTGATTCCATGAAACACCTGATCAGTCTTTATCTCCCCAAGTCCCCTATATATTTTCGCCCGCATTTTTCCTCCTCCCATTACGCGCCCTTTTCCCCTGATCCAGAAACTTTCAATCCCAATTACCCTCAGTTAGATAATTTTCGTCGTAACCGCAGACAAGTTTCGATTCCTCCCCCCCCTCCAAACCTTTTCTTGTGCTCTTGACTTTTCTCCCTTTTCTGCCCCCCTATTCTCCTCGCGTCCTTCGATCGGACCCCAGTTCCTTTAAAATTGCCCCATGAATTTCCCTTTTTTCAGTAACATCCATGTCGACTTCCCGTGCTTCTTCTTGCAGCCTGCTCTTCCTGCGGTTTTTTTATATATATCCGACCTGTACATCGAATCCTTCTTCAGACACGCACTCAAGTCCTGAGATGTCCCTCCCCCTCCATCACAGTTTTTTGTAAACGTGACCCTAACACCCCCCTAAGCACCCTCTCTTTCCTCGTGACTTCTGACGCTCACTCTTGCCTGATTCATTCGATAGCAGTGTTTTCCCCTCTCTCCACAGCGATCTTCTCGCAAGACCCATATTTCCTTGATCATCACGGCGCACTTTTATTCACTTCCTTTTTCTGTCACACCCGAAGCCCCTGCGCATGAACACCAAGCTTTCTTTTTTTCCCCCCGATCCACGCCTTGGCCTGTGCGTCCCGTAGACGAAAGTCCCCGTTCAGAGACCGACCCCCGCTTTAACCAACTGTTCCCTCGTGCTCAGTCTTTTTACGTTCACCTCTCCCGGTGCAGCCTGTCATCTTCCCCCCTTTTGCCCTTGTCTTTTGTCCAGATTTTTTTTTTTTTTTTGCTATACTTCCCTACTCCTCGTTTTTTAACCATTATGTCGGGAATAGCACTCCCCCCCTTTTACGTCCCAGAAATTGCTCCTTCCCTAGCGTACAGACCAAAAGCAAGGGCGATGGCTAGGAGCGCATGTCAGGAGTTTTTTTTCACGTGCGCAGTGACACGCATGCAGTTGTCTCTTTCTCCCCTATCTTCTTCGTAACTCCTACACTTCCTCCAATGCGCCTAAGATACGTAACTCCTTCCCCCCAGTTGCCTTTCCCCCGATAGAACTGGTCTTCCCCGAGAACTTTGGTATAAATTTGTGTACTTTTTTGAATCCTATTTGAAATATTCTCCCTTAGGGTACGTGCGGATACCCCCCTTTTACCTAGGCCTTTCCCACTTTCCTTAATAACTTAATTCCCAGTGTGCTTTTTCCTTTTTCCCTTGTTTTGCGCATGTCACCATGCTGGTTCTGTTTAAAGCAGACAGAGTTAAGTCTCACATATTTTTCTCTACATGTAAGTCTCTTTCTTCACAGGCAACTCACGGGAATATCAACCTTAATGAAGTTCACTTTTTAAATTTATTTTGGACAGTTTGTCAAGGGCAGTTCAATATTGTCCCATTGTTCTGTTCTTTCCCTCCTACGTATTTTTTTTTTATAAGTACAGAGCTCCGGTGGAACCCACCCCCCCCCAAGCCCCCCCCCCCCCCCCCCCCTGTTGTGTTTTTCAATGCGGTTTTCTTCCGTTTTTTGCTGTGCCAAATACTCTTGTCCCCCCCCCCCCCTTGAAGTTTTTCCCGTTTCTGAGTCACGATTGACTCGTTCATCTGAGAGGCGGCTCCCTTTGATTCCGCCCTTCCAGAAGTGTCCTTTGACTGAACGCGCCGTGCGTGTTGTTCTTTGCAACCCTCCCCCTTTCCCAACTCTGCTAGCGCACTCCGACACGTCGTAGTAAAACCTTTCGTTTTTTTTTTCCATTTGCGCCTAAGTCTGTCGCGCGCTGGTCCCCTTCACTGCTACACGTCAACCTTGTTCACTTTTTCTTTGTTTTGTCCTGATCGATCCGCTTCTCCGCCCCCACCTCCTTTTTTTTACCAGCCCGTCCTGCGTCTGAAACTCTTTTTGCTCCTCTCATCTTTATCCTTTCTTGACCACGAGGGAGCCTCCCCCATGATTCTCCGAGTCCCCCCCCCCCCCCCCCCCCCCCCCCCCCCCCCCCCCCCCCCCCCCCCCCCCCCCCCCCCCCCCCCCCCCCCCCCCCCCCCCCCCCCCCCCCCCCCCCCCCCCCCCCCCCCCCTCGCCCCCCCGCCCCCTCCCCCCCCCCCCCCGCCCCCGTTCTCGCAGTCAGTTCTTTTTTTCCCTCCCATGACTATTAGAATCAAAGAAGAAGACCCCTGCCCCCTTTTTAGAAATGAAACTTTGTACTCAGAATCGTTCCACCCCCCACTCCCCCCCCCCCGCTCTCCCTCCTCGCAGATTCCCTCACCGTTCAATGCATAGAATGAAGCCGCTGCAAGCATGTAGACTTTTTTCCCCGTAAGGTCTTTCCTCCCTTTATTTTTGTTCCTCCTGCGCGAGTTTTTTTTGTACGTTTGACGCCCACAACTGGTTTTGCCGACAAAGCCCCTCTCCCTATTTTTTTCGAAGTTGCCTGCCTAGTCAGAAACTCTGCTCTTCGGGAAAATCAAATGTTTTCGCTCTTCCCCCTTCACAATAGACCAGACTGCATGCTCAGCACTTTTCGTCCGTTGTAGACGATTACTGACCCTGTTCGTGCGTTTCCTTTTTTTTATGAATCCTCGCCCCTTCCCCTATAGGCCCATTTGAAGCGCTAGCCATTTTATTTGTCCCCTACCCCTTAGACAGCCACGAGATATTTATCCTGTCACTCGGGCTAGATGCCCTCCCCCCTCCCGTCGTGACTTTTCCCTCTCTTGGGCCATTAGCCAGTCCCAAAGTTTTTTCAATATCCTTCCGCGTTCGGCGATATCTGCTTGCCTAATGACGAACGTATCAACAATTTACGTGCACTTTTTCCCTTCTCCGTATATTACCAAAGAACCCAACAGCATTAATATTCCTTTTCATTTTTTGTACCGGTCCCCCCCTCCAAAAATATTGGGAAATAACGACACTTCGTAAAATAAACACTTTTTAGTATCCATAGTCCGTATATGTTCCCCCTTTCCTCCGACGTATCCTTCCCATATTAAGCAATTTTTATTGTTTTCTTACTTTCATATCCTTTTCAATTGAACGGTAGCATGAATTCTCAGACGATTCGCTAATACCTGCAAGACTCTCTCGTCCTTACTCTCTTGAGCACTCAGGGGGACCCACTGCAGAATCACTCCCCAGTTTTTTTTTTTTCGCTGCTGCGCGTTTAATCGAAATGTGGGAGCCCCTCTTTCGTCGCCCGCTCCCGGTGTTCGCAACGACGCCCATTGTGACCCCTTTCCTACCAGCCGAATTTTTTTTTTTTTTTCCCATGATTATTTTTTTTTTTCCTCCTTTTGCCTGTCGCCACATCATTCTTTTTTTGGCATAACCCCCGTCCTTTCCGGAACCGCGAATTACCGTTCGACGTAACTGTAAGCTTCCCCGCCCCCGCCCCTACTCGTAGCCCATTGAACTTTTTTTGATGGTCCCCCCCAAGTTAGCCCTTCCCTGATCAAGCGTGTTCCTTTGCCCTGAAGCTTTCTGACTATATTTTTTCGGGTTTTCCACTTTCCCACCTAAGCGGTTTTCGCCCTCCTTTTTTTTGCGTTGCCAATCCCTTACGCTTCCAGACCAGTCTTTTTTTTTAGATCCTCTACGTGTCATTTCTTAGCGTGACCAGCCTATTCCGTCCATCTGCGTTGTAGAACCTCCCCTTGATTCTCTTTAAGTCGGGTCCTTCCCAATCCACGAAATGCGCCTTTCCTGGGCCTCTCTTCTCTTACCGTGTGGGATCGGCCCCAGGATCCCCCTGCTACCCACAGGGGCCCTTCCTACGCTAGCCTTGCAACCCTTTTTCTCCCGTTTTCAATTCGTCCCCCCCCCCTCTTCCACTGCCTCATCATCAAGGTACGTTTCGACCGACCTACGTTTTTATTTTTTTTTTCCCCTCTCCGGCCAGTCGATTCCCCCATTTTCCACTACGCCACTTTCCTCAGGACCTAGTTTATCTCCCGCTTTTGACCTTTCTATTCTCGTGCTTTCTAGAATCCAGGCCCCACTTTTTCGTTTTTTCGTTCTTCATTCCCCGCCAGGCCCTCGTGTCTTCTCCAGAGACTCATCTGTAGTCCCCTCCGTTCCCCCACATAAAGCACTCTCCCGTCTGAAAATCGCCCTACACCCTGTCCATTAGCCCTTAAGGGGAGAGGACTTTTGAGGAGACGATTCTTTTTTTCTGCTCCCGGACGAGCACCTCCAACTTCTTCTCTTTGTCCCCTTTGTTTAGACGAATCCCGAAGATGGGATTTCCATTTTTTTTGCGAGCCTCTCCTCACGATCTCTTTTCTTCAGTCTCTCCTTCATTTACTTCCCATTTACTTGTACCTCTGTTCTTTTTTCTTGTTTTGTTGGGGTTATTCCCCTCATGACAGCGTATTTTCCGTTCACAGTTTGTCCTTCTGAGCGGGACCGCATCCTTTAGTCTCCCCCCCATATCCTGTCCCCCTCGCTGAACCACCAGTTTCCTCTTTCTTACTCCCCCGCCAACTTCCAACATTTTTACGCCTCTCCCTTTTTCTCTCTGTACTCCCTTCACACCCCCCCCCCCCCCGGTACATTTTTTCATCTCAGAAATGGACTTTGTAGCAGGCCAGCGTGTTCTGGTTGATCGATCCCTCCTTAAAGGTCCCTTAACTTACGCCTTCGAACCGTCGCCTTTTTCTTTCAATTTGGGTGTTCCCTTTAATATGATCTCATGCCTGGGCGCTGACTGGCATGCACAAAAAGCACTCTGCGGCCCTCCCACTTCCCTCTCACTATATCATGACCACTCTACCTTTCCCGTTACAAGCTCGTGGAAGAGCCTTTTAGGCATCCGAACTGCCTACCCTACAGGACTTTTCATCGAAACTAGATTCTTGCATAGTTTCCCCGAATTTTTAAC
>Ga0179593_1236279_pt1 | contig 12754 bp, 9 predicted proteins | sample CZODoug2_1_08_16_FD_185931 | JGI IMG/M metagenome (GOLD analysis project Ga0179593, IMG submission 185931) | Vadose zone soil fungal communities from Angelo Coast Range Reserve, California, USA - CZODoug2_1_08_16fungal (PacBio error correction) | ecosystem: Environmental > Terrestrial > Soil >... | reverse complement strand
TCGCTCACCCCCCCCCATCTTTCCCACATCGTTCCTTTAGAACTTCTCGAGTGCCTCACACCAACCTCCCCAAATAGGCTTGACCCATCACAGAACTCAAAATCAAGGCGGTTTGACTGTATGTCCTTTCAACGTCAGGTCTTGAGCCCTACCCCCTAAAACCACGAAGTGTAGCACCTCTCTTTGACTCCTGATAAAACTTCACCTCCCCCGGTCCTCCCTTTTTCGACGCAAAAGGGCTTCGGTGGTCCCGGTTTGCACTTTAGAGACATGAACAGCGCTTTCTTCACCTCTCTCCCGCCAAATTACTTGCATGTACTTTCTTGATATTCGCTTTTCCCCTTCTGTCTATGGACCCTCTTCCCGGCATGTATTCTCACTTTCTCTTAGGTCCTTATACCACCGATTTGGCCTCCCAATACCTGGGACCTGATGGAAACCTTGCGTCACTGCTACCCTTTCGTCCCTGCGACCTCATGAAGAAACAGAAGGATCGTTGTCTTCGGTCCTCGCCTTAGCGCTTCGCGCAATTCCAGTTTACCATCTTTCTTCCTCGTGGCTCGGTCATGCCTCGCCGGACATTCAGTCCGTCTGATGGTTTGAGAGCGTGAAATCCTCTGAGCAGGCTTTCTCGATGGAGGTGCCGATTGAAGATTTTCTTCGTTTCCAACTTGCAGCCAATGCCGTCTCATCCAAAGGACGCTTTTTTTTCCCAGCGCTCGACGTAAGACATGATCGGCCTGATTTTCTCTAAGTAGACTCTTTCGTCTTTCGTCCGTTATCGTGTTCCGCTTTTTTCAAGGTGCACTATCCCGGCGGAAGTTCCCCCTTGCATTCTCTGGTCCGCGCGCGCCTGATCCGGCTTTCCACCCAACACTCTGAGTTTTTTAGTTATGTTGAATTTGTGCCTTCTTGAGGTGGTTACGCCCACTTCCCTTTCCAATGCAGCCTTTATGCCCTTTCCAACTTCGCGAGATGGGTTTTCCCTCGTACTGAACCGCGGCTTTTGCTTGACAATCCCGTGCGATTCCTGTCCCTTTCTCCTATTTTATTTAAACCTGAAACATCTTCCTTTTTCGGCTGCTTTTTTACTTACCCCTCCTTTTTTTTGAAATCTCGTTTTCTCTGCTTCCGAAGACAAGATCGCCATCTCCTTTTTTTTTCCAAAATGATCTGCCTTCGATGTTTTGCTGCTTGCTGAATTTGGTCGGGCCGTTGTCTCTCTTGCTGATCATGAAAAAGTCGTCCGTCAATTTCTCCTTGATTCTCCCCATGGTTCTTTCTGAGTCCCCATCGGCGATCGCCCAGTGGCTATAATTTTCTCGATTTTCCTCTAATTGAGGTCCATGGGGAACCCCCGTGAACAACCTCTGCGTCGCGATCCGCTTCCTCCCTTTCTTCGAATCTCGACTTCAAGGCGCGCTTGGCCCCCCAGAATTTTTCAGGTTACTTTGCGCGCATTGCCTTCTGCGAATTTCACCACCCCTTCGACTCTTCTAGAACAGTTGCGAGCACAGCTTCTATTTTTGTTTCCTAATTCACCATTCTCCCCTCCCCAGTACTAAGCGAGGGGGAAATCCTTGTCCCTTTATGAGTCGGAGCCTCTTCTCGCTTCCCCCGGACGATTCTAAAGATTCTCCGAAGTTTCCTTTCCACAAGGTTGCACATCCCTGCGTGTACGGAAGAAAGCGCTTTCCCCCGCAATCTTTTCCGTGCTACTTTCTGTTTTTTGACCGCCCCAAGATTTCCTTCTGAACATCGGCTCAGTACACTCTTGATCGCAATGAGCGCCAGAGCACTCTTTTTTTCAGCATTCCACTTTAAATAGAAGACGTGCAAGACTTACGTCCTCATCTCTTCCTCTTTCAAAGACGACCCACCACTACTTTCCCCCCTTTTTTATCCACTTTCAAGACCTCCGGCTTTGGGGCGTTGTCCCCCCCCTTTACTTATCGACCTTGCATTCGAGCGCGGGAGGCATCCCCAGGTCGCGAATTTCTCGTGGCTGGAAAACGTCCTTTGCTCATCTGTCAAAAATCTGAAATGGATCGAAGAGGTGTTTCCAAGACCCCCCATATTTTTTCCTTCTCCTCTCTTTTCTCCTTTTTTTTCTCTCCCCTTACCTAAATATTTTGTTACGTGGCAGCAGTAAGCGTCAGATCGAATGACACTTTTTCCTCTTCTCGCCCCGTCATCCACGTGAGAAAATTCGCGGCCTGTGATCCCGGCACTCTCTAAGCGAATGTCTCTTCGAACGCACGGGGCCCCCCCCCTTTGTCTTCTTTTCGACTGAGGAATAGTTCGTTTTGCTTGACGTTTTCCTTTGATTAGCCTTGTTTTCTGTCTGATCATGGACTTTGCCTGCTGCCCAAGATGTGGATCGGTCCTCATCTCGATCTTTTATTACTCCCCGAGCCTTCTCAATGTTTTTATTCAGTTAGCTTTACGTGAGTTAACCTTCGCTTTCGTCCCCTGGATTTTGCCCTTGGTACAGTTCCAATCGCCCCCGGAGCGATCTTTCCCATCGCCGTGATGTCGCTGGCTTCCGCCGCATCGCGGGCCCCAATTTCTTTTCAAGTAAATCCGCGTTAGTACTTGAGGTTCAGACCTGTATGAGCCATTCGTCCCTCCCCTCCCTGCATAGCTAATTCTCGCCCTGTTCGCGCAATCTTCCCGGTCTTGCCCATTTCCCGCGAATTTAGCTGCTCGACTTTTCCGAACCCTTTATTTGAGATGGCCAAGCGTGCGCCTTAATTCTTCCCCTTTCCTGCCCTCTACTGTCGTGTTTTTGGAAAACGAGCTCATCGGTTGGCCCTTTTTCCCAATTCTGAACTGCTTATTTATCTCCACTATTTCTCCGACTCTTTTTTTGAGCCGACTCCCCCTTCTTCAATCCCCTGGAATGAGGCTCTTCATGGCTCTCCTTGGCGCGTCACACCACATTCCTGCCAATGTCCCTCCCGCCCCCCACACTCATGCAAGAATCCTTTTACGCCAACCTCCTGCAAACCCCCCTCTCTATTCCCCTGTCCATGGCGCGCCGGATGTCTGTCCTTCAGAACAGAATTCGACCACCGTCCACGCAGTTTCTTTTCCTCACCCATCTTCCAGGATTCCTCTAAAGATTCCCCCCTCAACATCGCGTTTTTCTTCTGCCTCACCTCTCGCGCAAGATTTGAATACATAAGTCGTGTCATTGCCCGTTGGCATTTTTTTTCCCTCTTACCACCCCACAAAAACTTAACCGAACCCTCAGACAACTAGCGTTTTTTGGTCGCGCCTTTCTCTCCCGAGTTACCCTTCTGCTGTTATCTCTTTGCAATCTTGCTATTTCTGCAAATTTTGCCACGAGCTCCCGATTTTTTGTGTGTGGGGTGTGGTGGGATGGTTTGGGGTTTGTTTGTTTGTTGGTTTTTCGGATGGTTGTGGTCCTAACCGCCGAACCCGGCTCTCACTCGGGAGCATTTTCTTCGCGAGAGCGCAGCTGACTTTCGTATCCGGCATTGTATGCCTTTTTTTTCCCCGCTTCTCCCATTCACACTCGCAGCCCGCCGCTCGTTTCAAATTTCACCTCTCTCAAACCAAGATAAATCAGGCAAATTCTTTGAGTTCTTTTCCAGTAGCCCTATCTCTTATCTTTTTCTTTGCTTTCCTACGGGGGCGCTCTTCCGCCGGCCACGAATCCTTTCTTTTCCCTTTGCTTTGAGTCATAGGTCGCTTCCCCCAATTTTTCAAAGGTCCTTGCGGTCGGTGGCTCTCCAATACTTGTCTGGGCTAATTCAATGAGCAACTTGCATTTTTTTCCCCCCCACCCCCCCCCCCCCCCCCCCCCCCCCCCGTGTTGATTTGGGGGGGGGGGTGGGGGAGGTGTGTGGTGTTTGGGGTGATGCCCCCCTCTGCATCTCTACTGAAGACAGCGAGAGCCGCATCGCATGCTTATTTGGAGGCTCTTGTACTAATCTGGCGTTTTCTTTACGGCCACCAGTATCCGTTTTCCCCCTTCGCCTTTGCCTGTTACGCCATTCTTTTGTTTCTTCTTTTTTAAGGCGTCCACTTTGTTTGCTCCTTCTTGGGGCGGAGGATGCGCCGCCTTCTGGTACCCCATTGCAACACGACCTTTGATGATCTTTCTTTTCCCTCTGGCGCTTATTTTTTTGGCTAGCTCATTCCTTTTTGTCTCGGCAAAGCATTCCACCGATTTTGTCATTCCTCCTGCCTTCCCCCGACCGCTGTTGGTGAGCAGCCGAAGTCTTCGCTCAGCTTGAGGTCAGCTCAGATGCTTCTCATCTTCCATCACACTACAGACCTGATGCTTTGCCCCTCACTTCCCCTGATGTTTCTCGTTGTTACAGTTGCACTCCCTTTGCACTTCGGTTTTAGGCTCTTTTCTCAGTTCGCCGAATTCGTCTTCCCAGATTTTCGCCCGGCTCTTTGTTGATTTTTTTCATAGGAAAGATATTCAAAGAGGGAGGGCCGCTCATTCCTCTCCTCGCTTAGATGTTTGGATATCCTCGTACCTTTCCCCCATTTCCTAAGAGAAGCTGTCTTTTTGTTGGCGTGAGCCCTTTTTTGGGAGATTCTTTCCGTTTCGGAGGCCCCATTGACTCACCTCATTTGAGGTTGCGGACATTTCCATTCCCCTCCACCTACGGAAAGGAGCTAGATACCCTCCCCCCACTTTTTTCTTAGATCCCACGCGTTCCACCTTCATGCACCCTTTTTACCTAGATTTTTCTCCCGAAACACTTTCACGCTAACCCACGGTACAAAACCACGTCTTCCTACTCTCTTTACCATGTTTTCGAGAAGGGAAATAGGGATGTTGGACTCCCTCTCTCCCGTTGCTTGGATTAATGCGTCTCCGTTATTGAACATCCCCCCATTTAGTTAGCGGGTGCGCTCCTCCCCCCCCCCCCCCCCCCCCCCTGACCGATTACAGAACCCTGCGCTTGCATTGCCCCTGCTTTTCACCCCCCCCATTACCCCCTTTACCGCACCGACCTAATCCCCTATTTCCCCCCATATGGTGGCTTGTACCGGGTTCCCGTTTTCACCTAGTTTTTTCTGACTCAGAAATTTAGAACGTTTTTTTTCTCTGTCGTTTTGAATTTCTGTCTTCAAAGCCACACTAGCCATTTTCTCACTGGGTTTTGAGAGTTAACAAACTAATGAATCTAAATCGTAAGGGACCCTTTTCAATCCAAACCAAAAGATGTTTTTGAAGGACCCCCACGTCTCTTTTCGAATCATGACATGTACTTTTAACGCCTCCTGCTGGAGACATCTCATGATTGCCTGTCTATTTTCCCCCGAGTAATGATAAACTTGTTTCTTCGTCCCCTCCTTATAATCACCTGCGGCCACCATCAACTTGTCACCCATACTGATCAAGCCCCCACCCCTTATGCCAGGATTCGAGGCCATGGTTGAGTCCTTTCTCAGCGTCATGTTCCCTTCTTCTATTGACCGTCCTCTTCCGATGGCCGTAATTGCGGCTCGCGGCGCTGCTACATACCGTGAGGGTTGAATTTTGCTATTACGATTGGCCTCATCTTTCAATTCGTTGTCCCTGATTAGTGTTGTCCTCTGTGTCTGTTTGTTGATTGTTGGTGGCCTCGAATCCCCATTCTCAAAGTCTCGCGCGCTATTCTCTTCCTATCTTTTTTTCTTTTCCCCTTCTACTTTTTGTGTTTTCTAGTCACTCTGCCGATGATCTTTGGATGTTAATGAAATTTATATTTATCCCCACCCTCACGTCCCGCTCTATTTTCCCATGCATCAGACGGATTGACCGCTGGTTTGCCCCAATCGAATATCCCTTTTCTGTCAACACTCTTCTTTCTCGCTCAAGTCGTTCCCCCCGGCAATGACGCATCCTACCATTTTCCTTCGTCTTTTAATCCTCCGATCCCTGCGGGATTCTCGGACCCCCTCCCCATGGGGGGTTGGGTTTTGGGACCTTGCACACAGGTATTATGACGATGGTGTGTCCGAGCCCCTTAATGGGGTATTAGGGTATTAGGGTACCCCCTTTTCTGCTTTATATTGGACCACCCTGTTTATGAGGAGCAGCCCGTGTGACTTCCTGGTCTTTTCTCCTTTTTAACCCGTGTCTCAGGACGATTGGTTCCTCGCCCTTTACCTTCCACATAGCGATGTCTTCATTCGTGAGGCCTCGTTGCCCTACTCTTGTCTTGTCGGGATTAAATCCTCCCTCTTTTTTCCCTTCAAACGCATGCTATTGTGTTATTTTCCTCCTCTTCTCTTCATTTTTCGCGTTATGTCCCTCAAAATACCCCGAAAGACCAACCAATCTGCTCCATAAATGCTAGGCTTTTTATCCGGCCCTGTCCTCCCTTCTTCTGCCCACGTGTTGGACTTCGGATTGAACACATGTTGCAATTAGCCCGAGGTAAAGCCCCCTATTTTGGTAATATTAATTTGATAAATTAATGGTTTCTTTTTTGGTTCCCTTTTGTTTTCTGTTAGTAACTTTCTTAATTTCCTTGTGTCCTCAGGTAGCATTTTCGAGACTTTTTTGCTGGCCTATTTTTGACGCCCCGCTCTCTTTATATTTTCCATTGAAAGTTGTCCTGCTCATTACCCTATCAAGCACGGATTGGATCTAGTTAGAAAATTCCCTCATTTTGACCTTCAGCGAGTTTCATTTCAAGCGCGAATCTTGTTCGTGTTTTTTAACTGTTTTTCTCGTGTCTGTTTTCGGGATCGGTATTACTTGGTGTGGCGGGTTCGCCCCGGCCGGTTGGGACGCCTAGTATTCCACCCCCGCTTGTGGGCTGTCCTTCTCGCTCTCGAGCAGAGGCGTGCTATTTCCTTAGAATTTCCTACGCCCCCCTTAATCGTGAGGGATTAACTCTGTGCCGACGAAACTGCTATATCCCTCTCCACGAAACCCCGTCGCCCCCCTCCCCCCCAAACCCCGACAGCTTTCTTCTTTTCTCCCCCTAGGACGATCCTCTGTGAGTAGTTTGTTCGGTTTGAACCCATTTTGAGAGGGCCCTATTCCTATCTTTACGTATGTCTTTTATCCTTCCCCCCCTCCCCTCGTTCCGGGCGAATAACCCTTATGACCCCAGGCTTTTTCTCCTAATCTCAAAAATGAATATTTCTAACCCGAAGAGGCCCTGAGTGCCTTCCCGCCGCTTTCTCTCTTTTCTTTTCGCCCATAATGTTCGGAAGTTCGGACTGGTATAATTCAGCTATTCTGACCTCCAAGCTTGGCGCAGAATTCTCCTTACCCACAAAATCTGTATACTGGACGGATTAGATTGAAATATTTTTTCCCCTCTTGTGAGAACAAGATTCCGCCATAACCAACCTCAAATCTCGCGCCATAGAACAAATCAAATCCACCACAACTTCTTTTTATTTTTATTTTCCCCGTCACAGTGGAGCTCCCACAAACCAACTCTGGAAGCAACTCTTTTTGTACCCCTCCCTTGAAACCCCACTTCACCTTTTTCATCGTCTCGTAAAGGAGCCGGTTTTCCACTTTCCCTGCCGGCACTTTTTCAAAAGCGCCGGCTCTAAGATCGCCAGCCACAGATGAATACTGTTTCGAGAGTTCTAGGATTTCATCAACCCAATATCTGGAAGCAGATATCACTTTTTCCTCTGACCAAGTGACATACCTTCTTTTGAAGCAATACTAACTCAATTCCTTCTGGAACATTCGAGTTGACCCCCCTTTTTTCTCCCCTCGCATTCCTACAGACTTATTCCTCTCTTCCCTCTTTTAGTCAATCAGAAATATTACCCCAGCCTCTCTGGTCCTTTACAAACTGCTTCCCGACATTCTTTCGTCTTAGTATCTTTTTTTGCTATCGTAATCTAGAGACGGAGGGCTGAATTTAGTTTTCTCTGCCGAGTGTAAACCTTTCCACCACCTTGCCGGAGACTAAAATTGACGTTTACTTCCCCTTTCTCTCGATACAATGATCGACGATTCTCTTCCGTTCTATATGCGTCGTGCCGTCTGCTTTTCTGTGGAGTGAATGGTTCAAGGTTCCCTATCCCAGTTTCCTGCAAGCTTATTCTGACCTTTTCCTCTATCTTCTAGGTTCGCTGGCGTCCCAAAAACTCTGGCGTTGCCTTTTGTGCTTTCATGTGATTAGTTTCGTAAGGGAGTTTACCGCCCCCACCTAAGTCAATTCAAGAAAATGATTTAATGTTCCTCCTTTCTCATATCTGGTTTCCTTTCTCACCCTTTGCTTGTGCTGAATCCTGAGAGCCGTATGCTTTAGATTTTCTGAACTTACACCTTGCGCGGTTTCGGCGTATCCTTTTTTCCTTCACAAATATCGGAACATCTCTGGCTTCATTGGCATCCCACTTCCTCTCTTCCAGTATTGTGTGGCGGCAAACCATGACGAGGAGATTTTGAGGTCTGATTCCCTTCAGGTGAAGTTTTCCTATCCTTGGGAGAGGACAATGAAGGCTCCCCGTATCTTCCTCATTGATGGCTAAATGGGGGATACGGTGAGCACCCTCGGCGAGGTGCCTCCTCTCCTCCGCCCTCTGAATTGGAACACAATTGAACCCCCCCAGATGTTCGCTACATTCCCCAAGCTGAATCCTGTCTGCTTTTTTCATCCCATGCGAAGCTTAAGTCGCGCTTGGTCCATTCTCCAATGGACTGATTTTAAGGCGAGCATGATGATTCGCTTCCCTTTTTCCCTTCCTTCTACTCCTTGCCTGGTCCAACGGGGTTATTCGCTTTCGAGGGCGCAGTGTCGCGTCTTGACTAATTTTTCATCCCCCCAATTCTCAACGAATTAAGAAGCGGTCGCTTAACACGTACCATTGGTGTCCAGCGCTCTTCGGAAGACGCGATTCTCAAAACTTCTCTTTTCTCCCGAGCGCGCCGCGAGTCCGTCACCAAGGGTCCCCACCCCGAAATTTGGAATTTTTTTTTTGACCCCAAATACGAGTGGTTCCAGCACAATCCCGTGCTAACGGAACTTCCCCTCCCCTCTTGCTTACTGCCAATTTTTACAATCATCCCTCTTAGAAATCTCTCCCTTCCACCTCGTGTGATTCCCCTTTAAGACTAAGACTCAGTAATCGGCTCGCGGTTCCCTCAAGCCCAATCTTCCTCCCGTCGGAAACCTTTCTCCCGTAAGGCTTTGGTGTCCTCTTCACCGGCCGTATAGGAATCCCCCCCTCGTCTTCTGGAACTTTTTCCCCCCCTCTCAGATTTTATCACCCCCCCCCCCTGGTTGGCTGAAAGGGGAAAGGCGATTTCATTTTTTCCAATTGAGGGCAATGTCGCTGACTCGGATGCGGCACGCCCCCTATTGATAGTTTTGCAGTATTAATTACTAATCCTAGTTTTTTTATGAGAGATAAGGACCACTCACCCCGTTGTTTTTCCTCTCGCGTATAACTCCCCTTTTTCTCTCTCCCTCCTCGTTTCAGCCACGATGAAATTCGCCGCCTTGATTATGCGTCCGTTTTTGACTGATTTTTTCCTGAGAAAACGGCCTTTGACGTCCCCCCAAAAGCCGACGTCGTCCGTTTCGCCTGTCGGTAATATTTCGTCTGCGAGAAGTTCTTCCTGAGAAGTCTCACTTATTCGAGGGTCCTTCCGTCGCCACTCTGTGGCGCTTGTCCTCTTCTCTGGTTATTTTTTATTCGACGAGGTCCGTCTCCAGGTTCTCCCCCCTCCTGAAACGATGTGCTTCAACTCAGCTTTTCCGTCCCATGGGATTTGCCCTGGGACGGAACCGTCCTCTTCGCGCTCCCTTTGAATCGCTAGGACATCTCCTTGGATTCCTCCCGCATAGCTGGCCCCCAAAGTAAGTGTCCGTCCCTTTTGCTTAGTAATTGTCTTCCATTGGATGTGAGCACTTTGTCCATCCCTCGCCTCTCCTCCTCGACTTTGAGAGACACTGTTCGAGCCTTATTATCATTTTCTGTTCAATGTCGCCTTCATATGCGCTCCAGGCCCCTGAAAAGCCTCTTTTGCTAGTAACGCGAGACGCCTGACTGAGCACTTCTGAAGGCCATGCGTGGCGTTTTTTTTTTTTTTTTTTTTTTTTTTTTTCAAATCGTCTCGCTCACTGGGTACACAATCAATGCATTCGCTCATCTTCATAATGCCACTATTTTGAATCGCCTCTAGGCGCGAATTCTTGGACAGCACTTAGTCCGCATTATTGACCCGCTCCTGCCTCGCCCCGGCTCGTACCCACCCTTTCCTGCCCAGAAGCAGCATCCAAACTCGCCGGCAATAATCATGTTTGCCCCCCTCCCCTCTCAATCTCGCTAATCTTGTTAGTAGGACTCCCCTGCCGTGCCCTTCGGATATTTGACTGGAACTCTCCGCGAAACCTCTAGTCCTGTTTCCTTTTTTTTTCCCTGACCCCAATAGCGCCAGGAAATTCCGCTCACTGATTTCCCACTTCACCCCGTCCGCGGTTAGGACGAGACGAAATTTGAAGTTCTGAACAGGCACCTGCTAGGCGGCATTGCCCGTTCCCCCTTTGATTTAAAGAAAACCCATTACACCCCATCACCAGACACAGACCCCCTCAACTCCTTTTTTCCTTAAATCTTTTGCCTGCGAGCTTGACCGGCCCAGTCATTTTTTTCCGGGGATAGTCAAGTGACATGAGAAACACGTCCCTACGGAAAGACGAAATAGTCGAAAACTTATCTCCAATCTTCGATCATTTCTTAGAGAGTTAGAATCGTCATTTTAGTCCTAATTCTTTATGCGTTCCCCCGCAGTCTTCTCTTCCCCACCTAGCCAGCCCGCTGTTCGCCTCAAATTTTCCACCCTTTTTTTTGCAACTTTCATATAAGGCATGACCCTGTCATTGAGGAAGGTGCCCAGGAGCCCGCCTCGCTCCTTAATATTTCTGGGTCCTTAGAAGAGCTCTTGACCGCAGCAAGTTCCATCCTTTTCTTTTCTTCCTTGCTGCTGCCTTATAGGTCTCTCCCCTCCCCTCTTTCTTTTGACGTCGAGGTCTTCCACATTAAGGCTTGTCCATTGGACTTATGATCACCGTGACTATAGTCTGCAAGACAGTCCCTTTTCAGTCTCAGACCAGCTCGAGCCGCCAATCTTCTCGGGTCTGGCGATCTTTCCTCGACGTTCTGTCCGTCAATTCGTTCCAAACCTGGCTTTTGCGACGATGAGCCGGCAGGTTGACATTTTTCCATTCGGCGTCCACCGCCGTTTTCTCCACTCTTTTTTAGTTTTTCTGAGAAGATGAGTGGAAAATCCCCCGGCACCGCTTTATTGTCTCTTTCTTTTGTTTCCCTGGAGAGAGATTTTACTGTGGGTTCGCTCCTTTTTTAAGGCAAAGTCGTTTTTGTGCCGCATCTTGAGCGACTCTCATCAGCACGATACAGAACGATGTTTTTTGAGCCTCCCCCTACTTATTCTGACTAAGCTTTTCTTCCTGATAAGCTGATTATCAGCGTCCCTCCTTGATTCTCTTTCGCCCATTTCAGAGCTCCGGCGTCTGGAAGGCACTCCAGTTCCCCCATAGTTAGGGCGATCTTCAAGTTCAGATTTTATAGATCAAAGTCAAATTTCGCCCGTGTCTGCTCGGTTGTGATGATCCTATTAACTTTACTCGTCAAATAGGTGGTTCCTCCCCCCCTTCTTTGACGCTCGTATAGACCTTTTTTTCCGACGTTTGGATGTCCTCGTTTTCCCTAGACGCGTCGGTTTTTTGTCGGGCGACCTTTTGCGTTTTTATGATACTCAGTTTCGGCGTGAAATCTTTGAAGCCCTCATTTTCGTGCTTAATTTCGTTCAAGCACGGCCAGGTTCTCGATCTTGCAGCGGGGTGACAGCGCCCCGCGTGCCCGTCAGCACCATGAAATTCGATCCTCTTCTACCCATCACTATACCACCCCCAAAAACCACGCGGCAAGATTCGCGCGGTGCCATGTCTCTCGCTCACTGATGATGTTTCTTCCTAAGAGCTCTCTGCGTGCGCTGGTACTGCGCTCACTTGTTCCCCCCCCCCCGCTTGCTAGGTTGCGCGTGACCGCCGATTAAGCCCATGCGTTCTCCGCGCTGCGGCCCCACATGACCCCCCCCCAATTCAACCTCCACCGACCAAGACCTCCATATTTTATTCCCCGCTTGTTTCTGTCCCGTGGCAACTCTGTTGGAGTTCCTACTCATTAGTCAGTGCTGGGGCGATGCTCGGGAGAATTTCATTCAAAGCCACCATCCAACTGTACCTAGTGTGGTTTTTTCTTGACTTCCCACCCGCGATCATAAATCTAAGTCCACCTCCCAAATCCACCAAACTAGCTGCTTTGACCCGCAACCAGTTCGGTTAGCCGGCCATAATATTTACTCATTGACTCGACGGTTCAAGACATAGGTGCTATGATGAATGGGCGTAGTTCCCCCTTCTCCACATCGTTCCTGATACGGTTCCTTACCCCATAGTTATCCTTTTCCCCGAACTTTTGCCCCCCTCCCTGATCCAGGCTTACACATCTCCTCTTTTCTTTCGAGGCAATGTTTGAGTCCGCGCATCTCGCATTATCCTGATGATTACTGACTCAGGTCGAGATTTGAGGAACTTATTTTTTCTTTCTCGCTTTTTTCCTCCCACTTATGTTGACATCATGTTTATTCTATGTTTCCCCCACCTCTTCGGCCGATGCTGTCGATGCAGAATTCGCACTTCGGCGCGGCCCAGTCGACTGGGTGGTTTGTCCTCAGAATATTTCCTTTTTTTCCCAACAAGAGCTCCTGGAG
>Ga0179593_1632623_pt1 | contig 12755 bp, 20 predicted proteins | sample CZODoug2_1_08_16_FD_185931 | JGI IMG/M metagenome (GOLD analysis project Ga0179593, IMG submission 185931) | Vadose zone soil fungal communities from Angelo Coast Range Reserve, California, USA - CZODoug2_1_08_16fungal (PacBio error correction) | ecosystem: Environmental > Terrestrial > Soil >... | reverse complement strand
CTCTTACTCAATCGGCCTCCCTCGGAGTAACCCCCCCCCTTGAGGAACATTTGTTGACACAGGTAACCTCGGCTAGTAACCTTTTTTGCAACGTGGTTTGACGACCCCCTTCCTAGTACGTCGGTTCCCTCTTTGAGCGCCAAAATTGTTTTCCCGCACTCCTGCCTCTTTGTTGCCAAACCCCTTTTTCCTCCCCAAGTAGGAGTCTTTACTCTCTTTGGCGATTAGAGCGCCCTAAGTTTTTCCTTTTTCCCCCATAATCACAGGATTTCCCCCTTTTTCCATTGATCCCTTGCCCCCTCCCGCGCCGCTGGATACATGAACTTTTCCCTGATCACGAAACAACTTAGTTACTTCTTTTTTCCCCCCTGCGACGATCGGCATACTCCACCTTTCCTCCCTTTTTTTCCGCTGGAACCTGCAGGTCTCTCTAGATCTCTCCCGTTCTTCCCGTGTTCCTGAGCCCCCCCGCTATAGTCGCGGTAACCTTTCTGAACGTAAGTTTTTCCTTATTATATTGCACCATCTTGTTCCTTTCCCCCTCCCTTTTTCCCGTCTGCTGTTGTAATTTTTCTGATACCCCTCTTCTCGCGCTCCGGATGACGCGAATTTCCCTTTCCTCTCCCGTCGATGGTGGAATAGTCTTTCATTGATGCGTCTTCTGGTGCCAAACGCATTTTTTTTTTTGCCTTTTTTTCACGAAAAGATTGTCTGCCCCCGTACCCTTCCTTGTCCTTATAAGATGGTATATGGGCCGTTTTTATCTCCCCCCCCTGCAATGTTAAATAGGGGATCCTCCTTTGCGCATTGCTAAAGATGCCGGATCACCCCTTTTGACGAGATGCTGTGAGCACTTTCTTTTCTAATCCTTTGCGTCCCCCTGATTGTCGGTCCCCTTTTTGAAGTTTCTTTTTTTCCTCCTTCCCAGAAAACTTTTTTCTCCCCCCCCCAACGGGCGGCGATATCTTTGTAGCTGAGTTCTCCTCCTTCCTTATACGGCCATTTCCACCCTACTTATTGTTGGCAATTGGATAGATATTAAATCCTCTCCTATTCCTGCGATCAAAGCTGTGAGCTATGTCTACGCCCTCCCCCCGGACACACCTCTGAAGAGTTCTCCCTAAACGCTCCGTACCTTTGCTTTTCCTTGTCAGTATTTGAGTAGTTAACGTTTCCTTTTTTTCTTTCCGTCCTCATAGTTGACAAAGATCACCCCCCTTTTTTCTTTCCCCTTTTCTTGGTACACACCTGAATCCCACTTTCAGCAGTGACTCTTGTATCAGCGGTTGTGGTGTGTATGAGCCCCTTTTCCTCTTCCTTTGGTTGGATCATAAAGAACTTGAGCGCATTTAACGACACCTGCGAGCCGACGCCTTTCCTCCCTCCCCCCTTCTTCTGCTTCGTAGTTCCGCGAATCTCTCTGTGAGCGTCGCTTTCGGTCCCCCTCGAATGCTGAGCGAGGGCCTTTTGCCCGTCATTCCACAGAGAGCCCAACAATTTCTGGATCGTTGCTTCTCATGAAGGCGGCAAGAAACAGACCCTGCGTCCTGGACGTCCCCCAAGATTTTTGTGGGGTTTTTTTTTTTTTTTTTTTTTTGTTTCCATTTCTTTTTCCCCCAACGTTCGGCGCCGCCTTTCCCCTCATTTTCCCTTTTGTTCCCCTCTTCCTTCTTCCCAGGCTGTAACTCAAATACTTTCCTCCTTGGCGGGAATTGGAAGTACGTTTTCTTGAAGAGAGCTTTCTCCCACGCAGCTTCAACCTTTTCCCTCCTTCTCGTTTGAAATCGGCTGCCCCCGAACCATACCTCCACCCCCCCCCCCCCCACCCCACCCCCCCCCCCCCCCCCCCCCCCCCCCCCCCCCCCACCCCCCCCCCCCCCCCCTGTCGTGAGTTCCATACTGAAGGCTACAGTTTTTCTCTCCCCTTCCCCTCTCTAAAACGCTATGGCTGTTTTTTTTCCTCCACTGGCAACCAGGTAGTTTTCTGGCTTTTTCCTTTCTTGCAGAATGACCCCCTTTTTTCAAGGCCAGCAGGGCTCCTTTTCTTACCACTAGAAAAGTATTCGCTTTTCCCAGCAAATATCGTCACCTCTTTTTAGGTTCTCGCAAATGCCGGCTTAATTGTCTTCCTTCAGGGTTTTTAGTTCGCTTTAACTTGCGACCAATTACGCCCTTTATCCCCTTCTTTCGTGGACGAAGCACAAACACCCCTTTTTCCCCTCTGCTTCATCGATGATCGACATCGCCCCTGCCTTTTCTCCAATATCTCAGCCCGAGAACCGCTCTCTTTCCTCTTCGGTTCGTTGATTATCCTTGCCTTTTTTCCCCCCCAACGAATTACAACAGCGACTGATTTGCTTTCCTTCCCCTTCCTTCGCACAACACCAGACAAAAGACTTTCCCCCCGCTTTTACGCGACTATCGCTGAGACATCTTCCCTTTTTCTCCTCTTACACGTGAAAGCCCCTCCCAACTATTGTTCTTTCTTCGTAACATGCAGGTTTTTCCCCTCTTTTTTCCAAAGCGGAAAGAAGGTGTGCTTTTTCTCGGCTTTCTTTTCTTTTTTCCCCCTTTTCCTAAGTGGTTTCATCCCCGTGATACTGTCCTTTGAGGCCAGCGGCAGATTTTTTTTTCTTGTTTCGATCAATGGACGGTTCCCCCTGGATTATTGGGACCCGGCCCCACTTTTTTCTCCATGATACTCCCCCCGACTCATTCCTTTTTGGAGAACCGTTCTGCGCCTCCCGTTCTTCCTGGTGTCGAACATTTTTTCCCTTTCCTGAATAATTTCGCTGCATGGATCCCAAACGTGCAGACCGTTTTTTTCCCCCTCGCAGGAACGGCCTTCCCCTTTGTCACCCCCATTTCCTTTTCTTTACAATCCGCCCGCCGTTTTTCCGTGCTTCATGTGAGAAGCGGACACTCTCTTTCCTCCTTTTTTTCCCTTCTCCCCTGCAATGCCCGTTCCCCCCAACTCTCGGAGGCGTTTCTTCAAACTTTTTGTCACCTAACGCGCGCCGTTTTCTTTCCTCCAACTCGGTCTGAAATTTTGATGCCCCCCCCAGTCTCGAAATTATTCACTATTCGCCCAAAATGGGCGCTCATGCTTTGCAAAACACGGTTCTCCTTTTTTCTGGGAGTATGCCCTGACATTTGTCTCCTCGGTGGTTTTCTCTTTGACGTTGTACCGACAAACGAACTCTCCCCCTCCCAGAAGCCGAAGAGCAATGCTTCTTCCTTTCCAAGATCGGGGGAACACTCCCTTCCCTCGATCGCCCTTTCCTTTTTTTTTCAGCGGAACCTCAGTAACGCCATCCCTAGGTGATGTGATTTTCCCTCTCCCGTTTTCGTTCCGATATCCAACTCATCCTCCCTCTCTCTTCGCGGGGTCCTTCCCCATTCTTGTTTTTGTTACCTTTGATCCTCCCCCTACGATCCGATAAAGCCAAGCAGTTTCCCTCCTTTGTCTTGGCTCCATGCAGACCTAAGTTTCCCTTGACGGCGATCGTTTCCCGGGTTTTCTTTTCTTGCTTTCCGTTCTCGTTGGCCTCATGCGATCATCGTCTTGCTCCTTCCTGCAAAAACGCCAGGTTTTTTTTCTTTTTTCTTTCCACGCTTGTCTGTGCAACGTCAAGGCGTCCTTTTTCTTCCCCCTTTCGAAATAAACCCTGACATGTTCCTTAGTTTCTTCCAATACTCGCATTTGCTTGTTCAGACCCCCCGTGGCCTTTGACGAGATGCGGTGAGCACCCCCCCCCCTCCTCGAAATCCTTTGCTCCGCACGCCTTCCACTGTGGGCCAGCCGTTTTCGATTCCCTTCTCTACCGCGCCATTTTTTTTTTTCCCTTTCCTTTGTCACTCCAACAGGCGATATATGGCGTTTTTTTTATATTGCAAAAAATGTAGAATTCCCCTGCAATTACCCTTGGTGCCCAAGGATTCTTTCCCTTTCCATGAAAGAAAAATCCTCCATCTTTCGACAGTGTAGTGGGGACTTTTCTTCTCCCCCTTAGCCGGACACCCGACTGCAGATTCAAGTACCACCCTTTCCCTTTGTAAAATGGGGAAGTAGTGAGGTTTCCCCTGTGGGATGAAAAGGAAGCCCTCCTTTCCCCCCCCCCGACCAAAATGCATTTTCCCCCGGCGGCTCCCTCCTCCCTTTTTTCATTAGAGGAATATTGGAGCCCTTTTTTTTTTCGTTTCCCTTTCAAGTCCATTCTAGAAACCATTGTTCTTCTTTCTTCCTCCCCCTTCCCCATGGAGCGAATTTTAGGCCCCTCCCTCCCCTCCTAGTAGTTAGCGACATCTCTCTTCTTTTCCTCTTTTTGGGCTTTCGCGTAAACTACTAGCCCCTAATTGATATTTTTTTTCCTACCAGAGCGAAACCATTCGTCCCCTCTTTTATGAATACACCCCAGCAATAACCTGTTTCCTTCTCATAACAGCCCCTTTCCAGGGCTTCCAAATATTCCTTCCTTTTCCCCCCTTTCGTTGTGGACCAATCAAGAATCCCCTGCTTCCCTTTTCTTTCTCCCGGGATTTAACTCAAATACTGCCCACGTGTTCTCTGTTTCCGGAGCTGGAATTTGCAGTATTTCGTCTTCCTTTCTTTCTTAACCGCCCACGCAGCTTCAAAATATGGACTTTCATCCGGCTGTTCGTTCATTTATGAATTTTTTTTCCTCAATTTGACCCCACCCTGAATACTGAAGGCTGACAGTTTCCTATTACCACGAAAATCCTTTTCTTGGGTACTCACAGGTCCGGTCATGTAGTTTCTGGCGCGGTACTTCCCCTCCTCCCCCGGCGGGCCAACAGTTTTTGATTCGCTTCTCCCAATAGCAAAGGATTCGTTTTCCGTTTTTTCCCCCCGCTTGTGCTCTCGTAGTCCCCAGTCCCTTTTTCCGGCAAGGCTTTCCTTTTCTCTGTCCCTAGGTAACATTGCATGTTAGTCTCCCCCCAATTCGAACAATACGCCCGTGTTCTACCCTTTCTTCCAATTCTCAAAAACCTTGCGTATCTAGCATTCATCGCTTCTTCTCCTTTTACTATGAAAACTCTTTGAGCTTCTTCTGGAACGATCGCCCTCTCTTCTTCGTCGTTTGACAGGTTTTTAAGCCACTACCGAATGTACAACAGCGACCTGATTCTTTCTTTGGGGCAATCTCAAATACACCACAAGCATGCTTTTTTTTTCCTCCTGTAACACGCGACTATCGTGGGCCTTTTTTTCTCCTCTTCCACTGGGTCCCTCACCTAGGATTGAGTATTTCTTCCCCAGCTGAAAAAAGAGGACTCAGTGGGAGGCCCTTTTTTTCTTCATTTTTTTCCCCGGAGCCCCTTTCACTAAGTGGGTTTGACCAATTCCTTTTTTTTTTTCTCAGCGGAGATGGAGATTTGGTTTTCGTCCTTCCCCCCCCCTTTCCCCCCCCGGCAAGAAGGATTATTGGATCTCCTGGCCATCGACTCTCTAGTCCCTCCCAAACCCGAATAAGGCTTGGTGCCCCCTTGCAGAGACAGAATTTCGCTGTGATCCCCCATTTTGCGCTGCCCTTCATCCTTTTTCGATACTGAGTTACCCCACGTTGCAGACCCCTCTTTTACGAGCCGAACGGCGCTCAAAATGTTCAGCACCGTTTACCTTTTTTTCTTATTCCTGTGAGAAGCGGACCTCTCTCTCTTTTTTTTTTTCTCTCGACATGTCGCTTCTCACCTTTGAAGCCAACTATTCCTTGGAGGTACCCCTTTCCCCCGGTAAAAAGCGTCGGTCATTTTTCTGTTGCAACCTTGTGTGGATAGACCCTTAGAAATCTTCACTATTCCCAAAAACAAAATGGTTTCCCACAGTGAATATCAGAGCGATATCCCCTTCCCCCCAAAAGCCTGAGTCGGGTTCTTTTATGCCAGGGCGCTTATGAGGAACTATTTGCCAATCACCGGCTTGCCGTTCTTTATCGGACCCGAACTCTCCAGCCCTTCCTGACTCCGCAAGCTTGCACTTTGATGAGCACCCACTCCTTTTTCCCCCTATGCCGACTTGATCCGGCATACTCCCTTTGACGATCTTTTTCAGCTTGAACTCAATAGGTGATGCCCTATCTCAGTGATTTACACGTGTCATTGCCTCCTTCCCTCTTTCCTTACAGCGCTAGTGAGTGTCGGAGCCACTTTTTTCTTCCCTTGCTGTTGGATGTGAGTATTGCCCATTCCCTGATTCCTATAACCCTCCATCATTTCTTTATTCCCACTGCCGGATACTCCTACCGGCTCCCAAAGAGACTCGCCGGAGCGTCAGTTTTTTTTCCCTTTCCCTTTCGCGTTGGCAAGGAAGGTTTTCTGCCCCTTCTCTCATAGATTTTCCCCTCCTTGTTATGTTGTGCTTAGTCCCCCGATTGTCCAGTTATACACGGGCCGTAATTCCCTTCCATGGGACCCTGCTCACCCTCCCTCCCTAGGGAAAATAGCCTGCATTCCCCTTGCCGGGGTTTTCCTTCCCCTCACTGTTGACTAGATTGCGTTGCCCAGCTTTTTTGGGGGGCGAATCCTTTCTATTGCGTAAGTCCAATGAATTCTTCCAGGACACTGTGTCTGTTCGCGTGTCCTTTTCGTCCTCCCGAAAATACATTTTTTTCTCTTTCCCCCCCTCCCCCCCCCCAAACGGGGATATATTCGTTTCGTTTTATTTTTTTTCGCACTTTCAGTATTAGGCCATCTTCCTCTGGAAGCTATTTAATACCTGACACCACCCCATCCCTGAGGAGACATTCTTTTGCCTTGCGTTGGCCCCTCCTAAATTAGCCTGACCCCTCCTGGCAGAGGCGCAACTTTTTTCCGGAAAACTAGTAGAGGTTCCCGTGCCGTCTGTTTCCCCCCTTCTCGACTTCATAGTTGACAAAGAAACCCTTCTTTCTTCTTGATTGGTCCCACCCCACGGCGGTCTCCCCTGGCCTTTGGGGTCACGCCCTTTGGTCGGTTTATGAGAAGTCATTCTCCTTTTTTTTTTCATCCCAATAACATCCATGGCTCCTTGTTCCCTAGTTTTGGTTGTTCCCCCCCCAGACGAAAAGGACCTCCTCAGCCAGTATGTACGCGAATCTCTATCTTTTCCTCCTTTTTTTTCTGTTCTATTTCGCGTAAATAGACCCGAATGCTCTTCTGTCCCCTCGCAGGGGGAGGAATTACAGAGCGCGACCCCCTTTCCGGCTCCTGATTTATGCATGAATCCACCCTTCCTTCTCATAACACAGACCCCGGGCTACAAAATATTACTGATATTTCCTTTTTTTTGGGTCCCAATTTTCAAGCTCCCCTTTCTCCGCCGTAGTGGATACCCAGGGCTTTAACCCCCAATACGGACACGGTTCCAACCTTCGTACGTTTGCGCTCTGCATCCTCTCTTTCCGGAGTATCTAAGCTCACGCCCACCTTTTCCCTGAATCGTTGTAATCCGGCTGTCATTCTTGACTCCCCTACAGTAGGTGAGGCCGAATTATTTTCCTTTTCCCCCCTTTTTTCCTATAAAACGAAAACTTCACGGTGGATTGGTACACCCTGGAAAACATGTAGTTTTTTTTTTACTCTTGCAGATGTCCCCCGCACCGGCTTTTTGGTACAGCCGGGTAGCAATTCCCTTTCTCTGCCCACAGGATTTCTTGCTCAACATGCCCCCCCCCCGTCAAACAGTCTTGCGGTTTCTTCTTAGGCAATGCCGGCGTATCCCCGTGTTTTCCCTAACTGACCATAATCTTCTCCTTCGACAATTACTCCCCGTTCTAACGGTGCTGAAGCCCAAACCCCCACCCCCCTTTGGCAACAATATTCGCTGCCATCGACATTTCCACTTCCTCCTATGCAACGCTACAGGGCTCTATCCCTCGCACGGGAACGATCCTCCCTTTTTTTTTTTCTTTTTCCTTTGCCTTCGGTATCTTTTGGGCCTTACAAAACTTCCCCCCCAGCGCAAATGCCCTTTCAATCTGCGCCATCCCAACAGCACAAAGACTTGGCACGCCCCCCTTTTTCCTGCAACACGCGACCCCGCTGGCCTTCTTTTTTTTTTTGTGGACCGCCAGGAGTATTCTAAGCACCCTATGGATTGAGGTACTTTCCTTCAAACGCTTCCGCAGGTTTTCGCGGATTAGTCGGCAATGCATTTTTCCCCCCCCCTAAGTGGGTTTCGTCCCCCCCTTTTTCTGTCAGGGAAAGCCCTCCCTTGGAGATTTCGGGTTTTTTTACGGTACACCCCCCGGCAAGCACCCTTGAAAAAGGAGCCCTCTGCCCCTTTTTCCTCCCCCTACACACGACTCAGGCCCCCTTTTGAGAACCGTGTGTGTCACTGCAGTTCGCGCGGGATCCCTTTATTTTTCGACATTGTTGGTCGCTCTAATAATTTCTATACTCTTTTTCCTTCCCCCAACACGTTGCGGACCAGTGCTGAGTGCCTCGCCCGGAAAGGCGCCCAATGTCGCAACGTTTTCTCCGATTTTTTTTTGGTTTTTGGGGGATTTTTCTCCCTTGTCCCCCTCTCTCTCTTTTCTCCTCCTTTTGTTTTTTTCTCTCTTTTATGGCCCGGAAAGCCCAATTCTTCTCTTCCTGTACCCACAAACCTTTTCCACGTTAAAACTCTGCTCTTCGTAACAACTAAAGCAATGGTCTTGATTCTACCAATGATCCTACCTCCCTCTGCCGCGCCAAAATTTCTACACCCGGGAATGATCCCGTTGCTCTGCCCGTGCCACACCTTTCTCAAAAGAATGTAGTCGTTTATTATGCAAGGTCCTCTTCTTTTTTCAGTCTCCTTTTTCCTTTGCCCCCAAATATTTTTTTTTACAGTCCATTTATCGGCCCCCCCGAACTATCAATCCCCTGACCAGAAGACGTCCGTTTACCCTTCCCACTTAGTGAAATTTCCTTTTTGGGCACATGTCTGAATACTCACCCCTTGTTTTTTTTTCAGCTGGAACCCCCCTAAAAGCACATCCCGGTATGTTCTCTCTTTGTACTGAGCCATCCCCCCTCATACTAAGTTTCAAGCGATGTCTCCCCCCGGATCGTCGTTCCCCCCCGTATGTGATATTACCAGATTGACGCTTCCCTCTCCTTTGTAATTAGTTTGTTTGGCCACTGCCGGATACATCCTTGCCGGATCAAAACTCGACTCACTTGGTTCGATATGGCTCGTCCTCCTGTTGGAATAGGAAAGGCATCCCCTATCATCTATTGAACCCCAGATTTGGTGCCAAACGCCAGTTTTTTCCTTCGTCCAAGACTTAAAACGTTACTTATTGTCCCTTTCCCTTCTGATGTCCTTTCTCTTTAGCCGAAATACTCTGGGCACCCCCGGACAATAGCCGGCCTCCTTTTTACGACCAACCTAAGACTTTTGCTCCTTTTCCCACCCGCGGACGATCCCTTTCTATTGGTAAGCACTTGAATGCTTGCGTTTTTTTGGCACCGCCGGTGTTTTTTTTTTCATCTTCCCGCGCACAGACCCACTCCCTGTCCCCCTCTCACAATCAAAACCGGGGTCTTTGCGTTGTAGTTTTCGTTCGTTGTATAGGTTATCACTACTGTAGGTTCTTTTTTTGACGCTTATTCATTAAGAAAGTACTTTTCCCTCCTTTCGGATCCAGATTTTTAGTAGCTTGATACTCCATTAGCCGGACCCCGCTGCAGCTGCCAGGCAACTCGCGAAACCTCGCGTTGGGGACCTTTCTCTTTAAAGACCCTGGGTATCACGCCCCCCCGGTTGACAACTCCAAATTATCTTTTTCTCGAAGTTGCGAATCAATTTGAGAGGAATATGTCCCTCCTTCCCAGCGGCCTGCTCCTTTCGAATGAAAGAGGTTATTCCTTTCCATAACTCCAGGGAGCGAATTGTTTTTTTCTTCCCCCTCCACCTGCGCGGCCAGTCCGCCCGACCTCCCATCTCTTTTCTTTCAATTCTCTTCTTTGCCTTCCTCTCCGTGTTTTTTGTCTCTCTTTCGGCGTAACTACTAGCCCTCTGGGCCAGGGGCGTCTTCTCGGAAACACAATTCGAGACATTTCCCTCTTGCCCCAATAAAACTGTTTCACTTTTCTTCTACTCCTTCAATCCCCACTGGTTTGTCTTCCCAATATTCCTCTCCCTTTTTCCTTTTCCCCTGCGCCGCCTTGGGGGTTTTCCCTGAATTTTCTTGTTCCCCTCTTCCCTTTTTTATCCCATGGATTTAAACTAAAATATCTTCTCTGGGAATTTGTACTTCCTTTTCTCTCGTGTACGGCTAATGGCTACGCCGCCCCCCCCGCCACAAGCCTTTCCGCCAAGGCCTCTTTTTTTTTCTGTCATTTATGAATAGTCTTTCCCTACCTTAGGTGATGGCTTTCCTACTGAAGGCTATTCCACGCAGATACAACGCACTTTTTTTATCTTCCCGGTTGGATGGTCTTCAACATGTAGTTTTCTGCTCGGTACTCCCCCCCGGAGGTTCCACAGTTCCTTTTCTCTTATTCTTACCAATAGCCAAAGGATCGGGGTTACAAGTATATCGTCAACAGTATTGTCCTTTTTACCGGCAAGGTTTCTTTTTGTCGGTAACCTCATGTAACCCATGTCTTTCCCCCAAATCTTCTAATTCGACAAAACCCCCCCCCCCCAAAAAAACCCCCCCCCCAAATTTACGCCCGTTATATTCCCGAAAATATTTCTTCTTCCACACAACTGGAAACTTTCCCCCCCCTTCAATGCCTTTCCTATGCCCCCCCTCCCTCGTGAGCCTATAAATATCTTTTCCCTGCAGCGGGATGCTTCCGGCGCCTTCGGTGAGCACGGCACCCCCCCCCGATTACAAACAGCGCCTTATGTATCGCTCTTTCCCCTCCCCCCCTTTTCACAAAAGAATGGCACGTACGTTTTTTGTTGGTGCTCCTGTAACACGCGCTTCCTGAGCAGGTACATTTGAACGGAGAGACTTCAGCTCCCTATTTTTTCCCAGGGGCCAGCTGAAAAACTCCCCTTTCCTCAGGTGGGAGTATTCTTTCGGAATGTGCCCCCCCGGTCTCCATTAAGTGGGTTCAGTTTTGCCACCAGCGTCGGTTTTTCTTCAAAGAGGCGCTGGAGATTTTTTTGTCAATGGCCCGGTTACCATTTTGAAAAAGGGACTCGCTCGCCCTGGAATACTCCCTCTCTTTTTTGAGAACCGTGTGCAAAGTCTTTCTTTCGCGGGATATTCTTGTTCCCTTTTTTTAAATAGTGAATAATGCTCATTTGGTCTACTCCCCCCCCTCATACCAGTGATGGAGTGTTACTTTTCTCTGTTTTTACCGGTACATGTCCTGCCCTTCCCCCCGATAGTGGCTTTCCGAAGGCATTCCTGTGTCTCTTACCCTCTTTTTTTCCTAATCCTCCTTCACAGGAATTGCCCGGAAGACAAATATCGGTTTCTCCAACAAACTTTTTTTCCCCCTTGAAACCTTTCCCCCTTTAGCAAGTGAAGGCTCGTACCCCCCTCCCCCATTTTCTATGAATTCCCAATGACTCCCTCCTCCCCAATTATCACCTCCCCTTCGAAAACCAGGGAATATCCGTGCCTTTCTTTCGGTTCTCACAAAAGCCTGATTCGTGTCCTTTTAGTTATGAAAAGGCGTCCGTTCTCCCTGGTCCGGGTGTCCACCTCCTTTTTCAATTGATAGGAAACCGACCTTCCCCCCAAGAGAAGCTGGCTTTCCAGGATGGCACTTATCTCACCACTATGTGACTCTGGGGGCACCTTTTTCCATGCCCTTCTCCTCATCCCACCTGAGGCCGCTTTTTTTTTCCCCTGCAGGTAAGACTCCATAGGTGCTCTTTCTCTTTTTCTTTTTTGCGCAATAAAAACTACCATTTAAGGAGCACAAAACGGATGCCCCTTTTTCCCTTGTTCTGTTGTATGTTGATAAAGCCGTCGCTGTTGTAATTCGTTTTTTCTTGTTTCCCCCCTCAGGCGCAGTACTTCTCTGCGGCGATCGTTTTCCTGATATATTGATTAGGCTCCTTTCTCGGAAAGGGCTTTCTTCCCTCTCATCGATTGAAGGCGATTTTTTCCGTTTTTTGTTGTGCTTCGTCCCCGTGAAATTTTTTTCCCTTTGTCGTATGGTCGAATAGAGATGTATGTTCCCGCGAACTAACCCAACCTGCAATCCTTTGGCAAGGACAAAAGTCCTTTCCTTAAAGCCTTTCGGTCCTCCCCCTTCTTCTTTTGACGAGATGTTGGCCCCACTTTTTTTTCGAAATCATTTGCTATGGTTTACTTCCTCACCCTGCCCTTGGCAAGCGGGTTCTTCTATGCAGACTTACCCCCTTCCCGTTTTCCATGCCCTTCAATTTTGTGGCGATATATGAGTTTCTCTTCTTTTCTTGTTTCAGTATTAAGGCATCACTACTGTAGGGTTATTTTTTTTCCTATCCATGACAGAACAGCCCGTCCCCCACCTTTTTTCTCAATATTTTGAAGCTGCGTGTTTCTTTTCATACTCCCAGAGGCGCAACAAGTCCTCCTCTCCGGCAAATAGCGGTTGGAACGTGTAAGTATTGAGTTAACTTGGTCGCTTCTCAAAAATGCATTGTCTCTTGATGGTTCCCCCCTTCCCCCCTTTGCGCCGAAGAGTCTCTTCTGGAGCCTTCAGCGGCTTTTTTTTTTCAGAAGTCATCGCATGAAAAGGTCTTTCCCTCCCTCCATGGAGCGTCTTTCCGCTTGTCCCTTCCCTTCCCCTCCTGCTTCGGATGCTAGTAGTACGCG
>Ga0179593_1622969_pt1 | contig 12755 bp, 17 predicted proteins | sample CZODoug2_1_08_16_FD_185931 | JGI IMG/M metagenome (GOLD analysis project Ga0179593, IMG submission 185931) | Vadose zone soil fungal communities from Angelo Coast Range Reserve, California, USA - CZODoug2_1_08_16fungal (PacBio error correction) | ecosystem: Environmental > Terrestrial > Soil >... | reverse complement strand
GTGCACTGCGACCAACTTTTTTTTCCTGTTTGCTGTCCCCTTGGGCGTTTCGACCCCATCCATCCACCCTTGCTCGGACTACTAAGGGAAGGAGGTTTTTTTTACCTTCCTTTCTTCACCACGGCACCCTGTAAATTCTGGGCTCGCTCCCCAAGCGAGGCACCGCGTGCTCAAAAAAAGTGGGGGCAGTCCCCCATAGTAACCTTCCCCCCTTCCAACCATCTCCCGTTGAGGGGCACTTCCCCATTTCCTGTATAACATACATGGTCTACCCCGCCCGAAGCTCCATGAGTGCGTGGAATTATCTTTTTTCATTTTTTTTTCGTTCCCCCTGTTTTCCCTTTCGCCTTCCCTACGCCCTTTTCCTCCCCATAATTTTTTTTCTCTGGTAGCACAGCTCGGCATTCCCAAGAACTGAAAGTACGGTGATGTAGTTCTGTGATGGCTTGCTTTCCTCCCCCTGTTGTACCTTTCCGTCTTTTTACATTGTAAATTGGAAACAGGCGAGAGGCAATCTCGGTTATGGAATTCCCTTACTGGCCCTCATCCTTTCAGCCTCCACCGGTTTCGTTTCCCCGCTTTTTTCCCACACGGGACCCCGGGGCAGTGGCAATCAGCCAGAGGAAGTCTAGACCCTACCAATCCCTTTCTGTTCCCCCCTTTTTTTATTTTTCTTTCTCCACCCATGTCCCTCTGAAGTCCTTCCCGCCCTCGTGGGGCCTACACCAGCGGCGGGGGGAATCTCCCGGTGAGCTTCCCCTTCCATTCCCCCTCAAAGGAGACTTTTTTCCTCCTCCGCCCGCCTTCCGATGTTTCAAGGTTTTGGTTCACCGACCCTTCTGGCTTTCCCCCCGCTCCCCTTTCCTTTGTTTTTTTTTTTTCCTTTTCTTCGGTCTTAATCGAGTCCGCGCCCATCATTTTGAGAGGATGGAGCGAATTCCCTTCTATCTACTATTGGACACCACCTTTTCACCATGCCTCCTCCCCGTTTGTTCTAGGTCGCAAGCGTCTGAGAAATGCTGGTTTTGCTTTTTGTCCTCCTTATTGGCCTTGGCCTGAGCGTTCCCTTTTTTTGCGGTTCCTGGAGCGACCCGCAAGTTTTAAGGGATCGCCCGGAGGAAGAACCTTTTTTGATTTACTCCCCCCCCTTTTTTCTTTTCTTTTCCTGCGCTTTTTTTCTTTTGTTTCTTGTTCCGTGCCGTCCCTTTGATGGATGTGCCGGGACTTCGTTTTGGCGGTGCTGTTTGCTGGGTTTTTCAGTCCTTCACAGGGCTTTAGAAACGCTATTTTCGCTCCCCGAGTTTTGCCAACGATTCCCCCTTTACTCGTGATCAGAGGTTGGTTTTTTTTTTTCTACAGTCGATGGCACAGGACTTTTCTCTCTTTTTTTTGCTGCCTTGCTTTTCCCCCTTGTTTCCCATTGAGGCAGCTCTGACCTTAGTGGCTCTCCCTTTTTCTTTTTTGGACCACGAAGCTACACTCCCCCCTTTTTCCCGGTTTTCCTCTCCGGATCGAATCCTGAATTTTTCCTAGCGATAACTTCCCCTTAATCACGATCTTCTCCGTTCCCTCCCCCCCCCCCCTTTTTTTTTGCGCTGGTCGGACTGCCTTTCTTTTTTTCGGCGCTCTTGTCGCGGTCTGCTTCTCGCGAAAAGGGCTTCATTGAGATCGCCCAATACATTCTATTTTTCCCTGTCCCCCCTTGTTGGCACTTTTGGCGCTCCCCTTCCACCGATGTTCAACGAAACACGAACAAAGTCTGTGAGCAACTTTTGTTTTTCGTTCCTCCAAGTCTTTTTCTTTTTCCTCACTCCCCCCGCTCTTGGTTCCTCCTTTGCCTTTTTCCCCAGGGCATTCCCTTACAAGAGGCCCCCATTTCCCCCTTTTCTAATTCGGCCTTTTTCTCTTCCCTTTTATTTCATGTTTGGGGAGTTGGACGGCCCCGAGCTTGCGCATCGATATTCGTTGCGTTCCTTTTTTTCCCCCTGTCGCCGGCCGGGTTGACGAGGCCCAGGAAGTCCTGCCCCCCCCCCGCGGTCGGGGCTTTGGCCCCTGAGGATGCCTTTGAAAAAAGCGGTTGTGGTCTCGTTCTTTCCCCCCCCCCCCCCCCTTCCTTAACCGATTTTTTTTCTGGATCCTGTTAGGGTACGCGCTTGATGACCCATGACGAGGGTGGCAGAAGGCCATTCTCCTGCTTCCTTCCCTTTTCCCCCCTTGACACCACCCATACCCCTGCTCTCTCTTTTTCTCCTCCGCCTCCTTTTTTGGTGAAGACCCCGTCTTTCTTACATTTTCCCTCTGTTGTTTTTCTTTATCATTGGACCCCCTGAGGGTTTTTTTTCGGGTAAATGTATTCAATCTGTGTCGAAGGACTAGACTTAGTACCTTTCTTTTTTTTTTTTTTCCCTTTTTTAAGCCCTGGCCCTAGCGGTGTCTTTTCGGGCAGGGCCCGTGCCTGGGCCCTTTTTTTTTTTGTATTTCTTATTTCCCCTCGGCCCCTTCCTACGAACAGCTGTTTGCCGTTTTCTGCCATGGGTTTCTAAGGCCCCCGACAGTTTTTTTGGTTTTTTTTCTTTCGCCCTTATCGCCACGCGAATATTTCGGAACGGCTTCTCTCTTCTTCTTTCCTGCATTTTTCCCCACCTCTCCTTCTTGCGCCCCGAGTATCCTCCCCGGTTCAACGGCCTCTGGTGGCCTTTTTTTTTTTTTTTCAACCTCCCTTTCTCCCCTTCTCTGTGTTTTTTGTTTTTTTTTTTATTTTTGGGTGTGTTTGTTTTCGGTGCCCCCATGTAGCCCCCCCCCCCTGCTTTTTTCAACCTCCGCCAACCTCTTGCTCCCCACCCTCGTTTTCCATGTTGTTGCCGCCCCCCCATTTTTCTTTTTGTGTAGTAGAGGGTATGGGGCGGGCCAACCGTCCTTTTTCTTTCCTAAAACTCGTTTTTGGTATCCGGGGAGATGTTTTCTGCTGATTTAGCATTTGAAAAGTCGAACCTTTTTTCATTAAAGTCCCCTGACCCTTTTTTTTTCCCAAAATCCATGCGTAATTTTCCCCCCTCCGATTCCTCTAATAGGTAGCCCCCCTCGTGATATCCTCTCTCATTAAAAAGGGAAGGAGTAGGTTCCTCCAGGGGGCTTCGCCGTCCCCAATTCACCCCTTTCTGCTTCTCTTCCTCTTAAGAGGAGACATCTCCGGCCTTTTCAGAGATGGGTCATACGGTCACTTCTTTTTCTTTCGGGCGAAAACTTTTTCGTTCTCCCCGCCTTGCTCTCCCCCGATATTTTCATTACGCTGGCGGCAGACCCCCCACTCGGCCCCCTTTTGTCCCACACCGCTCTTCTTCCCTTCTGGCCCTTCGAGTTAAGGCGGGGCTAGCATTTAGTTTTTTCAGGCATTTCGGGAGTTTTTTTCCCTGAGCCGATTTGCCGCCAGCCCCCTTTCCTCCCAACCTTTTTTTCTTCCACTGCAACTTTTTTTCCCCCCCTGAAGTTCCCCCTCCAAGGAAGCTCCCGTCGCCTTTTTTTCCCGCTCTGCCTCCCCCCCCTGGTTTTTCTTTTTTTCGTTTGCTTTCGCCCGATGCGTTGCACGGACTTTGGTGTTTGGCTTCATCGCCTTTCGACGGTCTCCTGACCCGGGGAACCCACACATATTAGGAAAAAAGCGCCCCTAGGCATCTTTTTTTTTTCCCTCCGACTATGCTAGGCAACCCCCCGGGTGAGGACTGGTATTCGTCTTTCCCTTGATCGGTGAGTCGCACCTTTTCTTTGCCTTGTTTCCGTGTCTGTCTTGAATTGGCCGAAATGTTTTTTCTCCTCCCCTTTTTTCCGAATCGAGCTTTTTTTCATTTTTTTTTTTTAAACTTGACGATATGGATAAGGAGGGCGAATCGGTTCCTTGGACCCGTTGCACCGTTCTAATTAGTTCTTCCAGCGAACCTTTTCCCGAAGCGGTGTATTAGGTTTTTTTTCCTTTCTTTCGCCCCTTCGCGGAGAATTCCCTCGATATGTGGTGTTCTATGGTCTCAGCCTGCCTTCCGTCCTGTTTTTCTTGGCTTATAGATTCCAGGATAGGGCGGGATGCAGTTTGTCTGGACTTTCCCAATTTTCTTTTCTCAGGTACATTTTCCCTCTTAGTTCCGGGATGGTCAAAGGGACTTTTTCTCCGAACCCCCACCCTTCTCTTCATTTATCCCCTTTGAAAGTTTTCGGGTCCTCTCCTTCTCGGTCCAAGGTAGAAGACCGCGAATCCCCCCCGCCGAACTTCCCCCCCCATTTCCAGCATTTCGCTTCTGTTTTCCAGTCCTCGTACCCGTTTTAAAGGAGCTGTGGAGATTGACTCTTTCCGTCGGCTGCCGTCTTTCAATTTCTTTTTTCTGAACATCATGATGCCCCCCTGATGATTTTTCTCGGGTTGGTTCTTCCCCCACCTTTTTTGCAACCTTTTCTCGCTGTAGTGTGTTTTTGCACGGTACGTTAATTACCTCCTTCTGTCCTGTTTCGTTTTTTGCCCCCCTTTTTTTTTTTTCGCGGGGCTATTGAGCTGGCCGACTTAGCCCTTTCGCCTGTTTTTCGTTGAGTTTCCGGGTTTTCCATTAACCCGGATCATATTGTTAAGGTAAGCCTTTTTCCACTTTCTTTTTGGTCTTTTAGAGGACCTTTTTTTTTCCTCTTATCTCCCCACTGTTTTTGTTTCCCCAGAAAACTGTGTCTTTGAAGCCCATGTTGGCTTCCCCTTCCCTCTCTCTTTCTTTATCTTTTTTTTTTTTGATCCTTTCCCTTTCCCAGGACGCCCTTTCTTAGGAATTTTGCTGATGCTTGAACCATTTTGGGAGATAGGACGTCCCCTTATCCACATGGCTCGTTCTCCTCCAATTTCTTACCTTAACCATCTCCCCCGTCAATTTCCCCCCCCCCTGCCCCACCTCCCCCCCCCCTCTTCCGGCGTGCTCGTTTAGGGAAAGCTCACCTTTTTGAGCCGCGCTAAAAATTTGCTTCTAGCCCCCGTCCCCCTCCCTTTTCACTTTCCCCTCGCTTCCTGGAGAAAACATTCGTCAACCTGGTCTGCAAGCACGTCCACGCGCTTTCATTGTTTTTTCCCAATCTTCTCTTTTTCTCGTCCCCCCCCCTTCCGGACATCTACAGTACCGTTCCCTTTAAGAGACGATCCGTGTTTTGGGTTCTTTTGCACTTAGTCCCACGCCCCCCGGCCCCCCCTCCCTTGACCTCTCTCGGCCGTCCCCTTAACATGGTCCGGCGCATCCTGGCCCTTTTTTGCTTTTCCTCCTTTTCCCTTCTGACCATGGGCCCTTTTTCTCTTCATGGCCCATTTTTTGAAAAACGCGGTAAACAGCAGGCCTCGTCTTCGCCATCCCCTCATCCAAGTCCACCCTTTTTGTTTTTGGCTTTTTTGTGTTTTTTTTCGCCTGAGAGATAATTCCTGCCGACGTTTCCCTGGCGCCTTGGTGATTACCCATCCCCCTCCTGATCCCGGGCTCTTGTGCCCCCGTCCGCTAGGAGACTTAAAAGAGGCGGTTTCCACGTTGCGCTTACCTTCATCACCCCTTTTTGGTGGACCCCTCAATTCCCCTCGTCGTCCCTAATGATAAAGATTTCCAAAGGGAGGGTTCCCCACCCTCGGAATTTTCTGATCGCCTCGTCCCTTTTTTCAGTTCCTTTGCTGTTCTTTACACCGGATTCACCTGTCGCTCCCAGGCACTTTTGAGAGACCATTTGGCCCTTCCCTTCCCTATCTCACTGGTACCCCTTGGCTTACCTGTGGGCCGCAAGGTACGCCAATGATGGCGGGCGTGATTTTACCTCATTTTCGCTCTGTTTCCCCCTTCTGATTTCGTGGCACTTGGCAGGGAGATGAAGGCTTGCCGTCCTTCAGGGACCCTTCATCTATCCTCCTAGGTTTCCTGTTTCCTGTTTTTTTTTTTGAGACTCCCCCATTGGGTTTTTTTTCATTCTTTTGTAAAGGGACGGGGACCCCCTGACGCGTTTGTTTTTTCTTCTGTTTTTTTTAAATCTGAGTTCCCTTGGTCTTTTTCCTTTTTGTGATGTGCGTTTTAAGATTTGAGAGCTGTTAGACCCTAACCGGTTTTAGACCCTAGTCTTTTTTAACCAACCTTCCTCACCCTTCCGGCGCTCTTCTCCCCGAGGTGGTTGCTCCGACAATTCCCCCTTGACCCAGCCTTTTTTTTTTCGTCTCCATCCTCCCTTTTTCCCTAACCCTTTTTCCTCCATGTCCAAGGCGAAAAATATTGAATCTGTAATTCGTTTTTGATAGGGATGCTTCTTTTTCCCCCCCCTAAGGTCCCGGTTCCCCCTCCCTCCCCCGGAGTCTTTTTTTGCGCTTTTTTTCATTTTCGAAGACAACTTAAATATCTCACGCGGCTGAGCCCTTTTTCGCGCCTGGACCTCTTTGTTTCATTTTCTTTGTTGCGATTTCCTCTTGTCGTTCCTAGGCTGTGGACCTTAGATCCGACATTTAAGGACGTGTCGGTCCCCTGAAATCGGCCTTTTTTTTGCACGCCTCTTCTTCCCCTTCTACCCTTTTCCTCCCCCCGTCTCCCCCTTCCCCCCCCTTGTGCGGTCCCATCTTTTGGGAGGAAGCTTTTTTAAAGCAAGGAGCGCGTTTGTCCCCACCCCCCCCCCCCCCTTTTGTCCCCCTGCTCATAGGAAGTTACTCTTTTTTTTGAACCTCTCATCTTTCTCATGGGGAATTTTCTTAGGAAATTCCCCCCGAATTTACGTCCCCTTCCCGTCTTTTTGCTTTTTTTTCGCCACGTTTTTTTTTTCAGTGCTTTATCTGGGCGCCTTCCTCTGTTACGAATTAGATGGCTCATGGGCGCCTTCCCTGCCCCCCCCTTTTCGTCTTTCTCCTTATCCTCCCGGCAGTGGTCCCTTTTCCATTTTTTCTTCTCCTTCCTCTCGATGCTAGTACGTTTTCAAGGAGGCAGCAAGGCTCCGGTTGCACCCCTCGCTCTTCTGGGGTTTTTTTTTTTGTTATGCTTTTTCCCGACTTTCGGTGAACTTGGAGATGCTAAAAATTTACGAGCTGGTGCATCCCACCTGCCTTCCTTCTTCACCTCTGACGCTTTTTGAACCCCTAGTTCCCCCCCAATTTTTCGAAGAGCTCCGAGAGTTTCCCCCCTCCGCCTCCTGTTGTTTTTGCTCGTTATATTCCTCTTAGAATAGTGTTGAATCTTGAGGTTGGTTTCATCATTTCCTTTTTTGTTTAGTTCTCTGAGCTCTTTTGTTTATCCCTCATATTCGGAAGGGCTGTAGCCTTAGCTTCTTGTTGCCTAGACTTTTTTTCTCAGAGTCCCATTTTCCTGGTTTCGTAGGTTTTCTTCTCCCCCCGCTCTTTTGTTTGCCCCTTTGACTCTCTTTTCATCTTTTCTGCCAATTTCCTACAGAGGGCTTGAAGTTTGCCTGTGCGATCCCGGATACACCCAGGTTTTCCCTTCCGCCCCATTCAGCCTTTTTCCCTTACTGACGGCGATGGATATCCGGCCCGCACGCCAGCATGTTTTTTCCCCCTCTCCCTTTTGGTCAGGCTTCCCGGGCCCCCAGAAATTTCCCTCTTTGACCCCTTTTCCTTCCCCTTTGTCGTTTGTGCTTCCCCAAAGTCCCCTCCTTTTGCCACGGCCTTCATCGCGTTTTTTTTTTCGGATTGTGCAAGTAAGCCACGCCGGCCCCCTCCCCCTGCTTTCTTTTTTTTTCCCCTTGTTTGCAGCTTCCACAAAAGATGGGCGCCCCCGCGTGTGCTTTGTGTTCATAGTTTGACACCCCAAGGTTTGGGGTCTGTTTCCGTTTTTTTTATCGAGCTCCCGTCCGAATTCAACTCGGCCCTTTTGTCGGAGCTTCACTTGCTTTTTCCCTACTGATTTCCCCGCGGGCCCTTTTTGCACCTCCCCTGGCCGTTTGGCCCTTCCCTGCTTTTCAGCGGAGGTTACGGGGCGGCCGTTGTTTTTCCTAGTCTTTGATAGTTCGCATTCAGGCCCTCTTAGCCCTCGGAAACGCGGGCTAAGGCTTGAGGATTTCCGCCTGGAAGCTCTATTCCTGCCCGTTTTCGCGCTCCGTTCTTTTTGCGACCTTTTTTTGCGGCCTTAGGGCATGGAGGGACTTTGCAATGATTTTTTAGTTTCCCCGTTCCCTCCCTGCCCTCCACCGCGGCCGTATATAAAGCTTGGGCCGAGGAAAGTCCTGGTTTTCCTCGTTTTCTCCCCCCCCCCCATGTCTTTTTTTTTTTCCCCAGTGCCCCCCGTTCGCGCCAGCCGGCCATGCCTTTTTCCCACCCCCTCCCTTTTTTTTCGTGGACATCCAAGCCTATTAACTTCCCCCTTCGCAACGAAAGGGGAGAAAGGTGGGCCTCCTCCTTCCAGGCCCTTGGACTCTTTTTTCGTACGCCCCGAGGCGTGTTTAGCACGGAATGACGGATTTTTTCTGCCAGCCCTTTTGAGTCCCCGTTTCCTTTTTCTTCACTCCTTTCTCATCGTTCCAAGGCCCAACCAAATTTATCGGAAACCCCCCCCTCGCCCCCTCTTTCGAGTCCATCTTGCCTCGAGTTTTTACCCCATTGCGCATGGATGCCTTGGTGCAATTAGGTAGCATATCCTGGATGCCTCTCTCCCCAATTATGGCGCTTTTTTCTACACTTCCTGCAATTGCCCGCCACCGGAACGTCAAGCCGGTCTTCAGGCTCCGTTGTTGCCGATTTTTGAACCCTTTATAGGTTTTTCAGATTTCGGAGCTCCTTGAGTCTTCTGCGCCGTTTCCATTGTTCGTGCTTTTTTTCTTCCTAGTAGTGTCCCTTTCCTGTGGTCCCTTCCCCCCTGACCAAACGCCCGCGTATAGAATAGATTATGGGCCCGAGCTTGGTCTCCCTGGATCCCCCCCTTACCGTTGATGGACCTTTCTCCCCCCCTTGCTTCGGGCTTCGGTCTTCTTCGTCCTTGGTCATTTTGTTGCGTTACTTTCCCTTTTTTTTTTTTTTTTTTTTTTATGTTTATGTCGGCGATGGCCCCCTGGCTTGAAGACGACAGGTCCGCGCGCTGTAATGTTTCCCTTAGTTTTAAACGTTCTTTTTTTTTTTTCCCCTTTTTTTTTCCACGTCCTCCCCCATCCCCCGTCACGTTTAAACGACAATTTTCACGCTTCGGGATGGCTGGATTGCCGAGTCTTTGCTCCCCCCTTCGACCCAGCACCGGGAGGTTTTTTTTTTGCTGCCTTTTTTCCCCCCCCTTTCTGTTCCCTGCAACTTCTTCGTACGATGTCCAAAGCGAGTGATGATCGCCGCCGCGTTTTTTTCTAGCCTTTCTTGTGTGCCTGTGCTCCCTTCTTGTTCTCGGCTCTGTAGTAGGCTAGCCGGTTCACTTTTTAACTCTTTCCTTTTTGACCCCCTTCTTCCTTTCACCCGTCTTTGCGGCTGCTTTCCTTTCCGGTCTTTCCCGAAGGGCCCGCATGCGTATGGTGAGGTTCTGGTGGGGTCATTAACCTTGAGAATCATCTTGTTGCTGTCCCCTGCCTATGCTGTTCCTTGTTTTTTTTTTCTGCCCCCTGGTGATTTGGTCCTCACGCTCCCCTCAGCCAGCCGCCCCAGCCTGCACCAGGGGCGAATTCCATTTTTGCCCTTTTTGCCCCATTCCCTCTTCTCCTCCTCCTTTGGATTTCCTTTTTTTTCTTTTTTCCCTTCGTTGCAAATGTTTGGAGGCCGCCAACATGTGTTCTCGGAATGGTGCTGGTATGAACCATTGTTCTTTGACGCCCACATGGGCTCTTTTGTCCCCTCCTTTGCTCCCCTTCCCAAAGATCTCTTTTCCATGTTACCGGCACCATGAAACCTCCGAGCCGGCATTCGGTTCTTTGTTCCAGCACCCCAAGAGTTCTGTCGTCCCCCCTTTTGACCTATCCCTTTCAAAATATCATACCTACGGCGGAGCACGAACCTTTCGCCGAAAGAACACTGCCGGTTTTCCCTTTCTTTCTTTCTGGCCTTCCCTTTTTTTTTTCCTCTTCTCGCTTTCCTGTCCGAAAGACCTGGCGCCCAGCGACTTGAACTCCCGGGGGTTGGGGGGGTTTCCAATTCCCCTCCCCTTGCCTTTTTGAGTTCACAAGGATCGGGCACCCCCACGCCTTAACTTTTTTTTTTTGATTCGTCCCGACGATGTTTTTTTTATTCTTGTCTTTCTTAATTTCCTGTTCGGGCTTCCTATTTCACAATGAACATGGTTTTGTTTTTTCTGGGGTTTGGGGTTTCCATTTCCCCTACTCTCCCCTCGCCCTCCACATGCAAGGCTTTCATTCGCCACAAAGGGTTCTTCAGTTCGACTTCCCCACTCCCCCTTTTTTCTATTCTCTTCCATCACGCAGAACGTCAGGGCTGAGAATTCAACAACTTGCCCCCTCCCGCCCCCCCCCTCTCGGTTCTCCGGGCTCTTTTTCTAATCCACCGGCGGTTGCGGGAATCTAAGGTTGCGCTATCTACACGGATCCCTTGGGTCCCAATCCCCCCCCGAGTTTTCTCCTTACACTTTTTTCTCCCGTGTGTATCGTCAAGGTACGGGTTTCCCACTTGCACAACGACGTCCGCCTCTTCCACCTTTTTTCGTGTCCTTTCCTGTCGGCATGGGCTTCCTCGAGGAACACGGCTGAGCAATTTTTGCTCCGTTTTTCTGTCTCTCTCCTTTCTCTAATTTTCCCAAAAATGCATCAAGGTAGCGCGTGTTTTGGGACCATTTTTGCCGACCCCCAATGTTAGCCCCCTGATGGCGGCGATACCCGATTTATGGCAGCTTTGTTAATCAGAGTCTTTCCTTTCCCCCTTGAGTTGCTCTAGTTTGCCTTCTCCCGGCGAAGACCTATGGAAGTGCTATTCCTCACTTTCCCTCTTGCCTTTTCCTTTGCCTCACTTTCTCAGCCTCCCCCCCCCCCCCATTTTTTTTCGCAGTCGGTCAGTTTTTTCAGACCTGTCCTCCCTGTTGGTCTTGCTCTCCCCGTGCTGCGGATTTTCCCCCCCCGGCACGTTTTTTGGCGGTCCTTCTTCGCTCGGTCTCTTGTTCGTCCCGAACAAGTTTTCATGGACGGACCCCGATTTTTGCTATCCTCCTCTTGTCCCCCCCATTTTCTTGTTTTTCCCTTCCTTTTCCCGTATTTGGTACTCCGCCATCGCTTGGCCCCCTGGGACTTTTCCCCATTTCCACCCCTTTTCCGTCCCTGACTTTGGATTTCCCCAAGATCCATGGACTCTTCCTTACCCTTTTTTTACTTTCCTTATCCCCCTTTTGCAATCCTTCTTACCCCTGCGGTTAGATTTCGGTCTCGAGGCCTGCCCACTCCTTAGTTTCTTCTATCCCGATTCCCCCTCCCCGTTTCCCTCCGCTTCCGCGGCTGGCCGTCGGCTGTTGTCTTATGGTCTGTCTATGCGATTTTTTCCCCTTATCAGCTTTGCATGTTCTCCCCCGAAGTTCCGAGTTCTTTTCCCTCAATTCAGGCCTCACGTCTACCGGTACACGACCAGTTCCCTGGTGTTCTCCCCCCCCCCTCCCCAAACCCGAGGTCTGGTGACCTCTTTGCTTTTTCCCTCTTTCCCACGCCCGCCCCCGAGGCTTTTACCACTTTTGCAAACCGCCATCGGTCCTCTTTGGCCCGGCACGACTCTGCTCCCTGGTACACCTGGGTTCGCAAATTCGTCCTTCCGCCTGCCGTCGATTTTTTATCTGCGTTTCTGTTTTGGTTTTTTTCTTTCAGAGGCGGATTCCGACGATTATTCTGTTTTTCCTCTCCTGGTTTGCCCTTTGGTTTTCGCCCGGCATGCAGGCAACCGCCGCGTATTCTGGGCCTCTCGGACGTCGTTCTCAATTCAACGGGCGGAAGCCCGACCGCCTCCGTGCTGTGTTTCCCGGCTGTCCCCCCTGGGTTTGGTTTCTCACGCGTCTCTGGCTTCCCATGACCGAAGCTTGTCAGTCCACGCAATCTTCCTGCACAGCCGGCCCCTGACGACCACCCCCCCAACCCACTTTTGCTTTCTTCTCTCGCGCTTTGTCCGCCGGCCCCTGGTTTTTTTTTGGGTTTTTTGTTTTTTTCATGACCCGGGATCTCTCCTCTTCCCCTACTGATTTTGTGGTAGTCTCCTTTGCGTTCAGCAGTTAAGATGCAGTTCCCCTGCACCAGATTTTTGTGTAAGGAGGGGGTTTTTCTTTTAGGCCCTTTCATTTTTTTCCTGAACCTCTTTTCATCCTCAACAAGCCAGTATCGGGTACTCCTTTGGATTCGACGTTGAAGCCTCTTGCGCTTCCCTTATTTCTCTTTTGATAGGAAGTTTCTTCAACCGAAAGAAACAGCTTGATGCCTCTTCAGATCCTTAGAAGTTCGAGCTTCGGCCCATGACTTTTTCTGCCATGATGTAATACGTCGTAACTTTGATTCCGCGCTCCCCCTGGAACTCCCCCCGGGAATTTCCGCCCCACCCCTCCGGTGAAGTCTTGTTTTAACGTGCTCCGTCCACCTCGACTTTTTCCCCATTTCGCCCGATTTTCTGTGTCCCCATTTCCCAAACAAACCTTTTTTCGTAGTTGACCCACGTCCCCTCTACCTGTTGCGGTTGCCAGGTTTTTTCGCCCCCGTTTCTCTTCTTGACTTGCTGCCGCAAAGCTGGCGTCAACCCCCGCGTTGCAGTTTTTTCTTTTTTTTTTCTGGATTCTTTTTTTCTTGTGAGTGACGTTATGTATTTTTTATGTAGCATTTGGACTTTT
>Ga0179593_1603108_pt1 | contig 12755 bp, 13 predicted proteins | sample CZODoug2_1_08_16_FD_185931 | JGI IMG/M metagenome (GOLD analysis project Ga0179593, IMG submission 185931) | Vadose zone soil fungal communities from Angelo Coast Range Reserve, California, USA - CZODoug2_1_08_16fungal (PacBio error correction) | ecosystem: Environmental > Terrestrial > Soil >... | reverse complement strand
CCCTTTTCCCTGGCGGCGCTTGTCATATTTCGAGTTCCTTTTGTCTAAAGCGGATTCGTTCCATTTTTTTTCTTTCCCATTTTTTGTTTTTCCTCCTCTCCCTCTGTGAAGCAATTCTCATTTTGCTCTTTCCCCTCTCCCCCCTCGCCTGCGGTGAAGTCCTGTTAACGCACCACAACACCAAAACCACCCCCCCCAAACCCCCCCAACAACCCAACCATGACAGAATAAATCGAAAGATAGACGTCTCGCCTTAGTCGCATGCTGAACCCCTCTACCGTCCCCTTCAGAATTCCTCCTTTTCAGCCCCCCTTTTTTCCTTCTCGCCCTGTCGTCTCTCTTTAGCAAAGGTAGAGAATTCCCTTCCCTCCGTTTAAGCGCCGATCCCCGAGAGCATCCGACCCTTACGTATTTCGTTATTTTTTCTACTCGTTTTCGTTCGTTTTCGCCTCAGGTATATAAAGGACTTTCCTCTTTCCGCCTTTTTCTCTTCCGCCCCCCAGGGCGGGGTCTCCCCTTGGACTATCCTCTCCACTCTTCCAGAGAGGCCTACCCTCCTGCCTTTCTTCTTTCTCCCTCCATTCCGATGTGGCTGTCTTACCCCTCCCCTTTCCGACCCCCCCAAACCCCCACAAATTTCCGGTCTTTTTCTTTTGATTCCAATTCTGATTCTCCGACTGGCTAGTCTAAGTCCTCGAGATATCTGCTCTTTTTTTCCCTTCTTGCCGCGGATGGAGTGAATCTCGAGCTCCGAGGAGGTTTTTTCCCTTCGGAGAATTGGAGCTCGAAGTCTCCCCCCCTATTTCCGCCTTTCCCCCCTGTCTGGCAGCTTTACGCGCGCCCCCCCTAAGCCTCCTCCTCCGCGAATGAAACAAGAGCATTCATTCCTTGCAGACTGCTCAGCGAACTGATTGCGCTCTTAGCGTGAGTCTCGGAAAATGCTTAAGCACCCCTCCCTCTAATGCATTGAGTAGGAGTAGTATCCTCCTACACTAGAGCGTCTCACAAGTGATGCGTGGCACTAGGTGCTCCGCCGATTCGTGTTGGCTGAATCTTTGGAAACATTGTAAATTTTTCCTGCCGCATCGCCATCCGACTAAACCCTCTGAGCCCTTCCCCTTCTTGATAGTCACTCCTCCCCAATTTGAAACCTTAATTTCTTCTCGGTGCCCCCCTCTTGCTTCCTCCGCGTGGCCCAGGGACCCTCGTGAGTTCCCAGCAATCCCCTCTGACTCGTAGATGAAATGCTCTTTCCCTTTACCTATAACCAACCCCCCCCTACCTCCTTCGGCGATACCGATCGCTTTCGTGCCCCCCCCTCCAAACCCAGAGAGTTTTCCTTGCAGGGCCTCCATGCAACCCGGCCGGTCACCTTGCTCCCCCTGATTTTGGTTTTGAGACTCCGCATCAGTCTCCCCTCCCCCGATCATGGTGATGACCATGCCCCCCCCCCCCCCCCGAAATGGTCCTCGTCCGAGACGGCACTCTGCTTTAGTCCTCTTTCTTAGTGCCCTTTCCCCTTTGATTACTGCGCTGAAGGCGACCCAAGCTTCTCCTTTCCCCGATGACCAACGACAATCGCGCGCCCCGCCGCAAATCTGACTACGGGCGCGTACCTTGTCCTCTCCCAGGTCACACGCGCGCGGTCATCCCCACCAAGAGTCGCCGAGCAATTACATAATGGGTGCGGCGCAAAATTTTCGAGAAACCCACGTTCAACTCCCTGAGTCTCCGCTCACTCGCTGCTCATGCCGCCTTCGATCGCACACGTCGCGTTGATCGCAATTTGACACCCTCCCCTCCGAGTGTCTCAGCCCCCCTTTTGCAACATTCGCTTTTCTCCTTTAGTCCTGTCAACCCTGGCGTGCCTTTCCCTTCCCATGGATTAGGATCTCTCCCCCGGCGCGATCTGTTCCGAAACGCGCTTTTTAAAACCACCCTGGTCTCTTCTTTGACAGTTATCGCAGAATTGGAAATGGCCCTCCCTTCTTTGCAATGAAAGTGTGTGTCTTATGAACGCGTTGATTTTTTTTTTAACCTGTTCCCCCCTTATCTTCCAGTTCAGGCGTCTCCGAGCTCGATAACGGAGTTTTAACTGAGGCGCCCCCGCTGCGTACTGCGAGCTTTTTTTTACCCTTCAACGACCCCGACGCGGCGTGTAGCTCGTGTTGTTGCATAGCGAAGTTGGCTCCTCTTTTTCTCTGTTCTCTTTCCCTTCTTATATCCCCTGAAAAGTCGCGCGCCCAACATTCTCCCCTCCCTGAGTTGAGGAAAACAATCAGTCGATTCTAGATTACTCCCGACCCTTTTTTCCTGGGTTCCCCCATTGTCTCTCTTCATTGCTTTTGCTTCGACAATACTGGGGAAGCCTTTGTCTTTCCTTGCGTTTCCCCCCTGAAGTCCCAAGAGTTGCACAACTGATGGAGTTGCACACTCCCCCTTCAGTTCGAATGCTGTGTCCGGTCCCGCCTTTCGCCACACATTTCCTTATCATCTTTTTTCCTTTCCCCTCCCCCCCCTTGGTGTTCGTAGAGCATTAATTCATCCTCCCGCTTTGTGATTCCCCCATCCTTGTCCATCCTGCCTCTTTTGCAATCTTCCCGCCCTTTCCTCTAGAAATAGGCATTTCGCCTCGCTTGCCTTTAGGGAAATAGCCCCACCCACATCATATCCTCCTTCCCATAAGTTGTCGCCTGTTCTCCCGCCTAACTAGAATTGGCTCAGGCACAATTAAACCTCTAGGTCGGGTCACCCAGTCTGACTCTTATTCTCGCGATCGATTTTGAGGCCCCTCAGCCGCTCCCCCCCCCAAGTCTTACAGGAGACCTACACGGCGGAATCCACGTATTAGCAACCTGACTCTCTTTTCCCCGAGCGACAGCGCTTGGTCATTTTCTTTCCCCAAACCCCATGAGCGCATGCTTAACGTTCCTCTGCTTGCGCCCTGCCCCCTCTTTCGATAATTCCGGATCGCAGCTCAGCTCGGACAAGCGCCGTCTTTTCAATAAGTAAACATAAATAAAAACCATTAATCTCGGACTCCCCTGCCCACCAAATCTGATTGCGCCACTCGGCCTTTCCAAGTCCTCCTCCAGGTTTTTTTCCCCCCCCGTCTCTGGATCCTACGTCGGAATAAAAAGAAACCTAGCTCCTTTTCGATAATAGCCCCCTTTTTCCCGTTTCTACCAGAACGTTGCCCCTTTTCCCTTTGACCCTTCCCTTCTCAAGGTCATTTTTAATTCATCAGACTCTCTCCCTTCAGTTGTAGATCGTCTTCAGCGACCCCCCCCCCTCCCCCCCTCGAATGCGGAGAGTATCTAGTTTTCTCTCCCCTTTAGGTTACGTCTGGTTGAAAACTTTTTCTGAAAAGCTGTCCCGTGTTTGGCCCACCCTTTCCTCTCCGCCAGCCTACTACCTCTTCCGTTCCATAATTCTCTTTACCCCAAGGCGAGCTAACGTCCTCCCTTCCTCGCTCCTTGGAAGATTTGCTGATAGTGACCTAACAGTTAGCGAGGTATCCGAATTAAGCTCCTCCATTTTTCCCTCCTGCCAAGGTAAAGCGCCCCCCCTTCCCCGCCAAGCATCTTTTTCTAGAGCATCTGGAACTTCTTTTTTCCCCTACCCACCCCCGAGGCCCCCCAGGTAGGTCTTGACGCCACTTCTATGTTATCAAAAATTAGAGCCTCCTCTTCCTGTTTGGTTCTCCAGAGCGACTAAACCCGGGGTTTTCTCCCCTCCTCTCATTCTTTTTCTCGGCCTCTCTTTGCTGAGTTTGTTCAGAAGTGGTCGTGATCCTTCCCTCCCAGCATATCCCTTTTTTGTACGCCCCCCCTTTTAGAATTTTCGAACACGCGACGGCTTCAATGCCATCATACGGCACGTCGCAACTTTCTTGCCCGGTTCTCGGCATTTTGATTGCTTCCTCGGTTAGGGTGTCTTGATATCTGGCTTTCTTCGGCCTTTTCCTCAGTTGAACAAGCCCCCACATATCGGGCACAGATTCCTCCCCCTAACTTTTGTCGGCCATGGTCTTCTCCTCTCATAAAATGAGTTCGAGTTTTCAGGTTCTACTACTCGACTGAATAGTAATTAGACGTGTTTTATCTACTCTATGATACCCTTGCCTTTTTTTTCTCCCCTTGAGGACCGAATTTACTTCCATTGGTTCTCTCTTCTGCAACACACGTTCTTTGCATCATGGCTTGTCCCCACGGTCAAGCGTCCGGGTCACTGGGAAACACTGAGTTCAGCGGCGTCGATTCGTGCGCCCAACTTCTACGATCTTACCCCGTTATCCCTCCCTTGACTGCGAGCCCCTAAACCTAGGATACCCCCGATCCCCTTTTCCTCGAGCCCTCAGCACCTCCTTCTTCACTCTCCCTATTTTGATAAAAATTGATTCAATACCCTTTGACAAGCTCATTTTTGAGAATCCCCCTTGGTCGTATTCTCCCCCCTCCCTTCCCTGCCTTTTTTCGCGAGAGGAGCCCGGTCCGCGTCCGTACCCCCATTTTTTCCACCAGGAGATGGGCGGGCAAGGGATTCCGTTTCTGTAATTGAAATGGAGAAGCTTCTCTCACCCCCGACGCGAAAACAATCCCCCCAAAAACGTAAGGCCCTCCAAGTCTATAGATTGGAGCGTGAAATACTTTTCCTCCCCCTGAGCTTTTTCCTCGCTTGACTCCGGTAGTCGATAGCTCCCTTTTCCTACCGAAGCGACTTTTACTTTTCCCCGATGCGACAAGAGGATGCCCCGGTACAGATCTCTCAGCTGAAGTCTTTCCTGTTCTTTCTCCTCCTTCCACTGAGACATTGATCCGAAATTTCTCCGGGGACCTGCCGAATTTGAGGCCCCCTTCCTTCAAAATTCGGCCACCTTTTTTTTCCCCACACCATGGTTTCCCCCACTTCCCCAAAGGGGAAAGGAATTAGCTTCTTTCTCTTAAAGAGTCGTCATCGCGCACCCTTCTCTTTTTTTCTTCCCCTACTCATTTTTTTTTTTTTCTGATGCTTAATTTCCCTTCTCTTTCCCTGACGGCGACTCCTTCCTCCCTTTCGAAGCGGATGAGTCGTTTCAAAATTCTCTTAAGTTGCCCTTGTGGAATTTTTTCCCCTCTCCCGACTGTCACTAATCGCCATGGTCCCCCCCTAAATTCCCTCCCTGTAGTAGAGCGCATAGACGTTCGTGAACGTCGACGCTCCCGAGACGATAGGATTAGGGCATGTGAGAACTTTTTCTTTTGGACTTTCCTCTTTTGGCACCTGGAAAACCGGGATTCCTCCGCTTTTTTTTTCGTCGCTGATAAAATCGAGACGCCGCGGTCACTGCGCACACCTTCTCATCAGCCCCCCTCCGATTAGCCTTTTTATTTGGCCCCTTTTTTTCTTTTCATGAGTACTTTTTTTTGGTCTAGAGGGTAATCTCTCCTTTGACTTTGTTTCTCACCCTTTCGCGACCCAAGGGCGTGCGCTCCCTTTTCCTCCCCCCCTCCGCCTCTTTCTACCCCGCGAATCAGCCCCCTTGCCCAACGTCCCTTTTTTCCTGCTAAGCCGGCTGGGCCCCATGTTTCGACTTGTCATGGTATTATCCCACACTCTTTTTTTCCTTCTCTTTCAGGACGCTCTCTCTACTTACCGGCTCTCCTTTGATAGGGTTTTCCCTTCCTGCCCGCTGATTGGGCGGACCTGAGCATTTTTTTCCGTAAATACCTCTGTCTCCCCATGTGTCTTCGAGCGCTCAGAATCCTCATCTCAAGTCATATTTTCTTTTTTTTCCCTTTTCGCCGGCAGCTTTACCTCAGCCGAAGATCCCCCCCTCCTGAAATGATGGTTCAACTGGGTGGACGCTCCCCCTTTGTTCTATCCCCTTTCTTTCCTCTCTTGCAATTATCGCTCTTTCTATAGGAACCCTTTTTTCCAAACGCGTCTAATTCTCTTCGCGTCTTGGAGTGGAAGTGTTCCGCCCCTTCTCCTTCATCCCCCCAGGACCAACGGGTTGAGTGTCTCCTTTTTCCCTTTATTGCGTGTTCTAGTTTACCCTTTTAGAGAAGCCCCCTGTTTGTTGAAAAGGTCCGACATCCTCCTAAAATCCCCTCCTCATTCAACACCCCTCCCTCAATAAACGTCTGGATTTCCCCTTCCGTCACCCGGAAGAAAAAAGAGTTTCCGATGGGCATTCGACGCCGACTTTCCCCTCCCTAATGGAGTCATCCTCACCCTGCTTCGCCCGCTTCCATTTTGCCTAGTCAGATTTGGCGACGCTTTTTCCAAACCCCCCCTCAGCCCAGAGGACGAGCTGAGGCGCCCCCCTTCGCGATGCGGCAGCGGAGTCAGAACCAATTTTCAAAGGTCCTTGCGCGCGTTTTTGTCCCTTCCTATAGTTCTACACGTCCCCTCCCCGGTAATCTCCAGGCTCACCATTGAAGCATTCCCCGAAATTTTTCTTGATAGATCCCGAGGAGGAAAGACTTTGCGATGGCGGGCTGGATCTAATGGCTTTTCACGACCCGCAAAGCCTAGGTTCCCTTGTCCCGAAGGCAAAGCTGCGATCTCTTCTTCCCTCTTGGTCCCCCCCCCTGAGACCAATTTCGACTCCCTCCCTTTAGAGGACACGCTGCCCCGCAAACAAGCGTGCCCGCCCACTTCTTTTTGACTTAGCCAAACACGCAGCTTTTTTGACCCTCCCTAGTTCAGCGTCCACACAGTCCCCTTTCCTCTGAGCAACTCATTCGCCTTTGATCTCGTTGTCGCTCCCCCCGCGGTCGGCACCCAACGAAACGCAGCCGCCGAGGCGGTCTCAGATACAGACTTGTTTAAAGCGCGTCCCCTTGTGTTGGTAAATGGCGTTTATTCCCCTTAAAACGGGAAAAGGGACTTGGTAATTCCCCGATCGCGATTGGACCCCCTTTGTATTCGTTCCGGCTTCCCCATCGAAACGACCGGGGCTCACTTGTATCCATTTGTGCATTTCCTGACGAGATTCCATTTTTCTTTGAGGTGCAGTGGCTTGACAATAAGTGCGAGGAAGACTCCGTACCAGAGAATGCTTCTCATTTTCATGACTCCCCAGGAGGATACGACTTCTGAGGCGGTTTTGTTTTACCCACACAGGCCACACCCTTGATTTTTTGACTCATAACAGCTGCTGTCTGTTGTTTTTCGTCTTCTTTCGGTGCCTTCCCCTCTGAATCCTGGTCTTCGAATATTCTTTCCTTTCGCGGTATGAGTGTCCTTTTTGAGTAGAGCCAATATCGCTGAGTTTTGGGATTGAATCACAAGGCAGGCGTTCTTATTACAGCCCGACAGAGCAGTTTTAACTTTTTCGGCGTCCAAATTCTTTCGTAGGGAGCTTTTCTGATACGAACTACTTGCGGCGCGTCTGTTTCTTCGCGATTCTTCCCAGCAGGAGGCCGCGTACAGCCGATTTACCGACGTGCGTCGATGAAAAATTTTCTGACTAACGATTATACTTTAGGGAGCAGTGGGAGATACCAGGGTGTATATATCTCTACCTATCGTTCATGATCCCTCCTACACGCTGTGTCCCTGCTCCCCCCGTCTAGAATGCAGCCCATCGGACATACTGCAACTTTTCCATTCTCCCCCCATCCTGTCCAAATCGGCCAGGTAGCCCTTAGTCCTAATCCTTTCTAGCGCCGTTGACTCAGAACCCCACACATTCGTGGGTCTTGTATCCTTCCCCTATCCACTTATTTTGCCCGCGCCCCGCCAACTTCGCGATTTTCTCATTCGAATCTACGATTTAAGTTTTTAATTAAATGCATCATTGATTTGTTTCGTACGCCCCCCTCCCTCCTCCCATCTACCCCCGCTCATGGACACTGAACAATGAGCTCCGACTTCCTTCCCTTTTTCCAAATAGAGCAAAAACTGAGCGACCGATGAATTTCCCACCTCCAGACTCAGTTTCAGAAGACGTCTTTACTCAGCTACTTTCGACCAAATCCCTTGATCGAGCAGGGCCTCTAGCCCCCTTTCATTGTTCCTCACCAGCTAACCCTCATAAATTCCCCCCCCCCTTGCCTGCATCCCTCCCCCCAAATTATTTTGAGCCTTTTACCCCTCTCCTCTTTATGCTGAATTAACCCCTGCCGTCTCAAAGTTTTTCCCCCCTTCCCTCAGAGTTTAGCTACAACCCTCCCCCCCAGTCATCTCGGAGGACATCGACAAGGGTCACCGTCCAGGAAACACGACCATTCGAATGAATAAAGTAAGACCCTCACCCTGTTTCCCTCCTCCCACCCCCCCCCCCTTCCCTCCTCTTCTTCTGTTTCCTCCCCCTTTCCCCTCCCTCCTCCCCTTTTTCTGCCTTTAACTTTTCCCTATCCATCTCCCTCCCTCATCCACCTGGGTGTCCATCCACGACGAGAACAACTTGTCCAGTCTCTCTGTCTCCATCTAGTTCTTTTTAGCTTTTTCCCTAGCCGTCCCGACGAGATCTTACATGACCTCCTTTTCCTCTTGAGCAGCGTTTTTTTTGTTTTTCGGTACTAGCGTCTCAAATCTGCCGCCCTACCCCCCTTGACGAGCCAATGATCCTCACCTTGGCGCTCCCAGTTCCCCCCCCCTTTGCAAGAACGAGAGTGTTCCTGCCTGTTCGTACAGTAAAATTTTACCTTCGTCTTTCATTCCATCTTTTCGGTTCGAGCCTCCCTTCCATCCTCGGCTTACCTTCCCCGTGATAAGATTGTGTTTAGGATAAAAGCCCTCGCCGAGACACCTTAGCTCAGCCGATTTCTCTTCTCTTGGACTTTTTTCTTCTTCTCTCGGACCCCATGTTTCGGATTTTTTTAGTCTCCTTTTTCCTCTTGAGGGCGTGCGTCCCATCAAGTCCCCACCCCACATCTTTGCGAAATGAATAATTACGTTGTTCCCGTGATTGCGCCCTCTTGCATTCCCTTCTTCGTCGCGGAGATATCTTTCGGGGTTTCCCTGTTTGTAGGAGCGAAGATCATTCCCTGTTACATTCCTTTTATTGTATGATCCTAACTTCATTTCCTCCATGGAGAGCCCAGGTCACTCGCACTTTCTTTGTCTTTTCCCCTGTAGGAATAGCAAGACCTCTTTCTTTTTCCCTTTTCTTCGTGATTTAGATCTTTCGGAGTTTTTTGATTTCCCCTTTTTTTCTGAAACCGACACACATCCCAATTCTTCCCCCCGGACTCACCTAGTTCTAAAGACTCCCAGTTGTTTCGGACCTGTTCTTTCCATATGAGCGTTAGGTTCCGCATCCCACACTACAGTTGAATATTTATAGAGTTGGGAGTTAAAGATGTTCCCACCTATAGCTTACTCTCCTCGCCCACCTCGCTCCAGCACTTTTTATAGTACCTCCAGGGCAGAAAGGGCGCTTTGCGCCATCTTTGCGAGGCGAGACAGGTAACAGGACAGCCGTCTCACCTTTCTTCCTCTTTTTCGTTCCTCTCTCTTCCTCCTCACAACTCCTCTAATGAGTTGATCTTACCCTCCCCCTTTTGCTAGGACCCCCGCCCGATAGACCATCAGCTGCCCCAAAAGATCCTTCTCCGCGTTTTCGAGCCATTATACATCCTTTCCAATGGCTCTTCTTGCATAAATTCTTTTCCCTGTCCAATTTTTTACAAGGAAACGTTTTTTCAGCTCCACCTCCTTTTTTTATCAGCGTCCCCATTCCGATTCACTCGATTCCTCCCTCTCTGGAAAAGTTCCTCCGAAGCCCTTCAGTTGTTTCCCTTTCAGAAGATGCCGATGATAAACCAGCACGACACCTGATTATCGATTACTACAAGTCCTAGATCCCGTCAGACTCCCACCTCCTCATATTCTTTCCTCTCATTCCTATTTTTTGATCCCTGGATAGGAGTTTAACCCCTCTTTTTTTTTCTTGGGTTTTCTCATCGCATCTGCTACCCCTTACTCCTCTCTAAGTAGAAACTTTTTTCCTTTGCTTCCCTGTCTTCCAGCCCTCAAATGCTCCCTTCCACAGGGTCCCTTCGTATGGCGAGGTTCGTTTCGACGTTTCAACTTTACTTTTCCGACTAGGTTCTCGGAGATGGACGTAATGTCTCTTTTTCTTTCCACATTTGCGAGCCCAATCTTAAAAATTTAACACAAATTTTTTGCTTTTTTCCGGACCTCTCTATACTTCCTTCTCCCCGATGAAGAGTAGTCTCCCTGGAAATCTCCGCAGTCATTCTCTCCTTTCATATCCCCCTCCTCAGTCGTTGTTTTTGTTTCTCTTTCCCCCGAAACGCAGCTTCCGACTTTCGTCTCCGCTTCAGGAGCTGGCTCTTCACTATTTCCCTTTTGTGGGAATCTTTTTTTCCCTTTTTTCCAAGTTTTTTGCTTTTTTCCAATACGACGAACAACCCCCCAAACGTGCGCCCCGTCCTTTTCTTCCCCATCAGAAATAGCGCCTATTTCTTTGAATTGCCACTCCCCCTCCGAAGGGCCCTTTTAGCCCCTAGTTCTTTCTTTCTTCAATTTTCCCCGTCCCCTTGTTGCAATTATTTCTCCAGTTTCTCGGAACAGGGGTGACTTTCCTTTTCTGTTCGCGTCCATATGCGTCGACCCTTCTTATCTCTTTTACGCCCCTTTAAACACTGATCGTCATCTTAATCGACGCGTGATGAGGACATGTTTTTTGCTTATTTGTAGTAAGATAATTCAATTCTCTTCGGGGTCATGTTTTTTTCCTCATTGCCTTTCCCTCGCCTCCACTCCGGATTTTCTAATTTTAAAGCTGACCGCTCGTCGTCGCTCACCTTTCCAGACACCAGCATAGCCCGCCTCTTTTTTCACTTACACCTTTCCTACTTTAACCCCTTTTTAGTTGCATATGCAATAAGCATCCCCCATCAAGTTTTTGGCTGATGACTTCCTCTCTCATGAAGTATTACTGTTTGACGACGCGTTATGGGAGTTTCTTTCCCCCCTTTCTCAGTCTTCTTCCGTTTTTTATAAGAACGAATTTGTCTCCCCTCCCACACCAAAACTCCTCTCCGCCCTCCTGCCGCTTTCTCATTTTCTCCCCTTTTTTCGCCGTCTTTGACCAGCTGAACCCCTCCGAACCTTTCACATGATTCTCAACTCTCTTGTTCTCCCTTTTTCAACTACTTCCCTTGGCGGTCAACTCCCGAACCTTGCTGAGCGCATGAGAGCGCGATGCTTCTTTCGAAATCCCACTGCGCCCCTACTCGTGGTAGTAAACGTCATCCCCTTCCCTCTCCATCCTTTTCTCTGAAGTCTCACACTGAACAAAACAACGTTTTGGTCTGCTCTATTCCGCCAGGTTTTGATTCTATCCCCCCCCTTTTCAGGCAAGCCTCTGAAGCCAACGTGACTCCCCTTCTCCCCCGTAAAACAGGGAATAGCACTTCACCCCCCCCTTTCGAGCCCCGTTTTCCAAAAAGAACCTTTTCGCGTGCCCCGCTTCCTGTCTTTCCTTCTCAGTGACACCGGCGAACTAATTGAAGGTTCAGTCCCCCGTCTGTGAAGCTGTCTGCTCGCTCCTGCCCCTGCTTAACCACTTAGCCCTCTCTTCCGATACATCTATCGTTCAGCCCCTTTTTTCGATGGAAGTTTCTGCTTGGATCGCAGTTCCCCAAAACGCCTCCAATTCTGCTCTGGTTTGGTAGACTCCGTTGGGCCGCCCGATCTTGGGACTCAGACCTTATCTCGCCACCGGGTCAGGCTCTTCTTTCCCAAGCGGGCGCGTCCTTTTCCGGAACGTTGGCAGGGGTTCTCTCTGGCGTTTTTTTTACTCTCGGATTACGAACACCGCCTGTCCGTCTTTCCTCCGAGTGGTAGCCCACCGTTCGTCGCGGCTAACGGAGACACCTTCTCGACCCTGACCCTTTTCCGCGCAAAAACGCGCGCGTCCCCCTGGCGGCCCATTTCTCCCCGTTGATGGCGCAATTTGAATGGGTGTTCTCCACCCCTGTCCTTTGTCTACTTTCGAGTTTAACCTTGCAACCACAAAGGGATGACTTTCCAAGATCGCTCTCTTCAAGATTTTATGATCGCTACCCCGCCCCTATAAAACTTTCTCACATAGATGTATGATCCTTTACCTTTCCCCCCCTCCCCGGAACCGTTGATCAGGTCGGGTCGTTTCTTCCCGGGCGTCGTGTTGTAAATCAACGTGTACGTTCACCCGGATGAGCGCCAAGCGCGTTTTCCTGTTTTTCTTCCTAAAGAACCTTACCCCTGTTAACAACGGCAGGCGTTCCCCTGCTTCAAGACAATGATCGTAACTTCTGCCATCCAATCGACAAGTTGTTTGAATGACGCGACTTTATGAGGCTTGACTTTTCCTTGTAAATTATTTCCTTGGTGATGTCACTTTCCGCTCCAATGCCTTGTTTTTAGACCCTCTTTTTCATGTTGTCCTCCTCCCTCTCTCGGGTTCTGGTCTAATGGTGTCGGTTCAGTTTATATGGTCACTTTCCTGCCTTATTTTGATCCCCCTTTTTTTCCCTTTCTATTTGAGAGGTACGGTTGAGTAGGAGAAGGTCGCCTTCCAAATACTTTCTAGAAACACCCCTTCCGCTGCGATTCATTTTAACCCCGAACGCGGTTTCTTTTGGTGTTGGTTCCCCACTTTTTCCTTCGTTGAAGCATTCCTTTCCGCGCCAAGTCCGGAGTTTGTCTTCTGAGTTTCGGATATCAATTGACTGCCGACTTTCCGATGGACCTCCCTTTTTTCCTTGCAAATCGGAGGTACTTTTTATCGGCGCTCAGAAACCGCGGTCGGA
>Ga0179593_1527765_pt1 | contig 12755 bp, 12 predicted proteins | sample CZODoug2_1_08_16_FD_185931 | JGI IMG/M metagenome (GOLD analysis project Ga0179593, IMG submission 185931) | Vadose zone soil fungal communities from Angelo Coast Range Reserve, California, USA - CZODoug2_1_08_16fungal (PacBio error correction) | ecosystem: Environmental > Terrestrial > Soil >... | reverse complement strand
TGTACTTTCTAGCTTTTCCACACCAACTGACGACCCTCCTACCCGACGAATTTCTTCATCTCTCGGGTCATTTTTGAGACATTTTTGGTGGAAGCCCTTTTGTAAGAAGTACTGACCGTCCAGTCCTATTCTCCTATGGGCTTCTCCCCCATGACGGTCACCAAATTTGCACCGGATCCTCGCGTTCCTTCCCTTTTCTATTTTTCTAACCTCGGATTTTTTTTCACTCGTAGGCAAAAGTAAATCTGTCTGACACGCCAGACCCCTGGAGGACCCTTAATTCTTTTTGTACGCCCCCCCCTTTCCGGCTGCCCTTTGACGTTTCTCGAGTTACAAAGATGTCGCAGGCTTCGGCGCAGCACTGAAAGGAATGCCTTCCTATACTTTCCTCCTCTCCCACTTTTCCCTCCCAAGGCTTCATGTGGCCAACCCTTCGGTCCGCGCAAGACCTCTTTTACTTTTTAAATCATTTTGCTCTCGATTGAAACATAAAAGATGTATTTGAGTTAGGGGAAGGGAGCTATTTTGATCCCAGCCTGAACCTTTTTTCCCAATCCATGCAGGCCCGTGACATGATTCTGCCAACCCACGAAGTCTCAGAGACCTCCCCCTTTTCCTTCGCCTTTCTCGGTCCTTTTTTTTTCCGCTCCCTGTCACGAGCCCCGGTCAGTTTTACCGGCTTTACTTCTGTCGCTCCCAGAATTTGATTTGCTTTTTTTAGTCTTCTTTCGTGCCCGTCCTGAAGCTCCGACGGCCTTTTCCCTTGGACAACTCGACTACGTTAAACTTTGCTTTCTACTCTAGAAACTTAGCGCGAAGAGTTAACGTCTCGTTCGAATATCTTTTCGCTTTCCCCCCACCTGTCGCTCTAGCGTTCCGGGAACCCCCTCTTCATGTATACCTCTTTTCTTCCGCGATTACCACTCTCTGGTCACATTTCACCAACGTGGACCTTGGTCCCACGTTCTTTTTTATTTGGCGCCCAATTTCTCGTGTACAATTACACGACCCCCCCCTCGTCGACTGCCGTTCTTTCCTTACCAATTCGACTCTTTGATTCTTTTCCTGTATTTCGTCCTTCAGCGTGCTCCTTCTCTCTACTCGGTACACCTTTCTTGTTTTTGTGCGAGATTTGAGCACGATGCCCCCGGGTACGCTGGTTTGCGGGACCCCAATTTCTGTTTTCTGCCCTTTCTCACCTTTTTTTCCGAAGCTCCCCTTTTTTATGTCGACGATCGTGGTAATTTGGACACGCTGTTACGTCTCCCCCCCGGCCCGCCATTCCCTGCTCGTTTTCACCGAACACGATTTGAAGGGGCGGACACCCTCGGGATGGCTTGAATAGAAAGTTTTTTTTTTCTTTTCCCTGCGTCCTTTCCACTCCTTTTTTTTTATTTAATTGACAGCGTTCAGAACCGGCCCCGTCCCACGCATTTAGCTGCAGCCTTTCTCCTCGTTACGCCCACATTTCTGTATCCGCTGTGTCCCAAAGGCTTTTTTCTCCGTCCCCCTTTTGCTTTTCCGGGTTTTTTTCACCCCGCAACAGCTAATAGCACCCGGTAACCTAGTTGAGTCCCCCCCTGACCAGGTTCGGTACCCTCACCGTGATCTGATCCTAGTTCTTCTTCGCCCTTTTTTGATGTACGATGGTCAATTTCCTACGCATTTCGGAAATTGATCGCTTTCTTAGGGTGTTCGATCCCCCTACCTGTCTTCTTTTTGGCAACCCTTCTCTTCGGACATTCCGAGCCTTCCCCCCCCGACGAAACCCTCTAGGTTGCTGATATGCCCCTATGCCGCTCCTTCAGACTTTTTCTCCGCCAACTTGTTTCGAGGGATTTCCCTGCTTTCGTTGCTTGTTGACGCCTTTTCTTTTGCGTTCCTGTCTGAACCCTCCACACCCACCTCTTTTGCTCTGCCTTTCTTGCTTGTCTCGCAAGACTGGCCTTTGATCAGGTGTGTCGACTATCCTTCTCCCCGGCTCACTCTTGTTTTTCGCCTTTTCCTTTTTCTTTTTTTGAGCTTATTCCTGAATCCAGGGGGATGCGTCCCTATTGTTCCTTTTCTTCACGTTAGCAGTTCAAGATTTTGTCGCTCAACTCATCGACTCCGCCGCCCCATTACGGGCCCACCCTTTTTTTAGAGCCTCGTAATGGCTTCTATAAAACCCCTTTGATTTTTCCCTTTGCCCTGGGGCCCCCTGCTTCCAGCACTTTTTAAAGAAAGTGGTCACCCACGGCAGAGCCTTTTTCCAGGAGGGTTACTTTTCCCCTTTTTTCTATTCTTTTTCTGATACAGGGAGGAGTTACCTAGAGCTCACGACTCCCCAAGATTACCTATCCCTGGAGCGGTCCCGATAACAGATTATCAGTCAATACTATGCGCCTTTTGCTTTCTGCGCCATCCAGCTAACCTCTCCAACCCCTCAGATTTCTTGGGTAGTAGTCTTCAGCATACTGTTAAAGCTGACGTCCTTAGGTCTGTTTCCCTTTCATTGGTGATATGCGGCATTTGTAATTGCCCTTGTGTGAGTTCATTTCTCCCTCCCGGCTTTTCGCCCCCGAATGAGTATCCCTCAATTACCCCGATTGCCACGCGTTCCTCTAGGTGCCCTTGGGCGAGGAACCCACTTGGTGAAGGCGCTTTTTCCCCCTTCTTTTTCTTTTTTTTTATTGTATGGTGCGGGAATCTTTGTCTTCTTGCCCTTACCTTTCTCTCAGTGATGCCGGCGGAACAAAAGTCAGTATTCGTTGAGATCTTTCCCTTCCCCCCTTTTTAAATAAGCTTTTTCTACGGGCGTTTCCCACACCGGGCAGGATGATTCGAGGGGCTTTGCCTCTTGTTTTTTTGCCTCGTCTAATCTACTTTTCCGGCTTAAATTCCGCTTTTTACCTCCGGAAAATAAAATCCATTCAGACATGACCTGGACCCCCCCAAGATTAGCTAGCCCCTTGGTCGGTTTTGTGACCCTTTTTGCTCGACTAGCCACCCCTTCACTCTTTTTTCCGAGAGGCTCTACTTCCACTGCGTCGGCGTAGACCTCCCCCTCCCGGCCGAGGCAGGTTACCTCACTGAAAGAGATCTTCCCCTTAGTGGTTTTTTGCAATCCCCCGTTGTGTTGGCGCTGATGTTTTTTGCACCTCCCCTCCAATTTAGTCGGAGGGTGACTTGGCGACGTTCTTCTCTTCCTTTTTAAGCTACCGTTCCTTTTATTACATTATTAAACTTACAAGGGGCCAATCGGTCCTTTTCCCCGGTCCTTGGCACCTCCTTTCTGCCTCTTCCTTTCGTTCCTAGCCCGGTGGGATGGGGTTATACCCCCTCATAGTTTTTTTCCTCCTAGTTGAAAGGCGTTCCCCCTGCGCTTGGCGCGAAAGTCGAAGTGATATAAAGACGGCCCTTTGAGCCAGACACCAGTTTTTCTCTGCTTGGTTGTTGTGTACGAGATGTCTCCGTAGGCGGAATCCAGTTACTATGAACCCCCCGAAGACCACTTTGTTTTTCTGCTTCTTTTCCACTTTCGCTCCACCAGCGTGGATGAAGCCTTCCCTTACAGCCCAAGTCTGGCCACTCTGAGCGGACGTTTTTTTTTTGCCCTTTCTCCCGGTCCTCGGACTCTCTTCTAATAGACTGAACTTTACGAAGAGAGGATGTGGGCCCTCCGGCGCCCAGTGTGACAAGCTCCTCCCCCGTCTTCAATGGTCTTTTGAATGTGCACTGCTCAAAGGGAGCCCAGTTTTAATCGGTTTTTGCTTTTCCTTCTTGGATTTTGCATCTTCTTTCTCAGTGCTTCTATCTCCCCCCTATAGAAATCGTCACGATGTTCGTGGCTCGGAGTGATTTTTTTTAGCCGCATACAATTTTCTTAGAAGACCCTTCCGAATCTTTTTCTGCTTTTCTTTGTCTTCAGCGGATAATCTTGAGGAAGATAACCTTATTTGCGTTTTTTGCCCCAGATTCACCTTCCCCCCCCAGGGTTCTTTCTGTATCTTTTACCTCTTTCAGTAAAGAACTTAGGGCTATTTTCTGTTAGTGATGTTCTCTATATATTTTAATTCCCCTAAGTTGTGTTTTTGTTATCTTTTTTTCCAAGACCTCCCCCGAGCCACCTGCTGTTTCCTCCAGCTACCAATTTTTTCCCTACATGTCGTTTCGAAGTCCACGCCTCTTTGATACTCTCCATCTACGTAATTTCTCGCGATTTTAATAAACTCTTTCCCGCGTTCTTCCTCCGGCAATCCCCTTCCTGGAGGGTAGGATTTTTCTACGAGCCAAGCACCCATCCGAACCCCCCCCCCCCCCCCCCCCCCACGTTTTTTCACCTTTCCGAGACCCTTTCTTTTCCGGCAGGGATCACCCCCCCCTCCTTAATCGCCCCACCGCCAAACCCAGAAAAGATGATCCTAGCATTTTTATTTTTTCGACCCCTCCCCCGTAATGTCACTGGATACTCTATCTGTACCCCTTTTTTTCCCCTTAGACACACCGCCTTTCGTCCGCCGAGGACCCTTTAGATGAGTTCTTAACGTCGCCTTTCAACTTCGGGTCCGCTCCGTTTCCGAATGGTATCTTTCTTTCCCGCACGATTTTTTTCTGTCTCCCTCTTTCCTGTTTTTTCAGAACCACACCCCAGGCGCTGTCGTTTCCTGGCTTTTTCTGACGGATGATTCCTCCTCGAGCCTCTCTTCACCAGGCCACACCCAATTCCCCCAGAAGGCCCTTCTTTTTCCTCTGCTTTTTTTCGCCCTACTGATCTTCTCAGTGCCGCCCCAGCGCAGAGTCCCGTTGAACACCCCCCGCTCCTAGTTCCGATTTTTACCCCGCCCAACGAGGAACCCCCACGGACTTTTAGCAGCAGCGTGGCCCCCCGTCATACGGACCCGGTTCGATTTTTTCCTCTTTAATGACGTTTTCGACCCCAAGATTCATCAACGTCGCACCGCGCCTGCAGGACATGATAGGAACTTTGGCCAAGAAACCCTTCATCGCCAACACCGCGAGTAACGTCCGCCGAGACAAGACGTTTCCAATTCCGTGCTCCTTTTTCCGAGTTTTTTCTTCCCTGCATTTCCTCTCATGACTTCCGCTCCGCGCCCCTCCTCCTTTTAAAATGTCAGGGGAGCGAAACGATTGTACTGCTCCTTTCGCACTTTAAGATGTCTCCCTCGAGCTCTTTTGTCATGTCGCTTTATGTTATTCCTCACTTCCCAATAGGCGACGTTAATCCGCGCCCACGACATTTGATAGAGGGCCCTAGCACTTCATCCGCACCCTTTCGCGGCAACTTTCTTTTTCGCATACGCCCGTGAGTCGTGGGCTTTTCTTCGGCCTGAACTCAGAAATCTCGACTTTTGCCGCCATTTTTTCCTTTCTTGTACTTCCCCCCGCGTGAATCTTACCTTGATAACCTCTCGCCCAGACCCAAAAGAAATTTGAGAGCCCTGCCCCTCCGTGTTTACTCGCCAACCCACGATGAGAATTGCTCTCTATTTCTCAGGTTTTTTTTTTTTTTATCCTTCCCCGGCTTCGCCTCCTGAAGAAATTGCTACGTCCCCTATAACCACTCATTACGTTGCTAAACTTTCTGTTGTATACGATCCCCCCCCCCCTGCTTTTTTTCCCTGTTGCCCTTCCCTTCCCCCTCATCGCCGCCTTCGACCCGTTTTTTTCACGATGTTTTTGCGATTCGTCGAGGGTGGCTGTCTCAGCACCTTCCCCCCTCACATCTTTCTCTCGAGAACAGACCATGTTCATCGCTCGCTCACAGTGAGGCTGACCTGGAGCGGAGTTACAACGCTCGAAGCCGCTCCCCACCAACCCCCCCCGACCTTTACTTTCCTGGTCCGCTCTGTCCTTTTTTTTTTGTTGTGGTGGGTGCTTTTTTTTCTTTGCCTCGTTATTGGGACATAGGGCCTTGTCGAACCGATCGCGTCTTTGTTTTCTCCAGACATGCCTTTGCTCTAAACTTGTGACGGAATATTCTTTTCCCAGGCCCGTCCTGGAATTTTTTTCTCCTGTTCCCCAATTTTTAGGGAAAATCATAAGATACGAACCGTGTCCCCTTTGAGGAAAACTGCAGGAAGCGCTACCAGTCCGGAGTCTCCGCCGGACTTTCGGGTCTTTTTTCGTAAACTCTGAGAATCGAAAGATTTCAAACCGCCAGGAGGAAGACACTCCAGGGCTGAGTCTTACTTTTCCCCCCCCCTAACCTAAGGGCTCACCGACGGACGAAAATAAATCGAACAAACGGTTCTTCCAGGATGATACCTTTGCTAAAGGCCATCCAGGAAATATTCCTTGGTTATTTTTTTTTCCTGTTTCGTTGAAGTCGTTAGTGGAGCCCGTTTTTCTGTTTACCCTCCCCCGTCAAGCCCTGGTCGGATTAGCAAAAAAGCCTTTCCGTTCTATCCATTCCCTGCTTTTCCCTCCCCTCACGAACTCTCCCCCTTCGCAGAGCCTGTTCAAGTCCAGGACTTTCCCCTTATGTAGCTCCCCGTTTACGCCGAGGAGAGTATCTCTGGGATGGTTCGTCCCTGTTCAGCCCTTCTTTGGCCCTTCTTTTTTTCCTTCCTTTTCCTCTCCAGTTGTCCTACTCCTTTTTTATCCGCCTCGAACGAGGAGATGATTTCCTTTTTCTCGTTGACTATCTGGCAGATTCGACTAGACCTCACATTCGTGTCTGTTCCGGCCTCCTTTTACGTTCTTAGTGGTCGTCTCCCGAATTTCCGCGCGTCACGTTTGCACCCCGAGCCGTGCGCACGTGCGTTTTTTCTTGGTCTTTTCTCGACCAACACTAAGCTCCCCCTTACCGACCAGTCGAAATGAGTTTTAGTCGGACACCTCCCGTTCGATCTCCTGCTCCCACCCCCCCCCCCCCCCCCCCCCTAACCTTCGAGCGTGCTAGGCTCTATCCTGTTTCCCCTCCCGGTGTTTGTTGTAGTTTTTACTGATCCTTGCACGCTTGCCCCTTCCTGTTATTTTTTTAGTTTCCCCCCAATGGTCTTCTCTCTGTCCCGTTTTTCTATCGCGTCGCTTTTAGCCGAAGAAGGCATGTGAATTGTTCTTTTTGGGTACTTTACCCGTCCTTTTGTTTTCTTCTACCCCTCCTGAACCCTTTTCTCCCCGTGCCACTCCTGCTCCCGGTGCCCCCGGTGACCCGTCTGGTTACTTTCGCGGACGCCCTGGATACCTTTTTTCCTTTGATGTGCTCCCTCTACCGACATGGCCGTTGTCTCTCCCCTCCCTTGCAGCTAGTCGTCGAGACGGCCTATTAGAGCGCCGTTCGATTGTAAGACACTTTTCTTGTCTTTCCCCTTTCTTAGTATTTCTCCCTCCCCCCTGCGCGAAAGCTTTTTCCCCCTAGGGCGACCAGCCAACATACTACGGTCCCCCTTTCGGGGATCTCCGAAGGACCCCGTCCCTAGGTACTTTGCACTTCGCTGACGAGTGCTGCTTCTCTTCTCGCTTTTTTTGAATCCCTCCTGTCGTCAATGCCAGCCCGTCTCCCCGGACTTTTTTTTTCGCCGCCGGGGCACGCTTTGCGGCCTTTGTTCTTCCAACTCTTCCAATGCCTACCTCGGGTGTTAACTCCCACTTTTGAGCACACGCCGCATCCCCCCTTGCTATGTCCCCCTTCCCGTTTAGTCTTCAGACTGTCTTCCACTCACCATTTTGGTCGCTGTGCTTCGCTTACGTGGAAGTGCCTCCCCCCCCTTTTGGTCATTTTTCCCTTCCTCCTCTCATATTTTTTTATGGCTTCAGGCCCTGCGCTTTTTCCTTTCTGCCGCTGCGTTAGCAGCGTGTTTCGCCTTTCGCTGACACGCTACCCTCGATCTTTTTCCTTTCTTTCCTTTCTCCACTCCATGGTATGCCGTTGCATTACTGGGAATTTTTTGCGAACGCGATTGAGCAGCCTCAGGCTTGGTCTCCTCAAAACTTCTCTATGGGAATTGCCTTCCCCTTCCTTAACCTTTTTCAATATAACACCACCGAGCGGATCCCCCTCGAGAATTAGGATTCTTTCTTTCCCAAAAAGCGGCTTCAATCCCTTTCCCGAACTGGCCCGTTCTCGATGATGAAGCGCGGTCTGCTCCTTGTTGGTTTCTCCTGCATTAGAGCTGTACCTCAGAGCGCAATCCATCATTCCTGGAGTTTCCCCCCCTGATCCTTTTTCGTTCCCCTAGTACGTACATAGTCTTCCTTTTCTGCTCAGCACCTCGGCGATCTTTCAAAAACAACATTTTCAGCGTTTTCCCCTTGCGAGTCTGCCATCTGTCATTTAGCCCGCCCCCTCTTTTTTCCCTGACCCCAACATCCCTTGTTCCAGTCTGGCCTTTTTTGTTCTTTTTTTCATGCTTGCGGGCGCCTTGATCGTTCCTTAGCCCCTCAGACCTCAAGTACCCGAGGGCACGCTTATCGCAGGGCTCCTTGGCTTTCTTTTCCCCTTTTTCCTATCGCGCACCCTTGTTAATGGGCTTTGGGAGGTTGAGATGTACCCCTTCCTTTGATTTTCTGCCCCGCATTTGTCTTTTTCTTTTTTCCCCCCTCGTCCCTCCTCGAGATGATTTCTGGCGGGGAAAAACTCTCTTCCGGCGAGATTCGTGAAATCCTTCTCTAATTCAGGTATGCCATAATCGGGTCCGTCTGCCCGGGTGGTTCTTCCTTTTTTGGGTTCGTTTTCGTTTCGTTCTCCTTCCGCGATCCCCCCCATTCTTGGGGCCTTAACTTTTCCTCTTTTCCTTTCGGAAAACCATTCCGGCCCCCTTCTCATAGAATATGGCCAACTAGGGTCAGGTGGTGTGACTATTCCCCTCTTGCGAATATGCCCCCCCTTTGGAACGCCCCCTTTTGCTCGCGGGTCGGCCGACTTTCCGGCTGAGTTTTTTCGAGTTTTTGTTGGAACGCCTCTACTCTGTAAAGTAGTGGTTTTGCCTGTTTTCACTCGCGGTGTGGCCCCCCGGATGATGTTCTTTCTTCATATCAATTTTTGGTGTTTTTTTTCCTGTTTTAAGCTTCCACGCCGGTGAAGATCTTTTTCTTTAGTTTCTAAACCTTCCGGAATGGAATTTTTGACACGCTTTTCTCTTCTTTCCCTCTTTGGCTTTTCGAGTCTTTCCTAGGCTCTAGGATGAGTTTGTTTTTCACGGCGGCATATTGCTCCCTGGGCTGCAAGTCCTAAATTACTGTAGGTATGCCCCTGCAGCTTGAAAACGCATTTTGGCCTATTGTTTTTGAACGGTCCGCACTGAGTCTTCCCCCTTCCTTCCTCCAAAGTTTCCTTGAACAAAGCGTACCACCGTCGAACGCCGTCGGTTTTTCTTTCCTTACTCATCGTCCAAGCTGGCACCTTCCCCCCCCCCCCCCTGGCCCCTTTTTGAGCAGGCTTTTCTCCGAGGGAGCTCTGTCAAATACCTCTTGACGAAGAGGCGACGTGCCCTTCCTCATAGACCGTTCTTAGTTCTTCTCTTCTTTTACGATTTTAAACCCTTTTCCCCACCCCACCAAAAAGATCGAGTTTAGACCACCATCCCCCTCCCCTTCTCTCGTGGGCGGATTCTGTAGATCCCTTTCAAAATGGAGTACCGCGTGCTCCATTTTTTTTTTTGTGGTTTACCGCTGGAGATGTTGTCCCTTCCATCACTTCGGTCGAAGTTTTGTCTATTTATCCCCCCACATTTTTTTTTTCAGTTTCGCGTTCTCGCTGGCCTCGGCTCACGTCCCCATTCCCCCCGCCAAGTCTCCTTGAAGTCCGGCCCTTGCCAGAATAGTTTCAGGCGTGCTTTTCCTCCTTCCTCCCTCTGGTTCGTTCTTTTTTTCTTGGACGTCACAGAAGACCGGACTTTTTATTCTGATTCGACATTTCTTTGGCAATTTTCTCGCTGGGAGTCCTCCTTTTGGTTGCCTGCGCTCTTTTTTTCCCTTGGTTTTGTCCAAAGCATTTCAACGCAAGTCGACGCACACGAAGTGATGGCCCTCGATCCAAGGGGTTACTCCAGTAGAAAATATTTCAAATCTTTTCCCGCCTTTTTAGTTTCCCCCCTCCAAGAAAATTCTAGAGAAGCCATGAGCCTTGACCTCCCCAGCTTTTCTTGATGAACTTTCCACTTGGCGAGGGCTGCGTTTAGAATCGAAATAGAATTCCAATCCGAAACCCCGAACATCGTGGACTCGCTCGTCTATTTGCCTTTCCCCTTCCTGCTTTTTGCAAAACCCCTTCCCTCTCGAACGCAAAAAACCACCAATTTTAGCAACCCGAGGCTCTGGGAGCTTTAAGACCGAATTCCGGAACACCGCGCGCCATGCTTCCTTGTTTTTTCTCCCTTAGGGTTTGTCAGTCCCCCTTTCGCGTCCGAGGCCCGTTTTGTCGCTGAGGTCCCTTCCTGAGTTGCCTTAAAACGAGGTCTTTCATAGGGAGACTCGCCTCAGTCCCTTTTCAGTCTTGCCGTATGTTCCCCGCTGTCGACGACCAGGTTTGGACCCCTTGTGCTGATCCCTCCCCCCCCGGGGGGTTTTTAGCTGGTTCCCCGCACTGGATGTATTTCTTTTTCAACTCATGACTTTTTGCCGCGTGGTAAAGGAAGTTCTTGATCACTGCGAACGTGCAGCCCGACGCCAAGTTTTTCCGTTTCACCCCAAGTTTTTTATTCCGATCTCCGAGGTCGACCGCCCCCCCCCCCCCCCCCCCCCCCCTCCTAGGAACAAGAAAGTCAGTAAGCAGTCGTGGCCCCTTTCTTTTTTCTTACTCCCTGCCCCCGATACGCTTACAAGAACGCCATACTCTCTTGCCCCCGCTCTGACGAAATTGATATGAATACTTTCAAGAACATAATCGCCCCCCGCGCGTACTTCCTTTTAACTTCTCTGATTTCGACTTCAGCCCGGCAGCGGCCGAAAGCCCTTCCCGATTGAATGCTCTCCCCCCCGCCGCGAACTTTTTTCGTGACCCCCTGGTCCTTTTCACCTATTCTTTACTCAACGCCCCATTCCAAGAAGTAAAATTTCTTTCTCGACTCTCTTGCTTTTGGCCGTCTGCCTTAGGGGTATTTTCCCATAAAAATTGGCTCTGAAGCTTTTCCCCCTGCCGACCATCTTGGAACGAGTAGACCGCACCACCCCACTAAGACTCCCAGCGACTTCCTTCGGCCAGATGATGTCGTAGGAAGCCCGTGACCTGGGATGATTTCTGAATCTTCCTCTTTCTTTGTTCTTCCCCCCTTCATCGAAAGTGACTGGCATCAATACCTCTTGTAATGCCCTAGTTTCACGATTCAGCGTCCTCCAGCCCCCCCCCCATTTTTCACGATTCAGTGTTCACGAAAACCCTCTTCTACCTGATGCTTTCGGTTGATCGGGGTACTGCTTTGTCTCTTTCCACCCCCCATTTTGCCATCACCACCAGAGAAGCCGCCCATCTCCCCCAACCATGTCCTACCCCCCCCCGTTGCTCCACGGTGAGGTTTTCCGAGCAAACTCCTTCTTTCACGACCTCTTCCCTCGAATTCCCAGACCCTTTCTGCCCGATTTTTGTTTTTCCAGAATTCTTTGCGAGTGGTCTGGGCCTCCGCGAGCGATGTTCCCGGAATGATTCCCCTGATTCCTTTTCAACTTTTCCCCTTCAATGCCCCTTGAGCGAGGTAACGCCTCTCTAAGACGTACCCCCCCCCAAATGACGCCCCTGTCCCACTCTTCTTTTCCTCTTTTTCCGGGTTTCCTTCGTTCCTTTTAGTGGGGGTCCTTCCCCGAACCGATTTGTCGCGCTGGGTTTTTTATCATCCATGAAGGAGATCTCAAAGGTGAAGCCTTCCTCTGGAAGTCAACGGCCCTGATACTAGACTCCCTTTCCCCCACTATGTTTTTCGTTAGGGCAAACCTGCTATCCCCTTCCTGAACCCTGGAGGTCAACGGCCTTGGGAAGACTTAAATCAGGCGTCCTTCCCGATTCGTCATACTTTCCTTTTATCTCCCTGAGAACTTTTTTGAGGCGATACGCGCCCCGGTCTCAGCCCTATCCCCTGCCTGCGCTAGTTTGCCGTACATATACGTGAAACCCCACCAAAGTTTTTCCCCCTTTCCTGCTTGGCTTTAAGCCCAAGACCCCAGGTGTCTCTGATCCACCATTTGATCATTTTGCCCCTTTTCCCGGCATCGAGTCCACACCGAGTGTCCTTGAAGTGCGCTCGTTTTCGCCTGCATTGGCGCCGTTTTTGCTGAACGCCACGGCCGCCCGTTTTGCGACGGCTTGAGCCAACCGACCCCTTAGACCTTCGTTAGACCCTTTCCCTCTTTGTCCGTACCCCGCGGCGAGCTCCCCCGACTAAAGTCGTCACTCTCGTTTTCCCTTACCTATTCCTCCCAGACTCTTTATGATGATGGGTGGAGTTCTCCGCTGGTCAAGAAGTTTTCAGTGTAGGCGACTGCTGATCTTTCAGTTTTCCGATCTCACCCTTTCGTTTTTTGCGCGTTTTAAGTCTTCGACTATTCTGGTAAATTTTTTTTTCAACGCCCCCCCCCCCCATTTTGTCGTGTTCCGGAAGGAATTCGCTGTTCAATTACAACCTCCTCTTACGTCCTTTTTTTTTCCTCAGACCTCTCTTTCCAGGTGAAAACGAGCCGAGTGGACCCGTGGCGACTTTCGCGGTCGCGCCCACAAGTCCCCAGAGTGTCCCCCTTACCAAGTCCCTTCGCCACATCCGTTTAACTTATGCCTTTTTTCCATTGTGGTCCGCTACTCTTCACCACCGTTTCCTAGTTGCTCG
>Ga0179593_1352015_pt1 | contig 12755 bp, 17 predicted proteins | sample CZODoug2_1_08_16_FD_185931 | JGI IMG/M metagenome (GOLD analysis project Ga0179593, IMG submission 185931) | Vadose zone soil fungal communities from Angelo Coast Range Reserve, California, USA - CZODoug2_1_08_16fungal (PacBio error correction) | ecosystem: Environmental > Terrestrial > Soil >... | reverse complement strand
CAGATCCTTGCGAGTTGTATTGAAGTCCCATTTGCCGTTTGCCGCCTCCGGGCCCATCCTTTCTATTGTTGCCTACTTTTCCCTCCCCTCCCCTGTTTCCATCTCCCTTCTTTCCCTTATCTTGAGAGGGTCACGGGCCAGAGACTTCTCCTCCGGCCTTTTCCTAGGATCTTTTTCAAGTCCTTTCTTTGACCTGTATTTAGCCCTCTGCGTCCCCTGAATCAATTCCTACCCCCCAATGGGCCTGCGCATTTCTTTCTTCGAAAGCCACTCCTCCTTCCCTTAGCCCCCCCAGCGGTAAAAGAAACGGTTTTTTTTTTTCCGGTGGTTCCCCGTAACCTTTCCTTTTTCCTGACGTAGGCTTTTATTTCCGTCTGACTGGTGACGTCACTTTTTCTTTTTCTTGTAATGTTTTCCCCCACTTGTAGTTTTCATATCGACGCTGTCTCCCTTTTCCTCTTCTTTTGACCTCTTTCTGCTGTAAAAGTTACTAAAGTTTGAGGGCTAGCGCTCGGGCTCCTGAGCGAGTGATACTTACAACAGCCCTTCTTTAGTGAACTCTACAGCCACTCCCTCCCACTTCCCCCCCCCCACGTTTTTCCTAAAATGTCTCGTAACAGAAGTTCCCGCAACGTCTCGCACCTCTTCGGGGGCTTTCGGCTGAATCCTCTAAACTCAAGCAGGTCGTTTTTTTCCCTTGTTGGGGACACCTCTTTACCCACCACACGCCCCTGCTCTCCTTGGCGTTTTAGGAAGACGCGATCATCTTCCCCCTGTTTGGTTTTGAATTGAGGTTAATGTGGTTCGTATGAGGCCGTCTCCCTGGACCACCCCTTTTCAACCCTCCCCCACTGATTCCTTTCCCCCACAGGGCCTCTGGATGGACTTTTTCCCTGTTGCTTTTTATTCGTTCCCCCATTGACCCGAGATCTATCTCTCTCATACGACTTGTTTTCGAGTCTCCCCTCCCTTTTCCTGACCTTTCCCTTCCACGCTCCTCAAGAGGCCCCTTGGTCCTCCCATCTTTTCTGGTGTACTCGGTCGCCTGCTTACTACTGCAGCTAGGCCTCTGTTGAATCCCTCAATGGATCGAGTGTGTTGCTGCTTCCCCACTTATTGCTCGGAGTTGTGGTTTTGGCATCCAGAGTTTTACCCAGGGTAAACTTTTTTTCGAGATTTCCGCTCCCTTCCCCGTGGCCCGAATTAGGTCTTACTATGCTTTCCCCTCTTCGGTTTTTAGCCTTCCTCCCTCTGGCCAGGTTCGGCGACCATTTCTGTTTTCTTCTAGTTCAAGGAACTCTTTCTCCTTTTCTTTCGAGAAGTAGGCCGCGGCTCGAAGTTTGAGGTTTCTTCGAGCTTGGGAACCGTCCCTTTTTTCCCCTAGCAGAGTCGTTCTGAATATTTCCGTGGTCATTTACAGTCCCATTCCCCCCCCGTCCCTGACTCCCCGTGCCCCCTCCCCCGGCAATATTTTCTCTTCCCATGTCTGTTTTACTCCCCCTTTTTAGTAGCCCGTCACTCTTTTTAGTACCTAGCCGTCGGGTTTGATTTGCCTGTCTTTTTTCTGTCTGTTCCCCTGCATCAGGGAACCCATTTTTTCTCGCCGTGGTACTTTTTCTTATTAGTTTTCCTTCCTGTCCCCCTCAGCATTCCGATCTCGACTGTAGTTTTTCTAACCTGGATCTTTTCCTGTTGCACAGACTCCATATCATTTTTGTTTCCCGAAATACTCAGGGATTCCCTATTGACTTCCCCAATTGACCTGCTGGCCCTTCCCCGCCTCACCCCTTTTCTGGTTTCATTCCTCTGTAGTCCCTTGAACTCCATCGATACCAGGTTGGGCCTTTGACAGCCTTGTATCCTGTTCCCCGGTTTTTAAGCAGGAACCCACCCTTTTTCTCCTGTTCAATCTTCTCTGGCCATCGGCGTCAGCGTCCGTTCCCTGCCAGCCGTTCTTCTCCTTTTTTTTTTGAAGGTTTGTTGGGTTTGTTCCGTGTGGCAGGTTTGCGTTTCCTTCTATTCGCGGTCCTATTTCTTTTTCACCGGGCTGTCCTCTTCTTTTGCCATAGTCTTCAACCTCCTAAAGTCCCAGTTTTCTTCTTAACTTCAGGGAACGGGCGATCCTTCCCCCCTTGCTATTCCAAGTTTCATCTTTTTGTTCTCGTGTGCCGTCTCGAGCGGTTTTGGGTCCGAATCTTACCTGAGCCTCTTTTCCTCATTCTCGCCGAGGTTTCTTTTCCCCCACCAGGTTATTTTCAGTCTTCCCTTGGTTGACAAGAGCCTTTTCATCAAATTGCCGGTCCCCCGTTTAGCCCGGCGCGGTGGTTTTTTTAGGGATAGTTCCCCCCTCCCCCTCCGTCCGTCACGCCCTTTCCTCAGTCACCCTTTGCCCCTTCTTCTGTACTTCTTATCCCGCGTGGAGGAGGTCTTCCGCGAGTCTACCAGCCTTTTTTGGCTCCGGGATTGCTTTCGCAGAAATTTCCCTCTTTTCTGTCGTCCCCCCTCCCACAAACCCTTAACGTTCCATGTCACCTCCTTTAATCCCGGGGAAGGGATTTTCTTGTTTCCTCTGGCTCTTTTCTTTCTCTTTAGGGAAAGAGCAGAGAGTCTCGACTGCACTCCCCTCCCTTAGACCAAGCTCTCTCCTCTTCCCTGTTCAATTTCTTTGCTCGACGACCTTTGAGCCGAAACCTTCCCTCCCCCCCTGATAGAGAGATTCCGGCTCAACCCTTCTCACATTACTTTATGTTTGCAATCTCCTTTCCTTTCCTTCTCCCCCATAAGTGTTTTTTTTCTGATGTGCTTTTTTTTTCATTTCCGTCACCTATTTTTTTGGGTTGGCTTTCGACTTCTTACGGCCTCCGGTCCCTTGGTTCTCTCTCTTTTTCCCTGTTATTTTCCCCTTTTAATAACGAACGTCCCTTCCTCTTTTTAAGAGTCTTGGCGATAGTTAGATCATTTTTTAGATCTGATACTGGTCCGCTTCGCTCTTGCGCCCGACCAGTATGTACATCCCTCTCCTCCCTCTCACTGAGCCGTTCCAAGTAGATATTGTTTGTTGCTGGCTCCTTCTCAGTGCTTTATGCCATGCGCTCTGATCCCCCCTGTCGCCTGTATGGTCCCCCCGCTAGGGATGGAACCTTTTCTCTCCTCCCCCCTTTCCCTCCTTGAGATTTAGTGCTTGTCCGTCTCCTTTCCCCCTTGCTGGCTCTTGTACGATCCCCCCTTTGCGTCTCTTGGTTTGATCCGCGGCCTTTTTTTAATCCCTTTGTTCTCCCCCTGTGTAAACATTTTCGCCACAATACCCCTCTTTTTAATGAACCCATTCTCGGACAATGAAGCCACTCGATCTTCCGATTTCTTTTGTGTTGGTGGGGGACCTCTCCCTGGTAACATCCCCCTCTTTTGATCAACAATCTTCCTGTCACGTCCGTCCTCTCGAATTTCCTGATTCCCCTTCTTTAATTTTCCTCCCTCCCCTAGGCGTTATTCCTCTTTTTTCCCTTTTTACCTATTCGATCCTTTCCCTAAGTAAGTTTGTTCTGCAGACAGAACCCAGTTTTCTTAAGAGTCCACTACACCCCTGTCGTCCACAGTATTTCCCAGACCGGTTCTCTCCCCTCTTCTCCGGAACCCGTCCTTTTTTCCCTCTCGGATGTAAGGTTTTCCTACCTTTCTAAACTTGCTTTCCCCCTTCCCTAGACTAAAAAGGCTGTCGTTTCGCATCTCTTTTTTTCCCTTCCCTCCCCTTTTTACTGCTGCGCCTAATACCTTGCATCTGGTTTCTCCTCTCACAGGCCCCCGAAGGTGTTCTGCTCCTTTCTTGTTTTTCATGGATGCCGCGCCCCCCCTCCCTCCCCTCTAGGAGGGTCCCTAGATGGTGATCGAGTTTTATCCCTCCGAAGAACATTTCCCCCTAGATTTGCTCACTGCTTTCCCTGTAACTCTCCCCCTCTTTTGCAGTCATCCGTCCTCCCCCGGCATTTCCCCCCCTTTGGGATTCTCTGAGAAGCAACTTTTACGCTGTCCTTGACAACCTCCCCCTCGTCTTTTTCTAGTTCAATTGCCTTTACTGCCGTTTGTTGTCCCTTTTCACTTCGGTTCAGAAGATGGCTGATCCCCCTTTTTATGCGTTGAATTCCTTTCCCTCTTTGTGGGCTGAGGTTTACCCACGTTAACTAGACTTTCCGGTGCCTGAGTCTTCCTCCCCCTGCTAGAATGCCTTCTAAGAGTTAGTCCGTCTCGATTTCCTTTTCCCATGATGCGCGATTCCCCTTTCTTTCTCTTTCCGGAGTGAACCTTCCATCCCCCTTCTCCAGGTACATTTCGAAACTGTCTTTCTTTAGGTTAAAGTCCTTTCCGAGGACCTCCCCTATTTTCCTCCGTCTCGGTGGTAAGGGATTCTTCCCTCTCTCCCAGCCTCCCCCTGAGCGTACGTATTTTCCATTTTTTCCCCCTCGGATTACCACCCCGCCGATATACTTGTTTGTGCAAGCCTTGCCCCGCCGTTAAATCCACAGCTGTGGATTCAGCTGGTTCGTTCTGAGTTCCTCCTTCTCCCTCACAAAGTCTTTAACCCTCCCCCCCTCTGTCGAAAAGGGCTCTTGATGGAAGTTGTTGTTTTTCTTCGTTCCCCCTTCACTTTGGTTTCTCATCTCAGGTTTTTTTTTGCTCTACGATTCCTTTTCTCTGTATCATGTTTTCCTCCCCCACCTCAACAACTTGTAAACTGAGGTCCCTTGCGATGGGTGTTTTTTAGGTTCGCTGCTTACCGGCCTGTCACCCTATGACCATCCCCCCTTTCCCCCCTTCGGGTGATTCCCTTTTTTTTGTCTTGAACACAATTCTCCTTTGGTTTTGGGAATCCCGATTTTCCCAATTCTTCTTGACGCTGCTGTGACTCCCTTTTCACGAATTTATTACCCGTGTTTCCCCGCCGATTTTTAGTATTTCCCATATGGCTTTCCCTCCCCCCCTTGTTAGCCCCACTCCCCTCTTGACCCGTTCCTTCCTCCCCCCCTTGGCTTTTACTTTTTGTCACTGAGTATGAGCCTCCCGGTCCCGTCTCCTTATCCCCTCCCTTTCGTAGGGACGTCCATTCTGCTTACCTCTCTTTTTACACCCTGTAATCCCCTTCCATCTGACTAAGTTTGGTAACCCTCCCTTTCCGGACTTTCCCCCCAGGCCCCCCCCTTCCCCCACACTGAACTGAAGCCTATTGAAACCTGCATTGACGTACCAAAGGACGTCGTTCCCGTTTCTGGTCTTTCCCAGCTCTCTGAGTGGTCTCTTTTCCCCGAAGACTTTCTTTTTTCTTCCTTAACACTTCTCCCTTTCCAACACGGTTTTCGTGTGCTCCTGACTTATATCTCCCTCGTCCCTGTCACATGTTCTTTGTTTCCGATATCTCCTTATTTCTTCGGTATGAGTAACTTCTTTCCGTACTTACCCAGTTCTCTCCTGGCAAGCATGTCTTCCTCCTTTTCGGTATCCAGGAAGTTAGACAGACGGCGGGACCTTTCCTCCCCTTGTTCCTTTAGCCGTCTAACCTCGGGACAGTTATTATTTCTCCCTTCTACTCCCCTTTTCCAAAAGCTTTTTTGACGATAGTAGAATATTTAAGACTTAAGTGTTCCCCCCGTCGCTTGTGCCGTGAGTTCCCCCCACACATTGTTCTCCCCTTGTCCCCCTTATCTACAGCTTAGTTTAGTGCAGATTCCCTTCCCTTCCCGGATTCTTTTCTTCTTTGTCTTGTGGCCCGTTTTTGCTCCTCAATGATCTGGTTGCTTCATCCACTCAGCAGACCCGTTTTCACTCTTCTTTAGCCCCGCTCCTTTTTTTTTTTTTTTTTTTTCTTGTGTAGAGTACAAGCGACGTTGTTCTCATTCCCTGAGAAGGTTTTTGCCGCTCGGTGCTTATCTCTCCTCCCCTTTTGGGGCCCATTCAGAGTTGGTTGAGCTGCTCAATTCTAGGTCATCCCTTGCTGTTTTTCACTACATTTCCCGTCCCGCTCTTTTAATTGATCGCCCTCTGTTTTTTTCATTGCCCTGCAACCATTCTTCTTGCCGGTTTTACCTCTCAACTTGCGGCTTACTTTCAGAGGCTCCTAAGCCCCAGCCCTTCTCCCCCTTGGTATCTTACAAATCTCCGTTTACTCGGCCGACCCTGAATGCCCCCCTGTCTCGCTATTCTTTTTTTTTTTCTGCGACTTTCCCCCTCGGAGTTGCCCATATGAGGCTTTGGCTCGTATTTTGTCCTGCACGACTTTTCACCGTCCTTCGACGTCTTCCCCTCACACACCTCCCCTCCCTACAATTAACTCCCTTTTGGGATCCCAAGTTCCTCCTTTCTGATTTCGAGTGTGCTCTTGTCAGGTCTCGAATGTTTGGCCCCGTCAGCGCTCTCCGGAAATCAATTCCTCTGCCATATGGCCTCTCTCAAAAAGCTAGATGTAATTCAACCTTTGCCCCCTTCTTACCGTGCCCCGTCGATGCGACACCTTCCCCGCGGATCTTTCTCCCCTATCCCTTACGACATAGTACTAGCACCCAACGGTTCGAATCCGTCTCCCCCGACATAGTATTATTCCCTCCTCACTAAGTTTTTTTTTTGAGATTCTATTTTCGATAATAATTTTTTCGTATGGTTTTTGGCGGTATTCGCTTCTTACGATTCCCTCGAAGAGGTCTCATGGTTTCCCTCTTAGATCTGGTAGGTTTCGCCTCCCTTCCATCCAGGAAGAGATGTTTTTGCTTTTGCAGATGGTCCCCCTCCCTCGTCCTTATTGTACGCCTTGCGAAGGCTTCTCCCCCTCCACCCTCTTACCTCAAGCTTCCCACCTTCTCCCCCTGCCCTGTCTCTCCCCCTCTTCAAGCAGTCGATTACTTGTTGTTTTTTTATTTGAGTGCACTAATCCTCTGTTTTCTGTCCGCCAAAGGACTCTTTCGTCTAAAAACGTCTCCCTCGATGTTCACCAGTATTTTGATTCAGGTATTTCTGCCCATGTACCTTTCCCGAGAGATACCGTTCTTTTACGGCCTCGTTCTGCTCGTACCATGTTTACGGATACATCATGTTCTTGACGTTTTCCTTGATACCTCCTGTGCAGTTTTTTTGCCTCCACTTTGTTTCGATGGCCCCCCCTGTTCTACTAACCCTACTTTTAATTCACCCCATATAGGTCTAGTTCCCTATGCCCCATCGGCATGTCCGTCTTTAGTTTTCCAAGCGGTGTCCCTCGTCTACTTCGTAGCTATCCCACCACTCCGTTCTTTTCCTCTTTGACCCCCAGTTTTGCGTACAATGGCAGTCGTCTGCTCATGTGCGAAGAACCCCTTTCGTTATTGTTTATTCCCATCTCCCTCCGATAAGATTCGTGTCGCCCCTGCGCCCAGCTTGGTGCTCTCCTTAATTTTATCTCACAGTCCTCCGCTGAAAGACCCCTTATTCCTCCGCACCTTCCGGCCCCTACGGTTGTTTCCCGTGATCCTGTTACTGTTCAATTGTCCTACCAGTTGGTGTTTGTCCTCGCTGCTTCCACATCCTCTCCCACCTGGTAAGCATCTGACCCCCCTTTTTCACCTACACCCGGGTGCACATGAGTCCTCAGTTCCTTTGCTAATAAAATCTGGTTCCGGACGCTGAATCCCGCCTTTTTCGGCGAATTTCCCCTCCGTCCTGATGTCTTCACCGAAACTTCGATCCTTCCCTTTCCTGATTTTGCGCTGCTTCTCCGAGACGCGAATCCCAATTGCGACCATCCTTCTCCGGCCGTTGCTTCTTTTACGAGACCACCCCCCCGATTTCCCCTCCGGCATCCCCACTCCTCGACCCAATGGGCCTAGAAGTCTACCAGACAGTCCCCTGAAAACTTTCCCGGACCCAATCGTCACTAGGATTCGCTTTTCCTTTACAGAGGTCTTTCCGGAATGGGGTACTTCACTGGAATGTCCTCTCTGTTTGCAGAACCATAATTTTTTCCTGGTTTCCGTACGGTGCGTGGTTCCTTAATTTTTACCCACTTCTTCGACTTTTTTTTTCCCATTTCCCATTAGTTGTGTTCTGACGTCATCTTTTTCACTTTGGGAGACCTATTACTGGGCCGTAAATGATCTCATTATCCTTCTTCGTTCCCTCCCAGCTGAAACGCCCCCCCGTGGTCTTCTACCGCTTCCCGGAGGGAAGTTTACGAAGAGGCACAATCTTCCTCCCTCACTCTTAGGGTTTGGTCCTTCTTCTGCCATGCTCTCCCCCAGTACAGCGTTTGAGTTTTCAATTTTTTTCCCAGAGGGTTCACCGACGATTAGTATTTAAGCATTCCCCCTGCCTCTCCTCCCCATACCGTTTTTTTCCCGGGATAAGAGGTTTTCTCTTCCCGTAGTACTAGTTACGTCCAAGTCTTTACAAAATCCAAATAATTCTGAGGCTTTTCTTTACGTAGTGTCGTTGCGTTTTTGCTTACAAAGACTCCTTCTTCTCATACCCTCCTTGTTGTTTTTGTTTTCCCGATCCTAGGGTAAATGGGAACGTCAGACACGCCACGAGTACATCCTCGGCACTTTTTCTCTCCAGGGGTATGTTTGGTTTCACGCCGGGTCAGGTAGCTATGACTAGTCCTCCCCCTTTAAAACCCTGGATTAGACTTCTTTTCCGGCTCAACCCCAAGTTCTGATCGGATTGGGTTTTTTACAGAGGTCCCCCCCATTTCCCTTCCGCTGTTACGCGTGCCGCCTCCTTTTGAACACTGACTTTTGATGCTATTGCTGCCTTCTTCGGTGTTAGACTCCTATGAGAAGGTCTTTTCCCCATTGGTCCCCTTTCTCTTCTTTCTCGTTCACTAAGGCCTTCTACTGTTGTGCAATGTCCCTTCCTCTTTTTAGAACTCCTTCCCCCCCCTCGCTTGCACGATTTCTTCACCCTGAACTCCCCCCCCCCCTTTCCTCTTCCTGGGTTCCCACCCCTAATTCTCACTTCCTTCCACTTCCCGTCATTTAGGTTCTTCCAGCCCCTAGTTTTCCTCCTTCCAGTTGCCTACACCAGGCTCCCCTCCTTGTGCTTTGACTCGTCTACGGGCCCTTGTTCAGTTTTCTCATCTGTTTCTTGCTGATCCCCTTGCCTCCTGGCACCCGGTCTCTCCTTTTTTATTAAGAATTCTGATAGTAATAAAGGTTTTTCTTGTCATGTAGGTATATCTCTTTTTTTCTTCTTTCTTCTCGGTCTCTTTCACTTCCCCCTCTCCAAGGCTCCTTGGTTTTTGACGTTTCGGGATTGACCCTTACCCTATAAATGAATCGGCCCTTCCCGCCCGCACATTTATATCTTTGTCCCCCTATTTTCCTTCGATGACTTTGCCTCCTTCACAGCGTTTTTATACAGTGAAGATCTATCGCGACCATCCCTTGGTTTTTCGCAGCAGCTTACAACCTTTTCCCCCCCCTACGGATCCGTTCAAATCGGTCATCTTGCTCTTCTTCGCCATTCCCCCGTTTTTCTTGCTTTCCAGTTCGGGCATCTCCCCCCATTCTGCTTTCTAGGTCCTCCTCGTCTGACTTGCACCTTCCCTTTTTTTGATGGGCAGAGTTTCCCCTTCCACAGATTTTTGCTTCCGTCCTTGTGCCAGGGCCGACCCCGTTTTTAGACCCGTTATTCCCCTCCTTTTTAGACTCTTCTTCTCTCCGTGCTTTTTCCCCTAACTCGACATCCGCCGCTTGATCCCTTCCCTTTCGATGTTTGAAGCTTCTCTCCCCAAGGATTTGGCTTAGTTGAAGACAAAGTCTTTCAGTCCACCCTTTCCCCTTCTGTTTCTTCCCGCCAGACCGGCCCCCTTTCCCGTACACCTCCCCCCCAGCGAACGGGCTTCTTGCACTTTCTCTCCTCCCTTTCCGGACCAGGCTCAGTTAAAATTGGTTTCCCGTCTCTCTTCAGACTTGTTTTTTTCCCTGGCGCACTTCTGATCCTTGCCCCCCCTCTCGCGGTCGTCCCTCCCCAAAGACCCGTGTAATAGTTGGATACCTGGATGGTCGGTATTTGCGATTGTTTCGCTTGATCTTTTCTTTCTGGCTGAATCTTAGATCTAAAGTTTCCCTTAAGTTTCTAGCCTCCCCCTCTCCTTTCGATTCTTGCCTTAACGTGATGCTTCTGACCGCCTTTTGTCTTCTACCAGGCCCCTCGTTCTTCTAGACAGAATCAGTACCCATCCAACACCCACCATTAGCCATTTTTGGCTGACAAGACATTATAATTTTTATCCCTTTTCCTTCGTTTGTTGTTTGTTGAAGTCTTTTTGATTCTTTTTTCCTTGTATGGTCTATTGGTTGTCTCGTATTAGGTTAATTTCCTCTCTCTCCGCCTCTTTTTTTAGTTTCGCATGACGGTAGGCGCTTCCCTAACCTTGAAATGCCCGGAATTAGCCTTTTCTCTTTTGGAGGCCCTCCTTTCTGTGACTCCGGTCATCAGGCTCTCTGTCGCAAGACCAGTCTGACTTCAATCCCAACCTCCCTTTCCACTGCTGCCCGTTTCCCTTCTCGAGTACCTTCTTCTTTTGTAGGTTACCCCCTCATGTCCTTTCCCCCTTTCTTTCGAACGGCTTCTCTCTCCCCCCACTTCTGCTCGCTTTGTAACCGCCTCTTTGCGTCAACTCTGACCTTTTCCCGAAGAACGTGCTTCTTCTCGTACCTTCCGCTGGTTCCCCTCCAAAAAGTTTTCTGGCTGTTTTGAGTTATTCCTCCGTCCAAGGTGGTCCGACATTTTTCTTGGTCCACAACCTTCAAAGTTCCTCCAATAAATGTCAGGTTTCAATTCCCACCCTCCCTTTCGAGTATTCATCGCCTAGGTACTTATCCTCGGTGCCCCCCTCACGGTTGTAACCTCTCCTGGTGAGCTATTCCCACCCCCGATTTATTCCTATGTAGGAGGACATGTTACCCCCGGTGGCCCTCTTCCTTCCGCCGACCTCGTCTTATGATCTACCGTCCTTCCCGAATTTACCTTTCCTCCGTATGTTTTCCTTCTCACTTCGGTTCACTCCCCCCATTTATCCCGAGACCCTGAAAGGTTGAGCCAATGAATGTCTTTCCCTCTTTTCATTATCCTTCTTCACCTGGCGGAAATTTTGGCCCTATGTTCCTCTTACACAGACTTTTTCCGGGATGGTCCGCTCCCCCTAAAATGTACCCTTGGGGAAATCATAGCTAATTTCACCCTCTCTGGTTCTTAAGCGTAAGTCCCCAATAAGTGTTTTCTTTCTAAGGTCCAATCCATTTTTCCTTCTCATCCCTTCGCAACGACCTTTATCGGAGTTTATCGCTGGTTAGGTTATATCCCTTTTCCTCTGCCTCGGACTTTTTTTCCCCCCTTATCAAGGACGTGCTTACCCTTCGCTGCCCATCCCTCTCCCTGACTCCAGGTTTCCTTCCCGCTGGCATTTTCATCCCGACAAACGATGCCTTGCCACCCCGTTCACCCCTTCTTCGTTTTCCCTAACAGAGCCCCCTGACGGTCTCCGGTGGATTCCCTTTCCCTGGTCAGACCCCCCCGGAGGTGCTCCATAAGTAGTTCTCCTGGTGAAATACTTTTTTGGATTGGACTTTCCCCCTAGTCACTCCCCCCTCCTCTTCTTTAGTTTTGTCCTGCTCCTTTGAAGCTCGACTTCACTTCTTCCCCTGGAGCTTCTCTCCCGCTCGCTGTTCCCCCTTAAACCATGACCTTTCTAAGTCGGCTTCCTGCACCTTCCCCATTTGTAGCCAACTTTTCCCTCGTAGGTGACTGGACCCCCCACTCCTCTTCCTGTCCTATGTCTCCCATACCTTACTCCACCCCTTTTCAAGAAATCCTTTGGGGGTAAGACGCGCAAACTGTCCCTTTTAGTCCCTTTTGTCAACCTTTTCCTTGGATTCCAACCCCTTCTCCCTCTTTGGTGCAGCAGATGAATCCCAGTGAGGGATTTATTCCTCTTTTTCATCGGCTCGTCTTCTGACGTCGCGTCAAAATACCCCCCTCTCTTTTTTAAGTTGATCTCCTTGGGAAGTAGGGGATCAAATTTCATTTTCCTCTCTTTTTCCTCCTCTCCTTTTTTTTTGTTCTCGATCTCCTTTTCCAGTGGTGACTCCGCAACGAACAAGCTTCCCCTCCATATTTTGTCCTCCCCCCTCATTTTAGTGTTTCCTATTTCGCGCTCCCCTTCGCTCTCCTATGATATAAATCCCTTCTTTTCTGGTCCGGGGTATTATGAGAGCTCTGCTGGGTTGGCATTCCCATATTTCCCCTTTCTTACATTTCTTCTATTTTCCCCGTCTCCTTACCCCTGTTTTTACTATTTCCTTATTACCCCCCTTTATTGCGTAATCTTTTTTTTCCCCCCACCTACGATGGTTCCATTTTTTTTTCCGTCTTGCCAAAGTGCTTCGCTCTTTTTGGGATTCACATCGATTAACGTTTCTTTCTCTTCTTTTTTCCGTGTCCCCTGCGTTTTTTTCCCTTTCGTCCTGAGTTTACATTTCTTTTTTCCCCTAAGGTCCCCCTCCCTTTTAATTGACTCGTGGGAACCCCCTCCCCTGCACCCCCCCCAAGACCTTTCTTTTCACCGGGCAAAATTTCTGGGAATTTCCTCTTCTCTTCCCTTTCCCGTTGCATTACCCAAAGGCGCCCTCCTTTTTATGGTCTTGTCCCTCCTCTCTCCTCTTTTTCAGCTTTGTTTTTGTTCGTTTACTTCCACGTCTCAGGCCCCTTTTTCGGGATCCACTTTCTTCGTCCCCTTT
>Ga0179593_1316565_pt1 | contig 12755 bp, 22 predicted proteins | sample CZODoug2_1_08_16_FD_185931 | JGI IMG/M metagenome (GOLD analysis project Ga0179593, IMG submission 185931) | Vadose zone soil fungal communities from Angelo Coast Range Reserve, California, USA - CZODoug2_1_08_16fungal (PacBio error correction) | ecosystem: Environmental > Terrestrial > Soil >... | reverse complement strand
ACCCTGGTTTCTTTCCTCGTTTTCCCCCTCCACTGTCGCCATTATCCGGCCGCTTTTCTTCCTGCACCCCCTATCACCCGTGAAGGGTGCTTGACTTTTTTTGCCCCTTTTTTTTCCGTTATAACCCCCCTGGTCTTTTCTGCCCTCGGTCCCCCCCATTGGACAGCTTTTCGGATTCGCTTGCAGCAGGGGAAGCTTGGAGCCAGAGGTTTTTTTTTCCCCCCCAGATGCGCTTTGGCTTCTCGCTTGTTCTGTGTCCACTTCATCGTTCACCGTTTCTCCCTGTGTGCAGCGGACATGCGTGCTTCGTGGTGTGACTGTTTCCCCCCCTTCCTCGGGTGCACTCCTCCTACCTTTTTTTTTTTTTTGTGCCAGAGGATGGATTTTTCAGGCCCCTGCTGTTCAAACTTTTAACCTCCTATTTTTCTTGGCTATCCGTCTTTCCCCAGAGCCTCAAATATTTTTGATCCTCGGAAATGTCATGATCCCTTCCATTTTAAGATAGACTTCCGTCTTCTACAACTTTTTCAATACCTGCTTTTCCCCCATGAGGATTTTTTCCCCCCCGATGGTTTTGGCTCTGCTATTTATTTGGGCGTCAGATTGATCTCACCCCCCCCCCCCACGTTGATCTCCAGGGTTTTTCCTGTGCCACACGTTTTCCAGGTACACATTGCTTCCCATGTAAGGGTAACCATACTACCCCCCCATTGCTCCCGTTCTCTGAGACCCCCCCCTCCCCATCCCCCCCCGACACCCTTCCGATGTGACCCCCGGATGTTTTGATCCCCGCCGTAGTCCGCGCCCTCCGCCTTGAATCCATGGGGTGCCCCGACTGTCTTTTTCCTGGCCTTGAAGAATCCTAGGAAGGCCAATGTCTTTGATATAGGTTACTTGAGTGGTACGTCATTTGGCACCCGCGCCTAACCCCGCCCCCTGCCCCATAGTCTTCCTGTCGTTTAGAAATCGTTACGGATGCCGGTTTGTCCCCGTTGACTCTCTGTTTTGTGTTGGTCCCAGTCCCCCCTTTTAGTTTGTTGGGTTAGTTGTGTGCCGTTGTGCCATTTCAGACTGTGTGGACCGGGCGCTTCTTCCCTTGCCCGATTTAAAAAGTTTCATTTTTTTTTTCCTCCGGGGGAGTTCGGATGTGCCCGTTCCTGTCCCCCCTCACTGCCCAGCTAACGCACTTGCTGTTACTCCTGTTGCAATCTGCACTTGGTCATTGCTTGTACTTTTGATCGTTACCGTTTCAAAATCATTGTCAAGCGCCCCATTTCCATAACCCATCGACGCCCTATACCCCCTTCGCACAGTTTCCCAGCAGAAACATGACCGAGCCCCTGACTCGTGCGGTTCGTTTTCCTGTAAGACTCCGGGCCCCTGCCATGCGATCATCCCTGTAATGTCGTGAGCCACCGTCATCATGACCTACCACACTATTTTGTTTCCCCCCCAGCCTGCGTACGGCCCCCCCACTAGCATCGTCTAGGAAACGGACTGCCCAGTTCCTTTCCTTCGTATTTCTGCACCTCGTGTCCGCGCCGCTGGATCAAGGCATCCCCCCCCGATAGTGACTTCGCTAACCATACTCCCACACGCTAACTTTTTTTTTTTTTTTTTTTTTTTCTTTTTTTTTGTAAATTGCAGACTCCCCGCCACTCTTTCACTTTTATTCCCCTGACCTTTCCCTCCCCTTTTTTTACTTGAGAGATCGCCCATCCCAGATGTGCGGGATGTTAGTTCCATGCGACCCCTGTTTTTGAGATAGCCATATCTGTGCTGGACCATAAGTCCTCCAATTTCGCGTCCGCTGGTCCTTCTTTCTGCTTTACCCCTCCCAGTTTTTCTTTTTTTTTCTCGAACCTATGTAACCCTTTCCCTCTGTTTTTCTTTACCTTTCCCGTGTGTGGTTCGCCTTCTGGAAAGTGCACCCCAATTTTCACATTTTCCATTTTTCTTGTTTCATTCCATTTTTCCGAGTTCTGCGCCCACGAGCTGTGCCCTTTTTATGATTTCCCCCTCAGCTTTGCGGTTTTCATTTTCCAGATTTTGACCCCTTTTTTGTGGCTTCAGTTGCGTTTTGCCGGGATTGATTGTCCCTCTGGTTCCGTGAGTTACCGCTTTTTTTCCTTTCCCCTTACCACCCTGACCATTTTCACCCCCTATGTATAATTATTCGTGTGTCAGAACTGCCCGTACCGGTTAGAGGCTAGGTCTTGTTTTTTTTTCTTGGAGCGTTTTAGTTCCCTCCGGACTCCCCATTTCCGTTTTGACTGCTTGTCGCGTGCACCCTTTTCCCCCTTCGGCCGGCACTTAATGTTTCGACGCCATCCCCCTGCCTTGCCTTTTCCCCCCACCCACCCAAACCTGTCCCACAACTCTGTGGATTGATACTGTTCCCTGTGGAGGCCCCCCCCCCCCACCCCAATTTCCTCCCCCCCCTGTTCCTCACCTGGACCCTCCCCTGCTCGTCTGATTCCTTTAGACACATGCGAATCGAGGCGCCGTTCTCCCCTCGCCTGCCCAGCCCTGGGTTTTTTTGCTCTTCAAGTCCGCGATCTCTCCCTCTCCGTTGACTATCTTTTTTTCCCTTCTTTCCTTTCCCAATCGGACCCCCGAGAAAGAGCTTCCTCTGTTTTTCCCCCCAGTGCTGGCTTTACTCCGATTTTTTTCCCAGGGTTCCCCATGTCAACCACTTGCTTCCCCCAGTTTTTGGTGCGCTGAGTTGCAGTCCCTCCCATTCCCAATTGGTTTTCCCTCAACCCGTTCTCCACCTTTAATTGTTGTCCTATTGTTCAGTCTTTTTTGACGGACTCCCTTTTTGCTGTTTGTCTTGACGTATTGCGTACCCCCCTTTTCCCCTCCTTTTAAAACATTTGGGTTTTCACCTGTTTCATGCGGTTTTTTCCCGAGCCGAGTGACCCCCTGTTCTTGTCGCATCTTCTGAATTGGTTCCCCCTTTCCCCTGCTACGGTTTCTGCGCTTGCTTTGGCCTCACTGAAGTAGACCCTAGTTTTTGCTGCGGTTGTCCAGTTTGTTTGTCCCTGCCCTTGTCCCTTACTCTGCCCTTCCCTGGAAGTTTTATTTTTTTTATCATCTTACCGGGCACACCCCCCCTCCCCCCCCCCCCCCCCGTGATTTTTTTCGTATGGTGTGATGTTCGGGAACTATGTTCTTTGTGGCGCGCAAGACTGACATCTTATGACTTTCCTGGCGAACACCCCAATTTTCGACCCCTCCCCGGTGCCTGAGTTGTCATCCATCTTCGGGGGTCCCCCAAAACACCCTGCCTTGTCGATCACCAATTTCCGGGGAGGTATCGTGACGCATGGCTTTCACCACGTATTTCCAATTCGCAAACACTTTTCGCACACCTTCCTCCCTTAACTTTGCGGGGGGGCTGCACTGATTCGTCGTTTCCCTACTTATTCTCTTTTCGACATCACAACTTGCCCCCCCCTTCCCCATCCCACAGTATTCCCCTTGACTGACTAGCCGGTTATTTGCTGGCGCAACCTTTGAACAATCCCCTCCCAATTGTTGGGACTCCCTCCCCTTTTATTATGGGAAGGCTATCTTGTCCCCTTTTTTCCATTCCCGTTATCGGCTGGGAAACCCTTCTTGGTCTCAGGATTCTTTTCCTCTCCTTTTACCCGAGACGTCCCATCTCTTCCCCCCACGTTTGTTGGTCCGAAGCGGTGAGTTCCCTTCAGGACGCACTGGACCTTTTTTTCCGGTTCTTGCTTTTCCTGTTTTCAGCACCGCCTTGGTTCCCCAAGAATCCGGGCCCCTACCTCCCCGCGGGAATCTGACTCGCTTTGGTGGGAGTCCTTGGCACCCTTGGTAAGCCCATTCTTCTTCTTTCTTCCTTTCTACATCTACGTTGCCTTTTTGATCTTGGGTGAATTGGCCTTGCAACCGTTTCATTGTAGCGGCGTCTTAACTAATCGCCAGTTTTTTTATTTTCTTTTTTTTTTTCCTTGTCCCGTTCCCAGCCGGACCCCTGCACGCCCTTGACGGGAACGCATCCTACCCCGTTCCTTGTCTCCCCTCCCACTTTTAGCGGCCCCGGTCCTGAGATGCACTTGCCTCCTTTTGCTTTTCAGTATTCCCATCGCATTTATATCTTGTTCTGCTTAAGCAGCTATTTTCTCTTTTTTTGTTGACCGTTTTACCCGGCCGAGAGTTCTCATCCCCCGTAATCTAGGCCGGGTTTCCAGTCTCCCGGACATTGATGTCTAACTTCCCTTCCCACTATTATACCTTCCTTGCCTCTCGTTACACTTCCCATTAGTCCCTTGGGGGATGTGTCTTTTGCTGCCTGTCGGTCTGAAAAACCTCTCCCCGCGTTTTTCTTTCTTGTTCCCCCCCCTCCGGGATCGTTCTTCTTTTTTGCTTTCTCCCGCTGAGCCGGAACTGGATTTTTCTTCGGTATTGGCGTTTTGACTCTTTTTCCTCCTCGTAGTCTGCTCTGTAGGTGGGGCAGTTGGTGTTCCCCCTTTTTTGTTTGTTCTTTTTCCCCCCCTAGGAGGTATCCGGTTCTCTGCACACACGCCGCCTGTACTGTCCCCCTTGCCTTTGGTTACTTTGTTTCCCGGCATAATTCTCCTGTCCAACGACCTTATTTCGATTTCCCCCTTTTCCTACTCGTCCCCCACGTCCACGGTTGATGTTTTTTTTTTACGGTCGAGATTGACTCTTTCCCAGGGGCAGTCCCCTGAGACGACCTCCTCCATTTTTTCCCTTACACCTTCCTTTCCATGGTTTGCACCATGCTCTCCCCCTTTTTTTCTTTTCGCCCTGGCCGTTCTTTTCTATCGACGGAAGTTGTCTGAAGTTCAATGTGTCCTTTCCCCCTTTTTCACTTTTTTTTTTTCTTTTTCTTTCCTCCTTGGTCCCCCATCATAGTTTTTTGTACCCTGTCACTGGCAGGCCTGTTCCCACGCATGAACCAAGCCTTTCAATTTTGTGCCGCCACTTGAGTTCTTTCCCCCGGCCTTTACATTCCCTGCCCCCCCCATCCTTTCACGCGTTTTGTTCCGCTTTTTCCCGGCGGCCCGCGTTTTCACTACGACCGGCATGTTTGGTCCTGGCCTGCTAGATACTCACAGTTTGGCCCCAGCCCCAGTCTGTTACTTTTTTCCTTTGCCTTTACTCCCAGTTCCCCTCTTTCTCCCGGTCTGGAGGGCCTGAGTTTGATCCTGTGGAAATTCCTGTCCCCCACGGGACTGTGTTTTTTTTTCGGCAATGTTTTAGTTTCCTGTCTCTTTTATTACCCAGTAGCCAACGGTCCCCAGCCGGTTGATTTTTTTTCCGATGGTTGCCAGACCCACCCCGCCCCAGGCGCGAGTCATACGCCCTGCCCATAGGATTTCCTTTTTTTCTTTACGACGCCCCCCTCCCACCAGCCCTAACTCGTTCCACAACTTCCCCAGGCCAGTACGGACTAACGTCCGTCACCACGCCCTTATAGGCCTCGGACTGAAAGACATAGTCGGCGCGAGGTCTTTCCCTTCACCAGTTCCTCACCATCCCTGAATGTGTTCATAGGTTCTTCAGCCCCTGCTTGGCAACCGTCACTTAATTGGCTAACACCCAGGGCTTTGCAGATCTAGGAGCTTTCTCATGCTTTTCTTTCCTTGTATAGCCCCTCTCCCTCTTTTTGATTTACCAACGAGTTCGCCTGTGATTTATGCGACAACACTTTCCTGTCACTCTCTTCCCTCTCTTTGTATTAGGTGTGACCCCGTTGATTGTTTTTTGAACCAGTGAGACCTGATCTTACTCTCGTGTGGCCCCCGACCCCTTCCTATTCTGCCCTTGAATCGGCTTAATGTCTCCTCGGTGGATGAACGAAGTCCCCCTTTCCCTGTGCCATTCTGTACCCCTCGTCGGGTTTTTTTTTTAAAGCCGATGCATTTTCACTCATTTGGTCCCTGTTCCCGCGTTTGCGTGATGTGTGTGCCTCTCCTTGCATGTTTGCCAGTTCCCCCATTCATTTAAGTGCCTTCCCAGTCTTTTTTTTGCTGCTGTCACATTTCCGTTTCCTGTATGCCTAGATGTTGTCCGCGGTCTCCAGGGTTCGGACTCCTTTTTTATTTTTTTTCCCCGTTTCGTGCGCTTTTTTGGTCATTTATTTTTCTCCCTGTGTCCGACTGCCAAGGTTATCAATGTACATCTTTGGCTTTACCCAGGCGGGGTATTTCTTTTTGGTCCCATCCTGCCTCCAAGCTGATTTTTTGCCACCCCACCCCCCCCAAAAAAAAACCCCCTTTCCCTTGTTTGGTTCCCTTGTGTTGTCGCCAAGAGGCGCTGTCCCACAGTCAATTGGCCCCAAACAGTAATGCCCCTCCCCCACTCCTTTACACCCCCTTGATGCAACCCCCGCAACTTTCACCGGTTACCTTCCCCCGCCGTACCGTCTTTGCCTTATAAAACCCCTTTTCCTTGCGGCTGTTTTTTTCTTCTGTCGATTTCTTCCCATGTCTAGATTATGCCGAAACCCCCCTTCCAGTGCCCGATGCAAAATTTTAGGCCGACGCTTGACATTTGACCAACACTCGGTGCTTCCCCTTCTTTGTTTTGCGTTAACCGTCTTTCTTACCTTAAAGTCTTTTTCTTTGGGTTTCAGGCGGGAGGACTTGTGTTTGGCTTTTAGAGGAAAATCTGTTGTCCCCCTTCCTTTCCTAGTGTTGAACCAAATTGGGTCCGTTTTTCCCCCCTTCGTCGGGTTGGTCGCCGTCGTGCAACTGAACTCATTAGTTTCTTCTGCTTGGTGTCCTTTCGATCCCCCCGATCGAGACCTTGTTTCCCACCTGCCGTGCCTTTGCATCCCGTGTGGTTCTTTTACGTCTTACTCCTCCTCCCCCCCCCCCTCCACTTCTTTCCTGGAGTTCTTATCTTTCTGTCTTAGCATCAACCTTTGTTCCCTTGCATCTAAACCCGCATTAGTCCTCCTCCCGCCTTCCCGGAGTGGCTGAGTTTCGGTATGATCCCCCTGATGTTTCCGGAACTTGACCGAGATCACCAATTAGTCCCTTTGCTCTCCTTTTCTTCTCTCGAATCCGTTCCCACTTACCCACACCCCGGACCCCTGACTTGTTGGATACGGCATCTTGGCGGGGTTAGCCTCTCGTGCACAGTTAATCCTTACTGGTTATTTTCCCCTTACTTTTCTTTCCCTTTCCGTTTTTCACGGCCCACCCATCACCATCACCTTATTCTTCTTTTTGGCCTTCTTCTGACCTCCCCCGGTGTTGTTTCGTGTTAAGAACCTCAATGACTCAGGATTTTTCCCCTCCTGATAGGGAATTTCACCCACCTTGTTTAGCTAAACTCCCGTATCATTATCCTAAAAGCTCCCTTTCTCTGCCCCCTTCCCCCCTCCCCGACCTTTTTTTGTCCAACCGGCATAATGTGTGCTTTTGTCCCCCCCGTTGTTTGTGGGTTCACTAGTTTTTCTTCCCTCGGTCGGATTTCCTGCCCCCACGACCGATCCCGGCTGGTTTGTGCCGTGTTTGTACAATTTTACCCCCCAAACCTTTTGACTCCCCCTTAGTCCCCATTTTTCCGATGTCTATGTTACCCATCTTTAGCGGCTCCGCCTTGGTGTCTTTTTGATTAGTTGCACCGAATTCCCCCCTAATTTCCTCCACTCCCGGTTTGAGCTCGCTTGGTGAATTTGCCTTGCCTCTCTGCCACTCAGCTCTTTCCTTCTTGAATTTTTTTTTTTTTTTTTTCTTTTCTTTTTTTTGGGACCAGGGCACCAGCCTGCGACTTTGGCGAAAGCCCGTGTTGTTACTTTTCTTTGGGGAGAACTCTTCCCCTTTCCTTAGACTCATCTTGCCTGGATTGGCTTTCATAGCCTACCTTTCGGTTTGAGAGATCTGTTCGATTTGTTCACTCCAGATCGCTAAGTTTCCTCTCCCCTCTCGCCCTTTAATTGTCAGGCCCCTCCTCTTTCTGTTTCCTTACATTCTGAACTTCAGTTGCAGATTTACTTCCCCCCCCTCATAGAAAGGGTTCTTTCTGTGTTGCCGGTTTTTCCTTTTCTCCTCCCGAGGTATTCTCCGTTCAACCCGGCCCCCTCTGCTTCCTGCGTTGTCTGCCGCCGTATTTTTGATTTGGCTGAATTGGTCGTGTGTTGTCTTGTTTCCCTTTGGTCCTTTTTCATTTATAGAGGGAGAATCGTTAGCCCGGCGTGTTCTTGGTTCCCCCCCCTCCCCCTGAGTGTTATAGCAGTTTCAATAGTCTTTTACGCCCTTTTTGTTGTTCGTCCCTTTGTTTAGTTTCCATTAGGACCACGTCCTCCTTTAATCCTTTACTCACGAGAGCTGGTGATTTTTTTTCATGTAGGTTTTGTGTTCCATTTTCTTAGAGTCAGGTCTCTCCCAAGGATTCCTTTTCTTTCATTCTTTTTTGCACAGTCTCTCTCCGATACTTTTCAGCTCCTTTGTCTTCGTCCAACACGGTTGAGAAGGCCCTCGTTTTTTCTGTCAACCCTTGATCGTTTTGCCCGGGCTGGCCACTTTCGTTTGCTCCAAACCCGTGCCCTTCCCCCTTTTTCCCCCCCCCAATAATTTTTCAGCTGTGTCGGCATGACCCGATTCCTTGTACGATACCTTCCTTTTTACTCCTCCGTTTCTTTCAATGTGACAGTTTCTTTGGTCTGGTCGCCTTTTGCCCCCCCCCCCAATTCGCGTGCCCTGTTTTCGGGATCTTCCTGATTGTATGTTCACCTTCACCACCTCCACCCCTCCTCCGTTGACGCTTTGTCCTGTCGTGTACAACTAGTCACCTTGATCGAGTCCCTTTTTGTGAAGCTGTTGGTTTGTAAATCACCCTGGTTTCCTTGGATTTTTTTTGTCTTTTGTCAGTTGTATTCGCCTCTTTCCTGTGTTACAGTTTTTGGCACACAGACCTTGGGGCCGTTTCTTGCGGACTGTTGCCCCCCCCCACCAGGGCCCCGCCATATCCCGGCGGTAGGCCCTGCCAGATTATTGCTATGCTTGATGTAGTTCCCCTTAATTTTATACTCCCTTTAAACCCTACCAACTGCCAGCACCCCCCTCATCAGCGCCCAAGCCCTTTTGAATACCCCCTATGGTACGGCTGCTCCTTCCCCTCGTGTCTCAACCCTTCTTTCCTTCTCGATGATCAAGAAGTCTCTGTGACCCTCCAATCACCTTCAGTAATTTGGCTGCCATCAGACCGTTCCGGGACCTGATGACGAGTTCCCTGGCGTTCGAACTTTCGTTCCTTTGGTGGTTGTTATTTCGGCTTGTTTTTTGAATTTCCCCTCGTTCATAGCGATACTTTCTCCAGCCCTCCATCGCCCCTATCTTTTCATCATCTGTGTTTTGTTGCTTGAGATCTCTCCCCTTCGTTTTTGTCTTTTTTAGTTGACCCCCTCCCCCCTTGTTATCTCTTCTATCTACCCTTTGATGCCAACCGCGCACTCCCTTCCCGGGTTTCCCTTTCGACCCGACTTCTTTACTCCTATACTCGGCATCCATCTTGAGTATGATCTCCTACTTTTGGCTTCGTCTTGGTGTCCACGCCCCCCAATGCTTTAATTGTTCGATGTTCTTCCTGACCTGGGCTTTTCATTGCATTTCCCCCCCCCCCTGCCTATCCCCCCCCGAGGACTGTTTCATGGCCCCGGTACCATTTGTGCTTGTTCGCGTGTCTCTTGTTATGTAAGTCTCTTCAGTTTTCTTTCAACTGTCCCTACTCTTTTGTCAATCCCTTTTGCCGCTACCCCCCCCTGGCCCCAGTCGATGCTTTTTATTTTCGGGAAGCTACCTGCCAAATATGCCCCCCCCCCCTGTCCTTTTTCCCTGACAGGTCTCCCTTTGTCTCGGGCCGTTATCCAACCGCGACGATACAGCCCCACAACTCAAACTTGCCCCCCCCCAAGCCACACCCCTGAACCTTTTGCTGGCACTTCAAAGCTCCACCCTGTACTATACTAATGCTTTCCTAGGAGCAACAGTACCTGGTTTTTTTTTGCTTGTTCCGATCACTTTCGACTTTCTTACTATAATCATGTCGTACATTGAACTTTTTTTTCCAGCACTTACATTCTTCCCAGGGGTAAAAACCCTTTCATGGCTGAACGGTCATTTTGCTTTGCGCAGGTATCTTGCCCTTGCTTTTTTCCAGAAATGGTTTTCATTTTTGGGTTTACCAGCCGTTGTGATTTTTTTCTTAATTGGCTGTGCCATTTCCTTATACTGCATTCCTTCCGTCGAGCGTTGGAAAGGGGAACAGTTAGGACCGCTCCGGCGTCCCCTTTGACTGAGACAAACAAATCATCGTTCCGTTTTTGTTCTTCCTCGTCAGGATTCTGTGCTTCCTTTCAATCCTGCTGTGTTGGAAGGCTTTTTTTTCCGGTTTAGACTCCTTCCACCCCCCCCATTCGATCAGGAGAGGTGGTGAAATTTTATTAAGAATTCCGCGTTGTCCATCTTCCCCCCGTGCCGCCCCCCAACAAGCGCCTTCTCCCTTTGTTTCTGTCCCCTCCCCCCTTGGTATGTTTTGGTCCCCCCCCCCAGTTACCCATAACGAGCGCGCCCATCCCGGCTTTGGTTATTTCTCCCGACTTGAGTTTACAGTGATCACCAAGCCTCCCCCCCCAAACACCGCGACCCTTCATTTCCCCCCCCGGAATCTTCAGGCTTAGCGGATTTGCTGACCACTCCGCCGGGTTCTTTGACCCCTTCCCGATGGGTGGGCGTCCCTTTTTTTCTCCTCACCCCTGGATATCCTTGCTTATATGTGAAGTCCTTTGCCGCGGATATTTGGGAGCCTTGATGGAGAATTCAATTCTGACTCCTGGATTTCCCAACCTCATTTTCCCCTACCGGCGATTGAAAGACCAGTTTCTTGATATTAGTCCCTGATTCTAATATTTTGCGTCCTGACGACCCCCACTCGGTTCCCCCCCAACGCCCCTCTGGAGGTCTTCCCCCCCAGGGTCTGTGGTCCCCCCCTACTTTGGATCACGGCGGGTTTCACAGTTCCTTTTTTTTTGGTTCCGACCGTATGAAATCTTCTCCAACCCAGCTTCCTCTTTTACTTCTACCCTTGTTCGATGTCCACATCTCTCTCCTCCTTTGTTGTGTCTTTCTGAGAAGGATGGTGAATTTTGTAACCCTTCCCCACATTCTCCTGCGATTCCCCTCTTCGTTGTAAGTGTTTTTTTCGGCAGTTTTTTACCCGTTCCCCTCCTGGACGAGACCTTTGTAAAGCTTTCATCTGACCCCACCGTTCTTTTGACATTCCCCTGTTGAGGGGCTCCCTGCAGCCTTTCTTTTGGCAGTTATAGAGGGATAGTATTTTTATCAGCCCCATCTGTCCCTTTTTTTTTTTTTTCTTCACTTGCTTACTTGACCTTTCATTTTTTTTAGCATGTCCCCCTCCTGGTTTCGTCCAGATTTACGTATTAACCCTTCCATGTATTATCCGGCTTTATTACCCCTTTCCCCCCTTCTAGTCAGGACGTGGTGATGTGTATGGAACCACCGCCGCTCTTCTAAGTGTCCCGACCCCCAGGATTGCCCTCGACACGGGATTGACGCTTCGGGTCTTTTTTTCTCCTTTTTTTCTTGACCCTCATCGTCGAAGTTTTCTGTCCTCCCTCACGTGGTTCTTTCAGGGCGTGTTTATTGAGTCCCCTCCAGTCAGGTTGACAAGGGGAGGATTCCGTCCTTTTCGGTCATTTGGGCTTCCCGTGAAAGGAACAGTACCCTTTTCGATCCTTCCATCGTCCCCCCCGATCACTCTTTTTCTTTCTTCCCGGGCTTCACTTTGAGTTACAGGGTGGTCCTGCTTCTTCCCCAAGGTCATCAGTCTTTGGGGCCCCCTTGTCGTCCCTTTATCCAGACTTCTCAATTTTCTTTTTCCGGTCTTTATTTTTCGTTGATCTGGAACTAGGTGTTTGCTTTGGTACGGTGGCCACAGGTTCCCTGGAAGGACCCTGCTTTACCGAATGCATCTCAAGTACAGCTGGGACGTTCAGCACTTCCCCCACCCTAATCTTTTTTTTCCCCGACCCGGTGTTTTTTGGACCCCCCCGTTTGGCCGCCCACTCAGCCCTTGAAGCCTGATTGTTCAATGTGTTCCTGCCACCGTGTTTTTCGTGGCCCGCTTGCCCGCCTTTTTTTTTTTTTCTGTATTTCCGATCTTCCGAATTTATTGAGCTGTTTTGTCCTGTATCAACCATCCCCGCTCGGAGGTCTTTTGTCGAAATCCCGAGACTTTCGCTTGACCGGTTTTGGTCTTTGGCGTTTCATCACCTTTGTGTTTTTACACTTTTGTGTTATTTTCAGGCTTTTAGTTTCCGCTCTTCCTACGAGACAAGCCTCCCTCTTTAAGCTTTTGATCCCCTTGATTTGCAGAACCCCCCCTTAAAGCAACCCCGTTCCCCATTCTTTCGCATGATTCCCATGTACAGGGTCTGTTTACAATCTCCGCGCCCGCCCACCCCAAGTTCGACCCACAAAGCCGAATGACCTTCCTTGCCGCTTACACGCGTTTTTCAATAGGTGCTTTCCCCGTTGTTCCTGACCGCCATTCGTTGAACAACAGGCCCCTGAAGTGTACATGGTCTTCCCAGCGTTCCTCGTTCTCCCCACCCCTTCTCCTGGACCCTTCGCCGAGTTTTCCTCCTTTCTTCTCATAGTCCGGCGCTTGTTCGTCTTTGTCCCCCCGAGCGATAAGTCAGATCCTATCTCCCAGCTGAACGGTGCTCT
>Ga0179593_1712180_pt1 | contig 12756 bp, 22 predicted proteins | sample CZODoug2_1_08_16_FD_185931 | JGI IMG/M metagenome (GOLD analysis project Ga0179593, IMG submission 185931) | Vadose zone soil fungal communities from Angelo Coast Range Reserve, California, USA - CZODoug2_1_08_16fungal (PacBio error correction) | ecosystem: Environmental > Terrestrial > Soil >... | reverse complement strand
TTTTTTTTGAATTTACCGTTTTTCCCATAAAATAACCCCCCCCCCCCCCCCTCTTTTTCAGTTGTTGACTCCCAATTAGTCTTGAGCAACATGTGACATTTTTCCAGACCCCTTCCCCTCTTCTTCTATGGGAAACTTAGTATCAATTAAAAAATTCCCCCATTTTCTTCGCTCAAACTCCCTGAGCTACCTTTTCTAGTTCTTTTTGAGTCGGTATTCTTATATTAGGCTTTCTCGGTGAATTCGATCGGATTCACCCCCCTCCACCCCTCTTCTTCCCCATAGCGTTTTTTCTCTTTTGGTTTTCAAAGGATTTCCTCCAACTTCCCATCTTTTCTTTTTTTTTTTTTTTTAGTTTCCTCGACTATGCAGTGTTATTTCGGCCCTAAATCTGGCGGCCCTTCGCATCAACATTATTTTCGTGGTGGACACTTATATGCCCCCTTTTTTCCAAATCTTTCAGTTTTTTTTTTTGCACGAACTTTTTTTGCAAATTGTCTTACTTTTTCTTTCCTGGCCTTGAGTTCCCCCCCCGAGTTTTTTTTTCCCAATGATTGTACACCCCCTTGTTTCTGAACTCTTCCTTTTTTTTACTGTCCTTTGCTTATCTTCTTCTTCACGCGACTTCATCGCCGAAACTCCATTGAAAGCCTGATCAAGTCTTTCACGCTTCTCTTCAGCTTATTTCATATTCGCCCTGATCGTCTCAAGATGCTTTTCCCCTACAAATATATTGCGTTGAGTATTCAAAGCTTCGAGATCTCTCGACGATGCATTTTTTTGAAGTTTTTTGTTCTTGTACACGCGAAGCGCTTTATTCTTAGAGCTTTGACGATGTCATGTGTTCCGCTATTTTCGACGATTTTTTCCCTTCTGCCTCTGATTCCTACCTCTCTTTTCCCTTTTCGCGAAACCTGCATGCTCCTTTTTTCTCGAGCAGAGAGTTGTTTCTTTTTCGCCGTCTGTTTCCCATACGCCTCAGCGCCTACCCTTTGGAAAATGCCGAAAATAGCCGGGGAAAGACAGACCCGTTTTCTAACCGAAACACATACAAGCACAGTTCCCACACTCAATTATTCCCCTCCCTTTCCTTTCTACCTCCTTTGGTTTGACGCAATCCCTTTCCTTCCTTTGCAGTTGCTTGTTTTTTGTATGATGTTTCTTCCCCCCTACCCGTGCTTGTCCTTCTACGGACTGATTTCAATTTCCAAAACGATGAAGCCATTTTGCTTAGGATTCCCCTCTCTTGAACCCCCCTTGACCTTTTCATCACCAAGCCTTTTCCTCTCCCGCACATGCAGCGTTTTTCCTTGGAACCCTTTGAACAGAGGTATTCAGCTGCTGTGAAGTCCTTTTTCCCTAATGTTCCTTTTTCATTTTTTTTCCCCCGACAATTCTTTCTATTTCACGACCTCAGCCAAACACTGATCCCTTCATGTCCTTCTCCTTTCCCCCTGAACCCGGCCTCCCATCGGCGCCGAGCTTCTTTTTTACCTCCGAGCGCTGACCCCCCCTTTGACTACTGAATTTTGTTAAGAAAGCGTTCCTCTGAAAGTCTCGTTTGTTGCGTTCTGCCATTTGAACAACTTCTTTTCCCCTTTTTTTCGTTTTTTTTTTTCTTTTTCAACTCGTTTTTTTTATGATAATTCCTTTTTTCCCCTCTGTAAGACAGATCACTTTCCGACAGGCGCGACGCCCCTTGTTGCCCCCACTGTGAAACATTTCCCACTGCCCCCCCCTTTTCCTTTTCAAAATTCCAATGAATCTGTCCTCTTCGGTTCGAATAAGATTTTTGCCCTTGGTCGCAAGAACAGTTCCTCAGAAAGATAACGGCACCTTTTTTGCATCCCCTTCCCCCTTTGACGTTTTTGCCAGCAAGTCCTTTTTCCGACAACATAGTTCCCATCGTCTATACGGCGGCCTTCGCCCCCCCAATGAAACCTCATCGTTTCCTCCCTTTTCCAACCCGTGTTCTCTTTCCCCCAAAAGACCCCAGCGAGCCCCCTTTTCCTAGTAAACCCCCTTTTTCCGTCTGTCTTTTTTTTGAATGAGAATTCCCCGATCGTCCTCGGATTCCCGGTCGAGCTTCCCCCCCTGCCACTTGACCCCTTTTTTTTTCTACGTTTTTTTTCTCAATTTTAACATGCGTTGTTTCCATTATATGCCTAGGTGCGCTAAGAGACAGAATGCCCCCCCCCTTTTCCAATATTTTTCAATTTTTCTCGACTCTTTTAGAAATCATTCCAGAATATCACATTTTGTTTTCAAAAGACACTGGACTTCACTCGCTTACCCTTTTCTAACTTTTTTACGACCTCCCCTGAACTCCATTTTTGATTCATCAGCGAACTTGAAAGAATACTTTTCTCGCAAGTTTCCATCACAGACCTTTCCCCTGCCAACCCACTCCCAAGACCTCATTGTTATCTTGATATTGACCCGCCTTCACCCGCATACATCATGTCTGCTTTGCTTTTTTGGACAATTTCTTCCCAGACTTTTAAAGGAATACATCCCCCAACACTGACCCCTGCATTTACAAATTGATTACATGCCTTACGTTAATAATTTTCTTCTCCCCCCCGGACCTTCCGACCCCACAATGCCATTGTTTTCCCGATACTCATAGGTCCCCAGTAGAGCCGTTTGTCCTGTGAATTCTCAACCGAATCTCCCGGCCATCTTTCCCTTGGCCTTTTCCTTTTTTTTTTCCCCAGTTTTATTTTCCTTGACCCCCCAATCACATTCGACTCTTTTTTGACAGCGAACCTGTGCATGGGTGTTCGTGTTCAACCCTTCCGTAAGCCCCCCCCCCTTTTCGGGAACTGGTTCCCAAGGTCCCTGATGACATCCGGTGCTGGAAGCTCAGGCCAGATGATTGCTGCCCCGTATGCTTTCCCCTTTTTTTCAAAGAAGACTTATTCCCCAACAATGCGCCTTCTTTTCCCCGGTTATTTCTCGCTTACTCCACACTCCCCCCCAAGGAACCTTCCTGCTGGGACGTTTTTCTCCTGTTGTCGTTCTGAACACAAATGGGTCTTCAAAGAGCGACTTTTTCAAAGCGAACTACCCCCCGGGACTACAAAACCTTTTTCCCGTCCCCTTTCCATACCCTGCCCGTTTCCTTTGACACGTTTTCCAAGGGCGCACTTTTCCCCCCTCCCCAGCGGATTATTCAGAGGGAAGACACTGAGACCTTTTTTTTTCCTCCCCCAACGACCGTCCACCCCCCAACTGTGACGTTTGCTTTTTTTTTTTTCCGAGTTTATGTTTCGATTTTTTGAGCAAAAATTTTATTCGGGCGGTTGAGCTGGAGCGAAGCTACCCTTCTCCTCCAAACCTATTAAAGTAATACAGTCTCTCCCCTCTCCTGATTTGACCCCCCCCCCTTTCTAGAATGCCATTTCCGATTATTTTCATTCAATTTGTAGGTTTCCAACCAGCTCACCACGAATCTGTCAGCCGTTTTTTTCCCCCAAAAGGTCATTCCAGACATCGACCAGACAGACATGACTTTCTTTTGGTATTACAATCGCTTAAATAACAGAATGAGCCCTGCTGTTGATCAGCAATCCTCACCCTATATACATGGTGGTGAATCCTTTTTATTTGCTGATTCCCGCAGTATCACTCTGAGATGCAGGGTTTTTTCTTTTTTTTTTGTGGTTTTTTTTTTTTTTTGTTTTTTTTTTTTTTTTTTTTTTTTTTTTTTTTTTTTTTTTTTTTTTTTTTTTTTTTTTTTTTTCAAGGACCCTACCCCTTTCCCCAACTAGATTGAATGCTCCCTCTCTCAAGCTGGCATGTTTCTCCGACCTTTTTCCCCCCCTCTCTTGGTGTGTCTTTTTTTTTTTTTCCACTTTGCACCCCTCCCATGTAAGAAGTACGTCTTTTTTCAGTCAGTCTGTGAAGGAGGATGTTCGCTTTTCCACTCCGTGTTGAAGTATGCATACCGAATTCCTTCCCTTTTTCCTTTCTTTCTTCCTTGCGCAGCAACCCCTCTTCCCTTTTTTTTTTTCCCTTTCTTCCTTCGACACATAACCTTCTTTTCCCAGCTACGATCCGCTTTGGTGGTTTTTTCCCTTTTCTATTGAGGTACATTTTCCTCTCATCGCCTTATTTTTTTGTTCCCCAATGTTTCTCCTTCTCGCTTTCATTTTAATTTCTGTCCCGATTGGCCATAGTTTAAACCCGGCCGTAATGCATCCCCCCTTTCGTGCGACTTTCCTTGCGTTTATTTAGTTTTTTTTTAAAACACTTTGTCGTACCTCCCAACTCCACTTCACCAGTACAAGAATAGAAGTCTTCTTTTTTTTTTTGGACCTGGCGGTCCTTTTTCCTCGAACTTTCCTTTCATGGCCTTCGCTCATTTCCCTTTTCTCCCCCATAACTACACCTGGCAGCCCTCTGCTGTGAATTTTTTCATAGTACACCCTTTCCCCTTGATGTCGGAAGAGGCAGTCTTGTTCGGCGACCTTTTTTTATTTGTTTTTTTCCCCCGAACCTCAAATCTTTTTTCTTTTCGACCCTCCTTGCTGACTTTTTCCCTAACGTCCTCCTGTCCAATGTCCAATTTTCATGCGGGAGGGTATTCCTGCTTTTTTTTTTTTTCCCCCCACAGGACCCCTACAATGAGTTATCTTTTCCAAAACTGTTTTTGAAGTGCGCCCCCATCAAGTGAGAAACTTCCCAGTGAATCCCGTGCTTTTCCTTTTCTCATCGGGAACATGTTCCCTTCAGATTTTTCTTTTTTTCAACAATCCGTCTAACTGTATTATTTTTTTCGCGCAAGCCTTTTTTCCTGAATATACGTCGTATTCTTTTCCAGCATCCCACCGTTTTTTTGGGATCCTGTCACTTCCGTTTCGTTTTTGTAGTTCCTCCCTGTATTCTTATCTTTTCCTGATTCCCACCTTCCCGGGCTTTGTCAGCAGATGTTCCTGAACAATTGTCTTCTCCCCCATGTGATAATGTTCATTAGTCAATTCTTTTGAGTGGACTTCCCCCTTTTTCCCTCGTACCCAATTTACTTACCATTTTTTTTGAACGCGACACCCCCAGGCGATAAATGGGTATGTTATCGCTAGACTTGGTCGGACTTTTTTTTTCTATTTTTTTTTTCCATCGATCGACCCCTTTTCAATATCTGAATTCCCCCCCGCCCAATTATCCGCTTTAATTTACCTAGGTTTTTCTTCTTTTTGGAAAAAACCTTAAACGGAATTACGCCTTACCCTCTTTTTTTGACGTTGCGTTCCTTTCCGCTTAACGATGCATTTGCAGACTCTTAAATTTCGGCCCCTGCACGATCCACCCTCTTAAGAACTTTTCCCCAAACCCTCATTTTTTTTTTACTCCTTCTTTCCTCGCTTCATTGCGCGACTTTTTTTTTTTCTCAGGGCTTTCTTGCTTGACAACAGTTTTTTTTTTTTCGCGTTTTTTTCTTTTTTTTCATGGTCCCTTGTCACAAATTATTGTCAGCGATGTATTCCCTGATGTATACTTTTTTTTTTCCCCCCGCTGATAATTTCCCCCAGTTAAGTCCTGTACCACACTTTCAAATTGAAAGTTTTTGCATGCACGAAGTTTCCTCCCTCTTTTTTTCCATCCATATCTCCTCCAATAGTAACAGGTCTTCCTCTTGCGTAGTCAACGCTCTTATTGCATAAAAGATCAGAGTTTCCACTTATTTCTTTGGGCCCTATCGTGCCTTATGAATCCATGGCGGACAAATTCAGGGACTTTTTTCTATTTACGAGGCATGCTTCAGGCCTGAAGCAGCACATTCTGCATCTGCCCCCCCCGTCCCTCCTCTTTCCTTGAAACGCTGCATGTTCTTTTCCAGAAGGCTGGATGGAAGTTTGTCCCTCTTTTCCCCCTATACCCCCCGCAGTGTGTGTTTTTTTTTTTCCGGGATATTTTTCTTGAGAAATCAGTGCTCCCCCACTCCTGTCACTTCTGAGCCGAACAACATTCCCCAGCACCGTTTTGCCCCCCCTCAATTTTTTATTCTTCTCTATTTCAGGTGTTTGTTGATTTTTTTTTTTCCTTGAGTGTGGCCCTTTTTTGGCCCCCTGTTCTGATTCTGCGAATCCCTTGCTTGAACGTTGCGCTTTCCCCCTGGCTTTGAACAATTATCTCCCCCCCCCCCTATTGATTCCCCCCCCCCCTTAGTGCCTTTGTATTATCTGCGGCAGGTACTTCTCAGTGAAACCTCCCTTCTGCCCCTCTCACTTTTTCCGGGATCCCTTCAACCTTCAGCGGTTTTTTTTTTGAAATATGGAGACATGGTTTCAGAGGATGAAGTATAATGTTACCTCTCTTCACTTTTTTTCCCTCCTGTCCCTCCCTCTTTCTACTTCATCGAAAGTTTTGGGTGAAAAGCCCCTCCCATGTTAGATGCTTTAAAAATACCTTTCCCTGTGAACTAACCTCTTGACTTTTGGTTTTCATCGTTTTTCCCTTCTGAGTTACGCCCCAACCTCGTCCGTGACAACTCTCCCATTTTTTTTTTTTTTTTTTCCCTTTTTCATATGTCCCCCCAAAGAGACCCCCCCCTTTGACGATATTTGAACTTCGGAAGTGTTCCCAAAAGAGAGCCAATGTTCCCATTCGGTGACCAACTGTCTATGAGGTTCTCAGGGGTTCACTGCGTCTATGTCCCCTTGCTTAAACCCCTCAAGGCCTGTAGTACTCACCTTTTTTTTTTTTTCCCCCCTTTTTTTTTCGCGACCTCATTTTTTTTTCCCAAAACAGTTTTGGCCCAGCCCCCTGGTTACCAAATTTTTTTTTTTTTTTTTTGGGAAGCCTTTTTCCCCCCCCCCCTGCGGCACTTTTTCCTTGACTTTCTCACCGACGTGTCGTTCCTCCCATTTTTTCAAGTTGTTCCAGTTTTCTGACCCCTCCCTGACTATTCTTGCACCCTTCTTTTTAGCCGCATTAATCGTCTCTTCCTTTTCCGCATTCTGCCCAAGAAACAATGGATGCGTAAGTCAGTACGGATTCCCCCCTCCAGTCTTAAACCTAGACCATAGAGACCCCCTTTCGGCGCTGTTGGTTGCATCTTAGATTCATAGATGTTGTTTTCGATCTTTTTCTCGCGAGAAAATCCCCCTCCCCCGACCCTGTGACAGGACTGTTATATAACACATGCGCCACCCATTATCTGTACTTGAGCCGCACCACTCATTATCCCCTTTTTTTTATATTCGCGTTGGCCTCAAGTCCTTAAATGGGGTTTAACAGAGTTATCCATTTTTTGCGCACCCAAATTTTCCCCGCTGTCCCCCCCTTTTTTTAGTTTCAGAATTTCCCCCCCCTTTTGAATAACCGAACACTCTACCACGGAGATTATTTCGGCCCCTTTCCGCAACATTTCTCCCCCAAGCCAAACTACTCCCCTTTCTTTCCTTTTTTTGCCGACACCCCTTTTTTTTCCCACGGTTATACAAATTTTGGCCGACGTTCTTGCCTTTCTCGGGCACCATTCTTTTTCCCCCCCAAGAAACCCCCCGCCATTCCCCTTTTTTCTGTGACAACATCCTGAAAGTGCACGGTGATTCACTGAGTTATTACTCCCGCTATAGCCCCCCTTTCAAACACTTTGCCTTTTGCAAGCAATAATGTGTTAAAACTTAGCCGCCGTTCCTCTTTCCCTAATCTCAAGGTTCTCAGTACCCCCTGAAATGAAAATGAGGATTTTTGGTCTGTACCGTACTTTCCTAAAAAATCACACTTTTCTGTTCGGCCAGCGGACCTTGCGTCCCTTCGATTCAGAATGCTTCCCCCCTCGCCGAACTCCCTTCACAATCATCGCTGCTTACTGAGTGAGAAACCGATTTTTTTTTTTCTGAGACCCCCACCAAGCGAAGACTGCAGCATTCTTCCATTTTTTTTGCTCATTCTTATCGTGTTTTTCGAAGTAACACGAATTCCCCCAACTAAGGACGCCCAATTGCATGGCGCCTCGAGAGCTGCTCCTCCAAGTTCCGCCCCACTTCCGGCTTTTTTTTGTACCCTTTGGCTTTCTGACGCTTGGAACAAAAGTGGCTGAAAGGGCGAAATTGTTGCCTTTTTTTTTCACTACCACGTGAACTTCCGGACTTCATAAACGTCCAATTTCCCCAATGCCATCGTTCCCGGGAGCGCCCACCTGCCAAGAAAGTTGTTTTTCTGACCAGACCTGTGTTCCAGCGTCCTTTTCCCCTCAACTCCTCCCCACCCGCTTCCCTTGCGACGACCGTAGTTTTTTATCGATTGAATGAGAACAAGTTGAGGGAGAGTGGCTCTCGCGCTACCGCTCCACACTTTTTCATTCCCCCCCTTTATTCCCCCCCATCAGAGACTTACCTTAACCTTCTCGACTTCTTCCCAGAGAATTCTATTTTTCCCCCCTTTGTTCGGGTTTCAACGTGATCACCTTTGTTTTCCAAATGTCCTTCCTTTTTTGCCAGATTTTTAGAGAAATTTCTCATAGCCGAAATATGCGTAAAAATCGACGTCTCAGAGATGACAATCTCCTTTGTGCCGCACTTTTTCCCCCCCCCCTTCTACATTTTCCTCTTTTGTTCTACAGTGTCGTGTGAGGACAGGAGTCGAATATTTTCTTTATAACCGACCCATCCTTTGATACGCGATTGTTTTTTCCCCTACTACCAGAATTTTTCCCCTCTGATGTCCTCTCGGAAAGCCACCTCTGGGCCTTGCCGTCCTGTCTTCGTTTTGCATTTTTTTTTTCCCACCGACAAACTCCAGCCCAGAAGCCGCGCTTGGCTTATCATGCACTCGCTGAATCCCTTCCCTTGAAGGAGGAGACGTGTCCCCGTAATTAATTTCGATGTATAGCCTCTTCAGCACAGCCCCCTCCCTTTTTTTTTCTTTCTTAATCGCCACCAGATACCCCTTCAGTTCCCTCCCTTTGCTCGTCCGTTTTGTTTGGAACGGGTAGACGATACATTACCCCTTACTTTGCGACATCTTTTCCTTTTTTTCAGTGACCCTTGGCGGACCTTCGCATTTTTTGAATGTAGTCTTTGCAGTTGTTTGAGGGCAGTATGCCCTTAACCTCTCGACATCTTAAAGTGGCATTTAGCGCACCCTTAGCCTTTCCCGCCCAATACAAGCCTCTTCAACCTTCCCAAGCTGCTTCCTTGGCTGAGCGGACCTGTTGCTTTCCTGCGCTTGAACGTAATGTTGAGCCTTTTTGCAGATCCCCTTCGTCCCCCCCCCCCCCCCCCCCCCCCCCATACTACCTTTGAATTTTTCCATTTTCATTCCGATTCCTGATGTCATCGCTCTAGAGACTGTTATTACACCGCCTTTTGGATTTGACCCTTCGGCGCCGGACTTTTTTTGCGTCCCGAACCCAACCGCTTCTTCCCTGCTAGGGTGTCCCTGGCGGTCAGGGCAACGACGACTCGCACGTATCCAGTTTCTTATGGGGCCCCCTGTTTCCTTGAAAGAGACGCCCCACCCCCCCCCCCCCCCCTTTTTTTTTTGTTTTTTAGTGGTTTTTTTTTTTTTTTTTTTGTGGTTTGTTTTTGTTTTTTTTTTTGTATTGTTTTAGTAAAGGCAGATTCAATCTGTTCCATGGAGTATTTTCCCCCCCACGTTTGAAAGTCGAGAGTTCTTTTTTTCAATGAAGTTTTGATCATGATCTTTTTTTCCTTTTTCCCATGTGCCCCCACCATGACAGTTTTTTTTCTTTCCGTCCGGGTTCTATATATTCCATTATTTTTTTCCTAACCCCTTTCCCAAACATGCAAGAATTCCCTTTAGTGCACTGCCGCCACTGTACTTTTCGTCGTTTTCAGAAGCACGATCACCCAGGCTTCTTCCTTTCATGACTTGTCCCCGATTAATTCTACTAAGCCCCCCCCTATTCCTTAGTGTACTTTCGTCACTTAAAGAGAGCTTTTTTTCCATCGAGTTGCCCATCCCAATTGTTCACGTTAGCATGTTGATTCTGCATTTTTCTCAGCGGTCACCCCTCTTTTTTTCCCCCCTGTATAAATAACCCTTTAATCCTTTTTTCGGGCGCAACACCTCTCCATGGTGCCGTTCATTTCGTTTCTGGACCCCTCTATACCTCCTCTACGATCTTTCTTTTTTTTCATAATTTTTATCAAAAGGTTCCCCCTTTCTTTTTCTTCATTCCCCCTTCTTACTGCCCCTTTTTTTGGACACGTATTCCTTTTTGAAACTCCCTTCTGAATTATCTTTGGTTTGACGATAGCCGTTATCTCACGATGCTCCATGTGCGGTTCTCAAACTTGTGTTTTTCCCCCCCTTTCTCTTTTCTTCCACTGGAACCAACTTTCCATATTATTCGCAACGGTTTAGACATATTCATTGTGCGCCGACTTTTTCTTTAGATTTGCCCCCACGTTTTGACGTCGTTCTGTCCAAAATTTTTTTTCTGTCGCGCTGTTATGACCCTTTTTGTTTCCCTGCTTCGACGGAGTTTTAGAGAACCCCTTTCCCATCCCCCAAATTGACAAGCCTGATAAGAATTTTTTACTCTTTTCCCTGAAGATCACCATGACCCCCCCCCCCCCCCCCCCCACACCCCCACCACCCACCCCCCCCCCATCGTCCGGTATTTTTCCCCCTTGTTTTTGTTAAAAATCCGCTCGGCGCCTGCGGCCGATCTCTTGCATGTTCTGGTCACACGTTTTTTTATCCCCCCTCCGACGATGGCGTCGTTGGACATGAACGCCTTTTTTCCCTTACCCTTTGACGTTGGTGGTGTTTTTTTCCCTTTCTCCACAGTCTCTCTTTCCAAGCGCGACCCCCTATGCCAGTGTGCCGCGTTTTCTCGGCAAGTTTTCTTCTTTGGTTCGCCGGCTGCACTATACCCCCCGCCCGCCTCATAATTTTTTCGTTTCCCATCAGGCCGGCCGACCCCCCGACGGTCTGGCGCCAACAGAGAAGACCCCCTTTCCCCCCAATCCCCCTCTCCCTCCTTTCTTATTCCTCTTACACTGTTGTTTTTTGTTGTCTTTGTTTCCCCTGACAGCACCTTGATCCCCACAGCGACCTTGTTGCTCGCTGTTCCCCCGGTCCATGCTTTTCCCCAATTGACCAAAATCTTTGTTGAATCCCTGATTTTTTTTTTTTTCGGCGGCGGTATATTTTCAAACAGGCCGAGCGTCTCCTCCACGGAAATGCTCTCCCCCTTGCACATGACATGCAGCGTTTTGTCCTTGATTGACTGTAGTCCTCCTGCGTCCCTTCCCTGTTCCCCCCCTCACCGTCATGGCCTGACGCCATAGATTTTTTCTTGATAGTAACGGACGTGCAACAAAGCACCCTGCTGGCCTCGAACTTCTTGTCGCATACATCAACCTTGCCCCTTTCCTTGATTGTTGCTTTTGCTTTTTACCTCACCTCTTTAACACCCATACGTGATCCCCCTGTTTTTGACCTGCCTCATGGGAATAGTCTGCTTTTCAAGCCCTTTTTGCCCCCCTCACTCTCTTACGTGAACAGATTCAATTTGTTTCTGCGGGCGAATTCTTAACTTTCGGGTTGATCCATTTTTTCCCCCTTTTCTCCCCCAGTTTCTTTTTTAAATGTTTTTTTTTTTTTTTTGACAGACAGCGCCGACCTCATTTTGAAAACCCAACCCCTTTCCCCCAGCCAACCCTTTCCCACGCCAGCCGCGGACCAGGTAGGAAACAGTCGCCGCAATTCCTTCTGAAGACCTCGCTCGCCTTTTAAGGTCAAAGTCAACATAAGGTACGAAGTCAAGAATGGGTTCTCTGGCTGGCCGCACATTTTGCTTTTTTTTAGCCGCACATTCATTTTCACCCGGCAGCATCTGTCCCCAAAGTCAATCAGGGTACCGTGTCTCGGAGACCGTATGGTCCCCCCCAACAAGCAAAACCCTTTTGACCTTTCGTCCCCCTATGACCTTTCCGCGGTCACTTTTTTGAGCGTTTGTTATCCCTTATTTTTGTCTTTATCGTCTTATTCTTCTTTTTTTCACCCGTTAAGGTTCTGAGCATATAAGATTAGCCGACGCTTTTTTCTTATAAAACATTTTGCCCATTAATATGGTAAGTTCCCCCTCCCCCCCTCAGAAATGATTATAAATGGTTTACGTTCATTATTCCCCCCACCCCCCCCTTCGTCCGCACGCTGCGCATAATTGACCTTATCACATTGGCTTTTCCCCCCCCCCTGACAAGTGGGGTCGGTTTGTTTTGACCCGTCTTTTTTTTTATTTGCATGTGACCCGTCTCTTCCCGAATACATGATTACTTTCCCCCATCCCGACAACGGTAGATATCTTTTCCCTACCAACCCCTCCCCTGAATTCCCCTTCTCCCAAGAATGTTTTTTTCCAGAACCGAAAAGATTTCCCTTTTTTTTTTTTTGGATTTGCTGACAGTTTTCCCTCCCATTTGAGTCCCTTTTTTTCTCTCACGTCCCCCCTCCCCAAGGAATCATCAGTCCACACTGACTGCATTTTTTTTTTTATGATGCACATGCAGTACCGTAAAGCACGGCGAATTTCCGTACTCACTTCCCATCTCCCCACTTTTTCCCCCAACTAAGCCGGGGTTCTGTCAAGAGAACATTATCCTAAACCTGTAGTACTGTTTTTCCCCCCTGAATACCCTCCACTTCTCAAGTTTGAAATTACCGACCGGCAATCCCCCTGCTTTCCCTTGTCCCCTCATATTTAATGCTTTTTCCCCACTGACAGACCCACCCCACATTTTCCTCTTTTTTTTGCCCAGTATTCCCCAGATT
>Ga0179593_1638983_pt1 | contig 12756 bp, 16 predicted proteins | sample CZODoug2_1_08_16_FD_185931 | JGI IMG/M metagenome (GOLD analysis project Ga0179593, IMG submission 185931) | Vadose zone soil fungal communities from Angelo Coast Range Reserve, California, USA - CZODoug2_1_08_16fungal (PacBio error correction) | ecosystem: Environmental > Terrestrial > Soil >... | reverse complement strand
CTGGTAGGCATGTCTCTTATGGGGGACTCTAACCTTTACGTTAGTCGTGCACTGCACCTCCTTTTAAGGGCTACACCCGGTTTTTCCTCTTTATTTTCCGACTGATTCACGCCGTAGGCGTCCCCCACTTCTCTCCCCCCGCGCAAGGTAACCTGGACTTCTTTTTATCGCCGCCATTTTCAGAGCGGGGACCACCTTTTTTTTTTGACCCTTTTATGATCTACCAGAATTTCCCTTCCACCCTCGGTCGTCTTAAAGTGACGCCGCCGGTTTATTCTCCTCCACGCTTTTCTCTCAGCCTCATTAGGTGCCTGCCCCCCTTTGGTTTTCTCCCTCTTTTGTACAGTTGGGCCCCCTATCTGCTGATGGACGTGGCCACCTATGCTTCACCTGTTCCTACCCTGGGCAATAACTTCGTACTCAAGGCATGTGGGTCTCCTATTCCTTTGATTGGGAATGAGATTTTGGCTCAGAGCCTACGCAATTACGACCTATTTGTTTGCGTTCTAAATGAAGGCCCCCCTTCCCTGTACCCGAGGTCCATCGGGGCTTACCCCCGGCCTGCGCCAAGATCTTTTCTTTCTTCCTCCTGCGCGAGGACAGTTTCCTTCCTCCGTGCTTCTGGTCTCAGGTCGTCTTCCTGCATGGTTACTCTTGCTTGACTCGCCAATAAGCTTTTGGGACTTGCTTCCCCCCACCATTTTCGAGAGCATTTAACCTCAAATTTGCTTGCGGAACCTCTTTGGACTTTTCTTTCACCCTCAAAAGCTATCCTACTATGCTGCAAGAACTGGCAGTTTCCTCCTAAGGAGCTTGAACCTAGCCCCCGCCAAAGGAGCCCCCTTCCGTGCCCGTTGATTTTGCTGGTCGCTATAGTTTCTCTTCCCGCCAGTGTTTCCTCGGAGGGAATACACGTTCCCCCCACGTCTCAACTCCTTTGAACGCCGGGTTCTTCTTTTTTAGAAAACTTAACCGCTTTCAGCCACCAACTTAAGGTAAGGAATGTTTCCCCATCGAGTCGGGACACAGTTTCCTCCAGAAATTTCTCAACTACTGGAACCCTCCCTTTCCCAGTCACCTAAAGATTTTTTCTTTCGATGTTGGATTACCCCCCCCTCGGTCTACTCAGGCACTTTCTTTCCGTTTTTTTCCCCCTTCACCTCCTACTTTCAATCTCGAGCGCCTCCAGGAGCCCACCGTCATGGATCCTCCACTCCTAAAAGAGTCTTTCTTCAACCCGACGAACGTTTTTAATGTCCTTCCCTTGGGCCTGTGCGGATCCCCCTTTAGACCGCAGATTAGTTCTTCCCGAGTTTCAGAATCCCTCTTTCGCCAACTCTCCGAGCATTTCGCCTTTTTGATGGGAAGAGAGGAAAGGCCCCCCTTTTGTTTTGAAACGCTGGACATTTTTCCCACCCGGTGACTTCCAGGAAGTCCTTCCTTCACAGTCCCCCCTTCTGACATGTTCGAGCTGCCCCCTTGATCTGCCTGCTTCGCAGGTCCTTTTTACGTCTCCCCGCATCACTTTGTCATTGCACCTTACTTTTTCTGTTGGACGACTTTCTCGAACCTCTCCTAGGCAATAAATTTTTGCAGTCCCCCCCTCACTCCCCCTTCTATATGCGGCCAACCCCCCCTTTCTCTTTTTTTGTCTCAATCCACAAAATACCCTCCCCCTTTAATGTTCCTTGTTAAACCCCCGCATTATCCTCTTTTCCCCGATTTACCCAAGGAGAGCTTTCACTAACCCGACTTTCTCTTCCTGAACAGGTTCCCTTCCTTGCACCCCTTTCCCTTGAGATCCTTGAAGGTTTTTCGCCATTCCTTTCTCGTGCGGTGAGGCCGCTTCCGTGAACTTGACTAACCTACTCGATCCTTCCACGTTTTCACGGAGTGGAGTTCCCCCTTTTGTCGCGAAACTTTGTCCCCGTAATTGCTCAGGGTCAATCTGCCCGTCCCGGCCGACTTTCCTCTTCAGAAATGCACGGTCTCGTATTTGACGCACCCCCCAGTTCTCGCCCGTGAATCAGTGCTTTCCAGAGCAGAACGTATTTTTCTGACTCTCTGCACCTCTTTTTCCTTGACAGGTAGTTATTCTTTTTGGCCCAATGGGGACCTGCTTGTTCTCGTCCCCCTCGGACTAAGAATCTCTTTCGCGTAGCCACGTTATCTTTTTTTTTCGTTTCCCCAAGCGAATTTCAAATCTGCCCATGGCAGTTACATCGCCTTAAATCTCTTTTCCGGTACATTCTACAAAAATAATGGTAGCCCCCCCTTTAGTCCCCCTTATCGGGGACCCTTGATTCCCATCGTCCCCTTTTTTTCCCGGTCTTCTAGCTCATAACACGTACCCTGGGGCTTTCTTCCTCCCCCCTTTTCGGCACCGTAGAGCCACACCTAGGCCTATCCACTGATTGGTAAAAACTGTCCTTTTTCCTTTCCTCTTCTCCCTTAGGACCTGAGGTGCTTTCTTGAGGTTTTTACTTCCTCGTGGGACCTTTTACATGTTTTATATCGTGACCTTTCCCTTCCGGAATTAACGGTGGTGCGTGGTTTGAAACCGTTAGCCCGGGAGTTTTTTGTTCCGGTTGGTTCTCCCTTGCCCCACTTTCCGGTGTCGAACCCCCCCACCAACCTGCCCCGGCTTTGGCGACTGTCCACCACCTCTTTCCTTTTCTCTTGCCCTCTGAAGAATCCCGACCCCTCTCTCCCTCGTCGCTGTCTTGTGTATAGTTCTGCCCCCCCCCAAATCCTTTTACTTTGCCCTCGGCAGTTTTTCCACAGCCTCACGTCGAGCAGGCGAGATCCGTGATTATGCCTATTCTCTCTTTATGACGATCGTAAACAGCGACCAAAATTTCCTTCCTGGCACTTGATCAGGATATTTACTTTTCCTTCTTTTCACGCTCTCTTTTTTCTGTCCCAGTCGTTTTTCTCTGACCCTATCCCGGACCCCTTCATTAATTTCTCCGTCACAATAATGAGTTCTCCTCGAGCTTCCCCTTTGACCTAACTGTGTCAGTGTTATTTTCTTCCCCCCCCTGAAACCCCCTTTCCGCTGTGCCAACCCCTCTGAAGCCTCTTCCCCCCCTCATCACTTTCCCTCTTGTGTGGAAGCATGGTTCTTGAACCCCCCCCCCCTTTTTCCCGGTGTTTTTCCCCTGCCGAGCTTCCCTCCTACTACCGTTTTTTTCTTGATGAGATTTTTCCCCGCCTCCTTAAACCAGACACTTGTCGATTTTTTTCTTCTCCTCAACCTTGCTACCGCACAAGCTTGGGAAATTGCTTGTACCTGATTCTCTTGTTTCCCCGGCGCCCTTTTTTTTGCTGTTTCCTTTCTGGCCCATCCAATCACTTGTATTCCCCTTTTCCCTTCTCTACTGCGTGGTCCAATACCCATGCTGTTCAGCCCTGACCCCCTTTCCGATCTTGAAGAGATGGCGTCCTGTTCCCTGAGATATTCTACAAGTACAATATTCCTCTTGATTTTTTTTCTATTATCCGTTCTTTTCACCAATTCCCCGTAGAAATAAGGGGGTCGCCTGGTTGACCTCCTATCGCATCGTGGAAGAAGATTCTCCCATTGATCCTTCGACGTGCCGGGTTCGGGATCCCCCGCTCGCATAAACGTATTTTGTTGTAATCCCTACCAACTTCCCCCGGAGAAGATGTCTTTATTTCAGCCTTATTAAGGGGCGCCCTTCCCCCCCAGCTCTTCCCCCTTCGGTGTGGAAGTATCTCTTGTTCTTGCATCTCCTTTTTTTTTGCAGGTTCTCTATTTATTTCAATTGCAGGGAACCTTGTCGCCCCCCCTATTCCCTCCTGAAACCTGCGCTTTGTTCCAATTGAGCCCCCCACCTTTCCTTTCATGGCCGACCTCTTGAAATCTATAGTAAGGCCGATCCCCTCCAATATCTGGACACCCCATCGTGAGGATTCCCGATTCAGTTGACGTCAAGCATACTTTTTTATCCCCCCTTCTTATACCCCAGTCTGCCCAGCCGCATTGTTTGAGTTTTCTCCCCGCCAAGGTGGAAGAGTTTTTGGGTCGCTCGTTTTGACCGGAGAAAGTCTTCCCCCCCGGTCTCTCCTCTTGCTTTCATCTACCGGTTTTACTGTCGAGGGGTGCTACCTTTAGTGTATTGAGCCTCTCGCTTTGATGAGATCTTTTCCATTTCTCGTACGTTGCTCGTCACTTCTGACCTTTCGCGACCCCTGTATTTGCTAGCTTTTCTTTCTACCGCGCACTTTTTCCCACCAAGGGAACCCTGCGCCTCGCTTTAAGACTTTTCCTGCTCGTACCCTCTTCTCTGCGACCACAGCTCTTCTTTTTTTGCACGGAGTTGAATCATTTCCTCCTTTCACACCTTTTTTTTATGCAGCTCCGAGAGCTTTTCACCTAGCTCAGAGTAAAGGTCTTTCGTGACGCGCAACCTGTGCCCGGTATCCTCCTCCCCCTTGGCATCTTCACCCAACCGCCATAAGTCCCCCCACGGGAAGCTATATTTCGTCTGATCCCGGCACCTAGGCACCAGCACTAAACCCCCCCTATACTTTCTTAAAACTGCCTTTCAGGATGCTTTTGTGCGAAGCTGTGGGAAGGGGTTAAGGGGCAGCGTCGCTGAAGATCCCTTGATCCCTCTTCTCTATCTGGATGCGGCACCTTTTTTTTCCCTCTGCTCCCTCTTTCCGTGATCTTCTCCTCCCCCTCAGAGCCTCGGTTCTTTTCTGTGGGGTGGTCAGTCACCCTTCCTCGAGTGAAGAAAGAGACTGACTTTATGTGGCCATGCAGTGGTGTAGTTCTTTTCTTTTGGGTGAACTGTGCTTCGGCCCCCCCCCCCCCCAGCCGTCGTTTAGCATTCCTCCTTCTCGTAGAAGTAAGACCTTCGCAGCAGGTTTCTCCCCCCCCTTTACCTCTAGACCGTCTTTCTCCCCTGTGGTGTTCCTTTTTACAGACCCAGGCCAGGCTTTTGTCCAGAATGTTGTGTCCTTTTTCCTGCACCCCCCGGAAAAGAAACCGTTTCTTCCGCCTCTGATCTATATTGAGTAATGACCCCTGGCTTCTATATTAACAGCCCCAACCCTCCCTTTCTGTCATGAGATGTAGATCTCCGGTCCCGGGAGCCCTCCCCCTTCGGTCCCTTTTGTTATACTCCGCCAGTTTTACTAAGGTTGGATTGAAGTCTGTTCAAGCGGTGCTCAATGCTTATCTTTCTTTTAAGTCGTTAGGGGACTGGCTCTTCTCCTGAACGTCCTTTTTTTTTTTTCTCAATACCTTTTCAAGATTGCGGTTGACCTTTAGTTTTGTGTTTTTAAAGTTATGTTTTCCCCTGTTTAGTCTGGTGGTCACACCCTTTTATTCCTCCTATTTTTGCTGGTTGCAATTAAGGTTACCTCTTTTTTATTTTTTCTGGAAAGGAGGGTTTTTTTAAGTGTTAGTCCCCCCCATGTTCAAGGTGTTTCTTCCTTTTTTCTTTTCCACGCCGAGTCAGGTTTCTCCCTAGGCAATATGATTCAGACGATCACCTACCCCCTACCTTCTTCATGGCGCGGTGCAGGTTTTAGGTGTAATATCGGAGTCTTACCCCCTTCTTTTTTCTATCCTTTGCAGACAATCTGATACTTAGTTTTGTCCCCCCAACCGTCCCTCACTAGACCTGTTTACCGCCCCCCCGTGATTCTTTTCCTGGGCGTTCCCAAAGAGTTTTTCCATGGTTTTGCCCCCGTCGTATTTTTTTCGTTCTAAGCCGCTCTACTGCAATTCTAGTACAGACCTTTACCTGTACTTAGATGAGGGCCTCTATAACGTCGCCCAGAATAAGATCCTCGACTTCCTTTATTTTCAGGTCCATTCTTCCTTTCCGGATATTGTGGGTAAGTCATGGATCTTCCTTCTTCTCCTCTCGCAACTAGTAGAAGGTTTGTACTTTTCTCTTTACCGAATGCGCCTTCCCCCCGGCACCCTTTCGGTTGTGTCCCCCATCCCCCCCCCCTGATGGATGGGAAGTCAGGGAGGTTCCCCATCGGACAGCTCTCTCCCATGCTTCCACGTTCCCCCCTTCCATTACTCTAATTCACACGACAAACGCGTTTTCTTCAAAATTAATCCCGACCTGGAAATTTTTGTTCTACAGCACCCCCCCCAAACCCACCCTTTTTGTATGCTGCGTAGTCCCCACGTCCCCCCCATTTTTTTTCACCGCGCCGCGAAGGGTTTTTTTTTCGGGCGTTCATTTCGGAGTTTCCCCCCCCTTTCCCGCCCGACCAAGCTCTCTCTTTTTCTCCGCGGTCAAGGTTAAATGGCAGCTTTTTTGGCTCTGTTTTGGGGTCGATCCGCTTTTTTTTTTTGGCCCTTCTGCTATCTGCATTCCGCCTGGTAGCCTTCACCCTTGCGTGGTCTTGCAAGCTCCGACCGGTGCACTGCTCTTTTCTGCTCGAATAATTCTCTATATTTTTACCTTTTTTGTTGTTGACTTTGATGAGGTAGAGGGTTGGCTCTGCAGCCTCCTCCTACTTGTCCACCTTTCCTCGTCGTTCCTCTCCTCCCTGTTTTTGAAGTCTACCCCACGGAGGAATGAGATCAGTTCTGCGTCCGTCGACTGATCCCCCCCGTTTCCCCCGCTCAGAGCAAGGTACCAGGTCATTGGAGTTTTCGCCTCCCATGAGAGCGGGACAACTTTTTCCGTACCCCCCTCCCCATTCTTCATTCTTGTTTTCGCTGCTCTGTTTCCCTGTAACTTTTGTGTGGCCCTACGAGCTCCTCTTTTTCCTTCCGGGAGGGATGAACTGTTTTCTATTCCTCCCTGTCAGGCATGACTTTGCGTTCTTGGATTTCATTGGTAACTAGGTCAAATTTTTCCGACCTTCTTGAATCACGCACCGTCCCAAAGATTTCCTTTTGACATCCATAATGAAAGTGATTTTTTTCTCGTTCACCCGAGAACCGACCCGCCTCCCTCCGATTTTTCTCTGAGTCGTCGCCCCCCCCCTCTTCCACCTTCAGATACTTTACTGTTCTGTGAACTCCTTGAGTCCCTATAGGAGTCTGCTTTCCAGTCTTCGCTTAAAGGAGCAAGAAGTGAAGGATGTTCCTCCTTTCTTTCCGCTAGCAGTCCTTGCCTTTTCCGCTTAGGGACTACTACGTGGTTCCCCTCCTCCCCCGCGAGCGCGAACCCCCCTTTTCCACTGTTTTTCTCCCGGTGGGTTTCACACCTTTCTTTTTTTTTTTATGGAACCTCCCTCCTTTTAGATCGGGCTTGCCCTCCGCCCTTTGGCCGGCCCCCGGAGAGGACCCTCCCCACTCTTTCCCCTCTGCCTTTTTCTCTCAGAGTTCAATCTCTATCCTGCCCAAGTCATGTCTTTAATCCAGTCAACTTCCTCACCTGCCCTTTGAGGGGGGTCCCGTTAAACTTTTACCGCCTGGGGAAGCCCTTTCCCCCCCCCAGACTGGCGGTAAGGACGCAACCTCCCTAGTCAGTTGGAAACACCCTGACTTCAGGATGTCGCCACCACTTCTTCAAACCCCCCCTGAAAGGACCACGTGTCCACCTCCCTTTCATTCCAACAAAATTAAGTTAGTCCTTTGCCCGATGCCGTGTCATTCCCCGCCGCTGTCCCCCCCTCTTACTCATCGATCCCAGTTCCCCTTTGAGAAAGATCAAGCCCCCATTCCTTCGAGATCAAACCAAGACCGTCTGCTGTGCGTCCCCTTTTCCGGGGCTCCTTCACCCTGCATAATGTCACCTCTCCTCCTCCCCCCCTGTTTTTTTTCGACCTTGTGACGTTTGATTTAAGTCGTAACGCTTCCTCTCCGGGTTGAGGGGAAAGGGTCCAGTTCCCCTTTTTTTGCTTGACAAGGCCACTTTTTGTCTCTCTTTTTACACAACTGAGCCCCCCCTTTATCCAAATGTCTCTCTGTACCGTGATTTGTTTCTGATTTTCGTTTCCTGCTACATGCATAAACGGATAAATGGGCCGAGGGAACCCACCCTTTTTCCCCCCTCGACGGACCCCCCTCTCCCGGTCCCAGAAGACATACTTAAGCTTCTCCTCGTCCCCTCTAATGTTTCTCCCCTCCCCCCCAGGAAAAAAAATACTGGGAGTTTGACTTGTACGATTCCTTTCTTTTTGTTTTTTTTCTTTTTGCCAGCATACAACTCTGATTAGTTTCCACTACTCCTCTAGTGAGCCTCCCGGCCCCGTACCACTCTTTTCGCAAACGTTCCAGGATATCTTTTCGTTCCCTTTCGTAGGTCGGTGAGGGCTCCTTTTCTTTTTTACTTATCCTTCCCCCCCCTATATACACTTTTTTTCGAGACGCCCTTCTTTAGCCTTGGTTCCGCTGCACCTTTTTTTGCATTCCTCTTTGCTCAGGTCCATCCGGACCTTTTCCCCCCCTTTTTCCGCCTGGGAAGATGAGAGATTCCTTTCCGGCGATTCACCGGAACCCTGATGCGATTCTTCCCAGTCCCAGAGTAAGGACACCCCCTTCCCCCTTTCCTCAAATTCCCTCTGAGCCGTCAGCGCAACATTTGTGAAGGCGCCGCTTCCCAGGGCCCTGTTTCCCGTTCCTTTTCTCCCTAGTCTTCCGTCGCAAAGACCTTCTGGGGTTCCTCCTTCTCATTAGAAGATTAAGGCTCTCTCCTGGCAGGAAATTTATTCCAGAGCATGCTCCTAACACCCTCTGGTTTCACTCTCCCTTTCCCCCAGGTTGAGGGTCCCTCCGCTTCAGCGTCCTTCTTTTCCCCTTTCTCTCTCTCCCTGTCAACCATTCTCCCAGGTTTTCCGGAGCCTCAAATAGGCACGTGTGCTTATGGGTCGTCATTCCCCTCCGATTGGTAAACAACTTACTCTGCTCCCCCTTCTGGTCCCCTCTTTTCAAGTACTTTTAGTTAGGTACTTTCATCCTGGGAAGTAATCCTCTTGACCCCCTGCTGTACTGCCAGGAATACTTCTTATGCGTCCTTTTTGAAAGGCTTTTTATTCCCCTCGTTCTTTTTTTTTCTCCCTGCCCAATTCCCTCCCGGTTCTTCTACACCCTGCCAGTTTCGTCACGGCCAGCCCTCCTCCCCCTAAGTGTCCTATTTTACTCCTGAATCAACCCTTTCTTATCAATACCTCCCCGTTTGCTGTATATCACCCACTTTTTCTCGAGGATAAAAGAACACTAAAGTCCTTCGCTCTTTCTTGTTTTGTCGGCCCAACGATGGCTCTTTTTCACGCCGATAGTCAACCTCGCCCGGTGACCCAACGGGTCCGCAATTGACCTTTTTCTTCAACCAGATTCTTTTAGTCCGTATCCTTAGGCGACCAATCATGAAACACTCTCGGCAGAACCCTTTATAGTAATTTTAGTCATTCCCCACCCTTCTCCTATGAGAGCCCCACTAAAATGTCTTATTGTTTCTCTTTTCCTTCCCTAACAGCAAATGGAAGAAGGGGACAAAACCCTCTCAGCCCATTTGGACCTACTTCACCTCTTTTTTTTCAAGGGTCCCCTCCCTCGTCCATTGTGTCCTTTTCCTCTTTTTTTCCTCCCCTTTCTTTTAATAATCAGGTGTGTTTTCCCGTCTCTCTACGCTCGCGTACCACCGACCCCTTGCTTTTTCCTTTATTGCATCCCAAATGATTACCCCCACCATCTTGCAGAGCCCCATTTCCTTCTTTTTCCTATTTGGACCCCCGGATGATTTTTTTTTCCCAGTGCAGGCAGGGCATTTAACTTCCCCCCCTTTTTCTGGACATGGGCAGTGCCCCTGAATATTGTGAACTTACTCCGATCAATTTTTTTTTTTCGGCGGGTAATGATTTCTCCTTGGTCTCTTTTACCTCCACCCGAACGATCTCGTTTTAAGTCCCTTCCTTTTCCCCGCCATTTATTCCCACCATTCCCGAACTTTTTGCGAATTTTTTACACTATTCATGAAACTTTTTCGAATCCTTTTCCCTCCGTTCGCCCCACCTTCTCCTTTCTTTTCCTTTCGACTGTGACTCTTGTGGATCAGAGCAACCTTTTTCGTTTCAGTCCTCCACTCTGCGACCTTTTTCTGTAGTTGATAGATACCTTCCCGTTTTTTCTTCAGGGTAGCCGCTTGACCCTCATCCTTTTCTTTGATTGTTCTTCCTTTTCTCCGGCGGTTCTCCTTCCGGCACTCAGGGCAGTCTCCCCCCAGGTAGGTCGCCGCTACCTTTTTCCTGCCTCCTCCAACCCCGATGAATTCCTTGCACAATCTTGTCGAGTCTCCAGTCCCCCTCCCCGGCGGACCCCACCTCTCAAAGTCTCTGGACAGGGCCCTTCTTTCTTGACGAAGAATCCTTTTTTTTCACAATACTTTTCTTCCCCTTCCCGCCCACAGCCCTTTTTGCTCCCCGACCCTTTCATCTTTTTTAGCTTCTTCCGTCCAGGTTTGAAGCTTTTTGCCCTGGAGTCTGCCCCTTCGTTTCTGTTCGGGAGATGATGATTGAGGTCATAAATTTCCTGGGTTGCACCTTTCCTGGTGTTCCTTTTAGCCCTCTCGCTTGAAGGGCTATTTTAATGACCTGCCTTCTTTACTGGCAAGCCACCTGTCAGTCCTCCTCTTGGTGCTTGGCTTAAGGCCCGCCTTTTTTTTCTCTTCTAAGCTGCTCAGTCGCTACGCATCATTTTTCCCCCCTGGCCGGCGATCTTCCCTGCTCTCGCCAGGTAGAGCCTTCGTGTTCCTCACGGGAAGAGATCAAGACGGCAGCTCTCGGGCTCTTTCCCTCAGATCCGCCTCTCTTCCTTGTTCATCCGCTCATGTCCAATGGTCCCATCTCCCTGGCCCTGGACCCGAGCGCCCTTTTCTCCGGAATTGAACACTACCTCCTTTTTCTGCTCCCCCCCCCCGGGACTTCTGTCTGTTTTATCATGGCGTCCGCCTGCCCTCGCGACGACTAAACGAATACTTCTTTAAACTTTCCGCAGGCTGAGCCTGGAACTTTCTCCCGCTGGCCGGGGTTCAGGGCCCCCCTTTTCGATCTTCTTCGGTAGTGGAAGCTCTTGGCTTTTCTTCCAGATCCCTGATCACCTCTTTCCCTTTGCTATCCCTGTTCAAAGCTCCCCTTTTTTTTTTCTGTTTCCTTTCCTCCCCCATGATCGGAACTCAGCTTTTGAGCACTGAGATCCTTGGCGGTTTTTGGTTCCTTCTCTGTCGTTGATAGGGAGGTTAGGTGTCCATTTTGGTCCTTCCCTTCCCAAGCTCGTTCTTATATCCGGTATTCTTCTCCTCCCCCCCTTTTTGAATCCTTAGCGTAGGCCATACGGTAAGACTCACAGTAGAGTCCTTTTTTTTAGTTGGTAAGACGGACGGCCTTTTCCCAGTTTCCCTCACGGGGTCATCCTTTTCTTCCTTGGAACTTTCCCAGGTCCCCAACGCCGCCGCGTATTCGTTGCGAACTTTCATTCTTCGTCAAGCTTAGACCCGGCCCCCCAGGGGCATTCTCCCCTTTCTTTTTTAAGCCGAGCCAGGAGCCTTGCGTCAAGCCCGTGGGTTGATCTGAAAGCTTCTGATGTTTGATTGAGATGTATAAAGCTTTTCATTTCTTTTTTCTTTTTCCTTCTGACGTATCTTTTTTGTCTCCCCCCTTCTTATCGGGTCGCTCCCCTTTATTTGTTTCCTTCCAACATGACAGCTTTCTGTTCCCCGAGGTTTCTTTTTTGTGGGTTTTTTTCTGTAGTTGGATTGAATGAGGGCTTTGGGCCCTCCCTCTGGGGCGGACCTCAGTAACTAGGATGTGTGTCTTTTTTTCAAGAGGTAGTTGTCCGAAACCCTTCACGGTCTTTCCCCGTCCTTTCTTCTTTTTTTTTTCTTTTCTTCCCAGTCTTCCGCCACTGTCTCCGAACGATGTGCCATGAGTCCCCCCCCCCCCCTTGGCCCCGGCAGGGAGAATGATTCTGTTTGGTGTACTACGGACGGCTCCTTCAGATGGGTTTTTTCCCCTTCTTTGTCGGTTCCCTCCCACGTCCCCCCGCCCCTCCATTTTTTTTTTTCCCCCCCCCCCGCCACGTTTTTCTCCACCCCCTTTTTCCGGTTCCCCGCTGGTGGTCTCCTTTCCCCCCCCCACGAGGTGGAGATCCCCCCTTGCGTCCCCTTGACCCTTCGAGCTCCCCCGACGAACCCAGAATCCCTTTATTCCTCTTTCCTAGCCCCGCCCTCCTGCTTGACTTTTTTTTCTTCGGTCACGCTATGGAATTCGAGGGTCCGGTCTTTTTTCTTTTGGTCCCCCCTCGGCGAAGATCGCCCCTTCACCTTTGTAGTGTCGTGCTTTTCTCTTCCCCATAGCATCCTTCCTACGTGGGCATGCTGAGCCCCACTTTCTTTGCCCCTTTACGGACGGTTATGCACTTTCGGCCAAGGTGACGGTAGCCCCATCCTGGCTACCACTCTCTGATCCTTTGGCTACACACGCGTTGACCCCCTTGTGCCATCCCCTCCCATGTTTTTCGGCGACCGTGATGCTAGGGATCCCCTAGAACCCCCTTCCTTGGAACCGCGCCGTTCTTTTATGAGGCGGTCTTGTCCCCCTTTCCCCCTTTTTTCAAAAACCCCCTTTGTTCCCGGTCCTCCCCTTTTTTTTTTGGCGATTTCTGCGAGAGGCCTTTCTTGAGCGGGGCGACAGGGTTTGGTCGACGCCGAATTTTTCTTCAGTTGACACCTGAAGGAATTCCGCCGGGGGTTATTTTTTTTTCTGCAGTGCCTGACCCCTCCCTTCCCTTTCTCAGGCGGCCATAGCGCTTTT
>Ga0179593_1487528_pt1 | contig 12756 bp, 15 predicted proteins | sample CZODoug2_1_08_16_FD_185931 | JGI IMG/M metagenome (GOLD analysis project Ga0179593, IMG submission 185931) | Vadose zone soil fungal communities from Angelo Coast Range Reserve, California, USA - CZODoug2_1_08_16fungal (PacBio error correction) | ecosystem: Environmental > Terrestrial > Soil >... | reverse complement strand
CTGGTTTTTTTGCTGAAACGTACCCGAGGGTCAGTTGACCTGGAAGCTATCTCCCCTCAGAGTCATTTGGTAGCCCTTGAAGAGGTAAATCCGCCAGGGAGGGATTGGTACGTCATCAATGACTTTCTCTTGGTTCCCTTCCCCTACATTGCCGCTGAAAAGATTGTCGTTCTCCACGTCTAGTCACGAGGTCCTTATCGTTTGGTTAGGTCCCCTCTCCTGGAACAGCGGCGAGTGTCTCGAGTATCCCCCAATATTTTCCGATCGCCTCCCTCGCTTATTTTTTTCTTTTCCGTCAATGTACTTTGATGAACGCGTCCTCACCTCTCTTCTAAGTCACCCTCCCCATTGGGGGCTTGTTACCACGGCGTCCTACACTTTTTTTTTTCCCTTTTAGCCCGTCACGTCACCAATCGGTATGAGATATCTAAATTGGGATCGACCTCTCCGGTTTTCTCTCTTCTATGATTTCCTTTTAACCCATAGATGTATTTTTTCCGAGGTGCGGAATTTTCATGGTATCAGTCCTCTTGCCTCTGCTCCCTTCTTCCACGGTCGTTTTCTCCTGCCGCGGACTTACCGCAGGTTTCTGCTTTCCCTTCTGACGCCCTGATCATTTTTCACCCCTGACATGTTGGGACCGTGTGTCTCCCCCCCCCTCCTTTGTTCTATACTCAAGTTTCCAGTGTTGCTCGCTGCGACCCGTCCCTTGGTCAACCATTTTTTCTATCGTGTGTTGATGTCCTGAACGACTCTCCCACGGCTTTTTTACCCCCTGCAAACCCATGAGGACACAGCTTTTTTGTAGATGAGTCCTCGGTCAGAGGTTTATCTATTTTTCGCCTTTCCCCCCCCTTTAGCAATTATTCTGCCTCTCGCAGGCGTCCGCTTTTAACCTCCCCTTTTAGACCAAGAAGGGGAAAAGTTCATTTGATGGGCCTTTCGAAAGAAGACGCCAGGTGCGCATTTTTCCCTCTTAGGTATGCCTCGTGAGAGAGAGCGCCAGTGTTTTTAAATCTTTCTGTTTTTCCCTAACTGATGCCTCCCCTAAACCTCCGCAGATTCTTATTCCAGGGCCCCCCCTTTTTTTTTCCCTAAGTTTCTTTGAGTTTTCTTGCCTCAATCTACTTTCCCCCCCCCCCCCCCCCCAATGGGATCCCCCCCAAATCCTTCTTGTCAGTTTCTGGTCAAAAGATGTCTCCCGTCTGGATTGGGCGATCTTTCGCGTCCCAGCTTTTTTTTGACTTCGCATTCATCACTTTGTTCCCCGCTGAAACTGGTGTGCTCCGTTCTTTGCGGAAATGCTTCTTAGACGGCTGCGGCATTACGTTGTCCAAACCACTTACGCCTTTACCCTTCCCTCTTTGGTTTGCTTTCTAGGCCATTTTTTTCCCCCCTGCTCTCAATCAATGCCCTTTGTTTTTCGCCCGATCTCAGGCGATAAGTAGAACATCTCAATTTTTCGCGGCTTCTGTTTTGACGCAGCGTTGAGCCTCGGTTTTTCTTGACAACCGCTAGTTTAGCCGTTTCCTCCACCGCCGGCTGAGGTTTAGTCAGAGAGGAGACGCGTAAATATGGCTCGTAGTCGACTTGTCCTTCTGGCCTATTCTTGCTATAATATTTTCGTTTAACCTTTTTTTTTTATTATTGCTCCGTACTTTTTCTGATTCCTTCAGTTCGAATTTTGATCGAATGGTGCGGGCTAACGTTTTCAGCAACCGCCCTTCTTTTTTTTTTTTTTCAAAGTACTAGCCCGCCAATCTCCCCCTTACGCCTCTTGGTTTTAAGGAGAAGTTTGTTTTTCTTCTTTTTGTCTGGTACTCCTAATCTGGTTGTAGCCCTCCAAAAGCTGGATAGTCTTTCTCCGAAAACTCCTTCCATTTCTCTTTGAAGACCTTTTTACATTGTCTCAGCGAACCGTCACGCCGCTTTATGCTCCTATTTTTTTCCTGTTTTTGTAGGAAACAACGATCATATTTTCAACGTCGTGGAAGACCTTTCACCTGCCCCTTTCTTCATCAGCTTGCGGCCCTGATTGCCATGTTGAATTCCGTCGCACCCCCTCGACTTCAATATCCGTCTCGCTCCGGTTTTTCTGAAAATTCTCTTTTTCCAGCCTTTCGCGCTCAGGCTTTTTGCGATTCCCTGCCCGCCAGCGTATCATAGGTTTTTGCCTCGCTTTTTTAAGATAACTGAGCTGACATGTGCCTTGTCTCTCCCGAGAGGTAATCCCCTGCCCTAGGAATCATCGAACTCTTAGGACTACCCCCTTAACCCTCTCCTTCGACGATGACGACGCCGAATGTACTTTTTCAGAGTCAACCTTCTCTGCAGTTTCGAGGCTCTTTCTTTCTTTGGACTCTCGATTTGGCACCTTCCCTCAAGGACTACCGTTCGTATTCCCCGATTGAACAATTTCTTCTCAATCTCTCTCTTTCCTTTTTTGGTTACGATTGTCTGCTTCTTCCCATGTTGCCCCTTGAATTTTTTCCCCTTTCTGTTGGTTCCTTGCCGTTCCCCCCTCTTAAAATCGTCCTCGAACTCGTTTTTTTTTTCCTTTTTTTCTTGATTCCTTTGAGAAATTGAACCCCGTTTCATCGTGAATTTCAATTAGCTGTTTGTTTTCGTTCTTTCTTATTCGTTCCCATGCAGGGCGATTTCTATCGGGATATCATTAATAAGTTATCGCTTCCTCCTGCCCAAGCCCTTTCCCTTGCTCCCCCCCCTCTGTACCTGATAACTTTTTTGTCGTCTTCCATGAACAGCCTGCCTTGTTTCCACCGCTTCCCCCCCCCCTCTCCCTTTCCTTGAAAAAACGGGGATCTGCTGCTAGTCGTTGAGGGGGGAATTAGTCTCTCCGACCTGGAATTCTCCCCCTGTGGCATCGGCCACGCTTTTCGACTTTTGTCTTGCTGTCCTTGCCCAGATCTTTCCAACCTTTTTTCTTGTGCTCGGATTTGATCGTTTTTGAGCCATGCGCCGGTGTCTGCAGCATAGCGGACGCGTTCGTTTTCTTTTCATCCCCCTGTTCCCCCGGGCTTTACTCGACTTGGAAGTCTTTCAATCTTCCTTGGGATGCTTTGTGGTTTACCACTTAACACCCCCCCACCACTTTTTTTGTCTTGCTAACGACCCCTCTCGTGGTTTAAACCATAACTACCATTGACGAACTCCCGCTATTCTTTTTTTTCCCCCCCCCCCCCCCCAAATTCCCGGTTCTATCGACTCCCCCCGCCCCCCCGTCGATCATACCCATGGCATTTTTTTTTTGCGCCCCCTTGCGTCCCCTTTGGAGAAACGGATCAAAAAAAAAAAAATGATTTTCGCGAGGAAAATGGTCTTCTTCCCTTACCCCCCTCAATCTCCTCGTTGTAGGGCATTGTTAACGCACTAAGCTGCTTCCACCCTCTTCTTTTCTTCGGATCACCTTCCATCACAGGTTACTTGCTTCCCGCTCCTGTCTTTCCCCCTCGCTCGTATGAATGTGTTTTCCCTGACGCGCCGTCCGAACGGCTTTTTTTTTACTGAGCGCCTGTCTCCCCCCCCCCAACGAAACCCTGCCGATGAGTCTGAATCCCTCCTGAATCGCGCTGTTTCCCCCGAGCGGCTTAAGCTGCCAAATATCCTCAGTGACGAGAGACCCTCGCAATGCGCAGCCCCCCTATCCCGCCCCTTCCTGTATGCAACCTTTCCGTGTTCCCCCCTTGCCTTCATCTCTTTCGCCGAATGCGCAAGACGCCACATAAAATTAATCGCTGCCCGCCCCCCCAGAAGTTTCCTTTTCGTTCTCTCTTCACACTTCTTGTACGGCACCGCATTTTCCCGCTTTTTTCCACACCCGTTGGCAAGAGGCTCCCGCCTTTTCGATTACTTCCCTTTTTTTTCCAGTAGCGCTTTATGTTCGTCCAATCGGCATCCCCTTCCGGCATCTCTATTTCCCTCTCGACCTGTAGTCTTCGAACTTCCACGGCCCGAAATTGTCCCCCTCTTTTTTCCCCGGTTTCCTAAGAATAGAAGCGGAGGTCAGCGCGCTTATCCCCGAGGCCCAGTCGGTCAACCCCCCCCCCCCCCTCTGTACTTTCTTTTGGAAAGTCAACAACCCCCGCCTCATTTTGGACGCCTTTTTGAAACCCCTCCTCTCTTTGATTGTAGGCAACATTTAACCCTCTCTGAAACTTCCCCCCCCTTTTTTCCCGCCGGAAGTGGCTCTGAAGCGGGCCCACCTGCTTTACTGTAGTTTTCCACCTCCCCAGACAAATGTGTTTCTGAAGCCCCGGTCCCCTTTTCTTCTGAAATGGCCTGTCGTTTCCTCGCGTTCCTCCCGGATTCCTGATCGTACTTTGTATGATCACAAATCTTGGGGAAATCAATTCTGTAACTTCCCTTCGGAGGTCTGCTTTCAGAACAATTGCCAGCTGATATATATACTCCCTTTCCTTGACTTTTTTAAGATCCAGAACCCAATGTTCTGCCTGATCTTCGTTGCTCCCTTTTCCCTTTTCCCCCCCCCCTTCTTACTTCCGGGGTGCTCCACCGTCAGTGGTTGGGTTGACACCTCGCGTTCCCGTGTACCTTTTCCAAATGATTGAGCGTAAGAGTTTCTCCCTACTATCTTTTTTCCTCTATCGTCCCATCTCTACGAACACATTTTTGTAGTGACTTCCCATACTATAGAATTTTAAATCTGTGACCAAAATCCTCTCGACCCATCGCTTCCTGGTTGAATCTGATTCTCGCGGCCTTCCGATCCTCCGATTCCCCCCCCGTCACGGATTCAGTGTTGATTCCCCAACTCGTGATTTACATGAGGCCTACTCCCCCAATCAGCCTCTTGGTAGACCACGTAAGATATCCTTTAAGTCCCTAGTATCAAGTTCCCTTTTTCTTCAAACTGCCCATTCCCTCTCTCTTTCTTGGTGTTGTTAGGGAGTTTCTTTGGCAGTGTAGAGACCCTGAGCTCTTGGACTCGATGATTCCCCCCGCATCTTCCTTTCTTTTCCTTCTTACCTAGAGTGTTCTTGGTTTTTTTTACCTCCCTCTGGTTTTTTTTAGTCCTCCCCCATTAATACGGAGACGAAGGGATCGGCGATTTGTCACCTTCTTTTCCTCATTACGGCGATGCCCGTCTCCCGCGGATCTTGTACGTTTCTTTCCCTGGCCGCAAGCTCGAACCCGGTAACATGTTTCTTAAGAGCGCTTTTCCTCTGAGTCTTGTAGGCACGCTTAACCTTCTCCCATTCCGTTTCCTGCTTGAACCCTGATGTGCAACGCTAATAACCCTTACTTTGGAGGCCTTGTCCTCCCGGCATTTACTGCAGGTTGTTTGTCTGGCATGGCCGCGTTTTTTTACTCCCCGGCACGTCGACCCGGAAATCCATTTTCCCTTTTTTCTTTTCTCCCCAGTCGTGGAGGCGAATCCCTCCCCCTATCTAATATGCGATGGCCTTCGGTGTTTCCTCTTAGACCCTTCGCTTGTCATGCTGCCCCGGTGGGCATTTTTCTCCTCTTCCTCTCTATTATCGAGAGGTTCTTTTGCGATCCTGTTTCTTTTTCCCCTCCTGAACCGGTTGCAAATTGGGCTTCACATGCGGGTGTCCACCCTCAAAGTTTCTTGGTCGTCTTCTCTCCCCCCGCTGAAATAATTTTTTTTCACCCGGGTATTATTTTGTATTATATTTTTGCCTTCACTCCTCCGGCGTTTTCTCCTGCGTCCCCCACGCTTCAACTGCCCAATGTTTTGTCGATAGTCTCGTGCTCTTCTCTTTTATCTGCCGTCTCCACAGTAATGTCGGTTGACATATCGCCCTTTTTTTTTGTTCTTCAAGGAAAAAGGTTTCCCGGCTTGTAACATGTCTGTACTTTAATTGTCCGCGTTATTCTCCGCCTTTAGTTTCTCATTGTGCTCCTCGCCACTCGAGGAGGGCCAGTTTTCGTGTTTATTGGACCCTACCGTCAAAATCGATTGCCCGGTGAGGGGACTTTGAAATTCGCACCATTTCACTAACTCCCAATACAGAATTCTTTCTTGCAACCCTTTTTTGTGTCCAACTCCAGCCTTAGTCGTGAACGTTCATTTTTTTTCCCGTGTGTGATGTTATTTCCTTCCCCCCTCCCCCCTTCTTTCTTTGAGTGGCAAACTTCGATCTGTCCTATGCGAAGACGGCGATTTCTTTTTTTCTTCTAGGGCAGAATGGAAGAATTTTGTGTGCTTTCTTTCTCCCCATTTGTGGCAATGCTTTGCCTTGTCGCGTATCTCTAGTAGACCTGATGCTCGGGTCCCTACTGTTTTTCCCCCCACCAAAATCGTCTCGTAAGTCTTTCTGCTTTGCTAGCTCTAATTTTCCCCCGTTTTTGTTGGGTCGATCAACAAATTGCCGTCTGCAGAGTCCCACTCTCTTTCATGTTCTCCTCCCACAAGTTTGAAGATTCTTCGCCTTTCCCTTTCCCGCCTTGAGTACTTTCGCGGATTTTTTCCTCCGAACCTCTGATTGTATCCAATTTCTCAACCCTTTTTCCCCCCCTCTTAGTGTTCCTTGAAGGAGCTGATGTTTCCATAATCCATGTTTCCTCTACCCCCCCCCCCCCTCTTCCCTTCCCCGTGTTGCGCGTCATCACGGTTGGCGCCGATCCTGCCACCTTGTTTTATGATCCCCTTTTTTTCCTTTTCCGCGAGTAGTCAGAAGTTCCGAGATTTTTTTTGTCAAAAGAATAGCTGTTCTTTATTAGTTCCACCTCCCCGGTAAAGGCTAATTTTTTTACCACTGTTTTTTCCCCTTTCTCTCGATTCTCCCCCCGCTTTTGTGGATTGTACTCTTAACATGTTAATGGTAGCCCCTCAACCCGCATCAGGGATAACGTAATTGCCGTCGCCAGGGCAACTCCACGTTTGGGACTGAACTTTTTACATTTGCATAGACTCTACACCCGCAACGCGGCCCGCTTGTCCTCCCATCAAAGTGAGCGGCCGGGTCTTCGTAACACCCTAAATTCCTTCTTATTGGCTCCTTCATTTTCCCCCTTCCGTCGAGATCAGTGGGAACCGACTGTTCTGCCCCTGGTTAGAACTTCGTCGCACTTTTTTTAAACCTCGACGTCTCTGTCTCAGGTCTTGGTTTTTCTGTACCCTTTCCAGCATTTCTCCTTCCCCCAAGGATCCTACCCGGCGAGTGGGCAGCGCATGACCCAGTCTTTTCTTTCCCTGATTCCAGGTCGCGTTGCTAAGCTCATTTGCTTGGGGCGACTTGATAATGAGTCGGACAGGCTTTTATCCTCTTTTCTCTCTCAGCGGGAAAATCGAACGAATCGCGAGATACCCCCCCTTCCACAAAGCCTTGCTTGAGTTTTCTCCTCACCAAAGCCTTTGAATAATGTTGTTCAGGTTGCCCCCCCTTCAGATAGACTCGAGTTGATTTTTTCTATTTAAGATTTCCCCTCCCTTCCCCCTTGTTAACTCTCCACCGATTCTCGTATTTTAAAAATGGGAAGCACCCCTAAATTTGTTGTTTTTTGTCGCTGATGCTTCTCCCATTTAGTACGTTTATCTCGACGAGGGAATTATGTATGTCCTAGGTGCAAATCTTAAAAAATTCGTCCTCTCCAATCTACCTTCTTCCTTCCTCCCCCCCCCCCCCCTGTAGAATTGGGCCCTCCGGTCCCTCTTCGGCTTTAGGTAGTATTCGTAGCAGAGGTTTTATTCCTTTGGTTTTCTCTTGTTACTTTCTCAGTCTTTACTTTTATCCTTCCATGTCCCTGCTCGTTAGCGCCGGTCTCCTTCGCCCCGCTTCTTTCTCACCGACCTTGAGATCCTAAACTTTGCGGGTCTTCGTTCCTTTTTCCCTTTTTAGCAGCTCTGAACAAGATGGAAAAATTTTTTCATGTCGCCCACACGGGTCGCTTTCTTCGGTTGAGGTGTATCGGTTTGGAATAGCCTCTTCTATTCCCCCCCGGTTGCTTCCCCGCCGCGTGGACTGGATTTACCCATTCCTCTGCAATTTCCCTTCTTCTACAAACTGTGTTGTATCGTGTTCCGACGGAACAGGCTCCATCTTTTTTTTTCCAGCGGCCGCGTCCCCCCCTTTATCTATGAATAAATTCAATGCCCTCGACGTGGAGTCTTCGATACCCACATTGTTACCCATTGTCTTTGGTACCATCCATACCTCTAACAACTATGAGGACCCTGCTCCTTCCCACACCTTTCAAAACCAATAAAATTTTTACGATTTTACGATTTTCGCCTTCTTTTTCCCCCCCCCCCCCCCAAAACCCCCCCACTCTGTGCTTTTTTTTCCTCGCCTGAACCTTTTCCCCACAACGATCACCAGAAACGGCATGACTTTCGCCGTGTCTCCCGGTGGTGCACCTTAATCCCAAACTCGGTTCGGTGAAACATGGATTCTGGAACTCACTCCTCTTTCCCGTTCTGCTAGCACTTTCCCTTCACTTCCTTCCCAGACGTGTTCGTTTCGGATCCAATCCTTTTGACCATAATATGCTTTCCAGACGACCTTTCCCCCGACTCCTTGTCCGCCACCATCCCTCCTCTGCGATGTGAGTGTGTTTCACGTCTCTGCGAGGTCGCCTTTTCCCGCTTCCCCGGTATTTACGTGTTGAGATTGAAGTTCGCCGACGTTTCCCACGATGAGGTCACGGCAACGCCGCCTCGCTTTTTCTTTCAAATGAGGAGGTTCACAGCCGAGTTCCTTCTGGGCACTTCCTAGATCTCCTCGCAAGTGCGCAGCAAAACCCTATTTTCAGCCTGCCCCTTCCCGTTTTCACACGGAACTTCCCCTCAACTTATTCATCTCTCGGACTTTGCCCCGCAAGACCCTCCCCCCCCCCCCCCCGTCATGATAGTAGGTTCCCGAAAATAAATAAGCCGTTGCCGGATTTGATCTCTGCCTTTTTGTATATTTACTTCAGCACGCTAATTCTTTCAAACTCGTGTCCAATACCTTCCCATTCTTTCGTTCTTGGTGGATTTGCATCATTTCTCCTCTCCTTTCAAATCCTTTTCCTGGTCTCCCCCCCGCACGCGGCCCGGGCATACCGAGGTCGTTTTTTGTCCAACCCTGCTCCCACTTTTTCTTTTTTGAATCGATTGTCCCCATGCCCCCTTTTTTGATGACACTTTACCCTTCGTTGTCGACCCCCCTGTTTCCTTTTTCGTCGAAACCTGGCGTTCGTCAGCCGCCGCATTGCTACTCCTTGGTTCAGTCCGCCACTTTTCCCCAAATCTTACACCTTTCCCCCCCTTTCCGCTCTTTAAACCTCGCAAAACTCTTTTTCATCTTTTCCGCCTTTACGCTTTCCCCGACGTTTTGGGATAGGCCAAAAATCGTTTGCTCCCCCAGGTTCCAGAACACACTGTTGCCCCTTTTAAGGCTTCTTTTCATCAGAGCTTACATCTTATTTGCAGTAGGGAGTCCCACGATCCCTTTCCTAATTTTTTTACCTTTGTATATTTGTTTCAAACCCTTTCTTCTTTCTATCCCTCTCGCATAAGGCCGTAGTCATACGTCCTCGACCCTACCCCTTTCTCCCCGACCGTGTAAGTCGAATCCATTTCGTCCATTTTTCTCCCTCTCCCTGATCAGGAAAGGCAGGCATCTATCCCTTACTTATAATCCTACCCTGAATATCTCTACGCCCGCTCTTGTTGCCGTGAATTCATTTGTAGAGGAAGGTGGATTCCCGGTGTTCCCCACCGGTTAATGGATCACCCCCCTGTCATCTGTGGGTTCGTTACGCAGCCCCCTTTCAGGTTACGTATCTTATTTATTGTCCCAAGCGTTTGGCCACCATAGAAACTTTTAGTTCTTTGCAAGTCGTGTCAAAATCTTCGTTCGCTCTCATCATCTGTCTAATCTTTTCCCCCTGGGTTGCTTCTTGGCTTTGCCGAGGAGGAACCCCGATCTTTAATCATCGCGACAGTATCCCTTTCATCGCCCCCATTCTGGAATGTAGATTTACTGGCCCGTCGCCGCTTCATTCATACCATCCCGATTTACCCAAGGTCCCCTGTTAACCAAATAGCCTCTTTTGTGACTACGATCCTCTATTTGTTCACACTTGACTCTTTTAATCTGGCGTATATGAACCTGCCCTTCTTCCTTGTTGTTTGTAGAGTTATTCGTTTTCGTTCGACTCTGAAGATCTGTAGACTCGGATTTGCACTTTTCGTAAGGGATAGTCGTAATTTTCAAAGAGTGATGTTTCGCGGGTTTAGGCTCCATCCTTTACTTGTTACCTTCATTTCCCCCTTTTTTCCAGATTCTCGGGGGGAGATCTGTACATTTCCCCTTCTTAACCTCAGGTTCTGTTGTCCGGATCCCAGTGGTTTCTTCGCCTCCGTTGATCTGGAATGAACGCGCTGGAGCCGCCGTGCTACCGATAGTTTTCGTTATCCCAGATCGGCGACGTTTTCTCTTCCACGCCTAACTAACTGTACTACTTTTTTCCCGGCTACCCTGCTACTCCATCTGTCACCCTAAAGGGGTTTTCTTGCAAAACGGATCTTGCCCCGGTTTTTTTGACCTTTTGCATCCCCTCACACGTCAACAGGAAGGCGAACTCCTTTTGAAATTCTGGCTGCAACCTCTCGGGCTTCCGATTTTATGATTATACGGCCCTAAACTCTGCCGATGCCCCTTTTACTGAGGCTGTGTTGTTCGCGAACCCTACGTGTTGGCTCCCCATTTCTTCCCCCGGTTGAAGATTTGAGCGACCACTCGGAATTCCGCGCTCGTCTGACTCCTCGTATTTAGAGAAGCGATCCCCACTTTTGAACAGACTGAAAACTGGTTTTACGTGTCCGTCTGAACTGTTTCTTTGTGCCCATACTGATAGCTGCCTCCCATAGAGAGCTTGACTACCTTCTGGGTCTCCCCCCGGGGCAAACAGTGTTCTTTGGGTTCATCTTTGAGTAACGCCTCCTCAACGTTTGAGCCTAGTCCACTAGGACCACCTTCCCAAGGGTTGTTGTAGAGTGGAGCCCCAGCTAGGTACGCCCGCCCTAGTTCTGTTTTTTTTCCCCGGATTACTTCTCCCTTGACATTCTCTTCTGAAACTTTGCCCTCTTTTTTAGTTATGAGCCACACCCCCGATTCCTTGCCTTTTTGAACTTGTTACGGCTGTGACTTTTCCTGATTCGAATCAGTGTGATCCCGTTCTCACTTTCCTGCCTCTAGTGCCCTTCGTGGATGGTCCCCATTCAAAAGTGATTGACATTGGTCTCCGCCGCAATCTCCCCCCATTTCCGTCCATTTTCAGTTTTTCCCGAGTTGGGGCAAAGAATTCCTCGTTCGTGCCGTTCATCCGTGTGAATGTCATCGTTCCGTCGGCCCCTTCCTTTAGTTTTTCACACTCGTCGATCTTCCTTATGATTGGGGGATCCGCAGCGGAGCTGAGATTCCGGTTGCACTAGAGAAGACTAGTTTGGAGCTGAACTAGGGTTGCTCGCTGAGAACGGATTCCCTTGATCTTGGGCACCGGCTTGCCACCCCTACGCTATTCCGCCTCTCGTCGTGAGTTGTTATTCTCAATAGTGGCTTGTTCGCCCGCCGGCCTAACCGTAAAGGACCGCCTTTTCTGCTTCCTCATCCTGGTTTCCCCCCGATCGTTAATTAATCTTTCTGCGTTATTTAGAGTCATCCGGGATTTTGTCGTTTTTTGCTTCCTTGTCGCTTCGCGTGATTGACAAAAATCGTCTTACTCAGTAATCGCGAAACTATGGCCTCGTTCTTCATACGGAGGAATCTGACGTGAGTTCCTATGTTTAATCGATCCCTTTTAGTATTTTTTTTGTTGAGCGTTGTCTCCACCCCGACCCTTGAGGTCGCTTTAGCTTGGTTTCGGACTGTTTCTCGATTGTGGTGCGGTTTCGCTGTAGTTTCTCCCCCCCTTTTTAAAGATCTTTTTGTTTTTTTTTCCTATCCGGTTTTTTATCGTAATTTCACCTGGCGAATTATTCCCCACGAATTACTTTTGTTTCATGCAGATGACCTACTCCGTTTTCTGAGTCGAGTCTTTCTTTTTTCGTTTTCCTCCCCTCCCAATGATATTTTCATTGTCTCTCTAAATCCCAGCCTCCAAGTCGCGGAAGATTTTGACATTGCAGACCCTTAACCTAACGCTAAGTCGCGAACTTTCCCTCTTGAGGGCTTGGTGTCGGTCCAACCCCTCTTTCATCATTTCAGCCGGTTCTTTGGCCGTCACATGCAATGTCCGGTCGTCAACAGGCCTTCCTCTGCGTGCCGGCTGCCCCACTTTTCTACTACTTCCTCCTTCCCCCCGGACGTCACTTCTCATCGGCCCCGGTTTTTCACTCTCTTTTTCCTTCTTTGCTCTGCAAGGCTTTCACCCCTTTTTCTTCGCCTTCTACCCCTCCTCTCTCAAGGATCCCCAGTTTCTTTTTGGCTGCAAGATCCTTGATTGGCCCCCCTTCGGGGGTGTTGTTGTCATGGAGTTACTTTCCACTCCTTTGATATTTCCCTTGCTTGTCCTCTCCCTGCATTATTTTCCACTCCGAACTCCCTTGAGCTGACCCCCCCCCTTCTACCCCCAAAGCTCGTTTTATACCTTGATCACCGCAGAAAACTAATTTTCCCTTGTTCATTTCTCCCCACATCTCATTTCACTCGAGGGGGAGAGGCCCTAGTTGAGTGTCTTATTTTTTTTAATATGGTTACCGCACTCACCGGAATTAACCCGCTTGTTTCCATTCGTTCACGGGACTGAAACCCCCCACTTTTGGTA
>Ga0179593_1442999_pt1 | contig 12756 bp, 15 predicted proteins | sample CZODoug2_1_08_16_FD_185931 | JGI IMG/M metagenome (GOLD analysis project Ga0179593, IMG submission 185931) | Vadose zone soil fungal communities from Angelo Coast Range Reserve, California, USA - CZODoug2_1_08_16fungal (PacBio error correction) | ecosystem: Environmental > Terrestrial > Soil >... | reverse complement strand
AGGAAATTCCCAACGGTCCTTTTCACCGACATCTTTTCCCTAAGTTCCCCACTTTTCCGCTGAGCCCCTTGATGTTTCATTCATTCCAAACCACTTTTTCTCTCGTTTTTCCTAGAAATTCGCTGCTCCGACCTCCCATTGCAGGCTTGTTCTTACCTCTTCTCTCCTCATTTTGTTCCTGTCCCTTGTCCCTCCGGATCTGAATTGCCGAGAACAGGTCCTTTCGGTACCTTCCAAAGGTTCCTTTCATTCCTTTCCCCTCCTTCCCCTTCTTATTCCCTGGTTCATTTTAGTCTGTGTTCCTTCTGTGTTTTTAAGTCCCCCCCTCCCCGACCCAATTTGGTTTAACCTACATGTAGTAGGACTGAAAGGGCTGACCTGCCCTCCTGTTTAACCAACCCGGTTTCGAGATCAACGAATTCTTTTTGATTCCCTTTTTTTTTTTCAATGGACCCTTGTACCCGGCCTGTCTCTTTCCCCCTTCCATGACATGTCCACCGACAACTTCTATGTACCCATTGTGTACAACTACCGATTTTCTCCCTAATTGACCCATGAGGTTTCTCGGTTCTCTTCCAGATCCCGAGCAGGGGGATAGGTTCTCTCTTTTATCATCTTTTCCCCAGTTCCTACCCGTGTGTGATTTTGGCGCACACCACGTGTGATGATTTGCAGGAGACGAGCTATTACTTTTTTATCACCCCCCTTCCTCCGCAAAAGATTTCGTACCCCCCCCCCCTTTTTTCTGAGTTAAGGCTTAACTGAATCCACCATCTCTCTCTTTTCTTTTTCCCGCTCCTACCTTCATGGCTCCTTTTGCTTAACCCCCTTTGAGAGTTGAATTTGTGCATCTTTACTATCCTTTTCCACTTCAAATTAATTTCACCCTTTTTGCTTCCGGTTCCCTCTGTGCTCCCCCTCAAACTTGTTTTTTTTTTCAAAGAATGAATGGGATACGGCACTGTTGCTACGTTTCCCGACTCTCCCATGTTTATATGACGTTCCACATTACACTCGTCGTCAACCTTTCAAAAGTTCGAACTTTGAGTCTGTTTTTCCGCAACCATTATAATCCTCTTTCATGCCTGTAAATCCTCCCCCTCCTCTACCTGGATCAACGTTTCTACCTACTCCTGGACCAATTACTTCCCCCCCCCCTTGGGCAGAAATTTAACGCTTTAATCGCTCGATGTTATCCTTCTCCCTCTCCTTGATTTCTCCTAAAACCAACCCCCATCCTTTGGTTTCCCAATCGTGTTCAGGTAGGATTTCACGCTATGATCCTTTTTTTTTTCTCCCTTTAACTGCCCCAAGGGTCCGCTCCACGTTGATGATCTTTGAAACCTTATTGACTTCTGACTACACCCCTTCCAGACCCCCACAGATCACGCAGGCGACCCTTCCCCCCTCGAAAACCCACTCGCGGAATTGCATTTTTTTCGATTTGCATCTCATCTCTCTTCTGAGCTCCTTACTCGTGTCCCCTTCCCCTTTTACGTTCTGATCGTTTCTCTATTTTTCTTCTAGAGTATCCACCCCCGACTTTCCCAAACTTTTGCCCCCGTTAAAATTAACCCCCTTTCCCCTTTGACCGTAGTGTCTCATTTTCTTTTGTTAAAACGTTTTTGCCCCATGTGGGTCCTTTTGACTTTGCCGGTTTGAACTATCGTTTTTTGCCCTGGCCACACACCCAATTCTAAAGTCAGAATTTTCCGTATCCTGACCCCTACTCTCAAAATGGAACCCCTTCAGATTCAAGTTTGACCTTTTAATAATGAGTATTTCCCCCCATCTTATTTCCTTAAGTTCCCCACTGACTGAAGACTTTAACCTGAACTCTCGGAACAATATTCACAATGGATACGTCTTCACTCCTATCCGGATGTTGCCTTCCCACGCGAGGGCTGTTTTTGGTTGTTTGCTTTCCTCCTTTCTCTTTACCTTTTCACTGGTGTCCTTTTTTTTTTTGGAATTCTTTCCCTCCGCCATTCCACACCCCTTTTCCAACTAAGTTCTTACAACCTTCCACAATTGAAGCGTTTTACCCTTTCCACTGTGTTGTTTCTCTTAACTAGGAAGTGTGTAGTATGTTGTTTCCTTTTCCACTTCCCCTCTTCCCCCCCCGTGTCCCAGACATTTAGAATTGGATGTTCTATAATGACAATCATAAGTTCTTTTATTCTGTCTTGTTGTTTAAGTTTCCTTTTTTAATTAAAGCTCATGCAACACACCCATCCGTTTACCAAAGGTTGCATTCCATCTTCCTTTCCAACCTCTTTCCTGTCGTTCAAATCTTGGAAGCTAGACTCTTCTTGATTAATTTCTAGGTACCCTCTTTTTCTCTGCCTCACTGCTTTTGTGAATGTTTGTATTTTTGGTGATTAATTTTTTTCTTAGTACAACCTTCCGGAGCTTTTTAATCACAAGTTATTCCCTGACTTTTTCTTCCTTATCTAATTCAACCACGAATTCCCCCAGGGGTTCTTGTCTTGATTTCCCCAAAACTTTTTAGGTAGTCTATTCTCTTTTCCTCTCCCCCTTGTTTTTTCTCTCTCAATATACCAGTACAAGCAGGAAGTTACAATCCAATCCCCCCCCCCCCCCCCTACCCCTTTAATCGAGTTGTTCCATTGTTTTGCCGACCCCCCTCCCAGTTTGTAATCCAGCCCCCCTGTTTGCGTGGTAGTGTCCCCCCAAAACCGGGGACCAGGATTGGGACGAGCCAAACCAAGAAACACCTCCAACAGGACACCCGCAAATTTTTACTGAAGACCCGCGTTTAGAACTGAAGGAAGTTTTTTGAAGTTAATCCACCGTCTCTTTTACCCCCCCCCCCCCCCCATTATTTAACCCCTCTCCCCGCCCTTTTGTTTTTAGCTCTGACGAGGTTGATTTTTTGTTTACCTCGTGAGGGTGAATGTTTTTTCCTTCCATCTTCACTATATCCAATCCAAATTATGCCGTTAATGTCGACATCCCAACTTGTATTTCAAATATGTTGACAATGGTTCCTATTTCGTGTCCTCTTAACCCAATCCCCCCTCCCCCCCCCTTGCATAGGTATGGAGATTTCTCTCCAACTCACCGCTTCCCCCCAGGTAACAGCTTCTTGCACAATTTGTCTGCAGTGTCGAACTTGGATTTGTTTTCCCGTTGTTTTTAAATTATGTTAAGAATTCCCCTTGAAAAACTACTTACAACCATTTTCGTTACAGAGAACGGTAGTTTAGGACCTCACCCAACCCCATCACGCAGGCGTCAGACTCCTTAGAGATTGGACTTCTTCTCTGATATTGGTCTTTTATAGAGAGTGCAGCTGGCTTTGAATATTTTTTGTGTTGCCTCTTCTATTTGAGAGCTTTTTGCCATCTCTTCCGATCACCGTAAATATTCCCTTCCCCTTTGTTTGTTCGTTTTTTTTTTTCCTGATTGCTAAGGGGTCTCTTTTTAACTTCCCTTTGGAGCCCATGGCCCACCACCCGGATCGACTTTTTCGGCTTTTTCCCAAGGAGCGTTAACTTTCACACCCTGGGTGCACACATTGGAGAACATATGCGACAGTTTCCCTCTTTTTTATTCAAATGCCAGTTTTTTGAAATTTTGCTTTGTCTATTCGATACGACCCCCCATAGAGTCCCCCCCCCCGCTACATCACTACAATGTTGAACGAGAAGGTGAGCCGCAGAATCCCCTTCGATTCCATTCAAATGCCTTCCCTCTCGAGTTGCTTTCATTCTTTCTGACATCTTGATCCGGTTGGATTCTTTTTCTCTGTCTGTTCATGCATCATCAACTTGACCCTCATGGGCACTATTCCAAGAGTTAGCGTATCTCACGGAATTTTGAGAAATCTACGTTCTTGAAGCGTCACACATCTTGTCTCCCCTGTAGGGCTGGGCTTGCTTGGGAGCACCAGTAGGACTCGCACTTCGACCTTTCCGCTTACGTTCTTTCCGTTCTTTCCTGGCCTCTCTCTTCTCTTATTCGCTACTTGTCCGGGGAGTTTGGATTTCGATGAGCTAATGATTATCTTTTTTTGAGAGAACAAAACCTCTTCCCCCTTTGACTGACTTTTACTTTTTTCCTCTTTTTCAGTTTTCCCCCAGCCCTTCTACAACATTGCTTTTATTCATTTAACGTCGATTTTAATGTGTAGCCCCAACATGACTTTCTTTTTGACCCGTTCCAAACGACCTTCTGTCAATTGTTGAAGTGACCACTGCAACTTTTTTCATGTTGATTGACTTTTGGCGAGGACATTTTTGACTCCCCCCTTCTCTCACACTGCCAATCATTAAGTGTAGCGCCCCCACTTCCCTCTTGTGCCTTGAATCGCCTCCTATGAGCTGATTTGGATAATTTACCAGCCTTTCCCTCTTCACGGTCCTCCCCTGGTCGTTTCTTCACGGTTTTCCTCAAGAAGAGGGAAAGAAAGAACTGATCGATCCTCCTCTCACTCCCCAAGTTCTAAGTTAATTTATAACGTTGGTGACAAGTTTCCGACTGTTTACGGAGATATTCTCCAATGTTTACCTATCCGGATTCCTTTCATCTTTAATAAACCGCCTGACTCACCCCACCCCCCTGTTACTGATTTCTCCCCTCGTTAATGTTTTGGTCCCCCCCTGTTTTGTACCATAGGATTTCTTTCCCGTCATTTTAAGGGAAAATAGCAATACAATAAGTGTGAACATGTTTCCTTTCCCCTTATTTCTTCTTCAGCGATTAAAACTGTGTGGTCCAGGCTTGCCGTCTCTCCCCTCCCTCCTACTCTTTTCATTTAGACATTGTTTCCGTTTTTTTGACTTCCGATACCCACTCCTCTTCATGCAGCCAGTCCTAATTCCCTTTAAAGGACTGGTGAAAAGTTGCGCTTACCCCTTTTTTGCCAGTAGAATCCCATCATCGCCAGTACGCCTGACTTACCCCAAAATGTCTTCTGAATTCCCTTTTCGTTTAGTTAACCAGATCATGCGTTTGCCATGTCTTTTTTCTCATCCCTCCATTTCTGACTAGTTTCCAACTATCTCCGTCTGACCACCTTCATCCTTACCACGTGACGTCGGGACGCATTATGTCCCCTTTTAAATTTTTTTTCCTCCTATACTTCTATCCTGTATCTCCTTTTTTGTTGTTTTTCTCGATTATTGAAAAAGTTACCTGCCCCCGTCCGCCCCGTTCCCACCGTTTTTTAGTACGAACGTATGTGTAAGTCCCAACACCCTTTTTTCTTATGCCCCTTTTGCCCCCACAATCCCCCTTATGATTCATCCCTCCCCGGCCGTATTTTTCGCTTCTCCTTGAAGGCCATTTTTACTGTCCCCTTTTTCTCTGGTCGATGAAATTGCCACTCGACTTTACTTGATTCTACAAATTGTTTTCCTACTTTCCCCCCCTCCCTTTATTCCTGTTCGGAATCCCTGAGTCTTTGGTTCTGTCCACACCAACTCGAAACCATGTTTTTTACATTTATTTGACCCCATTAGTGAGTTTCAGGACTGTATCTTCCCCCCTCCTTTCCCAACCATTTTTTGTTCTTCCAAAGTCCTTCTTGTCGAAGGAAACCCTTTCTCGCACTTCTTTCACTGCCCTTTTTCCTTCCAACATGAATGTCCCCCCAATGAACACCCTCTTGTCCTCACCCTTTTCCCACACCCGTTTTTATATGCATCATGATTTCATCTTTTTTAGAGGTCGGTTCAGATCAATTTATTACCGGGCTCTTTTCGTCTGTCTCTTACCAAGTCTGTCACCACGTGTGCTCTGATTATTTTCACCCCCATTTATTATTCTTATCTTATTGACGAGTCCCCTTGTTCCTCTTCTCCAAACCTTCCCATCTCTCCTCCCCCAGTGGGCTGACGAGGGAGTAGTCACAAGTGCCTGTTAACTGACTCCAAAACCTCCTCTCTTCTATTCTGTTTTACCCACTCCCTTGCCTTGCCCCTTCGATTTTACCTTTTTGGAGGGATTTTGTTCACTCCCCTATTCAATGTCAACCAAGTCATTCACTGTTGCATAGTGTCTCCACCCTTTCCCACCTTTGTCGCACGTTTTTTCGGCAATCCCTTCCCTGTTTTGTTCCTCCCAATTCGCTCCGTTAACTGACTCCCTTTTTTTTTTGATCTGCGTTGAAACATCACCTCTTCCTTTCAACTTTCCTGTGTAGAGTTTTGTTTTCTCTCATCAACCATATTTATCCTTAGTTTTTCCCCGACATCAAACCCCTCTCCACCTAGAAGTTGCTCACCTTCGCGCCTCTTACTACTTTTTTAATATCCCAGGGCATCTTCCCTTTTATTCTCTCTTTAGTTCTCCATTTTTTATCCCATTCCTCCCTCCCCCCCCCCCCCCTTGTTTTCAGATGTTTTCCCTTTAGTTTAAAACTTCTATTCTTTCGGAGTTAAGCCTTGAATGCGTTACATTACCGGTGTTCTCTGTCCTTTGCCTTTCCCCTTATGACTCTCTTTTGCCCCCCCCACTTTGAACATCCAGACACAAGCAGTTTACACTCTCCTCTGATGTAAGCAACTCGAGAGCCTGCCATTATTTCTCTTCCCTCGATGTCTCTTTTCTTCCTTACTAGGGTTCCACCCCACTACTGCCGTGCTTTCTCCTTTTGTATTTTCTATTTACGACGAATTTTCCGCCCGGCCCTAACCTTTTGTTTCCATAACACCCGGTCCCCCCCCCCTGCATACGTTCGCATTATGTTCCCCTTGGTGGTCACCATTGTTGGGTAATGTGGGACCCAATTGGCCTCAAACTTTCTATCGTTTTTCCTGTCTCCCCCCCCAAGGATCTCAACTTTCCCTCCTTTCCCGTCTCCCTAATTCACAAATTCCACTTTCCCTTCAGATGAGTACTAAATCCTTCTCGATTCGTCATCCAGATTATTTCTTGAAGTCCCCACCACCGCGTCCTTTCTCCTCCTCTCTGACCCCCTCGGCACCCCAGATTTTCCACTATTTTTCCGACTTCCATTCGAGAGTGATGCGTTTTGGAGTTTGTTTGTGATTGTTCCTTTCCCCTACCTCTCCCTCCCGTCCTTGTGGATGGGAATTATTTCTTTTTCCTTTTCTTCTCTTCATCTTAAAACGTTTTCACACCCTTTCGACCTCTCCATTGGATACCCAAAGTTTCCTTGCCACTCCCCTTTGAGTGTCCTTTTTACCCTTTGTGTAGTATGTGTTAACTTCCTTTTGCCAGCTTCCCCCAGTTTCAAATCTTCCTATAGGTTTTGCAATTTCTTTTCTATCCTACCGTAATAATTTCTTTTTCGTCTTGTCCTGTAACTTGAACAATTCACACTTCCACTCTGTTCCACAACCAAAATATGACCATAGTTCTCAGGCATATCCACAGATATTGCTGTCGGTTAGTTACATAACTGGCCCCGTACGCTATAGTGGGACCCCCTTGCCATTAGGGTAACCTTTATGAGTTCTTCTGTGAGGTTGTGATTTTTTTTCTTCATTTAGGTCCCCCTTCGTTGAGATTTTTTTCTCCCCTACACATTCTTTTTCCGCCCCGGACCTTTTTTTTATTTTCTAACAATGAACCACCCAAATGTCTCGTCTTCTCAATTCGGCCGGTGTTCTTTTCTCTTTCCCTTCCCTGCTGTGTATAGACTCTCTCCCTCCCTCCTCGTTTGCGTTTAGCTCTTACCATTCCAGAGACGGTACCCCCAACGACCTTAATTCTCCGAATCGATTCAAATTTGTTTTTTTTGAAGAAGCCACATTCTTTTTCCGGCTACGCTTGTTTCCGATCCCCACCCCCCTCCGTTGGAAGTTCCTCCGACAAATTTTCCGCCAAAACAATTGCCCCCCAAACATACATAAGGAATCTACCCCAGTTCTCCCTGACGGAGGCAAGGAACTCCACCTTGGCGGTATTTTTCCCTTCCCTGTTGTCCACGCGACCTATCTGGGGGATAGTCTTCTCTCCTGTTTTTGTTTTCCCCTTAGTGAAGGGTGAAGGTTTTCCCTCCCCTCCGCAGACCCTTCCAATAAAATTATGTTCTCAATGTCTAGTCCCCAATTATCCCATGGTCCCCCTTGGGCCTCTTTCCTTCAAGATTACCCCCCGCTCTCAAAATTTGAGTACTCTCCCCCCCAACTCACCGAGTGCAAGTATTTTGGAGGACCATTGTAGCATTTGTCGCTGGAGGTGTTCCCCCTTTTTTGCCCTTTCTGCGAATCCCCTGTGAAAATCCCCCCCCCCCCCTACCCGTTCCCTCTCAAGGATTCAACTTGACAATCCCCCAACCTCCTCCATTTGTGCCGGCTGCATCGTAGAGGAGTGAAGGGTCCTCGTGATCTGGGTCCTTGCTTTGAACGATGATGACTGATCTTTCTCGTGTTCCCCTCTACCTCTCCTTATCTTGCCCTTCTAGCATTTAAACAGTGTTTCCAGATTACTTATCATTTTTTGCCAATTGATTTTTGTTCCCCCTCTTATTTTGTTTGATTATTGGCACTTAACTTTTTTTGGGAACAACAGTTACTGGTTTTTAGCCGTGCATGAGTCTCCAAACCTTACACACCACGTGTTTTCCCCCAACCCCGTTGGAATAAAGGACCTACTTTCCCATGCGTTTTGCCAGATTTTCTGACCGGTTATTCCCAATTTTGAATGTTCTTTCTTGCTACCATACCCAGCATCTCACCCCCCTCTAATTCATATTGAATTGAAACCTTCGGAATTAGCACGAGAAGCTTCCCCCCAGCTTGCCCCCCTGTGACTGCACTTCTTCTCTCCTTTGCTCCTCTAGTCGTATGAGACAGAGTGAGAGGTGAGGGGGGAGGCTTCTACTTCTTCCCCCCCACCTTTACCTCTCCCCCATCACTCATTTTGCTCACTCGGTCTTTTTTTCCTTGTTTCAAATTTAATCATAACATCCAGCTCCTTCCTTTCACGCGTTTTTCTTCAAGGGTCAAATCTCCGGTGTTTCCCCCCTAGTTCCCTCAACCACTGCAATTGATGTTTTTCTTGGAGGGTGGTAGCTCCTTAGTGTCCCCCTTTCTCCGGCTCCATACGCTTCGATTACCCTCCCTGTTATGTATCCTTTTTAAGTTACGTGTTTTTTCCTTCGGAGTACTTTTCTTCCGCTAAGGTTGCCTTCCAGTTAGATGTTGTTCTTCGATTCGCCTAATCTTATATGGTTGATGATGAGACAACACCCCCTCCTCAACCTGTCCTTTCCTTTTTCCTCGACTGAGACTTTGACGTTTTAGTTCCAGTCCCCCCCCCTTTCTATTAAGTTAAAACCTCTTTCTGTCCTTTAGCCCACCCTTCACGTTCTTTGTCAAAGCCACCTTTTTTTCACGATGGTCCCCTGGCAAGTGTACTCCCTTGGTTCCTTAATTCTTGAATGATCCTTGGTGTGAATCACCTCAACCTTTTCCTCAGAATGATCAATTTTTCTGCAGAAGCTCCTCTGAGATGCTTCTGGTTGGATTCTTTTAACTCTTGAACTTATCCTGCTTCAATCCCCCCACTTCTGGGTCTTTTTTCCAAGTTTCTTCATCCTCTTTCAAGCCAGTTGACCTCTACTTTCATCATTCCTTTTTTTTCTTACCTTCCTAACCCCCTAGACTTGTTCCTGTCTCTCTGAAGAGACCTTTTTATTGGATCTTTGATACCCCCCGTTAACACTTTCATGTATCTTCTTCCTCCCTCTGTTTTCCTTTTCCGATCCAGTTTCTTGACCCTATCCAGTCCGTGCACGAAGTGCTGATTTCCCACATGTTTTTTCTACCAGAAGTCTTTTTCCTTCGAGAAACCCCCCCACTGGGTTGTCCTTGTGTTCCCTCCAACTTTAGGGGTCAATCCTAGACCCTTTTTCGCGTTTGTAATTCCCAGGATTACCTTCCCCCTTTCTGCTCCCCGTGCAGAAGGAAGTTATTGTTTTACCAGTATGAAGCCACCAACTTTTTTTATCCCCCATTCCATTTTATTTACTCTCCTCTCCGTCGTCCTTTCACAAAAATGCTTACTTCATCTTTGAGAGACCCATCCACTGCGGCAGGTTCGTTTCGGCATCTACCTTTTTCTTGACTCGCTACTCTCATTTTTTTCTCTTTCCACAATATAATTTCAAAGTGTCTACTCATTCGGTGACATGTAACCTTGAAAATTATTCTTCTTTTCCCCCCCCCCTTGTTGTTGTTGTTTTCCGAGCTCTAGGCCTTTGTATTTTTTTTTCAACCCCCTTTTTTCCTCACACCTTAGAAGATCGTAATGCCGACCACCACTTCGATTAGGTTACACTAAATTCCTTTCCCTCTCTCCCCTTGCCTTCCGGGATCTTGTTCTCCCAGTCTGCTACTTCTTTTCCTTTTTGTTCCTGTTCCCCGTGCGAGACATGACAGTTTCTTCTTGAGTCTACCCACTTTTCCTAGTCTCCACAATTCCCTTTTAGTCCTGCACCCACTGATTTTTTCTTTCCTGTTTTGCCTTCAAGCGGGACGCCACACTGAAAGGTATTGACCCCCTTCTTATTCGGCCTTCCTGACCGGCAATATTTGCCAATTGTCCCCCCCTAGCTCACCGCCTCTTGACCCTAAGGACACGCCTCTCCTTTTCCTTTTCCACGGACTTTCTCCTTCCAATGAACATGCAATCCCACCCTCTCTCCTGAACAAAGTGTGTCCCCCCCAAATTAACGATGTATATCTTTATGCTACATGAGTGTTTCTCCTTCTGGCGAAGTTTTTTACGGGGATCTTTTTTTTCGCTATTCAACAAGTTTCCCATTCCCGTTATGACTTTCCCCCCCCTCAACCCATTGTATGATGCACCAGAGGATTTACGGGATATTTACCTGTATTTCCCTTTTCCTAAAAACACTGTTCCCCCCAAGCGTCTTCTTTCTCGGGAGTCGTGAAATGATGTGAAATTACCACCTTCTTCTTGAATATTCTTTATGAGACCATGTTCATTCAATTATGATGACAATTTTGATCTCTTTTTCCCATAAATGAAATTCCCCTCAAACAACCTAGTTGTCCCAATTCCTTCTTCACAGAAAAAATTATAAAAATAATTTTCCGATTAGTTTCTCCGTTAAATAATCGCAAGTTTTCTCCCTAAAAGTAATTCAACTCAAAGTATCCTGAGAGTTTGTTCTTAGATACAATATCTAACATAGCACCAAATTAATACCACCATAAAATGGATAAAAAGTAGAGATAGAAAATCAAATTTGCATTGTGGGTTTTTTGCGTTGGTTGGGTGGTGTTGTTTTTTGTTTTTTTTCCTTTTTTTTTGTGTTTTGTTTGTTTGTCTTTGGGGTTGTTTGGGGTGGTTTTGTTTTTTTTTTTTTTTTTTTTTGGTTTTTTGGTGGGTTGTGTGTGTTGTTGTTTTTTTTTTTGCGGCAACTGACCCCCTTTCACCCTCCCCCGCTCGCTTGCCTCGTAAGTCTCCTTCTCCCTTTTCCCCTTGAGTCTCCAAGCAAAGACAAAGAAAATATTTGTCCATGTGTTGCCTTTCGTCTTTCACCACTTCATTTCTCTTCTAGGATTCTTCTCCGCTGCATTTTTAAAGGCTCCATTTTTAGCTTGAACCTTATGACTACTTCTCCCAAAAGAACACTTTCCTCAGGCGACAATCCGACAGATTTCATTCACCCCTAGGAGAATGCATTGAGCATTGCTCTTCATCGCTGTCATTCTGCTCTTTAGCCATTGAGTTTGGAAAAATCCCTTCCTTGATACTTTTCGTGGTTTTCTCTCTTTCTATATAGTTTGACGCCCTCCTCTTCCCACAGTCCTAACACTTGTTTCCAATAAAAATCGTTCCCCCCCTGCCTGATGATTTTCGTTTTTACCCTTTTGTACAAGGTTTTCTCTCCTGGTTAATATCGTTTTTGCCATGTTCAAAAAATTATTCTTCCAGAATTTCCGTGCCATCATTCACACCCCCTTTTCCCTCCCAATTTATAGGACAGTCTTTGACCCCCTTAATCCGTTCGAATTGACTTTTTTATTACAGCAGATTTCCACCCCTTTGAAGAAGAACCTCCCCCACATCTTCCACCTCTCGGTGACCCAGATCCCACATGGCTTCTTCCATCCTAGTCCCGAGAGATTCATTTGTCTTCTGGGGTTTTTTTGTCCTTGCCCTTTCTCTTTAAAGTGTGATGGTTTTTTCCTTGTTAATTTTATAACACCCCACCCCTCTTGGCACATTTTCCCACGTCCCCCCACCTACCTCTCCACCCTGCTACCCCACTTCCCCCTCCAATCCATTCTTCTTCCCAGGTCTTTGTCTCTCACGTTAGTGTGTGTAGTCTTTTTTACTCTTACTGGACGAGTCCCTTTTTCACCCCCTCATTTTCTGACCCATTAGCCTTTGCTGTTAGTCAAGGCAGTCAAATTTTTTTATTATTTATTTTGTTTTTTTTTTTTTGGTAATGTATTAAACGCCCCCCCCATCCATTGTCAACCAAAACCTGACCCGTAGTCATGACTAGCCACCCCAAATATGGGTACCCGTTCGCCCCATAGTGAACTTACGAGACCTCCTTGAGGAGTCCTGACTTCGGTTTTTTTCTACAACTATGTTATATTATTTACTTTGTGTAGTTTGTCATGGGTGATTGTTTGTCCTCATGTATTTACCTTCCGTGATTTGTTTTTCCCATTCCCCCAGTCGGGTGCCTAATTTTGTTCCATACCCCCAATGTTCCCCATCGAAGTTGACCTGTGTTGATTTGTCTGACACCCCCTTCCTGCGTGTGTTACTTCCCCC
>Ga0179593_1398604_pt1 | contig 12756 bp, 13 predicted proteins | sample CZODoug2_1_08_16_FD_185931 | JGI IMG/M metagenome (GOLD analysis project Ga0179593, IMG submission 185931) | Vadose zone soil fungal communities from Angelo Coast Range Reserve, California, USA - CZODoug2_1_08_16fungal (PacBio error correction) | ecosystem: Environmental > Terrestrial > Soil >... | reverse complement strand
TTCCCCATTTTGATTGACTTTTTTTGTTTTTTTACCTCATAGTTCCCCGTCTGAGACTTTTCCCACGAATTTTTCCCTTTGCTCAAATCCTTTCCTGCACCCACCTTCCCCCCCAAACCGCCCACCACTCTTTAACTGGTTTTTTCCACAGGCCATTTTCCCAACGCTCTCCGCATCGCCGCCTTTGAGTTTCCCAATTTCTGGCGTTCCTGCTCCTTTCCTCTTGCCTAATTATTTGGGGTTCTTCCTGGCTCCTTCTTTTCGGCCCTTCTTCTTCGCCTCATTTTTAAGGCTGCGAAGCTTTTCTGGAAATCACTATGAGGTTTCTTCCCGAGGGCCCAGGGTTTGGTTCTTGACCCTTTTTAAAAGCGGAACCCTTTTCTTTGTAAAAGGAGCTCCACGACTGTGGGATTTTTTTTCCTTTTTTACGGGCTGTTTTGTTGCATGGCTGCCGGGCCCTGTTTTGTTTCTATTGAAGAGCCTCCTGTCCCCGGGGTAGAAACACTTTCCCGGTCATATGTGTGAGTGCGGGAACGGTTCCCTACGGTTCTTTTTTCTCGCTGTTTTTTGTTTTGAGAGCCCGTCCTAGGCCTTAAAAATTGACAGGACGGTTTCCGTATTCAGAGATACGCCTATTCTTCCTGCCTTTCTTTTCTGTTTTTCTTAAAGTAATGGGCGGATGGAGGATTTCTTTTCCTTTTTTTCCCGTTTACCCATTGCGGTTGCCCTTCTCCCCCCCTTTTTTATTCGGCGATTTTTGTCTGCTCTATTCACCGTGCTAATAGTTAAGTATTATGGATTTTTTCTCGGTGCGGTGCTAGAGGTCCGCTCTCCCCTCTTGGCGTGTCGACGATTCGCTCCCTTTTTTTTCATCTTCTTTGCATCTTCGGCTTCCGGTGTCGGGTTTCGGCTTCCCGCTTTCTCTCCTTGGTCTGGGACGTCGGTATTCCTCTTTGCCCCTTTTTTGATCGAGTTTTTTTTTTTGCCTATTTTAATTTTTGACTTTGGTCCTCCGGCTCGCGCGACCTCAAGCGTTTTCGCCTACGATTCTATGCACGAAAGGACGTGCTTTTCATCTTCCTGGTATACGATTTTCCCCCGTTGCACATTTAGAAGTGATCGCCCCTTCGAGTCTTTTTCATCCCTTTCCTTCTATCGGCCCTCCTTGGGTCCTTCCCCTCCCGGCGATACCCCCTCCCTCTTAACACAGCGTGAGTACGGAGCAGGCCCGCCACGTAGTTCTGGTACTTTCTTCTCTTCTTACGGTTCCAGCATTGATTGACTTCTTCTTCTCCGCCCCTCCTCCTTCTTCGTAGAAGCCTAGTGCGACCTTTCCTCTTCGAGAGAATATCTGCTTTCGCCCGAGTTGTTTCTTTGTCCCTGGCCACGGTCCTTTTACCTGTCTTTTTTTCTCTTATCTCTCTTCCTCGTTTGTTGTTTTAGATTCCCTTTTCTGGGCGCCGCCTAGTTTACGTGGAGACTTACTTCCTGCGTCGTCGTTTCTCCGTCGAGTTGCCTGTGTCCTATTCGCGTCGTTACTTCGGCCTCGCAGCGGCGACGTTCTCTTTCGCGAGAGAGGCGTAGTTCTCTCCTCTGGGTTTGTCGCCCTCCGCGCGCCATCTTCATTGCCCTACAATACCGGGCCGGACATCGGCTAGGCTTGTTTGCGTTTTCTCTTCGCCGTCGGGGTCTGATGCAGTTCGCTTCCAATAGGTCGAAGATTCCGTCTTTCTCCTTCTGTCGCGTCGGTCAGTGGTGGCAATTTTTCCCTTCCCTAGACAGTTCTTCCACGCGTTTCTTTGCTCCTAGGTCTCTTGTTTTGATGACTCTATGTCGTTTTTTCTTTTGCATTCTTCCCTTCATTAAGCGCTGTCCGCGGTCATCCCGTTCTATCAACTTTTTCTCCGTCTACGACGGCCCCTCTTTCTCTCGGGTCCGCCGAAGCCCCTCGCTCCCTTCGTCCTCCTCGCTTTTTCAAGTTGCGGCTATTTCCCTCGAGCAAGACCGGCGGTTCTGGCGCCTTGACACGATAGGTCACCTTCGGTCAGCTTACCCTCTTTGATGATATTCTTCTGGGACTCTCTCTGACCATTTGGATCTCATTTTGCTTTTCTTTGTCTTCCGCGCTTACCAGATCATCAGAAGTCCCCCGGACCTTTCGAATTTCCTTTCCCCTCGATCAAGGCATTTTTTTTTTCGTAGGACGTCGAGAGCTCGGTTTTAAACATTATTTTCTTTGTCCTTACTCTTTCGGCTCAAAAGCCCCCACTTTGTCTGAACTCCGTCGGGTTTTCCCGTTTCCTACTCCAATTTTCTGTTGGTCCCTTCCGGACGGTTTCTTCCATATGCCAGTCGTTCCTGACTATTCCCACATGGACCCGTTCCTCACACCGTTTTCCACCTCCCTTCGTTGATTTCTCTTACGGAACTAATTCACTCTTTTCACCGGCCCTGTCTGCCCCGCCCTTTCCTTTAGTGAGGTCTTCCACCTCATCGCTTACCACTTTTCTCCCGTGCTTCGTTACTCAGTCTCCCAAATCCTCTTTCCACTTTCGTCAGTCAGCGCCAGGACTACGTCTCCCTTCCCAGATCGGCCCTTTAAACGCATCGCTTCGGCTGGAACCCTTTAGCGGCGGGCGTAGTTGGATTTTTTCTTTTTTTTTTTCCTTATTTCCTTCTCCAGTGCAGATGGGTGGGCCTTTTTTTGTTTTTGGAAGGAACTCTTTCCCCCCCTGTTTTTATTCCTTGTCCTCTTCTTTCCTTGCTGTGTTCTCGTGGGTCTTGTCTTTGATTCGCTGGCGGCGAGATCGTTCAGATTTTTTTGTGCATACCTTCTGTCAGTATTTCATTGCTTTTTTTTTCTCCCTGGCCTTTTGAGGGTTGTGGAACTTATCAATTGGTTTTTTTCTGTAGGTTTCTCCAGTGGCAACGGTGTTTTCTTTTGTCTTCGGTGTTTTTTAAAGTCAAGATTCGCCAGTGTGCTTTCTGTAGTTTTTCTTTTCTGGCTTCTTCTAATGTGCTGTTTTCGGTGGTCGCGTCGGCCGATTCCTTGAGGAAGCCGTCGCTTTGTTCTTTTTTTTTCTTCTTCGCCGGAGGTCCCTTTTTTCTGACTGCGTTTGTAGAGGCTTGTTTTCCCGCTGGGCTTTTTTTCGAGGGAGGATGTGCCAGGTCCCCGGGAAGATTATCAAGTTTTTTACGAGCGGTGTGTTTTTTAGTCTTACGATAGTGGTGACCCTTTTCCTGGTGTTGGTGGTGTTTAGTAGTTTTTCTTTTTTTTTTTAGGTCATCTTCTCCTCATTTGCGCTGATTTTTTCCGACCGCCTTCTACAAAGCCGAATCGAATCCCCCTGCCCCTCTAGGTAAATGATTTGAGGCTGAACCTCTTTTTTTCTCCGACTGCGCCATTGCGCTTGGTTTCCTTTTTCTATCCCGACCCTCGTCCTTGTATTCCCTCGCTCTGACATACCTCCTCCGCCGGCCTACACCCACACCTGTTCCTCCTTCTTATAGCCGTGCGCATGCTCGAAGGCCCTTTTTTTTTGTTTTGGCCTTCCCTTCCTCCTCTGAGACCCGACGGCACTTTTTCCAAGAACACCACTGGCCTTGACTGATTTTTTTTACACCCGACCAACCACCTGTCTGCTGTCCAATTTGTTTTGAGCGTTTGGAGTTCATTTGGATCGACGAGGATCACATCTCAAAGGCACCAAAGTCGTTCTAGACATTTTCCCTCTACCATGGACATCCTGTTTTTTTTCCACCCTCTTTTTTCCTTCTCGCCATCTCCTTTTCAGCCCCTCCCCCCCTGAGATGATAAAGAACAGCGGACCCGGTTATTTTCAAGACATCGCCGTTTGACCTCGCTCCTGCACCACCGGCAACCCGCCCCCCTTTCTTCCTTTCCCTCTTGCCTACCACAGGACCTGCGCAAGCGTCTCCGTCTTGCGTTTTCTTCCCGAATTCTTCTGACTTTCTTTTCTGGAGGGACCGAGTTATGTGTGTTGATAGTCGGTTGTTCCTTGTCCTGGCACTGTCTATTGGAGTTCTTTTCCGGAGGGGTGCCCTCTTTGGGGACCGTATTTTCCTCGTCCGAGGGACACGGGTGCGGTGTCGGACTGAACCTTTTTCTGTTTGATTGCCCTAAATCTCTCCCCGGGGGCTGGTCGGGCGGTGTTTTTTTTTTTTGGGACTGCGCCGGGTCTGTGCACGGTATTTCTTCCCCGCATCCCCGCACACCACACCACCCCCACACCCCGCACCCCGCCCCCCCAGACCCCCTCCCCACAACCACACTCCCACCCCCTTCGCCGCCCCCCAAAGCGCACCCCCACCAAAACACTCACACCCCTACCCCCCCTCACAGCAAACACACCCTCCCCGACCTAAAACACACCACCACCCCCCCAACACACCACCCCCACACACCATAACCGCCCGTTCCCCTCCTTCGGCCCCTCCCCCCCCAGCAAGCAATAAAACAACCCAACAACCACCCCTACCTAACCCCCCACACCCCACACACTCCATCTTCTCAATCCCCACCCTTCCCCCACACAACAACTCACCACTCAACACACAAACACCTCACAAGCCACGGCCAAACACCACAACAGACCCCAACACTTAGCGCGCTCCCCCCGGCCAACAACAACCCCCCCACACTTATTCTTTCCCAACACACCCCCCGACACCCCCAGCACCGCCCTACCCCCACACACACCCAACAATACCCCTCACTCCATCAAAACCCCCCCCCCCCCCCCCCCCCCCCTCCCCCCCCCCCCCCTCCCTCCCCCCCCCCCCCCCCCCCCCCCCCCCCCCCCCCCCCCCCCCCCCCCCCCCAGTGTCCGCCGTCCTTTTTTCGAAGGGGCCCTTTTTTTATTTTTTAGTTGGGAAAGTCGGACACCACGCCTTCTTCCGCTTTTTGGCGGGTGTCCAGTCCTTTTTAGTCAACGGCGGGCCTTTTTCAACGCTCTTCTTCTTTTGACGTCCTCTGGCCTGTTCTTTTTCGAGTTTTGGTACCGGCTTCGGAAGTCAGGGCCTGATCTGTCTGTCAAGCGAGTTTCCCCGGTTGACCCAGTCTTTTTATCTCTTGTGGGCACCCATGATTTTTCCTCCCCCCCTTGCAATAATAATTTTCCTTAGACCACTAGTGTACAGCTCTCTACCTTTTCAAGGAGTACGTGCCGCAGTTACTCCCTCAGTTAGTGTTCTTTTTATCTTCCCTCAGAGCAGGGGGGATGCAGCCAGCTTCATCTTCATTCATTGTAGCAGGTTTCTTTTTGTTTTTGCCTATTCCCCCTGTATCTTTTTGGGCCGTCGGCATCCGTCATCCCCTGAAGAACAGTTTGCCTAGATGTTGCTTGACTGCTTCCATTTTCTCTGTTGTCCGACGTTGTTCCTAGTAACGTTTTTTCGCTGACTAAGCGGCAGACCTCGATCGGCCTCTCCCTCCGGTACGGTTTTTAATACGGCTGCTTGTAGCCTTTTTTTTGGCCCCCTTCAGTCTCTTTCACTTTTCACGCAACGGGCCGACGTACTAACTCCATCCCCCTGTCCCTTTTTAGGCATCCTCCGTCCTTTCTCGACTTCGGAGAGAACGGGACCCGGTCTCTGTGCATTTTCTGCTCCCTTTTTAACGTTCTTTCTTTCCCATTTATTCCTGTCTAGTAGGCCTGCATGCCTTCCTCTTTTTTCATGATTTGCGCTCTCTTCCTTTTTTTTTCGTGAGTTCGCGCCGTTACTCCTTTCCGCGGATAGGCGCAGTGAAGGCGTCGCCCGACCAGTCTTAGAGGCCGGCTTCCCCCTTTCAGGACCGGCGATTCTCACAGGACTGTCCACTCTTTGACTAAGCGTTGTTGGTTCTTTTCTTTCTTTCTATTATGGGCGCCTGGCTCCCCCCTTTGGCGTGATTCAGATGACCCGTCCTGTCCTCACTGTCGGGGGCGAAGAGTGATTTTTCACATCGTTCCCCTTCCTATTACTTAGTTCCCCTTTGAGACGAGATTCTCTCGAATTTTTGCTTTTTCCGGTTGATGCTCTGATTAAGCTGTCTGCCGGCCCTCCCTCCTCCATCTTTTTTTCCCCCCTGACTTCCCTTCTCCGGTTCCTACGGCGGTGGTTTTCGTTTTACTTTCTATTCTGATCGGTTCTTTGGATTTGGGTGTAAGTCCCTCGTGATGCTTCTCTCTGCTCGGCGGTAGACATAGCCTTTGTACTTCCCCCCTAGGAGTTTCTGCCACTTCTTTTTTTTTTTCTTCCTGCGAGCTTCTTCGACTTTTCTCTGAGGGAGATGACTGGCGGAAGTTACCGGACATCTTTCACAGAAGATTTTGTACGAGAGAGTGTCTTCATCCTAACGCGTCCCCCCGCGATTTTTTTTCTTTCGATCCCCCGTTCCAAACTTCCCCCTTTCCCTCCAGGCTCCCGACGGCCCAGAGCGCCTTTTCTTTCACCTCCCTTCACAGGAAGGCCAATCCAGTCCCCCTGGACGCCTTTCCTTGTCCACTGGACTTGCTAGCTGTGTCCTTTTTCCTCTCCAGCCTCGGCGGTTTATGGCCGTTCTTCCGTTTCCTCCATGTTGGGATCAATAGCTGTCTCCCATAGTAGTCGTCTTCACTATTCTTCGGTCCCCTCGTGATTTTGAATTCATTGTTTAAAGAGATACTTCTGGGCTTTGGTGACTGGTCCTCCGGCAAAGCGATTATTCCTATCTCCTTCGCATTTTCCCTTCCCGACCCCTCCCACTCCTCTGCTGCAGTTCCTTCTTTTTCCTCTTTTGACCGTCGATATCAGGTTTTTGTTCCCGCCAGTTGCGATTCCGTAGGCTTCCCACCGCCCCCCCAAACATTGCCGTTCTTCTCTTTTGTGTTTCCCACGTTTGCTCCCATGTATATGACTAGTTGGAGGTTTCACTTCCTTGGTACCGGCGGTGCATAAATTCACTTCCTTTCCTTTTGAAGCGTCCCGCCTGCCGCATTACCCCAACGCCCTTACCCTCCAAGGACCGCCACCCCCCCTCCCCAGGTGGTTGTCTGTTTTCATGGTTTGCACCCTTTCCCCTCTTTTTCCAGTCGGTATGAAACTCCACCCCTGGCCCCTTTTCGAGGGACGAGAGCCCTTATACGGCTCCCTCCGTGACCCCCTCGTTACCAGAATCGCACGCCAATCTAGGTTACACAGGCATCGCGCACGCGGTCCCATTCATAACCTCCTCCCTCTTATTTAGTTCCCCTCCTATACGGCAGCCTCACTGGTCCGTTCCCCCCTTGAGGGGCTTGGGTTTGTGGGTAGTTGGCTATTGAATGGTTTCCTTTTTGCCTGTTAGATGGTGGGCGGTTTTTTTTGCCATGTTTTTGTGCAGGCCTTTCGGTATGTTTTATTCCCTTTTCAGTTTCATTTGTTGACTTGTGTTTTTTTATGTGATCCTTGGTGTCTTTATTCTATCGTCCCCGATGTATTAGAGCCCTGTGATTTGGTGGCGGGTCCCATGCTTCTTAGGACTTGGTCTTTTAGTTTAACGACTTGCCTTCGAGGTTCTCCTTTTCCCTCCCAGCGGCGTTCCTTAAATTTTGTGGCGCGATTTCTGGTTGGTTTAAGGGTGTACCCCCCGAGGATCTCCTGCCCCCTCTACCATTTAGTTCTGCTTAGCCATTTCTGTACGTTTAGTTGCGGAAGATATGTTCTTCGCTGTCTCATCCTCGTAGTTCTTTGAGTCGTGGTTAATTGTGAGCCTTCCTACCCCCCTCGCTTCACTTGGTTCCCCATTGTTTTGGCGAGGTTTATGTCTTCGGAGTTTCTGCCGACTTCCCCTTTTTTGTACGCTTTTTGGTCGCTGATCTGTCCCATTACAGACCCCCGGAGCCTCTTCTTTTTACTTTTCCGAGTCCTTTGTTGTTGCCGGTCGTTTTAACCTTTTTGTCCCTTGTTCTTTTTTCTTTCGTAGGTTCCTCGGCCCTCTCTTTCCTTCATCCTTGTGGTGTTGTCGATGATTTGCCGAACTTTCTCCCCTCATACTCTAACCCACACCGGCCTTTACTTTGTACGATTGACTACCGTAACTGATTCTTTTAAAAAAGCATTCGCCATTTTGGAGTGCTTTCCCCCCCCTCTACCCCTCGGCTGCCGACCCGCCGTCCGAACGTCTCCAACTAGCCGTCAGTCCTCCTCCTTTCGGTTGCGACTTCCTGGCCTCTCGAACCCCCTCCTCATGTTGGCTTGCCTCCACGTAATATCCAGACCTTTTGACCCTTCGGCTTTTTTCTGTCTCATTTCTGCACGTCCCGCCCCTGGTTGTTCTACCGTTACTTCCCGAACTTCGAAATTCGTTCTCTGGCCTCTTTTCTATTCGAGCAAGGAAAGGCTTTCTCCCTCAACTACGCCATCCTTTCCACTCCGATCACCACAAATATCCCTTCCGCTTCGCATAATCGTTCATCTGTTGCCGCCGCCGACCGCGATTGATCCGCCCTCCCCTCCGGACATCTCCTTCTGAGTTAAACGTGGCTTTTTCCCTCTCCTCACAGTCAACGAAACACCCGCCCCCCCTCTTCCCTTTTTCATGAATTTCTGCCCCACAGGTCCCACGAGCCCCCACTGAGACACACTCGCCCTCTTTTGGTTCCCGCAAGCAATCATCATGGTTTTACTTTTTCCTTTCGGTTAGGAGCGCCGTTGATTAGTGTATTTCGTCCCAGTATTCTGTCGTCTCGTCCTTCTTTCCCCGGATCTTTTCATGCTGTGTATGCGCGGGTGAACTTCTTGGTGCTCGAGATTCGCTTCTCTGTCCATCGACTGTCTTTCGAACCATTTGAGGGTTCCAAGACTTTTTGGACGGTTGACCCCCATGTGACCCTTGTTCGATTCACGCCCCCCTTTTGCTCCGTTCTTTTTTTCTGTGTAGGTCGGTTTTTTCATATGAGTTAAGGCGCCGGCTCCCTTCTCCTTTTAGGAATCTCCTCGTTCCCGAGTTCCCTTTCACCCCGTAAATATTGTGTTCTTCTGGCACCCCCTACGGAGTCTTTTTTGATTTTGTTTTCGCCCTCCAGTTCTTCGGAAAAATAAAAGGATTTCCCCTGGCTGACTCGACCTGTCTTCGGGCCCCCCCATATTGCTTTGCTCGGAGTTTTTTTTCCCCTTCGTAGGCATCTTTCTGAGATTCTTTTCCTTCTGAACGGATTCCAGTCCAGAATCGCTCGTTCTCTTGGGCACCACTTTCTAAGATTTTCGATACTCGCCTCTAATAGTATAATTTAGACTACCCTTTACCCTCCTTCTGACCTAAGGTGCCCTTGCCGGTACAGTCCCTGCTAGAACTGTGTCGGATCTCTCTCCTTCCCGAGCTAGGATGCATTCGATTCCTTTCTGTACCGGATGAGAGCCCCACGCCCTTTGAGTTGGTCATTCTGGTTTTTCGAGGAATCTAGTTGGCCAGTTCTGTATCTCTTCACTTTTTTTCTTCTCTGATGGTTTTCCTCTTCCTTGGGACATCCTAGCGGTTCCCTCCCTTTCTCATGTCGACCTTTCAGCGTCATGTCCCTTTTTTTTTTGTCGCACGCTCCCCTCCTGGTTTGTCTCTTTTTTTACTGTAGAAGAGTTTTCCCCCCCTTTCACGTTTCCGAGAAGTCCGCCCCCCTGGTGACGTACTTTTACATCCCGCGCCGTGATGCTGCTCTCATTTTCCCTTTTTTCCTGCTCGCGTCGATAAACGCGTTACTGGCATCGCAATTTTGCTTAAGTGAGCCTCATGTCAGATGAACATACGAGCACAACCCTTGTTCTGAGTTTTCTGGCTGCAGATGTTGCAATATTTCGTCTTTTGAGGAGTTTCTTTTTATTTTTCTTCTCCACGAATGCCTATCGACGACGCGTAAGTCCGTACTGGAATATCTCTTCCTTCTGTAGAAATGACGCCTGAAGGATTTCAGGTCCCTTGTCCGGCCCGGGAGTAAGTGCCACATTCCTACTTATCATCCTCCTAAGTTTTGGTATCTGAGGATAGCTCGTTGCGCCTCGCTTTCTTGTTTGATCCGGCATGCGGTGGTCTCCTGGGTCTTGTTCCTCGTCGCCTATTCCGAGTATTAGGCCTCGTTTTTTTCCATGCCTGGCCGCGTTCCCTCTCTCCTCCGTGTCTTTTTTTATTGAGCAGTCCCTGCATCCGTGGACATGGACTTTGCCCCCCAGGGCAGTGTAAGGACGTCTTTTCGCTCGCCTTTGCGATTTTCTTCTACTCGCGCACTGAGTGCAGCTCTGTGCGGAGGGAATTCACTCGTCGCCTTTGTTCTTGTCGGGCGTGCCGGGTTTGCCAACTTCTTCCCAGGAATCGCCTGTTTCCCCCGTCCAGGCCGGTTCCGTTGAGTGCGAGAGTCTCTTTCCTGTGTGGTCGCGAGCGTTTTTCCTTTTTCAGTATTCACACCAAGAGATGTGCGCTGGTCCGCCCCTCTCGAAACATTTTGGCCCGGACTACTACGCAACCCCTTTTTGCTTCTACGAAGATTTGAAAGCTACTTCATCGCCCCCGGTGACCAATCCGTACATTCCGTTTCTCATCCCGCGCTCCCGTCGGCGGTCCTCGGCCCCCGACACTGCGGTCGGCCCTTTTCTTGACTAGCCGGGCCCCTTATTTCAGAATCGATGGTAAAATAGTCTTTATGCTTCCGTTGATGAGAGCGACCCTCCTTTTTTTTCAAAGAGATTCCTTGCTTCTGGTCTTTTTCCGGGCACCCGCTTTCACCAAGATTCCCCTTCTTTCCCGCCTTGACACCTTCCCCGTCAAGTTCTGGTTCCCTTTCTTTGATTTCTCGTCGGTCCGACGGTTCTCCAATTGTTTCCTTCTCCTGTATTGTTTCCCACCGCCCCCCACATCTTTTTTCACTCAGTCGTTCCACGGTTCATGTAACTCACAAGTATCGGCTTTTCCTTGTTCCCCTTTTTACGGGCTGCTCCCCTTTCCCTTGACCTTTCCGGCCTTGCCGCTTCCCTTCCCTTCTAAACTCACATCCACCCCTGGCCAGCGAAGATGGACTTTGGTTGTAGTTCTTTCTTTTCCCTTCCACGTTTGGTGCTAGTTTTGTCAACCCTTTTTCCTCTTCTTTAAAGCCGTCCGGTATGCCGCCATTTTCCTCGCCATGGAATGAATAACTGCTTTAAATAAGGATTTTCGTCCTCGTTCAAGCGCGCACTCCAATGGGCCCTTATCTGATCCCAGCCCAGGACTACAAATCCCTCTTTTCCCTTTCGGCCCTACGGGAAGCTCCCCATTCTTGTTTATTCCTTTTTGATTTCACTACGCTGAGGCGGCGTTACGTTTTCTCTTTTTGTCTTGTTGTTTGCTCTCCCAGGATACAGTCTTGGTGGTTCGGTGGGTCGTTTGGGTTGGAATCATCGTGTTTCCCTTTCCAAAGGGTCTTTTGACTGCTCAGCCTTCTTATTGTTCGTTGTGCTTGCTCGCTTTGATTTCTTAGTTCGCACGAATTATCCCTCTGTGGATTGAGGCGGCCATTGCGAGGGTTGGGGAAGAGGGTTCTGCATCTCGTTGTTGTACTTTTTCCTAGTGCGAATTTTCCTTCTCTCGCTTTTATCCTTCCTTCTCCTCTCCTAGTGTGTCACGCCTTTTTCTTTAGGCCTGGTTTTTTGTTCCCATCCCCAGATCTCATTCCTCTCCCAGTGGTAGTTTTCTTGCGGCTTAGCAGTTTTTCCTTCCCCCCCTTTTTGCCGGGTTTTTGGTTGCCGGTTTTTGTTGTCTGCCATTCCCAAGTATTAGAGTGTTTTCTGCGCCGGATCTGCTGATACTCGGCCGGATTGGTAGTTGCCGTTCCTCTTTTTTCAGGGTGGCGGCTTGGTAGCCGGCGGTGTACTCTTGGGTTCTTCCTGGCTCTTTTCAAAGGATCCCCCTCTGGCGATCTGGAGTCAGTGTGTTTGTGCGGTGTTTTTTGCAGTATTACCCTTTTTCCGACTTTTTGACCCTCGGCATGGGTGTTTGTGTTTTTGGGTTTCCCCTCTTGTCTCCTTTGTCGGACCTCTTTCTTCTTTTTTTGACCACTTGTTGTTTAGATTGCCCCTACTGCTCAAAGCTCCCCCTGATCACACCCCCCCTTCCCGAGGGGTCACCTCTTCTCTTTCACCTACGCAACAACCCGTCCCGCTGTGCACTACTAGCTGCTTGGGTCTTCTTCCCTTCTCACCGCGCCCCCCTTTTTCCATCCTGGCCCGAAACCCCCTCCCCTCCGCAACTCTGCCCTGCATCACTGGGTTTGTTTTGGCCCTGGTGACCCTTAGTCTTCCGTCGCTCCTTGGTTCCCTGTCCTTCTACGTTTTTCCCTGGCGTTTACTAGGCCTGTCCCTGCCCTCTCTGACAACTTTTCCGCGACGTTTCTGTTCACGCGCTGGCTACAGAACACCCCCCCCCCTGTTTCCTTCTCCCCCCCCTTTCGTTATTCCACCCTTCCCCCTCACCTTTTTGCTCCTCGTGGAGTGCCCGGCTTTTTTTTTTCCTGTATTTCTTCTAAGGCACCCCACATTTTCCCCCAGTCCTTTCTCTGGAAACACATTGCACCCACCATTATTCTCCCAGTGGCAACATCTCAATGGCTTACCACCTCACATTTGCGAGATACCCCTTTTCCCCCCTGTAGGACTGTTCAGTCCCCATCTCCTCTTTTGTTCTTATGTTTGCTCCCGATTTTTGTCTACTCTCTCTATTTCTACTCAGATTACCTCTGTATTTTACTGTTCCCCAACCGCTTTTTTTTCCTTCAC